>Ga0207705_10002009_pt1 | contig 15817 bp, 12 predicted proteins | sample KBSC13metaG_FD_184314 | JGI IMG/M metagenome (GOLD analysis project Ga0207705, IMG submission 184314) | Corn rhizosphere microbial communities from Kellogg Biological Station, Michigan, USA - KBS C1-3 metaG (SPAdes) (version 2) | ecosystem: Host-associated > Plants > Roots > Rhizosphere > Soil ...
GCGCTTGCCAAAATAACGGTTGCGTCCGGCGCTCGTTTGGATATTTTGTTTATTAGCGAAATACCGACCGAGCGTCATGTCCGAAGTCTACAAAGCCCTGGCCGATCCGACCCGCCGCCGGGTTCTCGAACTGCTTCGGGAGCGCGAGATGAGCGCCGGCGAGATCGCCGAGCACTTCCAGCTCGCCAAGCCTACCCTCAGCGGCCACTTCGCCGTGCTGCGCGAGGCGGGCCTGGTCACGCCGGAGAAGACCGGCACGACGATCATCTATCGCCTGAACGTCTCGGTGCTCGAAGAAGCCCTGATGGCCCTGATGGACGCCTTCAAGTTCCAGGGCAAGCCGGCGGCGCCGGCCCTCGCCACCCCTCGCAAAGGAGAAAGCTGATGCGCATTTCCAACGCGACCTGGATCGCGGCCAGCCTGGTCGCAGGCTCTGCCGCCGCCGCCGCCTGGGCGTGGTTCGCGCTTCCCGCCAGCCTCGGCGTGCCCGTCAACTATCTGGGGTTGGACGGGGTGCGGCATCACGGCGCGTCGCGTCACGCGCTCTGGCTGATGCCGCTGATCGCCGGCTTCGTGGCCACTTCCATGACCTTCGCGCCGAGGTTCGGGATGCAGCGCGAAGCCGAGCGCGCTGGAGAGGTCTTCGACGTCACTCTGATCGCGGTCGCCGGCCTCCTGCTCGTGGTGCAGGTCGCCTTGATCGGCCGCGCGATGGACGCGGACTTCAACGTCATGCGCCCGGTCGCCATCGCCACGGGCGTCCTCCTGCTGGCCGTGGGAAACTATCTCGGCAAGGCGCGGCAGAACTGGTTGATCGGCCTGAAGACGCCCTGGACGCTGGCCGACGCCACGGTGTGGGACAAGACCCACCGCTTCACCGGCCGCGGCCTTGTGCTGGGCGGCCTCGTGCTGATCGCCCTGGGCTTTCTCTTCCACGGGCCTGTCCTGCTCGGGCTCGCGATCGGCGCCTGCACCGCAGTTCCCATGCTGCTGGGAATCGCCCGCTCGCGCAGCCTCTACCAGGCCCTGCCGCGCCGCTGACACCACAAGCTGGCAGCGGGCCAGGCGAAAGCGTCCTATATCCCACTGATGCCGCCGCGGCTTAAGCCCACTCGCCTGGAATATGTCGTCGATGGCGTGCGGCTGCGCGCGCAGCTGTCGGCGGCGGCGCTGGAGGCCTCGGGCGACGGCGCGGCCCAGCGTAAGGCGGCGCTGGAGATCCTGAAAGCCGCGCTGTTCCGCGGCCGGATGATCGCCAAGGAGCGGCTGGAGAACGGCGCCGGCGGCATCGAGACCGCCCGCCTGCTCTCCGGGGTCACCGACGAGGTGGTCACCGCGCTCTGGGACTTCACCACCGTCCACGTGTTCCGCGCGCGCAATCCGACGGAAGGCGAGCGCCTCGCCCTGATGGCGGTCGGCGGGTATGGCCGCGGCACGCTCGCGCCCTTCTCGGACCTCGATCTGCTGTTCGTGCGGGCCTACAAACAGACCGCCCACGCCGAGAGCGTCATCGAATACATGCTCTACGCCCTATGGGACCTGGGCTTTAAGGTCGGGCACGCTTCGAGAACGATCGAAGAGTGCGTGAGGCTCGCGCGCGAGGACTTCACCATCCGCACCTCGATCCTGGAGGCGCGCCGGCTGACCGGCGACGAGAAGCTGGCCGCCGACCTGGTCAAGCGATTCCAGAACGACGTGGTGAAGGGCACCGGCGCGGAGTTCGTCGCCGCCAAGCTGAAGGAGCGGGACGAGCGCCACGCCCGCGCCGGGGCCAGCCGCTACATGGTCGAGCCCAACATCAAGGAGGGCAAGGGCGGGCTGCGCGACCTCAACACCCTCTTCTGGATCGCCCAGTACCTGCATCCCGGCCAGTCGATCGAGAAGGTGCTGCAGCTCGAAATGTTCGAGGGCCGCGAGGTTCGCGCCTTTATCCAGGCCTTCGACTTCCTCTGGGCGGTGCGCAGCCACCTGCACTTCACCACCGGCCGGCCGGAAGAGCGGCTGACCTTCGACCTGCAGCCGGAGATCGCCCGGCGGATGGGCTATGGCGACCGTGGCGACGCGCCGGCGGTCGAGCGGTTCATGCGGCGCTACTTCCTGATCGCCAAGGAGGTGGGCGCGCTCACCCGCGTCTTCGCCGCCAAGCTGGAGGCGGAGCGGGTCAAGGTGGCGCCGCGCGGCATCTCCCGGCTGCTGCCGAGCCGGCGGCCGAAGCGCAAGCCCCTGGACGAGCCCGGCTTCCACGAGGTCAGCGGACGGCTGAACATCGACGGCCCGGAGGTGTTCGAGCGCGATCCGGTGAACCTCCTGCGGATGTTCAGGATCGCCGACGAGCGCAATCTCGACCTGCATCCCGACGCCTTCACGGCCGCGACGCGCTCCCTGCCGCTGATCACCTCGGCGGTGCGCCGCGACCGGCACGCGGCCAAGGTCTTCCTGGAGGTGCTCGCCCACGGCCGGGACCCGCAACGAACCCTGACCCTGATGACCGAGGCGGGCGTGCTCGGGCGCTACCTGCCGGAGTTCGGGCGCATCGTCGCCCAGATGCAGTTCAACATGTACCACTCCTACACGGTGGACGAGCACACCCTGCGCGCCGTGGGGATCATCGCCGACATCGCCGCCGGCCGGTTCGCCGAGGACCATCCGCTCTCGACCTCCATCATGCCGCTGATCGGCGACCGCGAGGCGCTGTTCCTGGCCATGTTGCTGCACGACACAGGCAAGGGCGGAGCCGGCGGGCAGGAGAAGGCCGGGGCGCGGGCGGCGCGCTCAGCCTGCGAGCGGCTGGGGATCGAGCGCTCCAAGATCGAGCTCGTGGCCTGGCTCGTCGAGCATCACCTGGTGATGAGCGACTACGCCCAGAAGCGCGACATCTCCGACCCGCGCACCGTCACCGATTTCGCGCAGATCGTGGAGACGCCGGAGCGCCTACGCTTGCTGCTGGTGCTGACCACCGCCGACATCCGCGCCGTCGGGCCGGGCGTCTGGAACGGGTGGAAGGGCCAGCTGATGCGCGAGCTCTACGGGGCGACCGAGGCCGTCTTCCGCGGCGGCCGGGGCTCCGACAGCGCCGCGGCGCTGCGGCGCTATCACGAGAACGCCGCCTACGACGCCCGCGTCCGGGTCGCCAAGGCGGACCCGGCCTCGGAGGCCTGGGCCGACGCCATGGAGGACGCCTATTTCTCCGCCTTCAGCGAAGCCGAGGTCCTGGCCCACGCCGCGCTCTCCCGCCGGGCCGGGGGCCGGGCGGCCGCGGAAGGCCGCATCCGGGCCGACCGCAACGCCGCCGAGGTGGTGGTCGCCGCGACCGACCGGCCGCGCCTGTTCGTGGACCTTGCCGCCGCGATCACCGGCGCCGGCGCCAACGTCGTGGGCGCGCGTGTCTTCACCTCCCGCACAGGCCAGGCGCTCGACATCTTCTATGTGCAGGACGTCACCGGCCAGCCCTATGGCGCCGACAACGCGCGCGCCCTGGAGCGGTTGGTCGCGAGCCTGGAGGCCGCCGCCCGCGGCGAGCCGCTGCCGCGCGAGGCGCGCAGGTCGCCCGACCTCGGGCGGGCCGCGGCCTTCTCGATCACCCCGGCCGTCACCCTGGACAACGAGGCCTCGGAGACCTCGACCGTCGTGGAAGCCTCCGGCCGCGACCGGCCGGGCCTGCTCGCGGCGCTCGCCCGCACCATAGCCGACGCCGGACTGTCGATCCTGTCGGCCCACATCGACGGCTATGGCGAGCGCGCGGTCGACGCCTTCTACGTGACCGGCCCCGACGGCGGAAAGATCACCGACGCGCGCAAGGGCAACGCGCTTCGGGCCGCGCTGGTGGCGGTGATCAACGACCAGGACCGCGACGACGGCCGCCGCTCCACCCTGCAGCGCGCCCGCGCCAGCGTCGCGCGGTAAACAAGCTTTGCCGCCGCATAGGCGCCACGAATTGCGCCTTGGATATCTTCCGGCGATCGGCCTCGCTTAGAAGGATCGGCGCATCCGGGGGGAGCCGTGCGGAATCGAGTGAGCCTTTTCCTGGCCGGCGCTCTCGTCGCGACGGCTTTTCAGGTCCAGGCGCAGGATGCGCCGGCTTCGCCAAAGCCTGCCGCCAAACCGGCCGGAGGATCGACAAAGGGCAGACCGGCGGCACCGAAGACCGTCGAGACGATCACCGTCACCGGGGCCGCGCAGAACGGCTTCCGCAGCTCGATCGATCGGCGCAGCTATGGCGTCGCCAACGACCTGGCGACCACCACCGGCTCGATCAGCGACGCGCTGAAGAACATCCCCTCCGTCGAGGTGGACGTGAACGGCAACGTCTCGCTGCGCGGCGACACCAACGTCACCATCCTGATCGACGGCAAGCCCTCGGGCCTGTTCAAGGGCGCCAGTGCGGCGCAGGCGCTGCAGGCGATGGCGGCGGATTCCATCGAGCGCGTCGAGGTGATCACCAATCCGTCCGCGCAGTTCTCGCCGGAGGGCTCGGCCGGTGTGATCAACCTGATCACCAAGCAGAGCCGCAAGCCCGGGAAATCCGGTTCGGTCCGCCTCAATGCCGGAACGGGCGACCGCGGCAACGGCGGAGCCACGGCGTCCTACAATTCCAACAAGCTGACGCTCACCGGCGACCTCAACGCCCGCCGCGACAAGATCGGCGGCCACGGGACGGACGTCCGCACGATCCTCGACGGGCAGGATCACGTACTGAGCTCCAGCCGAAGTCGCTTCAACCAGCACGGCGTCCAGCAGCAGCGCAGCGGCCGGGTCAGCGCAGACTACGATGTCGACGCCGACACCCGGGTGAGCGGCGAACTGCGATACTTCCATTTCGACGTCGCGGCCGACACCCAGACGCCCTACCAGGGCTTCGGCCCGACCGGCGCCCCGACCACGGCCTTCAAACAGCATTTCAAGGCCGATCTGCAGCACGACACCGGCGCGGCCCAGGCCAGCTTGCGCCGCAAGTTCGCCGGCGACGACCATGTGCTGACGGTCAATGTCAGCCGGGAACGCACCGACGAGGATCGGACAAATACGCTCGATCAGGTGACCAGCCTGCCCGTCCTGCCGGACATCTTCACCAACCTGCGCAGCAAGTCGTCGCTCACCCTCACCCAGGCGAAGGCCGATTACAGCCGCCCGATGCCGGACGAGGCCAGGCTGAAGGCCGGCTACGACCTGCGGATCGACGAGAACGACTATGACAATGTGGGGGTTCGCGGAACCGGACCCGGCGACGCCGGTCCGGACCCCACCCAGACCAACCTCTTCCTCTATAAGCAGACGATCAACGCCGCCTACCTGACCTATGAACGGCCATTCGGCGACTGGACGGTGCTGGGCGGCCTGCGCCTGGAGGGCGTGCAGCTCGATCTCGACCAGGTGACCTCGAACCTGGTTCACAACAGCGATTATTTCCGAGCCTACCCGTCGCTGCATCTGGCCTATCGGTTCGCCGACGAACAGCAGCTCATCCTCAGCTACTCCAAGCGCGTGCAGCGGCCGAACCCGCGCGACCTCAATCCTTTCCGCGTGGAGCGGGACCCGCTCAACTTCACGGCCGGCAACCCGAACCTGCAGCCGCAGCTCACCGATTCCTTCGAGGCGGGCTACCAGTACAAGGCCGCCGGGACCTTCTACCTCGGCACCCTCTACTATCGGCGAAGCGAGCACGGCGTGACCGACGTGGTCACCAGCCTGGGCGACAGCGTGTTCCTGACCACCAAGGAAAATCTCGGTCAGAGCAAGACGGCGGGCCTGGAGCTGGTGGCCAACGGCCACGTGACCAAGGCGCTCAGCTACAATGTCTCCACCAACCTCTACTGGCAGGAGATCGACGCCAGCAACCAGGGCTTCGCCCAGCTCCTCGGCTTCGCCGGCCGCCGCTCGGCGTTCGAAGCCGGCGGACGCGCCAACCTCAACTGGCAGGCCACGCCGAAGGACACCCTCCAGCTCAGCAGCCAACTCAACGCCAAGCGGCTGACGCCGCAGGGCTACATGGACCCGCTGTTCCTGACCTTCCTCGGCTACCGCCACAAGTTCAACGACAGCCTCTCGATGGTCGCCACGGTGCAGGACGTGCTGGGGACCGTCAAATTCCACAATGTCATCGACACCGCCACGCTGCGCGACGACAACACCGGCCGTCCGCCGAGCCAGGCAGCCTACCTCGGCTTCACCTGGAATTTCGGGGCGGTGAAGCAGCGGCCGCGGGACCAGGGCTTCGACTTCGAGAACAACGCCCCGCAGTCATGACCGGTCGGCTCGACAGTGCGCCTCGACAGGTTCGCCGACCGGCGCCAAGGTCCCCCAAAATAGCATCCGAGGGGGACGCGCGTGGCTGACGCCGCCATTCGACCGGGACGGTTGTTCCTGGGCAGTTGCACCGCCGTGACGGCGCTGGCTTTCACCTTCGCGGCGATGTCCGCGATCATGTATCAGCTCAAGACCGAGTTCCTGCTCGACAACGCCCAGGTGGGCCTGATCGGCGGCGCCGGCCTGTGGGGCATGGCGATCAGCCAGATCTCCTTCTCCTCGCTCTGCGACGTGGTGGGCATGCGCAACCTGCTGCGGTTGGCGCTGGCTGGCCATATCGTGGGCGTCCTGCTGTTCGTCTTCGCGACCGGCTTTTCCACCCTGTTCGCCGCGGCCCTGGTGATCGCCGTCGCCAACGGCATGATCGAAGCGGTCTGCAACCCGCTAACCGCCACCCTCTATCCCGAGCGCAAGGCCGGCATGCTGAACCGCATGCACATGTGGTTCCCGGGCGGCATCGTGCTGGGCGGCCTTGGCTGCTGGGCGCTGGACCAGGTGCATGCCGACTGGCGGGCGAAGATGATCATGGTGCTGATCCCGGCCCTGGCCTACGGGGTGATCTTCCTGCGCGAGAAGTTCCCGCCGACCGAGGCGGCCGCCGCCGGCCAGAAGCTTTCCGACGCCTTCAAGGCTGTCGCAACCTCGCCCTTGCTCTGGATGTTCCTCGCCCTCATGGCGATCACCATGAGCCTGGAGCTGGGCCCGAACCGCTGGATCCCGGCGGTGCTGCAGGCCGGCGGGCTGCCGGGCATCCTGGTGCTGGTGATGATCAACGGGGTGATGGCGGTCACCCGGGCCAACGCGCACGCGATCCTCGCCCGCGTCTCGCCGCCGGTGGTGCTGATGACCTCGACGCTGGTCGTGGGGCTTGGCCTGCTCAGCCTCAGCTATTCGACGACCACCGTGCAGACCGTGATCTCGGCCCTGGTCTTCGCCATCGGCATCGCCATCGTCTGGCCGACCATGATGGGCTTCGTCGCCGAACGGACGCCCAAGACCGGCGCGCTGGGGCTGGGCCTGATGGCCGCCGCCGGCTCCCTGGCGGTCGGGATCGTCACCACGCCCCTGCTGGGCGAGATCGCCGACCAGCACCTGCCCGACGCCCTGGCCAAGGGCTCGGTGGTGGCGGTGGCGCGCGAGACGCTGGCGGTCCAGTCGCCCAAGTCGCCGCAGCTGGTCACCGCCGCCCAGGCCGTGATGGCGGCGCCCGGCGCCCTGCCGCCGGCGGAGACCGGCGACTTCCTGCGGCGCGCCGCAGCGGGCGAGGCCGGCCCCAACGTCGCCGCCAAGGCCCAGCCGTTGCTGGACGCCGGCGAGAACCACTCGGGCCTGCTCTCCTTCCGTTACCTCGTGCCCTTCGCCTTCGCCGTCTGCCTGATCTTCGGCCTGGTGGTGCTGAGCGATCGCCGCGCGGGCGGCTACAAGGCCCAGGTCGACAGGGCCCGGCTGGCGGGCGCAGCCGAGTGAGCGAGGACATCGTGACAGTCGCGCCCCTGCGTATCGGGTTCGTGGGCTCGGGCTTCATCGCCAAGTTCCACGCCAAGAGCTTCCAGTCGGTCCGCCACGCCCAGATCACCGGCGTCTACAGCCCGACCGCGGCGAACCGCGAGGCCCTGGCCCAGGCGGTCAACGACGCCGAGCTCGGCCCCTGCCGGGCGCATCCTGACCTGGAAAGCCTGCTCGCCGCGCCCGACGTGGACGCCATCTGGCTGCTCGCGCCCAACGACCAGCGGCTGGAGGTCATGCGGGCCATCCATGCGGCGGTGAAGTCCGGGCGCTCCAAGGTGCGCGCCATCGCCTGCGAGAAGCCGCTCGGCCGCACGCTGGCCGAAGCCCGCGAGGTGCTGCGGTTGGCGCAGGACGCCGGCCTCGCCCACGGCTATCTCGAGAACCAGGTGTTCGCGAGCGCGGTGGAGCGGGGCAAGGAGATCATCTGGCGACGCGCGGTCCCGGCGTCCGGCCGCCCCTACCTCGCCCGTGCGGCCGAGGAGCACTCCGGCCCCCACGAGCCCTGGTTCTGGCAGGGCGCGCGCCAGGGCGGCGGGGTGATGAGCGACATGATGTGCCACTCCGTCGAGGTCGGGCGCTTCCTGCTCACGGCCCCCAACGCGGCGCGCAGCAGCTTGACGGTCAAGGCCGTGCAGGGCTCGGTCGGCTATCTGAAATGGACCCAGGACCGCTACGCCAAGTCCCTGGCCCGCGACTTCAAGGGCGTGCAGATGCAGGCCCACCCCGTCGAGGACTTCGCCCGCGCCACGATCACGCTGGAGGACGAAAGCGGCCAGGAGCTGATCGTCGAGGCCTCGACCTCCTGGTCCTACGTCGGCCCCGGCCTTCGGATCGACCTGGCCCTGCTGGGGCCGGAGTACGCCATGGAGTTCTCGTCGCTGAACCCCAGCCTGAAGGTCTTCCTGTCGCGCGCCATCACCGGCGGTCAGGGCGAGGATCTGGTGGAAAAACAGAACGCCGAACAGGGCCAGATGCCCATCGTCGAGGACGAGGCGGGGACCTACGGCTACATCGGCGAGAACCGCCACATGGTCGACTGCTTCCGCCATGGCCGCACGCCCATCGAGACCTTCGAGGACGGCGTCGAGGTCACCAGGATGGTCATGGCGCTCTACAAATCCGCCGAGACCGGATCGGTGGTCCGGCTGCCGGACGAATCCCTGGAAACCTACGTGCCCGCGCCTGCGCGGACGGGAGGCTAACGCGTGGCGACCGACACCTACGACGTGATCATCGTCGGCTCCGGCGCCGGCGGCGGGATGAGCGCCTACCACCTGACGAAGTCGGGGATGAAGGTGCTGATGCTGGAGGCCGGGCGCGACTACGATCCGCGCGTCGAGACGCCGATGTTCAACACCAACGCCGAGGCGCCGCTGCGGGGCGTCGGCACCCCTGACAAGCCCTTCGGCTTCTATGACGCGACGGTCGACGGCGGCTGGGAGGTTCCCAACGAGCCCTACACGGTGGCGGACGGCTCCGAGCCCTTCATCTGGTGGCGTCCCCGGATGCTGGGCGGGCGCACGAACCACTGGGGCCGGATCGCCCTGCGGTTCGGGCCGCTCGACTTCAAGCCTCACAGCCGCGACGGCCTGGGCTACGACTGGCCGATCTCCTACGACGACCTGGCGCCCTGGTACGACAAGACCGAGAAGCTGATCGGGGTCTCGGGCGCCGCGCCGCCGCGCAACCTGCTGAACACGCCCGATTCGCCGCCCGGCTGCCTGATGGAGGCGGCGCCTCCCCGCGCCTTCGAGATCTTCTACGAGCGCGGCTTCCGGGCCATGGGCATACCGGTCATCCCGATGCACGGCGCGGTGGTGACCGGCCAGATGGAGGGGCGTAACACCTGCCTCTTCGCCACCCCGTGCGGCCGCGGCTGCGCGATCGGGGCGAACTTCCAGTCGACGACGGTGCTGCTGCCGCCGGCCATGGCGACGGGCAACCTGACCATCACCACCAACGCGCTCGTCTACCAGGTCGACCTCGACAAGGCCGGGAAGGCCAAGGGCGTCTCCTATGTCGACCGCAAGACCGGCCAGCACCGTTCGGTGACGGCCAAGTCGGTGGTGCTGGCCGCGGGCTCCGGCGAGACAGCGCGGATCCTGCTGAACTCCAAGAGCGCGAGCTTCCCCAACGGGCTGTGCAACACCCACGGCATGGTCGGCCGCTATCTGATGGACACCGTGGGCCTGAACGTCACCGGCCAGTTCCCCAGCCTCGAAGGCCTGCCGCCCACCAATGACGACGGGCAGGGCACGGAACACACCTACGTTCCCTGGTGGGGCTACGAAAAGCAGAAGGAGCTGGGCTTCCCGCGCGGCTACCACATCGAAATCGGCGGCGGGCGGCACATGCCCTCCATGGGCATGGGCGGGCTGGTGCGCGACGACGACGACCTGGTCGGCGAAGACCTGCGCGCGAAGCTGCGCCAGCGGTTCGGCTCTACGATCAGCTTCAACGGCCGCGGCGAGATGGTCCCCAACGACGACTGCTACTGCGAGCTGGATCCCACGGCGAAGGACAAGTGGGGCATTCCGGTCCTGCGCTTCCACTGGAAATGGGGCGAAAGCGAAACCAACCAGGCCGCCCACATGGTCAAGACCTTCGTCGAGGTCATCGACAGGCTCGGCGGCAAGCCGCAGGGCCACATCGAGACCGATGGGCGCAAGGCCATCTCCAAGGGCGGCGAGATGATCCATGAGATCGGCACCGCGCGCATGGGCCACGACGATACCGACTCGGTGGTCAACCAGTACGGCCAGAGCTGGGCGGTGCCGAACCTGTTCGTCATGGACGGGGCGGTGATGGTCTCCAGCCCCGACAAGAACCCCACGCTGTCGATCTTGGCGCTGGCCTGGCGCTCGGCCGACAACATGGCCACGCTCGCCAAGCAGGGGGCCCTATGAGCGCGAATTCTCCTGAGATGGAGCCGGAACCCTACGTCTCGAAGATCGACCGGCGCACGGCGCTGGCCTGGATCGGCGTCGTGGGGGCGGCCGCCGCGGCCGGCGCAGGCGTGGTCGTCTATGGCCCGATGAAGGGCGGCGAGCCCGTCCACCGCGGCTACGGCACGGACCCCAAGCTCACCAAGCCGGAAAAGGCGCCCTGGTCGCGGATCATGACCCAGGCGCAACTGCAGACCGCCGCGGTGCTCGCCGACTTCGTCCTGCCAGCCAGCGCCACGGCCCCGGCGGCGAGCGCGCTGGGGATTCCCGACTTCATCGACGAGTGGGTGAGCGCGCCTTATCCGGATCAGGTGAAGGACCGTCCCGTCGTCCTGAACGGGCTCAATGCGCTGAGCGCCAAGGTGCTGAAGGCGGCTGCCGCGGACCGGACCCTCGCTATGCAGGCGCTCTCCGCCTCCGCCGACCCGTTGACCAAGGCGTTCTGGAAGAAATTCCGTGGACTGACGATCGGGGCCTACTACACCACCGAGGCCGGGTTCAAGGACATCGGCTATATCGGCAACGTGCCGCGCTCCTCTGATCCCGGCCCGTCGGCCGAGGTGAAGGCGGTGCTGGAACGCGAATTCCAGAAGCTCGGCCTCTAGGAAGGATGACGGCGATGAAAACCCTTGCGCTCGGCCTATGTGTCGCCGCCCTCGCCACCGGCGCCTTCGCCCAGGCCAAGCCGGCGGCTACGCCGGACAACGCCCTGACGGCGAGCGAAAGGGCGGCCGGCTGGAAACTGCTGTTCGACGGCAAGGACACGGCCGGCTGGCGGGGCTTCAAGAGCCCGGCTCCGGACGCCGGCTGGAAGGTCAGGGACGGCGCGCTCAGCCCCGACCCCAAGACCTCGAAGGACCTGGTGACCAAGCAGAACTTCGAGAACTTCGAACTCGCCTTCGACTGGAGGATCAGCCCGAAGGGCAACTCCGGCGTCATCTACCACGTGATCCCGGTGGGGGATGAGACCTACGAGAGCGGGCCCGAGTACCAGATCCTCGACAACGCCCACGGCGAGCCGCCGCCGCAGCGGGCCGGGTCGCTCTTCGCCCTCTATGCGCCCTTGGCCGACGTGACCAAGCCGGTGGGCCAGTTCAACCACGGGCGCATCGTCGTCGACCACGGCAAGGTGCAGCACTGGCTGAACGGGACGAAGGTCGTGGAGTACGAGATCGGCTCGGCCGACTTCAGGGCGCGGGTCGCGGCGTCGAAGTTCAAGCGCTGGCCGCAATTCGCCACCGGCAAGTCCGGCGCCATCGCCCTGCAGAACCACGGCGACGACGTGGCGTTCAAGAACATCAAGATCCGCGTGCTGCCTTAGGCCCGCGCCAAAATGCAGCGCGCGTGGGCGAGGATCGCGCGCTAGTTTGCGGGCCGTGAGTCGCCCCATCCGCGAGACGCCGCTTCCGTGACCGACACTCCGCGAACCGCGACGGCGAAGGCTCCGGGCATGCTCCGCTCGTCGGCGATCTATTCGGGCCTGACGCTCGTCAGCCGCTTCCTGGGCCTGGCCCGCGACCTGGTGATCACCGCGCGGCTCGGCGGCGCCGGCAACATCGCCGGGGACGCCTACTATACCGCCCTGACCTTCCCGAACCTGTTCCGCCGGATGTTCGCCGAGGGCGCCTTCGCGGCGGCCTTCGTGCCGGACTATTCCAAGCGCCTGGCCGCCGACGGCGAGGAGGCGGCCGACAAGTTCGCCGCCGACGCGCTGGTCACCATGGCCGCGGCGATGATCGCCATCACGGTGGCCTGCCAGCTCGCCATGCCCTGGCTGATGCGGGTCTACAGCTACGGCTTCCTGGACAATCCGGCGAAGTTCAAGCTGGCGGTGGTCCTGACCCAGATCACCATGCCCTACCTGCCCTGCATGGTGATCGCCGCGCTGTTCGCCGGCATCCTGCAGGCGCGTGGCCGGTTCATCATCTACGGGCTCTATCCGACCATCCTGAACGTGGTGATGCTGATCGCGGTGCTGCCGCAGAAGGATCCGACGCGGGCCGCCTTCGCGGCGTCGGTCGCCGTGATCGTGGCCGGAGTCGGCCAGGCGGCGCTGTGCTGGTGGGGCGCCCACAAGACCGGCGCGCGGATCAACCCCCGGCGGCTGAAGCTCACCCCGCCGATCCGGGCCCTGATCCGCCGCATGGTGCCGGGCGTGATCGCCTCCAGCGCCACCCAGATCAACCTGTTCATCTCCGCCATGCTGGCCAGCCAGGTGCCGGGCATGCGGGTCTGGCTGAACATCGCCGAGCGGTTCTATCAGCTGCCGCTCAGCCTGGTGGGCGTGGCCATCGGCGTGGCGCTGCTGCCGAGGCTTTCCTCCGCCCTGCAGAAGAAGGACCACCACGACGCCAACGCGGCCATGGACCAGGCGGTGGTCTTCGGCCTGGCGCTCAGCCTGCCGGCGGCCGCGGCGCTGATGGCCATGCCGGGCTACCTCTGCGAGGGGCTGTTCTCCCGCGGCCACTTCACGCCGGCCGATGCGGCGGCCTCGGCGTCGCTGCTTTTCCACTACGGCTGGGGCGTGCCGGCCTTCGTGCTGATCAAGATCCTGCAGCCGGCCTTCTTCGCGCGCGGCGACACGCGGCGGCCGATGAACTACTCGCTGATTTCGGTGGCGGTGAACATCGCGCTTGGCGTGAGCCTGTTCTTCACCATCGGCTTTCCCGGCATCGCGCTCGCCACCGCCGCAGCCTCCTGGGTGACGGTCATCCAGATGGTCGTGCGGCTCTGGCGCGACGACACCTGGCGGCCCTCGGCGCGGGCCACGGGCAAGATCGTGCGGGTGGCGGGCGCCTGCCTCGGCCTCGGCGTCGCCCTGGCGGTGGCGTCCCACATGCGGCCGATCCTGGAATCGCCTCTGGCCGGGTTCCGCTACGCCAAGGAGGTCACCGTCCTGCTGGTCTGCCTGGGCGGCGCGATCCTCTACCCCGCCCTGCTGTTCGCCTTCGGCGGCGTCACGCCCGCGGAGGCTCGCGCCGCGCTCAGCCGCCGCAAGGGCGAGGCCGGCCCCGTCGCCTCGGGCTTGCCGTAGGCTGGCGCTGGGCCTATTTCGTCGCCCATGACTTCTGGCTTCAACACCTGGCGATGGCGCTGAGCCGCTAGCCCGCCCTCACCTCGGGCCTTGCGCCCGCATGCCCTCAAGCCTCAGAAGCCTATCCCATGACCGACCAAGCTCCGGCCCCCTATGCGGGCCCTCAGCGCGTGCTCTCCGGCGTGCAGCCGTCCGGCGACCTGCACCTGGGCAACTATCTCGGCGCGCTGGTGAAGTTCGCGCGCCTGCAGCACGAGATCGAGACCTTCATCTTCGTCGCCGACCTGCACGCCATCACCGCCTGGCAGGACCCCGCGAAGCTGAAGGACCAGGTGCGCGAGATCGCCGCCGCCTATCTGGCCACCGGCCTGGATCCCAAGGTCGCGACCATCTTCGCGCAGTCCGCCGTGCCGGCCCACGCCGAGCTCGCCTGGGTGTTCAACTGCGTCGCGCGCCTCGGCTGGCTCGACCGGATGACCCAGTTCAAGGACAAGGCCGGCAAACACAAGGAGCGCGAAAGCGTCGGGCTCTACACCTACCCGGTGCTCCAGGCGGCCGACATCCTGGTCTACAAGGCCACCCAGGTGCCGGTGGGCGAGGACCAGCGCCAGCACCTGGAGCTGACCCGCGACATCGCCCAGAAGTTCAACCACGACTTCGATGCGCCGGGCTTCTTCCCGCTGCCGGACGCCCTGACCCAGGGGCCGGGCGCGCGGATCATGTCGCTGCGCGACGGGTCGGTGAAGATGTCCAAGTCCGACCCTTCGGACAATTCGCGGATCAACCTGACCGACGACGCCGACACCATCGCCCAGAAGATCCGCAAGGCGCGCACCGACGCCGACGTGCTGCCGGAAAAGCTCGACGACCTGGCCGGCCGCGCCGAGGCGCAGAACCTGGTCGGCATCTACGCGGCGCTCTGCGGCCGCACCGCCCAGGATGTGCTCACCGAGTTCGCCGGCCAGGGCTTCGGCGTCTTCAAGCCGAAGCTCGCCGACCTGGCGGTCTCGGTCATGGGCCCGATCGGCGGCGAGATGCGCCGGCTGCTCGCCGATCGCGCGGAGATCGACCGGATCCTCGGCCAGGGCGCCGAACGCGCCCGCGAGGTCGCCGCCCCGATCCTGGCCGAGGTCAAGCGCATCGTCGGCTACTGGGCGAGCTGAGCTTGTGGCCGAGCTGAGCTTGCGCGCGCCGTGAAGGCGCCGCACCGTCCGCGCCCATGAGCTCGACCAGCAAGCGCAAGTTCCTCGTCGTCGCCGACGACACGCCGGAGTTCCAGGCGGCCCTGCGGTTCGCCTGCCGCCGCGCGCGCTCCACCGGCGGGCACGTGGCGCTGCTGCGGGTGATCGAGCCGGAATATTTCGAGCATTGGTCCGGCGTGCGCGAGGAGATCGAGCGCCAGGCCCGCGAGGAGGCCGAGGCCGTGCTGCAGAGGTCGGCGGAGTACGTCCAGGCCGAGACGGGCCTGCCGCCGGAGTTCCTGATCAAGCACGCCGAGAACGTCCGCGCGGCGCTGCGCGAGGTGATCGGCTGCGATCCGGACATCAAGATCCTCGTGCTGGCTGCGGCGACCGGCGGCCGCGGCCCGGGCCCGCTGGTCGCCTCGCTCGCCAAGGACGGCGTCCGCTGGGGGGAGCGCAAGGTGCCCGTGACCCTGGTGCCCGGGGACTTGACGGACGAAGAGATCGCCGACCTGGCGTGACTTGCGCGCCGGGCGCCGCGGCGCCACATCTGCCCCATGTTCATCCAGACCGAAGCCACGCCGAACCCCGAGGTGCTGAAGTTCCTGCCTGGCCGCGAGGTCATGGGCGAGGGCACGCGCGATTTCCGCGACGCGGAGGCGGCAAGGGCCTCCACCCTGGCGGCGGAGCTGTTCGCCATCGAGGGCGTCACCCGGGTCTTCTTCGGCCCGGACTTCCTGACGGTCGGCAAGGCCGAGACCCATGCCTGGAGCCACCTGAAGGCGCCGATCCTGGCGGCCATCATGGACCACTTCACCTCCGGCCAGCCGCTGTTCGCCGGCGCC
>Ga0207705_10002010_pt1 | contig 15816 bp, 9 predicted proteins | sample KBSC13metaG_FD_184314 | JGI IMG/M metagenome (GOLD analysis project Ga0207705, IMG submission 184314) | Corn rhizosphere microbial communities from Kellogg Biological Station, Michigan, USA - KBS C1-3 metaG (SPAdes) (version 2) | ecosystem: Host-associated > Plants > Roots > Rhizosphere > Soil ...
CGTGGCGTTTCGCTGGCTGGAGTACGGATGCGAGAACGTGGAGCCCAGCGTGAGCGAAGGCAGCTCGGTGGATCGCGCCACGCGCACCTCGGCCTGCGCCTGCTGGATCTGCACGCGCGCCGCCGCGAGGTCCGGCCGGTTGGCCAGCGCGCGATCGATCAGCGTGTCGACGTCGGCGGCGGCGAGCGCCACCGGAATGGAATCGTTCACCGGCGCGAGATCGTACCGCGTACTGGCCGGCAACCCCATCGCCGTCGCCAGGGCACCGCGCGCGATCTGGAAGTTTCCCTGTGCCGTCTCGAGGTCGAGCTGCGCCTGTGCGCGCAGCGTCTGCGCCTGTAGGACGTCCGCGATGGTGGCGACGCCTGCCCGATTGCGGGTCTCCGCCGACGCGAGGTTCGTGTCCGCCTCGGCGAGACTCAGTCGCGCTGCCGCCACGAGCCCGCGGAAGGCGTGGTAGTTGAAGTACGCTCCCTCGGTCTGAAGCGCGACGTTCTGCAGGGTGGCGTTGTGAGTGAGGTCGAGCGCCACGGCGGCGTCGCGCGCCGCCGCGATGTTTCCACTCCGGCCGCCAAAGTCGAACAGCAGGTACGACAGCGTGGCGGCCGGTGTGATGACGCGCCGGGTCCCGACACCGCCCAGCGTCTGGCCGATGGTCGTCTGCGAGTACACCGCATTCGCCGATGCATCCACGGTCGGGAAGCGCTGGGCGGTGGTAGCGCCATACGTGGCCGCGCCGGCGCGCGCCTGGGCCCACGACAGCTGGGTCTGTGGATTGTTGCGCAATGCGACGTCCACCACGTCACCGAGCGTGAGCGAATCGCCGCGAGGCGCGACGTCCGCCGGCAGCATCGCGACGGCCGGCTGGGCCGGCTCCGGCGGCACCACGCCGCGCGGCGCACGCCACGGTTCGCTCGGCGAGGGTGGCGATGCCGGCGCGCCGTCGATGCGCGGCAGCGGAGCGTGAGTGCACGCTCCCGCAACCAGCGCGAGTGCCCAGCAAAGCAACCGATAAAAGTGCGGCGGGCGGGATCCCCGAGTCCCTCCGGAGTCCCGCCGCGCGAATTGATCTGGCGCGAAAAGCGTCATCACGTGCGTCTGATCCGTACCTCGACAAGTGGAGCGCGCCGATGTCCGCGCGCCACTCACAATACGCGACTGGGGAGCAATTCGCTGGAAAAGCCGGACGGTGCCTTGCTGGCGCTACCGCCCGCCACGGTGCCGCGACACGGGCCGGCTCGCCACGCGCACCGGCGATCCGTCCGCCAGGTCCGCGCTTGGTGTCAGCACGACGGTCTCGCCGTCGTTCAGTCCCGATGCGATCTCGACGGTCGAACCGTAGTCGCGTCCGACCGTGACCGGGCGAAGGTGCACGACCGCGCGCCCCCCGCCCTGCGCCGAGTCCAGCACCATGACCTCCGGCCCCTGGCCGCGCACCACCAGCGCCGACGATGGCATCATCAGGGGCGGCGTGACTCGCGGGAAGGTAAGTCGCGCTTCGGCGTACATCCCTGGCAGCAGCGCAAAATCACGGTTGGAAATGTCGATCTCCGTCAGCAAGGTGCGCGACGCCGGGTCCAGCGCGCGCGACGTGCGCGCGACGCGCCCCGTGAAGGTGCGCCCCGGAATTCCCTGCACCTGCACGGTCGCCTGCAGTCCGGGTTCGATCGACGTGGCGTACACCTCCGGCACCGTGACATAGGTGCGCATCGTGTCCGTCTGCGCGAGGCGGAACAGGCTCCCTCCGCCGCCTCCCTGGCCAACCGAGGCGCTCGTCGCGCCGTCGGCGGTGATGAACGAGCCGATGTCCACGTTGCGCGCCGTGACGACGCCGGTGAACGGCGCGGTCACCCGGGTGTACTGCCGCGCCTGCTGCAACCGCCGCACATTCGCCTCGGCAGCGCTGGTGTTCGCCACCGCCGCCTCGTATGCCGCGCGTTTCTGATCGAGCTCCTGACCCGTGACGGCGCTGTCGCTGGCGAGCTGCTTCCATCGCTCCAGATCGGCGCGGGCGAGGCCAAGCGCGGCACGCGTCTGGGCGAGTTGGGCCTGCGCCTGCTGCACCGACTGCTCCAGCTCCGGCGCGTCGATCTCGGCCATCTCGTCGCCGGCATGGACCACGCTCCCGATGTCCGCACGCCAACGCGTGACGTAGCCCGACACGCGCGCATAGATGGCGCCCTCGTGCAGCGCCTGAATCGTGCCTGGCAGCGTCAACTCGCTGCCGGCGGGCGCCCGGGCGACCTTCGTCACCTCCACCAGCGGCGCGCTGTCACGCTGCGCGACATCGGCGAGCAGTTCGTGCTGCACGTTGCGCCGCGGCACGATCGTCACGACCAGCAGCAGCACGAGCACGCCCAGGATGCCGAGGCCGAAGGTCATCAGTCGGCGCGCCGGCAGTGGCTGGACGGGCGGCGCGGAGCCCTCGTCTCGCGGCGCGGGGTCGGTGAGCAACTCGTCGCGATGGGGGTGTTCGTTGGCATTCATGGATGCAGCCGACGTCCAGCGGTCAGGTGAAGAGAAGTCGTGAGAGCGGTCAGGAACGTCATGCGGCGAGCGAATCAAGGCGTTCTTCGGGAGCGTGATGAACGCTTCCCGCGCGCAGAATGCCGTAGATGAGCGGCACGACGATCAGGGTGAAGAACGTGGCGAGAAGGAGCCCGCCAATGACCGCGCGGCCGAGCGGAGCATTCTGTTCGCCGCCTTCGCCGAGGCCGAGCGCCATCGGCAACATTCCGATGATCATCGCCGTCGCCGTCATGCAGACCGGCCGCAGTCGCGCGTAGCCGGCGTCGATTGCCGATGCCACGGCGGAGTGGCCAGCGCGGCGGCGATCGTCAGCGAAGTTCACCAGCAGCACGCTGTTCGCCGTCGCCACTCCCATCGCCATGATGGCGCCCATCAGCGACGGCACCGTGAACGTGGTGTGGCTGACGAACAGCATCCAAATGATGCCGGCGAGCGCGCCCGGAAGCGCCATGATGATGATCAGCGGATCGAGCCAGCTCTGGAAATTCACGACGAGAATGATGTACACCAGCAGGATGGCAAAGACGATCCCGAGCCCCAGCCCGGTGAACGAGTTGCGCATGCTCTGCACCTGTCCGCGCATCACCACCTCGGTCCCCTTGGGCAGATGATCGTGCTCGCGCGCGATGACCTGATCGATCGCGCGCGCCACACCGCCGAGATCGCGGCGGTCGGCGCTGGCATAGACGTCGAATACCGGCTGGATGTTGTAATGGTTCACCACGGCCGGTGCCACGCCGCGACTGACGCCTGACAGGTTGCCGAACGTCTGCGGCTGGGTCTCTCCACCCACCCCGATCGGCGTGCTCTGCAGCTGCTCCATCGTCGCCATCTTGTACTGCGGCGTCATCACGTTCACTGCGTATTGGACGCCATTCACCGGATCGGTCCAGAAGTTCGGCGCCGTCTGCCCGCTGGAGCTGAGCGAGATGAGCAGGTCGCTGGACACGTCGCGTTCGGTGAGGCCCAGCGCCTGGGTCTTCATCCGGTTGACGTCGAACCGCAGCTCGGGCGCATCCATCACCTGCTGCACACGCACGTCGGCCGCGCCCGGAATGCGTTCAATCTCCGCGGCGAACTTCCGGGCAAGCGCGTAATCGGCCGTGGTGTTCTTCCCCGCGACCTGCACGTCGATCGGCGCCGGCATCCCGAGGTTCAGCACCTGGCTCACGATGTCCGCCGGCTGGAAGAAGAACGTGATCCCCGGGTACTCCCTCGGCAGCTCCCGCCGGAGCGCGCGCACGTAGTCCCACGTCGATCCCTTGTGGTCGCTCGTCAGCTGGACGAGCATGTCGCCGTCCGCTGGTCCGACCGTCGCGTTGCTCCCCACGGCCAGCTGCACGCCACTGCTCGGCAGGCCGATGTTGTCGAGCACGAGCGCGAGGTCGCGCGGCGGGATGACGCGACGGACCGTCCGCTCCACCTGCGAAAAGAGCACCTCTGTCTCCTCGATGCGCGTTCCCGTGGGCGCGCGCACGTGGAGCTGGAACTGTCCGCCGTCCACCCGCGGGAAGAAGTCCTCGCCGATCCACGGCACGAGCAGCAGGGAGCCAAGGACGAATGCGCCCGCCGCCGTGAGCACGGCGCGCCGATGCAGCATCGCACCGGTAAGCAGCGCGTGATAACCAGCGCGGAAGCGCTCGAAGCCGCGGTCGAACGCGGCCACAATGCGCCGGAAGGTGCCGGTGGCGGGTCGCGCGTGCGCTGCCAGCTCGGCCGGCAGCATGTAGTCCGCCATCGTCGGCACGAGCGTGCGCGACAGGAAGTACGAGGCCACCATCGCGAAGATCACCGCGAGCGCCAGCGGACGGAACAGCGCCGCCGCCGGTCCGGAGAGCGCGAAGATCGGCAGGAAGACGATGCAGATGGATAGCGTGGAGACGAACGCCGGCACGGCGATCTGTCGCGAGCCCTCGATGATGGCGGTTCGGAGCGGCGCGCCGTGCTCCAGGTTCCGGTGGATGCTCTCGATCGCCACCGTGGCGTCGTCGACGAGAATGCCGACGGCGAGCGCCAGCCCGCCCAGTGTCATCACGTTCAGCGTCTCGCCGGACGCCCACAGCAGGATGATGGAGACCAGCACGCTGAGCGGAATGGAGATGGCGACGATGATCGTCGAGCGCCAGCTCCCGAGGAAGACGAGGATCATCATCGCCGTGAGGCACGCGGCCAGGATCCCCTCGCGGATCACACCCTTGATCGTCGCCCGAACGAACAGCGACTGGTCACCGAGCAGGTCGAGGTGCACGTCGTCCGGCAGGCCGGCCTTGATTCGCGGCAGCATGTCCTTCACCTGCTGCACGACGCGGAGCGTGGATGCGTTGCCGTTCTTCAGCACGGAGATGTACGTGCCGCGGTGGCCATTCTCGCGGACGATGTTCGTCTGCACTCCTCCGCCGAGGTGCACCTGCGCCACGTCGCCGACGCGGACGGTGGCGCCGTTGATCGTCTTGAGCGGCAGGTCGGCGATGTCCTTCGCCGAATCCGGCGTGGAGTTGAGACGCACGTAGTACTCGCGGCTGCCGAGGCGCGCCGAGCCGGCCGGCAGGATGACGTTCTGTGCGTTGATCGCCGTACTGACATCACTCGCCGACAATCCCTTGGAATAGAGCGCCTGCGGGTCGATGTCCACGTTCACCTGCTTTCGCTGTCCGCCGTAGGCCGGCAGCACGCTGGCGCCGCGCACCGTCCCGAGCGGGATGCGGATGAAGTTCGTGCCGAGGTCGTTCAGCTCCGCCTCGGTCCGGTCCGGGCTCGCCACGCTGATCTGCATGATCGGCACGTCGGTGGCGTTGAAGCGCACCATGAATGGCGGCGAGATCCCGGGGGGCATGCTGTGCGTGATGCCCTGCGAGGCGGCCGTGAGCTGGGACATCCCCGCCTGCACGTCCGCGTTCGGCTGGAAATACACCTTGATGATGCTCATGCCGTTGAGCGACTGCGACTCGATGTGCTCCACGTCGTTCACGTAGCTGGAGTACACCCGCTCGGCGAGCGTGACGACGCGCTGTTCCATCTCGCGCGGCGCCAGTCCGCCGTAGCTCCAGAGCATGGAGACCACCGGTACGTTGATCGCCGGGAAGATGTCGATCGGCATGCGCACGATGGCGACGATGCCGAAAATGAGCACGAGCAGCGCGGCACACACGAAAGTGTACGGCCGCCGCAGCGCCAGCAGAACGAGCCACATCGCGCTAAACGTCCCCGCGCGGAGCCATCACGCGCGATCTAATGAGATCCCTTTGCGCCGTCACAGCGGCTGCCCCACGAGCGCCTCGAGCGTGGCGCGAGTGACCTGGTAGTTGTAGTGCGCCGCCACCAGCCCGAGCTCGGCCTGCGTCACCGCCAACTCGGACGTCATCCGGTCGAGCGCGGTCGCGATCCCGGCCCGGTAGCGTTCCGTCTGGACCCGAAGGTCTTCCCTCGCCGCGGTGACGGCCTGTGTAGCAAGAGCGATGTTGCGTTCCGCCAAGTGCAGCGCGTTGATCAGCCGCGCCGACTCGGCGCGCGCCTCCCGCACCGCGTCGAGCGCAGTGGCCTGCGCCACGTTGTTCGCCGCATCGGCCCGCGTCACCGCGTCCTCGCGCTGGAATCCGTTGAACAACGGGAAGCTCGTTCCAACGCCCAGCGTCCAGCCCGGGCGCATCGCGCCCACGACGACCGACTGGTTCGCCATGTTGTATCCGCCAGTCAGCCGGAGATCAGGTAGATATTGAGCGCGCGCCGAGCGCGTCGCGTCCCCCGTGGCGCGCGCCGACGCCTCGGCCGCCCGGACCTCGGGAGACGACGCGATGGCCAGACGCACGATGTTGCTGTCGCCCAGCGAAAGCGCGCGCGGTTCGAGCGACGCCGGCGATTGCGCGCCCACGGGAGCGTCCGAGCCCACCAGGCGCCCGAGTGCAAAGGCGGCGGATTGGAGCGTGTCGCTCGCAGCCAGCATCTGCTGTTCTCCCGCCGTCAACTCCAGCTCGGCCCGTAGCTGGTCGGAGCGCGTCGCAGTGCCGGCCCGGACGCGGTCGCGCGCATACCGCAGGCCTTCCTGTGCCCGCACTACCCGTGCGCGCGCCACGCCGAGCAGCTCTCCGCCGCGCAGCACCTCGAAGTATGCCCGCTGCGCCTGCAGCGTGACGGCGAAGCGGGCCGATACGTTCGTGGCTTCGGCGGCGCCAAGGTCCGCCTGCGCGCGCGCGCGGTCCGCACCCCGCCGCCCGCCGGTGAACAGCTCCAGCGAGGAGCTCACACCGGCGGAATACGCCGAGGCCGAAGGAGCGCCTGGCCCGCCCGGCACACCGGAGGATCCCGACATGATGTCGGAGCGCAGCGCCGTCGAGTTCAGACCGAGCGTCGGCAGATAGGCACCGGTCGCCACTCGACGCTCGGATCGCGCGGTCCGGACTCCCGCCTCGCCGAGCGCGGCTTGGGGGCTCGCTGCAAGCGCCCGACTGATGACGGTCGGCAGGTCGAGCAGCGTATCGAGCCTGGGGGTGGTGACGCTGTCGAGCGTTCCCACGACGACGGGTTGTTGCGCGCGACCTACGCCACTCGGCACGAGAGCGCCGAGCGCGACCGTCGCAGCGCGCCAGACGAGGCGCGCACTCAGAGGAGGGCAGTTCATGAAATCCGTGCGGCCGTTCGCGCCGTGGTGAACGCGACGAACCGTGGCACATGGCCGCGCGCGATGAGGAACCACTCCTGAGGGCCGCGCGGCCTCCAGTGAATCAACGCACCGAGCCCTCCGGCTGTTGACCGATTCACGGAGCGCTGGGCAAAGCCGTCCCCCCGCGGGACGAAGCGTTACGTCGTCGACATGGACCGATACGAACGGGATCCGATCCACACACGCGAAAACGCCCCAAGTACCAGAAAAATCAACAGCTTACGTGGTTATCACCTCGCGGTCGCGCTACTTGCCGTTCCATGGCGGCGACAGGTCGACCGAATTCCGCCACTAACCGCGAGGACCAGTTCATGTATTCCGCCAGCTTACCGGTTCGCTCACGTCCGGCTCACATCACGCGGCTCGCCGTCGCTCTCGCTGCCTTCGCCCTCGCGTGCGGAGGCGGAGGGGGGAGTTCACCGACCGGCCCCGGAACCCCGGGTACGCCCGGCACCCCCGGCACGCCGGGGACCCCCAGTCCGACCATCACGACGTCGGTCAACCTGCAGAACAGCACCTTCAGCCCGTCGGACATCCAGGTCTCCCCCGGTGCGACGGTCACATTCACCAACAACGACGGCATCAACCACACGGTGACGTTCGACAACACGTCGATCTCGTCGATCGACGCCTACACGACCGGTGCGAAGACGGTAACGATGCCCACCGCGACCGGCACCTACGCGTTCCACTGCCAGTTTCATGGCAACATGAAGGGGACGGTGCTGGTGAAGTGAGCCGCCGGCTCAGTGAGGAGAAGGTGAAGGGCACACCAGGCGCATGCCGGTGTGCCCTTCGCTTTGTCCCCAGTCGAGCTCGCGATCAACTCGGATGTCGGTCCTCGATTCGTGCGCGGAGCGCGTCGCGCGCCTGCGTAGCTCCGAGCCGGTCGAAGATGGAGATGGCGATGCGGGCGTCAGCGACCGCTTGCGCTGTCCTGCCCTGCGCGAGCCAGGTCTCCGCACGATCTCGCAGCGTTTCGGCCTCGTTCAGCGCGTGGCCGCGCTCGCGGGCGATCGCTAGCGCGCGGTCGAATGCCTCATGCGCTTCCACATAGTGTCGCTGCGCCGAGCACGCAGCGCCGACGAGTCGTGATGCGTCCGCCTCGTTCTGCGGATCGCCGAGTCGGGCGAATTCCTCGCGCGCCATGCGGGCCGTCGTTTCGGCGAGCGCGGCATCGCCGCGCCGCAGCGCCACTTCCGCGCGTCCGACGCGTCCCATCGCAGCCAGTCGGGGCACGCCGCCATCGGTTGCGTGCTCGATCGCCCGCAACTCGTGCTCGTCCGCTTCCTCGAGCTCACCGAGGTCGCGATAGGTGATGGCGAGGTTGTGGTAGCTCGACGCAAGTCCGCGGCGCTGCCCCAGGCGCTGGAAGGTGGGCAGAGCGAGCCGATAATGCGACAACGCACGCTCGTGGTCGCCCTGCATGTTGGCGATGGCGCCGAGATTGTTCGTCGCCCGCGCCAGAACGAGGAGGTCCTCGGAGTGGGTCGCAAGCTCCAGTGCGCGGGCGAACTCACCGCTGGCGTCATCGAGCTCACCGATGGCCAGGCACGCAGCGCCGATCATGTTCACCGCGCGCCGCTGCGACGCCTTGTCGCCCACGTCACCGAGGCGTGGCTCGGTGCCTCGCAGCCAGTTCACGGCCTTGCGCTCGTTGCCGGTGTAGATGAGAGCCTCGCCGTATAGCAGCGCGCTCGCTCCGTCCCGCTGACAGGTGGCCGCCCGCGGTTCCAGCAACGCCAATACCTCGGACCACGCGCCCGCGTCAGCAAGCGCGCGTGCCCGTTCGAGGATCGAGTCGGAAGGAATCGAGGCGGTCATGCCAGTGAATTAGTCTCGGACGTGCATCAGAACTCGATCGCGTATCCGGTGAATCCGCCCAACTGGGCGTTCACGTCCTTCGTCGATTGGGCGACGCTGCTCGAGACCTTCGTCCACGGCTGGAACGGCGTTTCCTGTCGCCAGAAGCTCAACGAGTCCATGATCGCCTGATCCTTCGCATCCACCACACCGTCGTAGTTCAGGTCATCACCGCACGCCGCAAAGGAAATCTTGAGCGTGGGCTGATCGGAAGACGAGAACCGCAGTCCCGATGGCTGGAAGTCCACCAGGAAATGCGACTGGTCCGTCACCGTCACCGTGATGAGCACGGAGTCGCCGGCGGCGATCGCGGTGCCATCCGGCCGTGTCGCGAGCGACGCCGGCCCCACCCGGAACTGGAGGAAGGTCGTGGAATCGGTGCGTCCCGGCCGCGCGTGATACCAGATGTCCACGCCCCCCGCCTTCCCCTGTACCGCGTAGAAGCTCACCTGCGTTTTCGCCAGCGACGGCGTGCCGTACGGAACGCTGAGCAGCCGCAGGTCGCTCGGGTCACGGGTGTCGCTCGTGTCGGGCGATGTGGAGTCGGTGCACGAAAGCAGCGGCACCGCCACGGCGGCGAGCAGCAGAATGAAGAGACGGTGACGCAGCATACGATATACCTTCGTCCTTGGGTGGGAGCGGATGATGTCAATCATTGGCGCCGTTCTCGTCCTCGTCGCTGGCGTCCCCATCATCGTCCGCATCGGCATTGTTCGCGGAATTGAGCACGCGATGCAGACGAGGACGCGAGATGCCGAGCCGTCGCGACGCTTCGGTCTTGTTGCCGCGGCAGATCTCGAGCATCCGGAGAACTGCCGCACGATTCAGTTCGCGCAGCGTGGCCGGAAATGGGAGCTCGCCCGTCGACGACGGAGTCGACGGAGCCGCCTCGGCCACATCGGCGGCGTCGATCGCCGACGCTGTGGAGAGGAGCACGGCGCGCTCGATCACGTTGCGCAGCTCACGCACGTTGCCCGGCCAGCGCCGCTCGCGCAGCACGCGCTCGGCGGCCGCGGTCAGTTGCAGCAGCGGCTGATCGTACTCGCGGGCAAACCGCTCCAGGAACGCGCGAGCGATGAGTACCACGTCCTCATGCCGGGCGCGAAGGGCCGGCAGCTCGATCGGCACGACGTTCAGCCGGTAGTAGAGATCCTCGCGGAACTCGCCGCGGCGTACAGCCGCACCGAGGTCCACGTGCGTCGCTGCGACGAGTCGCACGTCGAACGGAATCGCGCGCGTGCCGCCGACTCGACGCAGCATGCGCTCTTCCAGCGCGCGAAGGATCTTCCCCTGCAGCGGGAGCGCGAGATGCCCGATCTCGTCGAGGAACAGCGTGCCGCCATGGGCGAGCTCCATCAACCCTGGCTTCGCGCCCGAGGCACCGGTGAACGCGCCCTTCTCGTGGCCGAACAGCTCGCTCTCGAGCAGGTTTTCCGGAATCGCCGCGCAATTCACGTCGACGAACGGCGCTTCGCGGCGCGGGCCATTGTAATGAATGGCGCGCGCGAGCAGTTCCTTGCCGGTTCCCGTCTCGCCGGTGACGAGCACGGTGACCGTCGCGCGAGGAATGACCCGGGCCGCGCGGTCCAGCGCCGCGAGCAGCGCCGGACTCTCACCGAGGATGCCGTCGAAGTGCAGCTTGGCACGCTCGCCCGCGGCAAAAGCCGACGCGTCGGCGTCGGCCTTGAGCCGCTCCGCTCCATCGCGCAGCCATGATGTCAGCAGCGCGAGATCCTCCGGCAGCGCGAAGTACTCCTCCGCGCCGGCGCGAATGAGCGAAGCGACGAGCCGGTGATCGGTCTCCACGCCAACCGCGGCCACCAGCCGATTGCCGCGCGGCATCTGTCGCAGGGTCGCTTCGAGACGCCGCTCGTCGCCCGCCCCGGTGAGCAGCGTGATCGTGCCCTTGCGTGGCTGAAGGCTCGCCGCCTCCTCCACCGCCGCGAACGTCAATCCGTTCGCTGCCGCGAGTGCCGGCCACTCGGCGTGAAAGGAGTCGGTGAGTGCGAGAACGCGGAGTTCGGCCAAGCGGAGGCTGGGCGTGGCGCGGGCGGAGGGGACCACGCCGCTCGTGAAGGCAGATTTGGACTGCGAGGAAGCGGTCGTCGGCATCGCCATCGGGGCCGGGGCTGCCAACCGACGACGCGCGCCCCGAAAACCTTATCGAAGACAGCGCCGACGGCGAGAAGGAACCCTGTTGCGTTGGGCAGGGCCGATGCCGACACCGGACGTAGCAGCACCGCTGGGTAAACTATTGACCCATATCGTCTTGGACATGTCACCGCCCGATTGCGCGTCGAGCGACCGTATCGAGTCATCGCCGCAAGCGTAACACTACGTTACAGCGCGCCCGGGCGATCTGATAGGGGACCTAAGCCGCTTGTGTGCGCGACGGGGCCGCGGTTCGCAGCAACGCCCACCCGATCACCCCGGCGATCACCGAGGCGAGGAAGGTCCCCAACTTGGCGGCGGTGAGCAGCGACGCCGACTCGCCGAACGCGAGCCCGGCGATGAACAGCGACATCGTGAAGCCGATTCCACCGAGCCACGCCACACCGTGCACCAGCCGCCAGCCTGCCTCTGGTCGTGCCGCCACCCCGGCCTTCACCGCCAGCCACGCCGCGAGCGTGATGCCCACCGGCTTGCCGAGTACGAGCCCGAGCAGCACACCGATTGCCACCGGGCTGCCGACTAAGGCACTCGCTCCGTGCAGCGGCACCCCGGCGTTCGCCAAGGCGAAGAGCGGCATGATGCCGAAGTTCACGACGCCCTGCAGGCCGTGCTCCAGTCGCGCCAGTGGCGGCTGCGCCTGCTCGGTAAGCTCCTCCAGCCGATGCAGCGCCTCCTGATGCTCGCGACTGGAGAGTACCGTACGCTCCGGATCGCGCGCGTCGTGGAAATCCTCCAGCGTGTGCCGCGCGCCGCGGAGGAACGCACTCTCGTCGATTCTCGTGCGGGATGGAATCGTGAGCGCGAGCAGCACGCCGGCCACCGTCGCGTGCACGCCGGACAGGAGCACCGCGACCCACAGCGCCACGCCGATCAGCGCGAACGCCCACGGCGCGCGCACTCCCGCCGCGTTGGCGAGCGCGGATAGAGCCAGAAGGGCCGCGGCGGCCACCACCGCTCCCCACGCCACGCCACCGCTATAGAAGATCGCGATCACCAGCACGGCGCCCATGTCGTCGGCGATCGCCAGCGCAGAGAGGAATACGCGAAGCGACGACGGGACGCGATCACCGAGCAGTGCCAGCACGCCCAGCGCGAAGGCGATATCGGTCGCCATCGGAATCCCCCACCCCGCGGCCCCGGCCCCGCCCGCGTTGAGTGCGGTGAAGAGCAGTGCAGGCACGACCATACCGCCCAGCGCCGCCGATACCGGCAGTGCCGCCTGTCGCAGCGACGCCAGCTCGCCAACCAGCACCTCGCGCTTGATCTCCAACCCGACGAGGAAGAAGAACACGGCCATCAGGCCATCGTTGATCACCTGATGCAGTGTGAGCTGCGCGCCACGAGCCCCAACGGCGATGGTCAGCGGCGTGTCCCAGAGCGCGTGGTACGTATGCGCCCATGGTGAGTTCGCCCACGCCATGGCAATCGCGGCGCACGCGAGGAGCACGATGCCCGCCGCGGGTGCGCTGCTCATGAACCGGTGGAGGGGCGCCGTCATGCGCTCGGCGACGGTGCTCCCGGTGGCGTTTGCGATGCTCACGCGGCGAAGCGCAGCATGAGGGAGTGGGATGGCATGGTGGCAGTGTACCGCATCGAACCTGCGGATGCGAGGCGGTTGGGCTGCATGCGTGGCCACCCGCGCCCCGTCCTGCTAGCTTGGATCAGGGCACCGCACCTGCGCGCATCGCGTTCAGAATTCTCAGACCCGGTAGCTCAATCGGTAGAGCAAGCGGCTTTTAACCGCTAGGTCGTGGGTTCGATTCCCACCCGGGTCACTCTTGAAAGCACGACGGCCCGCTGAGCATCGCTCAGCGGGCCGTCGTGGTCGGGCGGACCAGATTACGGATTGCGGTCGATGCACCCGCTGAAGTTCGGATTGTTCACTTCCTCGAACGGAATCGGGAAGTTCACATCCGTACCGTAGTTGGTGCCGGCCGCCGCGCCCACCGGGTTGTACGGACCTGTCGGGAAGACGGTCTCGGGATCGCGGCCGTAGAACTTGATCAGGCGGCGGAGATCACCGAGGCGATGCGAGGTCAGGTACAGGTCGAGCGCTCGCTCCTGGAAGAGGAGGTTCTGGCGGCTCGTCACCGTGGCGCCCAGATCGGCGATGGTGAGCGGCGCCGGAGCCGGTTGCACCGGAATCGTATCGGCGTAGGTCTTCGCGTTGGCCCGCGCAGCGTTGAGCGAAGCAAGGAAGTTCACGTCGTCACCCAGATCGAGGTAGTTCTCGGCCTCGATGAGGCGAGCCTCCGTACCGAGCGCGAGCGGCACCGGCGCGCCACGGGGGCCGCCGATGTAGCCAGCGGCCGTTCCAGCGAGCGAGGTGTACTTCGGCGTGCGATAGAACGGCGTCGCACCGTCGAAACCCGCACCGGTACGGACAACCGGCACGCGCGGATCGTTCAGCGTGACGAAGGCGATGCCGTTGCCTCCCTCCTTGTTGGAAACCGTGAACCGCTTGCTGGACACGGTGAACGAGTACACGCCGTTGTACTGACGGCTGGTGTTCTCGTCGTGCTGGATGCTGTAGTTGTAGTTCGACGGCACGCCGGCCACCGCGGCCGCAGCCGCAGCCTTCTGATTCAGGTCGAGCAGCGCTCGGCCCTTGCCGATCATGGCGAGGTACAGAGCCTTGTTCGACTTCGCCGCCGTGGCCACGGTGATGGCAGAATCGAACTTCGCCACGGCAGCCTGCAGGAGCTGGGTGCCCGTCTGCGGATCGCCGTAGCTGAACGACCCATCGTCATTCACCTTGCTCGTCGGAACGCCGTTGCAATAGTTCTCGGCGAACAGGATGTACATGAACCCGGCGAGCGACTGCACCTCGGCCCGATTGGGGTTCGTCGGATCGTACTGGACGTAACGATCCGCGACCAGCTCCGCCGTGGCGCGCGCGCGCTCGGCGTTCTGGAAGATGGGCAGCAGCGAGCTGTTGTGGAGGTCGATGTTGCGGAAGTCCACCTGGAGACGGGTCGGGAAGGTCTCCGCATCCATCAGCTCGTCGGAGAGCAGGCCGGAGAAGATCACCTGGCCCTCGCTGCCGCTGCTTCCGGAGTACGCCACCTGGAAGTCGCCCAATGCGGCGGCATACGCCGCCGGCAGCGCCGACGGGCCGGAGATATTGCTGGGCAGGACGATGTCCGGCGTCGGAACCGTCAACAGCTCGTCCTGATTGCACGCCGCCAGGCCGGCCGCGCCCACGAGCGCGGCAGCCACGGCAAAGCGTCCAGTTCTCTTCGAGAAATTCATCGTCGTCATCATGTTTGTAGGCTCCGCCTCAGAACGAGAGGGCGAGGCGCGCCGTGAAGTACCGCACCTGCGGTGCAGTGAGGAAGTCGGCCGTGCTGAAGTTCGACTGCGCGCCCGCGTTCACCTCCGGATCCAGCCCTGAGTACTTCGTCCAGGTGTGAAGGTTCCGGCCGGCGAGCGTGAGCGTTGCCGCCGAGGCGTTCGCCTTGGCCGCGAGATACTTGGGCAGCGAGAGCGACACCGCGACTTCGCGCAGCTTGGTGAAGGAGGCGTCCTCGATCATGCCGGTGAGCACGCCGTAGCTGGCCGCCTGCGCCGCCGCCTGCGCCTCGAGATTATTCGGTCCCGGAGTCTGGGCCGTGGCGCCGTTCTGGATGAGTACGTCGCGATAGTACCGCGTCAGGTTGAACAGCTTCTGACCGCCGCGGTGATCTACCGTTGCCGTGATGCGAACGTTGTTGCCGATGCTGAGTGCGGGGGCGAAGCTGATCTCGGCCACGGGGAACGGCGTCCCCTGATAGCTCGGCGCATCAGCGACGGTGATCTCGCAGCTTGCGGAGCCCGGGCCCGCGGGGCAGGCAATCAGGCCGTCGCCGTTCGCATCCTTGTAGGTGTACGACTGGGTGTAATACGCGCCCAGCGGCAGGCCCGTTCTGATGATCTGCGTCGTGTTGAAGCCGGTCGTGATCTCGGGAATCGGGTTGCCAAGCGGATCGTAGCCCAGCGTGTCGAGCTTGTTGCTGTTCCACGAGCCATTCAGCGTGAGGTCCAGCGTCACGTTGCGGGTGTTGAACGCCGTGGCGCGAATGAGCGCCTCGTGGCCCCAGTTGTGGACCTGGCCGAGGTTCATCCAGCGCGAGGCGCTCGTGCCGAGCGACGGCGCAAGGTTGACGCTGACCAGCGCATCGCGCGTCGTCTTGGTGTAGAAGGTGTATTCCGCGTTCACGCGATCGTGGAAGAGACCGAGGTCGAACCCGCCCTCCTTCTCCGTCGAGCGCTCCGGCTTGAGGTTCGGGTTGCCCGCGCCGCCCACGGTGAAGCCGGGGACGTCGGTCCCGTTCACCACCACCGCCACCGGGTTGTAGTACTGCTCGGCGGCGAGGTAGCCCGGGTTCTGGCCAGCCGAACCGACCGCGGCACGAAGGCGCAGCGAGGAGATCGCCGACAGACCCACTGCGTCGTGCGGGAAGAAGCTTTCCTCGCTCACGACCCACGACCCGCTGAGCGAAGGATAGTAGATGCGTGCGAAGCTCTGGCCGAACGCGCTGTTGCGGTCGGTGCGCAGACCGCCGGTGAGGAAGACCCGGTCGCGCCACGCCATCTGCTCCCGGCCGATGAACCCG
>Ga0207705_10002012_pt1 | contig 15815 bp, 10 predicted proteins | sample KBSC13metaG_FD_184314 | JGI IMG/M metagenome (GOLD analysis project Ga0207705, IMG submission 184314) | Corn rhizosphere microbial communities from Kellogg Biological Station, Michigan, USA - KBS C1-3 metaG (SPAdes) (version 2) | ecosystem: Host-associated > Plants > Roots > Rhizosphere > Soil ...
GGAGCTGACCATCGTGACCGGCAATCCCGCGCTCGACCTGCGCGTCCGCGCCGAGGCGGCGAGCTGGCTGCGCGGCCAGCCGGACGTGACGCAAGTGCTCACGCGCGACCAAGTCGCCGCCGCGGCGCCGCCCCCCGGCACGCCGCCCGACAAGCTGACGATGGCCGAGCGCTTCCACGAAAGCTTCGATGCGGCGCGCAGCGGCGACCTGTTCGTGGTCTTCCCGCCGAACGTCAGCACCATCAACCCGCGCAAGGCCGGCGATGCCGTCGCCGGTCACGGGAGCCCGTGGGATTACGACCGGCGCGTGCCGATACTGTTCTGGTGGCCCGGCGCGCCCGCCGAGCCCGTCGACCGTCCGGTCGAAACCGTGGACATCGCGCCGACCCTCGCCGCGATCGCCGGTGTGCGCACCCCGCTTCTCGACGGCAAGTGCCTGCCCGAGGTCGCCGAATGCGCGCAGACGGGCGCGACCTTGCATTGATATGCGCGCGTCCCGGCTGCATGGGGGCCGTCCATGAACGCCCCCGCGAATATCCCTGGCCCCGGCGAAACCCCGCCGATCGTCGTGCGCGACCAGCGCTTTGGCCGCGGCGAGGCCATGGCGCGCTGGTGGTGCAACGGCGACCCGATAGCGACCGCGTGGATGAACTCGCTCTCCGCGAGCTTCCCGCGCGGCGAGGCGCTGTTCATCGAATCCGTGAAGCACTTCCGCGACGGCGCTCCGTCGAAGCTGGAGCGCGAGATCCGCGCGTTCATCCAGCAGGAAGTCAATCACAGCCGCGAGCACCTGGCTTTCAACCGCGCCGCCGCGGAAGCCGGCTACGACACCGCCGGGGTCGACGCGCGCATCCAGGCCAACACCGATCTGGCGCGCACTCGGCCGCCAATCGTGCAGCTCGCGGTGACGATCGCGCTCGAGCATTTCACCGCTATGTTCGCGCACTTGTTCCTCAGCGATCCCGCGGTCTTCTTCGATCCGCACGGCCCGCAAGGCGCGATCTGGCGCTGGCACGCGGTCGAGGAGATCGAGCACAAGGGCGTCGCCTACGACACTTACCTCCATGCCACGCGCGACTGGCGGCGCTTCCGCCGCTGGAAGGTCAAGGCGCTGGTCATGCTGATGATCACCGAACGCTTCATCCGCCACCGCAGCCGCGACGCGCTCGATTTCCTCTCACAGGACGGGATCACCGGGTGGCGCGCGAAGGCCCGGATCGCCTGGTACCTTTTCGGCAGGCCGGGCGCGCTGCGGCGCGTCTTCCCGGCGTGGGTGGCGTATTTCCTGCCCGGCTTCCACCCGTGGAACCGCGACGACCGCGCCCTTATCGCGCGGTTCCAAGGCGACGTCGCCGAGTAGATGCTCCCCGGCACGGGGAGGATTTGCGAGGCGTCTACCGCTCGGCTATCCCCGGGCCCGATGCCCGCTTCGCCCTACTCGCTCGCGACGTTCGACGTTGCCGCCATCTTCGTGGTCGCGGCGGCGGTGCTTGGCTGGCTCAATTATCAGGTCTTCCGCCTGCCGACTTCGATCGGCCTGACCGTGATGGGCGCGCTGGCCTCGGTGATCGTCGTTCTGCTCAACGCGTTCGTGCCCGGGCTGACGATCAGTGCCTGGGTTGCCGAGCTGATCCAGCGGATGAATTTCACCGAGACGCTGCTCCAGGGCATGCTCAGCTTCCTGCTGTTCGCCGGCGCGCTGCACGTCGATTTCAATCGGCTGCGCAAGGACTGGTGGCCGGTGTTGATCCTGTCGACCGCCGGGGTGCTGATTTCGACCGCTCTTATCGGGGCGGCCACGTGGGGCGTCGGTCTGCTCCTGGCCCTTCCGATAAAGCCGATCTGGTACTTCGTGTTCGGCGCGCTGATCTCGCCGACCGATCCGGTCTCGGTCCTCGGGGTGCTCAAGCAGGAACGCGTGCCGGAGAACCTTCAGGCCACCGTCGCCGGCGAAAGCCTGTTCAACGACGGCGTCGGCATCGTCGTGTTCACGATCCTGTTCGGCGCGGCGATGACCGGCGGTGAGTTCTCGTTCGCCGAGGGCGCGCGGCTGTTCGCCCAGGAAGCCGGGGGCGGCGTGGCCATCGGCCTGGCGCTGGGCTGGATCGGCTGTCGCGCGCTGCGCTCGATCGACGATTACGCGATCGAGGTCCTGATCACTCTCGCAGTGGTGATGGGCGGCTACGCCTTGTCCTCGGCCGTGCATGTGTCAGGGCCGCTGGCGATGGCCGTCGCCGGGATCCTGATCGGCAATTTCGGCGTCGGCGACGCGATGAGCGAGACCAGCCGCGACTATATGGTCAAGTTCTGGGAGATCATCGACGATCTTCTCAACGCGGTCCTGTTCCTGCTCATCGGGCTGCAGGTGATCGCGCTCGTTCCCGGCGCCCTGCATCTCGCGCTTGCGGCGGCGTCGATCGTCATCGTCCTGGGTGGACGCGCGATCTCGCTCGAGTTGTCGAGCTTCCTCATCCCGCGCTCGCGCCGCCACGGGCCCGGCGCGTTCGCGGTGTTGTGGTGGGGCGGCCTGCGGGGCGGCATCTCCATCGCCCTGGCGCTCGCGCTACCGGCCGGGCCGACGCACGACCTGCTGCTCGCGGCGACGTTCTCGGCGGTGCTGTTCAGCGTGCTGATCCAGCGCGCCACGCTCGGCCGGGTGATCGAGCGTGGGCCGCTCGGCGCGCTGCTGGGCAAAGCCCGCCCGACGCTCCACTAGCGCCAGACGTTCGCCTTCGTCGCCGGCTCGTTGGCCCATTCGAGGAAATCGAAGTCCGGCTTCATGCGGATGAACAGGTTGGCCACCGGCGTCAGCAGGCGGGTGACGTGGCCCTTTCCGGCGAGATCCTCCAGATAGACGAGGTCGCCCTTGCCGATCTTGACCCGGTTGCCGTCGCCCACTTCGGCCTCGATGTCGCCGACGACGTTGATGGTGAAGGTCTTGGCCGGGGCCTTGTGCCAGTCTTCCACCCCTTGGGCGATCGAGCTGGCGATGACCGAATCGATCGGCAGGGTTTTGGGCGAGCCCATCACGCGCACCCGGTTGACGTGAGACACGCCGTCCGCGCCGGCATAAATGTGAACCACTTCCATGATCCCCGACGGGCCTCTTGCCGGCTCGTGCGGCGGCTCCGCGGCCTGGGCTCCGCTGGCGAGCATCGTGGTCAGCCCGGCTCCCGCGGCAAGGACGGTTCGGCGGTCGGTCTCCATTCGGTGTCTCCTCTCTCCGACACCGGTTTACCCCGGCGCGACGCCCCCGCAATTGCTTTTCGGGCCGTCGTGCGTATATGCTCAGCGCCGCGCCCCGGCACCGAAGCCATCGCTTCGTCCGCCGGGGCGCTCGCTTTTCAGCCAAACGAAGGTCATGCCCATGTCCCGCCGCCGCCAGATCTACGAAGGCAAGGCCAAGATCCTCTATGAGGGGCCCGAGCCCGGCACGCTGATCCAGTATTTCAAGGACGATGCGACCGCCTTCAACGCCCAGAAGAAGGGCACGATCAACGGCAAGGGCGTGATCAACAACCGCATCAGCGAGCACGTCTTCACCCGCCTTGCTCACATCGGCATCCCGACGCACTTCATCCGCCGGTTGAACATGCGCGAACAGCTCGTCCGCCAGGTCGAGATCATCCCGCTCGAAGTGGTGGTGCGCAACGTCGCAGCCGGGTCGATCAGCACACGCCTCGGCATCGAGGAGGGCGAGCCGCTGCCGCACACCCTGATCGAGTATTACTACAAGGACGATGCGCTCAACGATCCGATGGTCGCCGAAGAGCACATTGCGTGCTTCGGCTGGGCCAACAACGAAGAGATGCAGGACATCTCGTCGATGGCGATCCGCATCAACGACTTCATGTGCGGCATGTTCGCCGCGGTCGGCATCCGCCTGATCGACTTCAAGCTCGAGTTCGGGCGCATCTGGGACGGCGATTACAGCCGGATCATCCTGGCCGACGAGATCAGCCCCGACGGCTGCCGCCTGTGGGACATGACCAGCGGCGAAAAGCTCGACAAGGACCGCTTCCGCCGCGACCTCGGCGGCGAGGAGGAAGCCTACCAGGAAGTCGCCCGCCGCCTCGGCCTGCTGCAGGACGACGGCAGCCCGGGCGAAGTCTTCGACCTCAGCGCCCACCGCACCAAGCTGCGCGGGACACCGGCGAAGAAGAAGTAAGCCCTCCGATCCTCCCCGAGTTTGCTCGGGGAGGGGGACCGCGGCACCGCAGGTGTCGTGGTGGCGGGGTAGCGGCGCAAGTCACCCCTCTGTCAGCCGCTGCGCGGCCGGATTGAATCCATTGCCGGTTCAGCAATCCTGCGTCAGACAGGCGCGCGATGACCTTGCGCCGCTGGGCCGCCGCCCTTCTCCTCGCCCTTTCGGCCCCGCTCGGCGCGGTCCACGCCCAGGCGACGGTCCAGCCGAGCGCGCAGGCCGATCCCTGGCCGTTCGCCAAAACCGATCTCCCTGTCGACTCGACTTTCCGCTTCGGCACGTTGCCCAACGGCATGCGCTACATCGTGCGCGCCAACGCCACTCCGAAGGGCCAGGGCATGGTGCAGATGTGGGTCCACGAAGGCTCCCTTGCCGAGCATGACGACGAGCAGGGCTGGGCGCACTTCATCGAACACATGGCGTTCAACGGCTCGACTCACGTGCCCGAGGGCGAGATGGTCAAGCTGCTCGAGCGCGAGGGGCTGGCGTTCGGCGCCGACACCAACGCCCAGACCGGCTTCGACGCGACGATCTACAAGCTCGACCTGCCGCGCAACGACCCCAAACTGCTCGACACCGCGCTGATGCTGATGCGCGAGGCGGCGAGCGAGCTGACCTTCGCGCCGGCCGCGGTCGAGCGCGAAAAGGGCGTCGTGCTGTCGGAAAAGCGGGTGCGCGACACGTTCGCCTATCGCGACACGGTCGAAGGGCTCGGGTTCGCCTATCCGGGCTCGAAATTCTCCGAGCGCCTGCCGATCGGCACCGCGCAATCGATCGAAGGTGCCGACCCGGGCAAACTCAAGGCGTTGTGGCGGCGGCTTTATCGCCCGCAGAACGTGGCGCTGATCGTCGTCGGCGATTTCGACGCCGGCGCGGTCGAAGCAGCGATCAAGGCTCACTTCGGCGACTGGAGCGCGCCCGCCGCGGGCACCCAGCCCGATCCGGGCCCGTTCGACTTCGCCCTCGCCGGCAAGACCGACATCTATATCGACCCCGCCCTGCCCGAGCGGGTGACCGTCTCGCGCACGGGGCCCTATCAGGACGAGACCGACACCATTGCCTGGCGCCAGCAGAACCTGCTGCGGAATATCGGTTACGCGATCATCAATCGCCGCCTTGCGCGCCTCTCGCGGCAGGACGATCCGCCGTTCCGCGGCGCGGGGATCGGCACCGGCGACGTGTTCAAGTCCGCCCGCACCACCAGCCTGATCGTCGACGCCGGCGAAGGCGAATGGCAGCGCGCCCTGGCCGCGGCCGAGCGCGAATACCGCCGGGCGCTGGCCTTCGGGTTCACCCCCGCCGAAGTCGCCGAGCAAGTCGCCAACCAGCGCACCGCGCAGGAGAACGCCGCCGCCGGTTCGGCGACCCGCAACAACGCGGTGTTCGTCGGCGAGGCGCTCTCGCTGCTGACCAACGAGCGCATCCCAACGACGCCTGAAAGCGGGCTCGAACGGTTCAACGCCTTCGCCCCCAAGATCACCCCCGAAGCGGTGCTCGCCGCGCTGAAGGACGAGCTGGTCGCGCTCGACAACCCGATGATCCGCTTCGAAGGGCGCACCCCGCCGAAAGGCGGCGCCGAGGCCATCCGCGCTGCGTGGGACGCGGGCATGGCCGAACCGCTCGCCAGAGAGAGCGAAAGCAAGCTCGGCGCATGGGGCTACACCGATTTCGGCGCCCCGGGCAAAGTCGTCTCCGACCGCAAGGAGCCGCACCTCGGCATCCGCGAGATGGTCTTCGCCAATGGCCTCAGGCTCAATCTCAAGCCGACGGAACTGGAGAAGGACCGCATCGCGATCACCCTCAACATCGACGGCGGGCTCATGCTCGACACCAGGGCCCGCCCGCTGGCGACGGCGATGGTCGGCGCGCTGCCGATGGGCGGGCTGGGCAAGCATTCGTACGACGACCTGCAGACGATCCTCGCCGGGCGCAGCGTCAGCTTCGGGATCGGCGATGCCGAGCGCAGCTTCCGCATGGCCGCGACGACGACCCCGCGCGATTTCGAGTTGCAGCTGCAGCTGATGGCCGCGGCCCTCACCGATCCCGGCTACCGCCCGCAAGGCGAAGCGCAATACCGCCGCAACATCGAAAACTTCTTCGCCCGGCTCGACGCCACGCCGGCTTCCGCGCTGGCCAACAACGTCGGCCGCATCGTTTCCGACGGCGATCCGCGCTTCACCCTGCAGCCGAAAGACGCCTACCTCGCGCTCAACTTCCAGAAGCTCAAGGCGGCGATCGGCGACCGTCTGGCCCACGGTGCGCTGGAGCTGGCGATCGTCGGCGACGTCGATCCCGCCAAGACCATCGCCCTGGTGGCCAGGACCCTCGGCGCCCTGCCCGCGCGCGAGCCGCGCTTCCGCCCATACGAGGCCAACCGCACCCGCCCGTTCACCGCCGATCGCACCGTGCGCGTGGTGCGCCACAGCGGCCCGGCCGACCAGGCGATCCTGCGAATGACCTGGCCGACCGAAGACGACAGCAACTTCGACGATCAGTTGAAGCTCGAGTTGCTCCAGCGCGTGGTCGACGTGGAGCTGACCGACGACTTGCGCGAAAAGCTCGGCCAGACCTACTCGCCCGGGGTCAACGCCGAGGAATCGCGCACCTGGCGCCATTACGGCACCTTCACCATCGCCGCCCCGGTGGCCGCCGCGCAAGTCCCCGCCGCGCGCCAGGCGATGCTCGCCACCATCGCCCGCCTCGCGGTCAGCCCGGTCGACCCCGACACCCTCCTGCGCGCCCGCCAACCGCTGCTCGAAGCGTACGACAACGCGCTCAAGACCAACAACGGCTGGATCAACCTCGCCGACGACGCCCAGAGCCAGCCCGACCTGATCGGGCGCTTCGTTTCGGCGAAAGCCAAGCTGACCGCCATCACGCCGACCGAGTTGCAAGCGATCGCGGCGCGATACCTCAAGGTCAGCCAGCGGCTCGAGATCGATGTCCTGCCGAAGGAGAATGAGGCAGCAGGCAAACCATAATCCTACTGCCTACTGCCCACTCAAATCTGCAACTGGCTTCCCAGCTCGATCACCCGGTTCACCGGCAGCTGGAAATATTCCATCGCGCTTTCCGAGCTTTTGGTCATCCACGCGAACAGGCGCTCGCGCCAGATCGCCATGCCGGGCTTGTCCTTCGAGGGGATCAGCTTCTGGCGGCCGAGGAAGAAGCTGGTGCGCATCATATCGAACGGCTCGCCGATCCCCGTCACCGCCCCAAGGTCGCGCGGGATGTCGACTTCCTCCATGAAACCGTAGTGCAGGATCACGCGATGGAAGCCATCGCTCGCCGGGTAGACCTCGTTTCGCCTGGCCGGCTCGACATAGGGCACCTCCTCGACCTTCACCGTCAGGATCAGCACCCTCTCGTGCAGTACCTGGTTGTGCTTGAGGTTGTGCAGCAATGCCGACGGGATGGAATCCGGCGACGCCGAAAGGAACACCGCCGTGCCGCGCACCCGGTGGGCGGAATGCGCCGCGGACTTGATGAAGATCGGCAGCGGCAGCGAGGTGTCCGCCAACCGCTCGCGCATCAGCCTCCGGCCCGTTGCCCAGGTCGTCAGCAGAGTGAAGATCACGCAGCCGACCGCGATCGGGAACCACGCGCCCTCGAACAGCTTGGCGAGGCCCGAGGCGAGGAAAGTCGCATCGATGGCGACGAACACCACGAAGCCCACTCCCGCCTGCCAAAGCGGGCGATGCCAGATGCGGAACACCACCACGTATTGCATCAGCGTGGTGATCAACATGGTGCCGACCACCGCCAGGCCATAGGCCGGCAGCATCGCCGCCGAACTCCGGAAGGAGAATACCAGCAAAGCGACCATCGCGGCGAGCAGCCAGTTGACCGCCGGCAGGAAGATCTGCCCTTTCTCGCGCGACGAGGTATGGAGAATGCGCATCCGCGGCAGGAAGCCGAGTTGGATCGCCTGCTGGGTGACCGAGAACGCACCGGAAATCACCGCCTGGCTGGCGATCACGGTCGCCAGGGTGGCGATCGCCAGCAAGGGGATTGTCAGAGCCGGCGGGACCATGTGGAAGAACGGATTGTCGACGAACTCCGGGTGCTCGATCAGCATCGCGGCCTGGCCCATGTAGTTGAGCAGCAGCGCCGGCGCGACGATGTAGAGCCAGGCCACCGTGATCGGCTTGCGCCCGAAATGGCCCATGTCGGCATACAGCGCCTCGGTCCCGGTGACCGCGTAGATCACCGCGCCCAGCGCCAGGAACGAATGGAACGGATGCGCCGCGAAGAACCCCGCGACGTACCCCGGGTTGAGCGCGCGGACAACTTGCGGGTGGCCGAGGATGTGATGCACGCCCATCGCGGCGATCACGGCGAAGTAAACCAGCATTACCGGGCCGAACATCTTGCCGACGCGGTCGGTGCCGCTGCGCTGGATGGCGAACAGGCCGAGCAGGATCGCCAGCGCGATCCACACGATATAGGGCTGGAACGCCGCACTGACGACGCCGAGGCCTTCGACCGCCGAGATCACCGAGATCGCCGGGGTCAGCATCGCGTCGGCATAGAATAGCGCGGTGGCGAACAGCGCCGCGATGAGCAGCCAGCGCTGGGGCGAAGCGGCGCCGAGCCGCCGCTGGATCAGCGCGTAAAGCGCCAGGCTGCCGCCCTCGCCCCGGTTGTCGCAGCGCATGACGATGAAGACGTACTTGATGGTGATGACGAACACGAAAGCCCAGAATATCAGGCTGACGATCCCGTAGAGGTCGGTCACGTCCGTGCGCAAGTGATAGCGCGGGTCGAGCGTCGCCTGCAGCGCGTAGAGCGGGCTGGTGCCGATGTCGCCGAACACCACGCCGAGCGCGCCGAGCGTCAGCGCAGCGCGGCCGGCCGTTTGCGGGTGGGTCCCGTCGTCGCTCGCGGGCTCGGCGACAGGAAGCGAAGCGGCGGGCACGGGGGGCGTGCTGGACAGGGTGGCCATGCGCGCGCCAGTGGGCCTTGTCGGCATAAAGATTCCATGTGGAACCGCAGCGCCGGCGCCCGTTGCCCCCTCGACGCGGCGCGAGGAGCGGCGCATCTATAACGCCGATGGGCACGAACTCCTCTCCCGCTGTCCCGGAGCGGCCCTTGCCGGGCATTCCGGCGACGCTGGGCTATCTTGGGGCGGCCGCGATGGTCGCCGCATCGACCGCGATGGGCATGCTCATCGCGCCGCGCTGGGGGAACGGCCCGGTCGATCTTCTGTACTTGCCGGCGGTGCTCGGCGCGGCGATCTTCGGCGGGCTGCGGCCGGCGCTGTTCGCCGCCATCGCCGCGACCCTGGCTTACAACTTCTTTTTCACCGCGCCGTTTCACACGCTGCTGATCCACAGCGCGGCAGATGGCGTGACCGTCGCGGTCCTTTTCATCGTCGCGCTCGTGACCAGCCACCTGGCCGGTTCGCTGCGTCGGCAGGCCCGGCTGGCGCAGGCCCACGCGGCGCGCAACGCGACCATCGCCGGGCTGGCGCGGCGGCTGCTCACCTGTTCCAGCGAGGCGGACATCGCCGAGGTCGCGGTGGCCGACCTTGCCCGCCTGTTCGATTGCCATGCCGTGGTGGCCGCCGGAGTCGCTCATCCGACGGTGCTGGCGAGCGCACCGGGCGAAAGCGCGTTCGCGCCGAGCGATCTCGCGGCCGCGAGCATGACCCTGACGAGCGGCGAGGCGAGCGGGCGCGGCGTGGCGCGCGCCAACCTCGCCGACTGGACGTTTTATCCGGTCTCGGCGGGGGAAACGGTGCTCGCCGCGGCCGGGCTCGCCCGCGACGACGGCCAGGCGCCGGTGGCGCATGAACAGTCGGCCCTGCTCGGCAATCTCCTCGACCAGGTCGCTTTGGCGCTCGAACGCGCGCGCTTCGAGCGCGAGGCGCGCGAAAGCGTCGCCTTGCGCGAGCGCGACCGCTTACGCTCGGCGTTGCTCGCTTCGATCGGCGAGGAGGTGAAGCCGCGTCTGGCGGCGATCGCCAGCTCGGCGCGCTCGCTGAAGCGCGGCGGCACGGCCGATAAGGCCGAGGTTTCAACCATCGCCGGCGAAGCGGCCAGGCTTGACCGCTATGTCGATAACCTGGTCGATCTGAGCCCCGGCTCGGAGCAGCAGCCGATCGACGTCGGCCCGATCAGCATCGACCTCTACCGGCGTTCGGTGCGGCGCGACGGGGCAGAAGTCCATCTGACCCCGAAGGAATTCGCACTGCTGGCGGAACTGGCCAAGCAGGCCGGGCGAGTGCTGACCCACGCGCAGTTGCTGCGCGCCGTGTGGGGCCCGGCGCAAGCCGATCAGATCGACTACCTGCGGGTCGCCGTGCGCGCCCTGCGCCAGAAGCTCGAGCGCGATCCGGCCGATCCCGAACTGATCCTCAACGAACCGGCGGTCGGCTATCGCCTCGCGGCGTTGCGATGACCGCTTTCCTACACACCATGTTCGGCTTACCTCCCGTCGGCTCATTCCGGCCCTGACCTTGCGGCGCAAGTCGCCCCCTTTGGCCAGTGCGAACATTGGGACCATTCGAACGTGCAGCATGATCTTCGTCATCTTCGCCGGCCGCGCCCCTTGTTCCGCGCGGCGGCAATCGCCATAGGGTGCGCGCGCGTAGCCCGTCTGCATTTCATCATCGAAGCCCCCATCCGAAAGGCCAGCTCATGAAGGTCCGCGTGTTCGTCAGCCTCAAGCCCGGGGTGCTCGACCCGCAGGGGCGCGCGGTGCACCATGCGCTGGAAGGGCTGGGCTTCACAGGGGTCGAGGACGTGCGCGTCGGGCGGATGATCGAGATCGAAGTGGCCGACTCGACGAGCGACGCGGCCTTGCGCGAGATGTGCGAGAAGCTCCTCGCCAACATGGTGATCGAGAATTACCGCATCGAGAAGCTGCCCCAGACGGAAGGGGTCGCCTGATGGCTTTCCGCGCCGCCGTGGTCACGTTCCCCGGCTCCAATTGCGACCGCGACCTGGCGGTGGCGCTGGAGAAAGTCTCCGGCACTCCGGCGATCCGGGTATGGCACGGCGATGCCGAATTGCCCGAGCGGCTCGACTTCATCGCCCTGCCCGGCGGGTTCTCCTACGGCGACTACTTGCGCTGCGGGGCGATGGCCGCGAGGAGCCCGATCGTGCGCGCGGTGGTGGAGGCGGCGAACAAGGGCGTGCCGGTGCTCGGCGTGTGCAACGGCTTCCAGGTGCTGACCGAGAGCGGCCTGCTGCCGGGGGCGCTGATGCGCAACGCGCAATTAACGTTCGTCTGCCGGACGGTGCCGCTGGAGGTCGCCAACAGCCAGTCGCTGTTCACCGCGCGCTACGAACAGGGGACGACAATCCACCTGCCGGTGGCGCACCATGACGGCAACTACTTCGCCGACGAGGCGACGCTCGACCGGCTCGAAGGCGAAGGCCGGGTGGCGTTCCGCTACGGGGAGAACTGCAACGGCTCGCGGCGGGCGATCGCCGGGGTGCTCAACCAGGCCGGCAACGTGCTCGGCATGATGCCTCACCCCGAACGCGCGATCGAACCCGAACTCGGCGGAACCGATGGGCGGGCGCTGTTCGAAAGCGCGGTGAAGGCGCTGGTGGCTGCGTGAGCCTGTAGGCGGTCGGTAGTAGGATTGGGACAGCGTCCCCATTACCTACTGCCTAAGCTAAGCCGCCGCCCGCCCGGGCTTGCTGCGCTGGGCGACGACCAGGGCTTCGGCAGCCGGCATCGGGCGGCCGAAGTAGTAGCCCTGGATCTTGGTGCAGCCCATGTCGCGGATCAGCGCGGCTTCGGAGGCGGTCTCGACGCCTTCCGCGGTCGTGGTCATCTCGAGGCTGTCGCACATCGCGACGACCGCGCGGATGATGGCCAGGCTCTCGGGGCTGTTCTGCGCCGCGCCCTGGACGAAGCTGCGGTCGATCTTGATGGTCGAGAAGCGGATCGCGCGCAGGTAGCCGAGCGAGGAGTAACCGGTGCCGAAGTCGTCGAGCGCGATCGTGCAGCCGAGCGCCATGATCTCCTCGAGCGCCTGGCGGGCGATCTGCGCGTCGCGCACGAAGATGCTCTCGGTCACCTCGACCTCGAGCCGGTTGGCGGGCAGGCCGGTGTCGGAGAGGGCGCGGACGACGGTGTTGGAGAAGCCCGGCTCAAGCAATTGTTCGCCCGAGACGTTGACCGAGACCTTGACCGGGTCTGGCCACTTCACGGCCTCACGGCAGGCCTCGCGCATCACCCATTCGCCGATCGGCACGATCAGCCGTGTGTCCTCGGCCAGCGGGATGAACTTGGCCGGGCTGATGAAGCCATGCTCGGGGCTCTGCCAGCGGACCAGCGCCTCGAACGCGACGACATGCTCGCGCCGCGAATCGACCACCGGCTGGAAGTTCAGGAGGAGCTCGCCCTTGTCGGTCGCGAACCGCAGCGCGGATTCGAGCTGGCGGCGTTCCTCGGCCTCGGCGTGAAGCGCCGGCTCGTAAACGCAATGTTCTCCGCCGCCAGCGTCTTTCGCGCGGTACAGCGCCAGGTCGGCGTTGCGCATCAGCGCTTCCACGCTCGTCCCGTCGCGCGGTCCCATCGCCGAACCGACACTGGCCCCGATATAGAGCTTGTGGTTCTCCACGTCGTAAGGCTGCGACAGCGAATGGATCACCCGGTGCGCGAAACTGCTCACGGCCTTGCGGTCCGACGCATCGCGGATCACCACCGCGAACTCGTCACCACCGAGGCGGCCGCACAGTTCGTTCTCGGTCGCCAGCAGTTCCAGGCGCTGCGAGACCTGGGCCAGCAGCTGATCGCCGATCTGATGACCGAGCGAATCGTTGACCGCCTTGAAGCGATCGAGGTCGATCATCAGGAAAGCGCAGCGGGTTCGCCACTGGTCGGCGTACTTCAGCGCGTCCTTGATCGATTCGGTCACCATCAGCCGGTTGGGCAAGCCGGTGAGCGTGTCATAGCGCGCGAGGTAGGCGATCTTCTCGGACGATTCGCGCTGCTGGGTGACATCCGAACCCACTCCGCGGAAGCCGATGAACGCGCCCTTCTCATCGCGCATCGGGGTGCCGGAGATTTCCCACCAGCGACGCCCGCTGGCGACTTCGACCTGGACGAGGAGATTGGAGAAGCTCTCGCGCCGCTTGAGCCGCTCGGCAAGATCGTGGAGGCTGGCGGGAAACTGGCCGCTTTCCCAGCGCGTGCCGGCGATCAGCTTAATGAACGATTCGCCTTCGACCGCGGTGATATCGGTGCCGAGGGCATAGGCAAACCGCGCGCTTGCCCCGTGGACCCGACGGTTGGTGTCGACCTGCCACAGCCAGTCGGCCTCATTGTCCTCATACTCGCGGAGCAGGAGAGACACGACCTCGCTCTTCTCGACAACGCCGGCTTCGGCGATCTGCGCGACCAGGAACGTTCGCGCGACCGTGAGCGCACCGCCGATCGCGATGGTGAAAAAGGCCGCCACGACAGCCGCGAAGGTCCAGTCGCGCTGCAGCAGGAACGAAGCGATCGCGGCGGCGGCTGTTATCGACGAAAACACGATCGCGCCCATCGGCGCGACCGACAGGGCGAAGGCGCACCCGGCGATCAGCATCGCTACGACGGTCCACAACGCGAGGTGATCCGTCAGGGTGCCGAATGGGACGAACACGAGCGAGGGGACCGCCCACATGACAGCCGAGCCCGCCACGCCCATCGCCTGGCGCCGGAAGTCCCGGCGGGTCATCGAGCGCCGATCGATCTCGGCCAGACCGCTGTCGATGCGCATCGAGAGCCAGAGCGCCGCGACCACGCCGAACGGCCAGGGCGCCAGATAGACCAGCGGAACCTTGCCAAAGAAGATGCTCACGGTGATGATCACGGCGATCGCGTGACCGATACCGCGAGTGCGCGAATTTCGGTGGATCGGCCCGTATTGAAGCGCGCGCAAAGTTGCCCAGTCGCCCTCTGGGGGGTTGCTGAGTCCGATCAAGGCCAGCGGCGGCAGCTTCAGCGGCAGCTGCGGCAGTTCGGGGGGGCCGTCCGTCACGCCATAGCGCTACCCCGCCAATGGTTGAGACAGGGTAAAGCCCGCCCGGTCGGAGGCGTTATTCGACGGTCACGGATTTGGCGAGATTCCGTGGCTGGTCGACATCGGTCCCTTTTGCCACGGCTACGTGGTACGCGAGCAACTGCACTGGCACCGCGTAGACCAGCGGCGCGATCAGCGGATGGACGCGCGGCATCTCGATCGTCGCCAGGCTTCCCTCGCCGGCCTCGGCAATGCCTTCAGCGTCCGACACCAGAACGATCTTGCCGCCCCTGGCGCGCACTTCCTGCATGTTCGACACCGTCTTTTCGAACAGCGGCCCGGAGGGAGCCAGGACAATCACCGGCACGGCTTCGTCGATCAGCGCGATCGGCCCGTGCTTCATCTCGCCCGAAGCATAACCTTCCGCGTGAATGTAACTGATTTCCTTGAGCTTCAGCGCGCCTTCGAGCGCGAGCGGAAAGTCCGCCCCGCGGCCGAGGTAGAGCACGTCGCGAGCGGGCGCGATGAGGTGAGCCATAGCCGCGATTTCGTCGTCATGCGCGAGCGCGGCATTGAGCGCGGCGGGCGCCTCCATGAGATGCCGCACGATCGCCGCCTCCTCGTCGCGCGACATGCGGCCCTTCTTCACCGCGACGTGGGCCGCCAAGGCCGCGAGAACCGCGAGCTGGCAGGTGAAGGCCTTGGTGCTGGCGACGCCGATCTCCGGCCCGGCGTGAGTCGGCAACAGCAAGTCCGCCTCGCGCGCCATCGAACTCGTCGGCACGTTGACGACGACGGCAATGGTCTGGCCCTCGGCCTTGCAGTGGCGCAGCGCGGCCAGCGTGTCGGCGGTCTCGCCACTCTGCGAGATGAACAGGGCCAGGCCGCCGGGCTGGAGGACGGGCTCGCGGTAGCGGAACTCGCTGGCGAAATCGATGTCGACCGGAACGCGGGCGAAGTGCTCGAACCAGTACTTCGCGACCATCCCGGCGTAGTAAGACGTGCCGCACGCGACGATCGTGATCCGCTCGATCCCGCTGATGTCGAAGTCCATCTGCGGCAGCGCGACTCCCTGTTCCAGAGGTCGCAAGTAGGAGCGCAACGTCTGCGCGACGACGGTTGGCTGCTCGAAGATCTCCTTCTGCATGAAGTGGCGGTAGTGACCTTTCTCAATCGCGCTGGCCGACGCTCCGGAAGTGGTGATTTCTCTTGTTACCCGGTTGTTATCCTTGTCGTAGATCGCCGCTCCTTCGCGCGTGATAACGACCCAGTCGCCTTCATCCAGATACGCGATGCGCTGCGTCAGTGGGGCCAGCGCCAGGGCGTCGGAGCCGAGGTAGGTCTCACCATCGCCATAGCCGACTACGAGCGGAGAGCCGAGCCGGGCGCCGATCAGCATTTCAGGATGCGCGCGGAAGGCGATGGCCAGCGCGAACGCGCCGCGCAGACGCGGCAGCACGGCCTTGACCGCCTCCTCGGGCGACTTGCCGCCTTCGACCTGCTCGGAAACGAGGTGCGCGACGACTTCGGTGTCGGTCTCGCTTTCGAACTTGCGTCCGCGCGATTGGAGTTCCTGCCGCAGCGGCCGGAAGTTCTCGATGATCCCATTGTGCACCAGAGCCACTTCGTCGGTCGCATGCGGGT
>Ga0207705_10002015_pt1 | contig 15808 bp, 15 predicted proteins | sample KBSC13metaG_FD_184314 | JGI IMG/M metagenome (GOLD analysis project Ga0207705, IMG submission 184314) | Corn rhizosphere microbial communities from Kellogg Biological Station, Michigan, USA - KBS C1-3 metaG (SPAdes) (version 2) | ecosystem: Host-associated > Plants > Roots > Rhizosphere > Soil ...
CCGGCGACTTTGCAGTGCGGCGGTTCGGCCCAACGAAAACCGTGCGCGTCGCCGGCATCATCGGCACGGCAGGCGGCTTCATGGTCGTGCTCGCGCACAACCCGGGCCTGGCGATCGCCGGTTTCGCGCTCATCGGTCTCGGCGTTGCTGCGGTGTTCCCGCTCGCGTTCGCGGCCGCCGGTCACGCCGACGCGCAGCCCGCGCGCGCCATCGCAGGTGTCGCCACAATTGCTTATGGCGCAGGCATTGCGGCGCCCGGCATTGTCGGCGGCATCGCCGCCGCGTCGTCCCTGCATGTGTCGTTCGCCATCATTACAGCGTTGGTCGCGCTCCTCGCGGTGGGCGCAGGCGTGCTGCAACCGAAGAAAACGACTCCGCACGCCACCGAAGCTTGACGAATACCGCTAGTCGACTCTTGACGAATGCCGCTAGTCGACTGGAGTGCGGTGCGAACGAAGGTCGATCACGCGGCCTGAATCGCCGGTGAGGTCGAGCACTTGCTGACGCGAGCCTTCGGCCACTCGCACGCAGTTGCGACCCGCATGTTTTGCTGCGTACAAAGCAATATCGGCGGCGTCGAGCAACTCGTGCACCGAGTGCCCGCTCTCGCGAAATGCCGCAACGCCAATGGAAATCGTGACCCCCACAGGCTCGCGCCGGTTGGACGCCGGAACACTGAGTTCGGCAACGTGCGACCTGATGCGCTCTGCCGCGTGCTTTGCCTGCTCGAGGTCAGAACCGGCCAGCAGGACGACGAACTCTTCACCGCCGAACCGCCCGACGAAGTCACCGGGACGGAGTCCGTGCGTGAGTCCGTTGGCAACGGCACGCAAAACCTCATCACCGAGAAGATGGCCGTACCTGTCGTTGACGACTTTGAAATGGTCGATGTCGACGAGCAGGATGGCAAGCGGTTCATGCCCCCCACGAGCGCGGCTCAGCGCACGATCGGCGACTTCGCGCCAATAACTGGAGTTCGCGAGGCCGGTCTTGGAATCGGTTCGCGCTGCCTCGCGAAACTCCGCCAGCAACAAGGTGCGCTGCAAGACCAGGACCGGTGCAACGGCGAAGAGGACAGCGAAAGGCGACGCCGTGCATGCCAGGGCAACCAGCACACCCGTGCAGCCTTCGGCCGCGATCGCGCCCCACGCATCAAGATCAGTAAAGGAATCGCGTACCCGCGCCGCTGGACTGGTAAGGGCGACCACTTCGGCGACCACGCCCATATTGACGGCATATCGCACGATGACACACGCGATGGTGAGAGCTACTGCCCCAGGCGTGCCGACAAGCGAGTGAATTTCCGGGCGCGCGCCCGCCATAACCGAGTCGCGCAACGTGGCCGCGATGTAGCTGGCAAGACCCGCGGCTGCCAGGCTGAACACCAGCTTGACCGGCGGCCGCTTCGCTACTCGAAACTGACCGAACAGCAACAATGGAGCCGCCGCCAGCGCCGCGTAAACGGGCGGCAGGAGAAGGACTACCGGAATCGTCCACACCGCTAGGAGGTCGTTCGCCGCCCGCCCGGCACGTGGCCCTCGCCAAACAAGTCGCAGTGATGCCTCGATGCTCACCATGCCGCAGCCGACCAAAACAGCGAACGTCAGGAGGTCACTTGAACGCCAGGATGCCGTAATTAACCCGACCACAACGGCAACCGCGAATAGAACATCGACTGCGCAAATCAGGAATCGCGCGCGAGCCGGCAAGCCCCAAAGCATCCACCGGCGAGAACTCGCCCTGAACCTCTGGATCGTCGTTGCCACCCCCAAAGAGCGATGCGGCGATCTGCTGGACCGTAACACCGTGTGACCAGTCACCCTACGCGCAGTTAGGTCGGTTCGTATACACGAGGTCCAGCACAGGCTGCCGCGTGTTTCGATTGGTTCTTCAGTTGCGCGTCGCGCGTGCCGAGAACCATCCCAGGACACCACTGACGGCACGCGGGGACACGCGTCATCCGAGACCGAAGGAGGCACGCAATGCGCGAGCACGGGTGGTGGTAGAGCTTGAGCCCCATGCGGGCATCGAGACCAGCGAGCTGCCGGGTCGAACCCCCCACCGACCCGGCGGCTCGCTTCAATTCCCGGGCGCCCCATGGTCGGTGTGAGCCGAACTTAGCGACGCCGCAGCGCGTAGCAGGCCACCGCTGCGGCAGCGGCCACGTTGAGCGAATCGACCCCGGCACTCATAGGGATCCGCACCGGCCGGGCCATGGCCAGCGCTCGCGGCGACAACCCCGGGCCCTCGGCACCCAACAGCAGCGCCAGCTTTTCGTCGTCCGAACCAAGCGTCCTGGCGACCGTCTCGATCGGCTCGGCGCTCTCGTCCGGAGTCAGCGCGACCAGCGTGAAGCCCGCGGTGACGAGCTCGTCGAGGCCGCTGGGCCACGTGTCGAAGCGCGCGTAAGGCAATGCGAAAACCTCGCCCATCGACACCCGCACCGACCGTCGATACAACGGGTCGGCACAGCTGCGATTGAGCAGGACGGCGTCCATTCCGAGGCCCGCCGCACACCGGAAAATCGCACCGATATTGGTGTGGCTGTTGACATTTTCGAGGACGACGAGACGTGTCGCAGTGGTCACGAGAGCTGGCACCGACGGCAACGGCAGGCGACCCATCGAAGCCAACGCGCCTCGGTGCACGTGAAAACCTGTGATGCCTTCGAGTAGCGCTTCGGAGCCGACAAAAACCGGCGCCTCGGTGTCAGCCACAAGGTTGGCTATCGACGGCAGCCAACGCTTACTCGTCAGCGCCGATCGCATCGGGTAGCCGGCGCGAAGGGCCCGGTCGATCACCAATTCACCCTCGGCGATGAAGATGCCCTCAGCGGGTTCGGTCCGCTTGCGCAACTCGACGTCGGTCAAGGCCCGGTAGTCGGCAAGGCGGGCGTCGGCGGGGTCGTCAATGAAGATCGCAGTTGCCACGGTGCGCATCATCCCCGACGGCGCCCCATGCAGGTACCTTGGAGGCGACAATCGCGTTTCCTAGGAGTGCAGACGATGAACGACCTCGATGTCCTCACCGGACGTTCGCGCGGTTCCCTCATGCGCAGCGCCCGCACCGGTGTGGCACTTTTCGGTAGCGGGTTCGTCATCGGCATGGTCGTCGCATTGATCTTCCATGCGCTGATCTACACCGTCGTCATCATCGCGGCCATCGTGATCGTGCTCGTCGCCGCCGCCCGCATGGCGCTCGGCCGCCGCCGGCGGTCATAAGCCAGTACCGCCGCCGGCGGTCATGACCGTCGGGTGCCGCGTCACCAGTCGATGAACAGCTTCACACTCACGATCAAGCCGACCACGACGATGAGCAGCCGTAACAGTTGCGGGTGCAGCCGTCGACCATAGGTGGCGCCGATCTGGCCGCCGACGATGGCACCCACGGCGAGCAGGATGGCCGGCAGCCAAGCCACATGGGCGAAGATCACGAAGACGAGCGAGCCGACACCGTTCACCAGCGCAGCGAGCACGTTCTTCAGTGCGTTGAGCCGCTGCAGATGGTCTTCGACAAAGATGGCGAGCAGCGCGATGAGGATCACGCCTTGCGCCGCGCCGAAGTATCCGCCGTACACCGCGGTCAAGAACACGAACAGGTAGAGCAGCGGCTGATGCGTGCGCGGCTCGCTGCGCTCGGCTTGACGCGCGGCAACCCGGGCAGCAAGCCGAGGCTGGACGACGACCAGCGCCACCGCCAGCAGCACCAGGAACGGCACCACCTTCTCGAACGACGACCCGGGTAGGGCGAGCAACAGGGCCGCACCGAGCAATCCGCCCAGGATCGACATGGTGCCGAGCCGGTACACCCGCGCGCGCTGGCCATTCAGTTCACGCCGGTAGCCGATCGCACCGCTCACCGAGCCGGGCACCAGGCCGACGCTGTTCGACACGTTCGCGACGAGCGGGCTGTAGCCGAACGCGAGCAAGGTCGGAAAACTCAACAGCGATCCGGAGCCGACCACGGTATTGACCGTGCCCGCCACCACCCCGGCGCCCAGAACGCCGGCCATCTCCAACACGCTCAAGGCCGGCACGCAACCGATCGTAGCCGCGCGGGTTCGACGTCAAGGATGGGTCGCCCGCCGCCGACGTAACGTGAGTGATCCGTCTGGCGCACCGCCGAACCGGCCATCGTGGTGTGCCCGCCGCTCGACTCGCCGGTTGCGTGGCCGCCTGTCTCGCCGCCTCGGTCGCAGTCACGATCTCGAGCAGCGCGGCCCGCGCCGATACCGCAGGCGACGCCGCACAGGCTCAGCAGCAGGCCGACGCCATCACGGCCAAGATCGCGTCCCTACAACCGCAAGTCGATCAAGCGATGGCGGCTTACGAGACGGCGCTCGACGCGGTCGGCCAGTCGGTCGGCACCAGCGTCGCAGCGTCACGGGTCTACCAAGCACTGCAGGCCCAGGCAACGGCCGCGACGATGAGCCAGAACGCGCACATCGTCGCGTTGTACGAGTCGGGATCGGTGACCCTCTACGCCGCCGTGCTCACGACCGGAAACCCGAACAGCGTGCCACCGCTACCGATGCTCTCGGGCGTCGTCGCGAGAGACGCTGCCACCGCCGCCGCGGCCAACCGGGTTGCTGCAGCAGCCAAACGGACGGCGGACACCGCCGAGTACCAGATCTCGACAACGCTCACCGACGCCGCCGAGGTCGACGACCACTTATCGCAACTGCAGAACCTGCTCGCCCAACAGCAAGCGTTGCTCGACCGGGCGTCGGCGAAGGCGAAGCAGCTGAAAGAACTGCAGTCAGCCCAAGCCGCGCTGGCGGCGACGCTGGCAACCATCTCGCAGGCCGGCAACGACGCCGCCGCATCGGCGTCGCCGACAGCCATTCCGCCGCGCTACGACGCGCTCTACCACGCCGCGTCGCTCACCTGCCCCGGCTTGTCGTGGACCGTGCTCGCCGCCATTGGTCAGGTCGAGACCCATCACGGCCAGGGAACGATGGTGTCGTCAGCGGGCGCGCTCGGCCCGATGCAGTTCATGCCTGCGACGTTCGCCCGCTACGCGGTCGACGGCGATGGCGACGGTAAGGCCGACATCATGAATCCCGCCGACTCGATCTACACCGCGGCGCACTACCTGTGCGCGAACGGTGCCGGCACCGGGGATCAAGGCCTGTACACCGCAATCTGGCATTACAACCACGCCGACTGGTACGTGCAGTTGGTGCTCTCGCTGGCCTCGAAGATGAGCTGACCGGCGAGTTAGTTGATCGGCGTGCGGGGCGTCGGACCACCGACCCGTGCGGGCGCCTCGCCCGAACCGCCGGAACCGCCCGAACCGCCGGAATTGCTTGCGCTGCCGGAGTTCGCCGAACCGCCGAACAGGCCGCCGAGCGCCTCCAGCGCCTTGCCCATCTCACTCGGCACGATCCAGAGCTTGTTGGCATCGCCACGGGCGATCTGCGGGAGGATCTGCAGGTATTGGTAGGCGAGCAGTTCGGCGTCCGGCTTGCCTTGGTGAATCGCCTCGAACACCGTTTCGATCGCCTTCGATTGCCCCTGCGCCCGTAACGCCTGCGCCTCGGCGTCGGCCGTCGCCTGGGTCACTGCCGCTTGTGCCGCACCTTCGGCGCGCAGGATCGATGACTGCTTCTCCCCCTCGGCAGTCAGGATCTGCGACTGCTTGAAGCCTTCGGCCGTGAGGATCGCGGCCCGCTTGTCACGGTCGGCGCGCATCTGCTTTTCCATCGAGTCTTTGATCGACGCGGGCGGGTCGATCGACTTCAGCTCTACCCGGTTGACCCGAAGGCCCCATTTGCCGGTGGCCTCGTCGAGGACGCCGCGCAACTGGGCGTTGATCTCCTCGCGTGACGTGAGCGTCTTCTCGAGGTCCATGCCGCCGACCACGTTGCGAAGCGTCGTGACCGTGAGCTGCTCGACCGCCTGGATGTAGTTCGCGATCTCGTAGGTGGCCGCCCTCGGGTCGGTGACCTGGAAGTACAAAACGGTGTCGATGCCGACCACCAGGTTGTCCTCGGTAATCACCGGCTGCGGCGGGAACGAAACGACCTGCTCTCGAAGGTCGAGCAACGGACGCAACCGATCGACGAACGGCAATACCACGTTGAGGCCGGGCGCCAGGGTGCGCTGGTAGCGACCGAACCGCTCGACGATGCCGGCTCGGGCCTGCGGCACGACCCGCACCGTTCGTCCGATCACGAACACGACGATGACCAAGACGACGATCAGGGCAATCGTTCCCGGCTCCATGCCTACTCCGTTTCGCTGCTGCGACTTGGCGAACTGCCAGTCTCTTCGATAGCGAGCCTGATTGCTGACGGCGACTGGCCGGCCGGCCAGCTCGGCGACCTAGTCGGCCCCGAGCGTGGCGTAGACCAAAGCGGTCGCACCTTGAATCTTGACGACCTCGGCCGACGTGCCGGCCTCGAGAACCTCGTCGTCGACGTAGGGACGAGCAGTCCAGACTTCGCCATCAATCTTCACTTGGCCGCTGTGGGCGTCGACCCGTGAGATCACCAGCGCGCGCCGTCCGATGAGTGCGTCGACGCCGGTCGTCAGCGCCGGCCGCCGAAGGTGCGAGGCGGCGATCGGACGCGCCACCCCGACGAGCGCGATGCTGCCGATGATGAACGCCAGGAGCTGGGCGATGACGGGTCCGCCCAGAACGGCAACCAGCAGCGCTAGCGCGGCAGCGAGTGCGACGAACCCGAGGACCAGCGTCAGCGTGATCGCTTCGACCCCGGCACAAACTGCCGCAACGATCGTCCAAACGACCCATGCGGCCATACCGCCGAGCATACGTCGTCAGACGCGCGCCCGGGCCGCGTATCGCCCGTCGCGGAATTCGAGCTGCAGCGGCAGGCCGAATGTCTCCGACAACGTGACCTCGGTGAGCACGTTTTCGATCGGGCCGGCGGCGACGATTCGCCCGCTGCGCAGCAGCAACGCGTGCGTGAACCCGATCGGGATCTCTTCGACGTGGTGCGTGACGAGCACGGTCGTCGGCGCCGCGGCGTCGAGCGCGAGGGCGGCCAACCGGCCGACGAGATCCTCACGACCGCCGAGGTCGAGACCCGCAGCCGGCTCGTCGAGCAGCAGCAGCTCGGGATCGGTCATCAACGCGCGTGCGATCTGGGTGCGCTTGCGTTCTCCCTCGGAGAGGGTGCCGTAGGTGCGATCGCGCAGGTGCGTGCACCCCACCTGGTCGAGCACCGCATCAGCCCGCGCCTCGTCGGCGGCGTCGTAGCGTTCGCGCCAGCGGCCGACCATGCCGTACGACGCGGTGAGCACGACGTCACCGACCTTTTCACGTAACGGGATTCGCTCGCCCAGCGCCACACTCGACAACCCGATGCGCGGCCGCAGCTCGAAAACGTCGACGGCGCCGAGCCGCTCACCCAGCACGTGCACCGAACCGCGCGTGGGGAACAGCCGAGTCGACGCCACCCGCAACAGCGTGGTCTTGCCTGCGCCGTTGGCCCCCAGGATCACCCACCGCTCGTCGGGTTCGACCGCCCAGTCGATGGCGTCGAGAAGCGGGTTGCCATCGCGGACGACGCCGACGCCGCGCAGGTGCAAAACCTCGGCTGTGTAGGCGGCTCGGTCTGGGGCGACAGGCTCGTGCATGGCGAGCAACCTATCGGTGCATAGGCTGGTGAACCGTGTCCAACCCCTCCAACCCCTCCGACCCCGCGGTCCCTTCCAATCCCGACGGACCGGTCCCGGCCCCCGCCCGGGCGATGCTCGACGTTGTCGACGCCGAAGTCGCCGGGCGCCTGATCGCTTGGACGGCGAGCTGCGCTGCCGGCCGCACCTCGGCCGCGGCCGCGGCAGAAGTAATCGAAGCCGGCACCGATGGGCACGTCGTCGCGGGCCTGGCTGATTCGTCGTCCGACGTCGTGCTTGTCGAGGCGCTCGAGCGGCTGCACCGGGCGCAGATCCAGCGCGTCACGCTCACCCTGCCGGCCGCCGGAGACCCGCTCGGGCTGGCGTCCGGTGGTCCGCTGCTGCAGGCCGCGGTGGTCGCCGAGAGCGCGGTGGTGGTCGAGACCGGACAGGGTGCGTTCGGCCTGGTCCCCGAACGCGATCGGCGCGGCTCGTCGTATGCCGGCGTGCGATGGCAAGTGCTACGCGGAGCGGCATCGGCAGCGGCGCTGTCGGTCGCTCCTGACGTCATCATCGAGCAGGCAGACCGCGCGTTGCGGCGTGCTTTGCGTGCGGCGAGCGAAGACCTGGAGGGCGTCGACCTCGCGAGATGGCGTGCCGAAGCAGCGGCCGGCCGAGCCGCGGCCGATGCCGCGCTGCGATCCCGCACTCGGGCGCTGCCGCCGAATTGGCCGGCACCTTCGCGAGCACTCGCCGAGCGATCGATCGCGCTGTGGCGGGTTCTCAGGATCGCGATGTCCGACCAGAGTGCCGCTTCGGCGTCCGGCTCGCTTCGACGAGTAGAGACGTTGCGGCTGCTCTCACACGCCGTACGCGAGGCCGCGATGATCGCGTTCAATGTGCCCGCGGCGGCGCTGCTCGACGGGCCGATACGGTAGCGACGCGATGAGCGCCACTTTCGAACGGTCCGACCCCGCCGCAGTCCCGGCGTCCGACCGAACGCTGCTGGTGACACTGACGGGTCGCGACCGGCCAGGTGTTACCTCGCGACTGTTCACCGCACTCGCGCAGTTTCCGGTCATCGTCCTCGACACCGAGCAGATTGTGCTGCGCGGGCGGTTGATTCTCGGCGTGCTGATCGCGGTTGAAATCCCCGACCCCGCCACCGAGTTGGCCATGCGCGACGCGCTCGCGTCGATGGCCCGCGAGCTGCGACTCGAAATCGAAGTGGCGGTCGGTGACGGTTCGGAGCCGGCCACCGGCCCCGGTCCGCTGCACGTCACCGTGCTCGGGCACCCGCTGCGTCCGGCGGCGATGGCGCGAATCGCGGGTGCGCTCGCAACCAGCGGCGCCAACATCGACCGGATCGAACGGCTCGCCAGCCACCCGGTCACCTGCATCGAGCTCGAGATCTCCGGCGCCGAACCTGATCTGTTGCGAGCGCAGCTAAACGCCGAAGCTGCGAATGCCGGCGTCGACGTCGCGGTGCAGCGCAGCGGCCTGTACCGACGGGCGAAACGGCTTGTCGTGATGGACGTCGACTCAACCTTGGTACAAGGCGAGGTCATCGAAATGCTGGCGGCGCACGCTGGCTGCGAAGCAGAGGTGGCGACCATCACCGAGGCTGCGATGCGGGGCGAGCTCGACTTCGCCGAATCGCTTCGCCAGCGCGTGCAGCTGCTGGCGGGGCTACCCGACAGCACGATCACGCAGGTACGAAAGGCACTGCAGTTGACTCCGGGCGCCCGGACGCTGGTGCGAACACTCAAGCGGCTCGGCTATCTGGTCGCGATCGTGAGCGGCGGGTTCAGCCAGGTGACCGACGAACTCGTCGAAACGCTCGAACTCGACTACGCCGCGGCGAACACTCTCGAAGTGGTCGACGGCGTGCTGACCGGAAGACTCGTTGGTGCGATCATCGACCGGCCGGGCAAAGCCGCCGCCCTCGAACGGTTCGCGGCACTGGCGGGTGTGCCGCTCGCGCAGACCATTGCGATCGGCGACGGAGCGAACGATCTCGACATGTTGGGCCGCGCCGGCCTCGGCGTGGCGTTCAACGCCAAGCCCGTGGTGCGGCAGGCCGCCCACACCGCGCTCAACGTGCCCTACCTCGACGCAATCTTGTACCTGCTCGGCATCAGTCGCGACGAAATCGACGCCGCCGACGCCGAAGACCTAGCATGAACAGTCGACGCCGTTACGCGTCGTCACTGCGCCGACCGCGCTGACCTACGTCGCGACCCGCGGTGACCGACGTCGCGACCCGCGGTGACCTACTTCGCGAAGAGTGCGTTCCAGACTTGGGGTCCGACGATGCCGGGACGCTCGACCGCAAGGTGATGGTCGATCTCGAACTGGGTGGCGGCGGCGGCCGACTTCGGGCCGTACTGACCATCGACATCGAGCGGGTAACCCGCAGCGACCATGTGGGCCTGCCACGCCTTGACGTCGCCGCGCACGCTGCGGACGTCGCGCACGGTCATGTAATGGCCGTCCCAGGCACCAGCGGCAGGCACAGAGGTGGCGGTTGGAGCCGCCGAGGTGGGAGTGATCGCGACAACCGGCGTGGCGCTCGGGGGCGTGGGCGGGAGCGGCGGCCGAGTGCTGCCACGTGAAGCCGTGCGGTCGTCGACGAGGCCGAGCTTGGCCGAACAGGCCGGCCACGGCTGCCAGCCGCGCTGGTCGTAGAGCTTTTGCGCCGCCGCGTCTTGCACGGCCGGTGCCGCATCGGAGGGCAGGCCCGGATAACCCAGACCGTGCCAGGTGGCCAGGTTGAACTGGTAGGCGCCGTAATAGCCGTTGCCGGTGTTGACGTGATAGTTGCCGCTCGACTCGCACATGCGCAGCTGCGCCCACGTATCGGGTGTCACCGCACCCGCCGTGCCGCCCATGACCAACGTGTCGCCCAGCGCAAGCGCCGCAGCGACCCCGGTGGCCGCAGCCGCGCGGTGCGCAGTCGTGGGCGGAGCCGGCTTGGCGTGCCGCGGCCCTGACGGGCGGGCGTGACGTGGGCCGGTGTAGCGGTGCGATCCGAAATGCGAACTCATGTCATCCTTCCAGCAAGCGTTGGCCGGGACGGCCACTCATTCACTCAGGCCGGGACGGCCACTCATTCACTCAGGCCGGGACGGCCACTCATTCACTCAGGCCAGTGAGGCCACGCGCTCGATTGGCTATCAAGACACCCATTCGCCCTCGACACGCAGGCGCGGCTCCTTGACCTTGCACCGGGCAAACGCTATGCCCGGATCCCCCGTTCGGGTCAATTCGATGATCCGGACCGGTGGACAGAAGGTGCGTCGTCCACAGGTCGGGAACCGATGTCGAGCATGCACGGATCCGGCTCGGGGCAGGCTTCGCATTCCATCTCGAGGGTGGCGTGCCCGATCGCGAATCGGCGCGCGACCTCGCGCTTGACGAGTTCACCAACGGCTTGCGCCTCTTCGAGCGACGGATGCCCAGCCAGGACGACGTGTGCCGACATCGCGTAGACGTCGCTCGACAGGCTCCAGACATGCAGGTCATGCACGCTGACCACGCGCGGTGTGGCCGCGATCGCCGCGTCGACGTGAATCGGATCGATGCCTTTCGGGGTCGATTCGAGCAGCACGTCGGCGCTTCGGCGCACGAGCAGGACCGCTTGCCAGGCGATCACCACCGAGACCGCCAGCGAAACCGCCGGGTCGAGCCAGTGCACGCCGTTCGCAAGCAGGATCACCAGACCGCTCGCAGCAACCGCCAGCGACACCAGCACGTCGCCTGCAAGGTGCATGACGGCACCGGCGATGTTGAGATCTGCGGCGCGCCCTACATGCCGTTCGTGCACGAGCAGTGCGCCCGCGCCGTTGAACGCGGCAGCAACGAGGGCGACGACGAACACGATGCCGCCGCGTACGTCGGCCGGGTGGGCGAGCCTGACGATGCTCTCGACCGCCAGGTAGACGGTGACGGCGAGCAGGAGCCCGCCGTTGGCCAGGGCCGCGAGGATCGTCGCCCGGTGATAGCCGAACGAGCGGGCCTGCGTCGGCGGGCGCATGGCATACCGGACGGCGATCGCCGCAATCGCCAGCGCTGCCACATCGGCGACGTTGTGCCCGGCGTCGGCGAACAGGCCCAGCGAATGGCCAACGACTCCTGCAACGACCTGGCCGACGACAACGACCACGTTTAGGCCGATCGCGATCATCAGTCGCCGCTGCCGGCGTGCCGCCAGCGTGGCGCGCTGGGTCGCTACCGACGTGTCGTTGTCCGTCACGATCCCAACGGTACGGCGAGACCCGCAGCCCTCAGGCACGCATCGGTTCAGCGAGCCGCATCAAGCGCCCATCGCGTGTACGCCACCGTCGACGTGCACGATCTCGCCGGTGGTCTTCGGAAACCAGTCTGACAGCAACGCCACGACCGCGCGGGCGGCCGGCTCGGCGTCGGTGACGTCCCACGTCATCGGGGCGCGTGCCTCCCACACGGAGGCGAGGCTGTCGAAGCCGGGAATCCCCTTGGCTGCCATGGTGCGGATCGGGCCGGCAGAGACCAGGTTGACCCGCACGTTCTGCTTGCCGAGGTCGCGGGCGAGATAACGCGCGCACGATTCGAACGCTGCCTTCGCCACGCCCATCCAGTCGTAGAGCGGCCACGCCACGGAGGCGTCGAAGTCGAGCCCCACAACGCTGCCGCCGTCGGGCATCATCGGCAGCGCGGCGGTGGTGAGTGCCTTGAGCGAATACGCCGACACGTGCAGCGCGGTTGCGACGTCGTCCCAACCGGTGTTCAAGAAGTTGCCGCCGAGAGCCGCCTCGGGCGCGAATCCGATGGCGTGCACAACACCCTCGAGACCGGCGACGTGCTCGCCAACCCGGGCGGGCAACGCGTCAAGGTCGGCGAGGTTGGTGACGTCTAGCTCGATGACCGGCGCGGGTTTCGGCAGTCGAGCCGAAATCCGTTCGGTCAGCCGCATGACCCGGCCGTATGACGACAGCACGACTTCGGCGCCCTCGTCTTGTGCGAGCCGCGCTACGTCGAACGCGATCGACGCCTCGGTCAGCACGCCGGTGACGAGCAGTCGCTTGCCTTCAAGAAGTGCCATCAGTGCCCCATTCGCCGCGTGAATCCGGTCAATGTCCCATGCCGAGGCCGCCGTCGACAGGGATGACGGCCCCCGTGATGTAGGCCGCCTCGTCGCTGGCCAGGAATCGAACCACACCGGCGATTTCGTCCGGGCTGGCGTACCGGCCGAGCGGCACGTTCTGCAGGATCTCGGCCTTGCGCTCATCGGTTAGCACCGCGGTGAGTTCGGTGTCGACGAATCCGGGGGCCACGACATTGGCCGTGATGCCACGCGAACCGAACTCGCGGGCCACCGACCGGGCGAAGCCGACGAGACCTGCCTTGGTCGCCGCGTAATTTGCCTGGCCCGCGCCTCCGGAGAGCCCGACCACCGACGAGATGAAAATCATCCGGCCGGCGTGCGCACGCAACATGCCGCGTGCGGCCCGGCGCGCCACCCGGTAAGCGCCGGTGAGGTTCGTGTCGATGACGGCGTCCCAGTCGTCGTCGGTCATGCGCAGCAACAAGGTGTCGCGGGTGATGCCTGCGTTGGCCACGAGCACCTCGACCGGACCCTGCTCGGCCTCGACCGCCTCGAACGCGGCCTCGACGTCATCGGTATTCGTGACATCAGCCCGGACGCCGAAAAGCCCTTCGGGGCAACCGCTCGAGCGATACGTGACCGCGACCTTGTCACCCTGCGCGGCGAGTACACGCGCAACGGCTAGCCCGATGCCGCGACTGCCGCCGGTGACGAGGACCGAACGCCCCACAGTCAACCTCCCGATGTCGGCACACCCGGAGCTGCCCCGGAGATGCCGGAGACGCCGGACGTGCCGGGCCGAGGCTACCGGTTCGCGGTACCTGTGCGCTGCGCCGACCCACCCCCAATCTATTGGCCCGGCAATTGGGCAGCTGTGAGCGTGATCGGGACCCGGGTGCGCACGGCCTTACGCCGTCCGGCCTAGTCGCACCCGAACACCCGGACGGGTGAGTGGACTCCCACTGGCGCAGGAAGAGTCGCGCCGTCCGGGCCTGTCAGGAGCCTTGTCGTGGGCCGAAGCTTCAGATGTCACCAACGAAAGCTCGTCGCACCAGCCAGACCCAAAAGACCCAGATACGCCAGCGAGCACCGGAGAGTCACATGAGCACGATGACCGCAGACAGCGTCAGCAACGTCAACGCCACCGTCCTCGCCGACGGCATCGTCGTCCGGCTCGCCGGTTCGCTCGATGCGGCTTCGCTGCCGGACCTGCGTGCCTCACTGCTCGCGACGCGTCCGGACGGCTGCGACGACGTGCTCGTCGATGCCGGCCAGGTGACCGAAGTGCACGAGCGTGCACTCGCCGTCCTCGTCGCCGCCGCGCAATGGGCGGCCGAGAGCGGTGGGCGTCTTCAGTTCGCCGCCTTGTCGCAGCCGCTGCTCGACACGGCAGATTACTTCGACGTGGCTGACCTCTTGCCGCGTCTGCCCGGCCCGGGGGGGCGGACAGAAACGGCGAGCGGTCACACGAAGTCGGTGCGCTGACTTCCCCGCCTCACGTCGACTCCACCGCCGCCCACCGGAACCTCCGGTCGGGCGGCGGTCGGCGTTGCGGGAGTCGTGCCCAGCAAGTCGTGCCCAGCAAGTCGTGCCCGGCGAGTCGTGTCCAGCAAGTCGTGCCCGGCGAGTCGTGCCCAGCAGGCGGTTGAGCGCGCCGCATAAGGTGTCGAGGACTCACTCGCGATCGCGACCCGCTCGCGACCCGTCCCGATGTCGACGCCGGCCTGGAGGTACCGCCCCGATGCCGAAGGCTCGCTCGATCGATCCGGCATTTCTCGATCTACCGCTTCGCCGGCTCGCCGACGCCGCACTCAGCCGCGCCCGCGAACTCGGCGCCGGCCACGCCGACGTTCGCGTCGAGCGCATCAAGTCGCAGCACCTGAAACTGCGCGACGCCAGCCTCGAAGGGCGCCGCGACGACGAAAACACCGGTTTCGCCGTCCGCGTCGTTCACGAGGGCACGTGGGGATTCGCCGCTGGTGTCGACCTCACTCCCGAAGCCGCCGCCCGAGTGGCCGAACAAGCGGTCGAGATCGCCCGCGCGACGAAACCGATGAACCGCGAACCGGTCGAGCTCGCCGACGAACCAGTGCACGCCGACGTCACCTGGGTGTCGAACTACGACGTCCACCCGTTCTCAGTGCCCGACGCCGACAAGGTGGCGCTGCTGGCCGAGCGATCAGCCCGACTCCTTTCAGCCGACGGCGTCGACCACGTCGATGCAGGTGCCGCCCAGGTGCTCGAGAACAAGTTCTATGCCGACCTCGCGGGCACCATTACGACCCAACAGCGAGTGCGGGTAATGCCAACGCTCACTGCGGTTCGGGTCGATTCGGCGACCGGGCAGTTCGAGACGATGGACACCATCGCACCACCTGTCGGCCGCGGTTGGGAGTTCCTCACCGGCACCGGATGGGATTGGAGCCGCGAGCTCGACGAGCTGCCTGGACTGCTCGCCGAGAAAATGCGCGCCGCCTCGGTCGAGGCGGGCACGTACGACCTCGTCGTCGACCCGTCGAACCTTTGGCTCACGATCCACGAATCCATCGGGCACGCCACCGAGCTCGACCGTGCTCTCGGCTACGAAGCCGCCTACGCGGGCACCAGTTTCGCCACGTTCGACAAGCTGGGGTCGCTGGCCTACGGCTCACCCCACATGCACGTCACCGGCGATCGCACCGCCGAATACGGCCTGTCGACGATCGGTTTCGACGACGACGGCGTCGCGGGCCAGCAATGGGATCTGATCCGCGACGGTGTGCTGATCGGCTACCAGCTCGATCGACGCACGGCGAAACTGAAGGACCTCGGCCGATCCAACGGCTGCGCGTTCGCCGACTCGCCCGACCGCGTTCCCTTGCAGCGCATGGCAAATGTGTCTTTGCAACCGGCCGCGGGCGGCCCGTCCACCGATGAGCTGATCGCCGGCGTCGAACGCGGTATCTACATCGTTGGCGACAAGAGCTGGTCGATCGACATGCAGCGCTACAACTTCCAGTTCACCGGGCAACGTTTCTACGAAATCCGTTCCGGTCGCCTCGTCAGGCAACTGCGCGACGTTGCCTACCAGGCCACAACGACCGACTTCTGGTCTTCGATGGAGGCGGTCGGAGGCCCGCAAACCTACGTGCTGGGCGGT
>Ga0207705_10002016_pt1 | contig 15804 bp, 2 predicted proteins | sample KBSC13metaG_FD_184314 | JGI IMG/M metagenome (GOLD analysis project Ga0207705, IMG submission 184314) | Corn rhizosphere microbial communities from Kellogg Biological Station, Michigan, USA - KBS C1-3 metaG (SPAdes) (version 2) | ecosystem: Host-associated > Plants > Roots > Rhizosphere > Soil ...
CCAGGGATGTCGATAGAGGAAGCCGGTCTGTCCTAACGCCTCGGTCCACATCTCGTCGGCCATGTGCGGCGCGAAGGGGGCGATGGTCTGGACCAACAGCTCGACGGCTTCGTCGAGCGCAGGCGACCGCTGTTCTTCCGCGAGCTCGTTGAATATTTCGTAGCAGGCGTTGACCCACTCCATCAACGCGGCGACTGCCGTGTTAAAGCGGAAGTTCTCGATGTCGTCCGCTACCTTCAGGATCGACTGATGCGTCTTGCGGCGCAGGTTCTTTTCCTTGGGCGTCAGGGTGTCGAGTTTGTCGCGCCAGCCTCGACTCCAGCCCTCGCTGACCTGGCCCACCAGTCGCCACACCCGGCCCAGGAAGCGCGCGGCGCCGAAGATGGTCTCTTCCTTCCATTGCACTGTCTCTTCGAATGGGGCCACAAAGGCTTCGTAGACGCGAAGGGCGTCGGAACCGTAGCGCTCGGCGGCGTCGTCGGGCGTGACGACGTTGCCGGCGCTCTTGGACATCTTGGCCCAGCGCCAGAGTATCTCGTCTTCCGCGTAACCGGCGACCTCGTCGGGCTTGAGCGCCTTCCACTCCGGGATGGTGCCGTCCGTCGGCACGCTCATGATGCCCGGCGTCCACGCCAGCATCATGCCCTGGTTGCGCAGGCGTGTGAAGGGTTCGGTGAAGCCGACCAGGCCGGCGTCGTAGAGGACCTTCGTCCAGAAACGGGCGTAGAGCAGGTGCATGACCGCGTGCTCAGCCCCGCCGACGTACATATCGACCGGCAGCCAGTAGTCGACAGCGCTGCGATCGAACGGTGCGTTCTCATTGTGCGGGTCGGCAAAGCGCAGGAAGTACCAGCTGGAGCAGGCGAAGCCGCCCATGGTGTCCGTTTCGCGCCGGGCCGGGCCGCCGCACTTGGGACAAGTGGTGTCGACGAACTCCGGGATCGTCGCCAAGGGCGATTCGCCGGTCCCACTCGACTCGTACTTCTCGACATCCGGCAGCTGCACGGGCAACTGGTCCAGCGGAACGGGCACCTCACCGTCGACCGGGCAGTGCACGATCGGGATCGGGCAGCCCCAGAAGCGTTGGCGTGAGATCAGCCAGTCGCGCAGCTTGTACGTGATCGACGGTTTGCCAATGCCCTGCTCTTCCAGCCAGAGCGCGACCGTCTTGACGGTGTCCTTGTTGTACGCCAGGCCGTTGAAGTGGCCTGAGTTGGTCAACTCGCCCTTGTCGGCGACGGCTTCGGTCATGGTATCGCCGTCGACTTCGGCGCCCGTCACCTGGTAGACCGGGACAACGCGCAGCTCGAACTTGCGGGCGAACTCGAAGTCGCGCTGGTCGTGGGCCGGTACCGCCATGATCGCGCCTGTTCCGTAGCCCATCAGGACGTAGTCAGCGATCCAGATTGGGATCTGTTGGCCGTTGACGGGATTGGTCGCGTAAGCCCCCGTGAAGACGCCGGTCTTCTCACGTCCTTCGGCCTTGCGATCCATCTCAGTCGACTTTGAAGCCTTGCCGATATACTCGTCGACGGCGGCCTTCTGCTCCGGTGTCGTCAATGTCGGGACGAGCGTGTGCTCCGGCGCCAGCACCATAAAGGTAGCGCCCCACAGCGTGTCGGGCCGCGTAGTGAAGACCGTGATCTTGTGATCGCCGCTGTAGAAGTCGACTTCCGCGCCTACGCTCTTGCCGATCCAATCGCGCTGCATCAGCTTGATGCCGTCGGGCCAGTCGATGGTGTCGAGGTCAGCGATCAGGCGGTCGGCATACTCAGTGATCTTGAGGTACCACTGAGGCATCATCTTCTTTTCGACCGTCGTCTTGCAGCGCCAGCACCTGCCGTCGACGACCTCCTCATTGGCGAGGACGGTCTTGTCGACAGGACACCAGTTGACGGCAGCGTTCTTGCGCTCCGCCAATCCTCGTTCGTGCAGCAGCAGGAAGATCCACTGCGTCCAGCGGTAGTAGTCGGCGTCGCTGGAGTTGACCTCGCGGTCCCAGTCGTACGCCATCCCGACGAGGTCGAACTGCCGCTTATACGTGTCGGCGTATTCCCGCACCATCGGCTTGGGATGGCGCTTGCGCTTGATCGCCTCGTTCTCCGCCGGCTGCCCGAACGCGTCCCAACCCATCGGATGCAGGACGTTGAAGCCGCGCATCGACTTGTAACGCAAGAATGCGTCGTTGGGCGCGTAGTTCTTGAAATGTCCTACCGAGAGTCCGGAGCCGGAGGGGTAGGGGAAGAACTCGAGGCCGTAGAACTTCGGCTTGCTCGGGTCAGGCTTGGCTCGGTAGAGGTCGGCTTCCTTCCACTTCTGCTGCCACTTCTTCTCAATATCGCGATAGTTGTACTTTTCTTCCAGCGCCATTGCCTGTTGCCTTAAACTTGATGATAAGCGAGATTATACCTGAAAGGTTGTGCCGACGCAGTTCATTGGAGCCCCGGTGCATATTCCGGCTGCGCGAACACGTTGCGGATTCTCGCTGGCTGCGAATTTGGCTTATGGCTGTAAAAGTCTGCTTGCTACCGTCTCGTTTTATGACACCAAGCGAGGTATAGTCTGTACGGATTCCACCGCCGGAGCTATCTGTAAACCAGAACGCCTGTAGCTGCGCGCCTTTAGTTCGATAGAGTACGTTGAAACACAATGAAGCCGTCTCAAGGAGAACACCGTGATCGTTAGCATTTCAGAATCGGATAGACCCCGCCAAGGTGCGCGGAGGGTGGCGGCGCTAGTCGGGGCGTTGATGTCCGTGTCGATTGCTCCCTCGATGGCCCAGTCGGGATGGCACACCCTGATGGCCATAGGCGCGCATGACGTCGCCGGTGGCAATGTCGATGCGGCTACCGCTCAAGGAACCGCGCCGCTATCGGGGGGCTTCGACGGAAGTGGCCATTCTCTCGACGCCGCCGACATACCGGCGATCCTCCCGTGGTCCGGTCAGAACTTCTCCCTGCAAACCAATGGCCTCGATGCGTGGAGCGCGACGTCGGTTCCGCTGTCGGGCCAGGGGGCGGTTCTTTACCTGATTGGCGCGGGCGTCAACGGGGGCGCGGTCGACCAGACATTCATCCTGAACTATGCGGACGGGTCGGCTATCCCGTTTTCCCTGAGCCTGAGCGACTGGCGCAACGGCCCGGGCTACGAAGGCGAGCATCAGGTGCTGGCCCCAATGCCGACGCGAATTGGCTCCGACGGCGCTGTCGACCACGCACCGGTGCATCTCTTTGGCTACCGAATCCCGATCGACCCCGCCAAAACGGTGAGTAGCTTGACGTTGCCCAACAATCGGAATGTCGTTATTCTCGGTGCGCAGCCCGGCGATTCGCATCCGGATACCCCACCGATCCCCGCGGGTACGTACACGCTCGTCAATCAAGCAAGCGGTTATGCGATGACATCCGGGGAGGGGCAGTTCTGGGTCAACGTCGCGCCTTACACAATAGACATACAGCAAGGGTGGACGTTGACTCCACTTGGAAACGGGCTGTACACCATCACCAACCTCTATGGTGGAAAGACGCTGGACGCGCAATATGGATCGATCGATCCGGGCACAAGCGTCATCCAGTGGACGGCGAACGGTCAGGTAAATCAGCAGTGGTGGATGCAGCCAAGTAATGGGGGCTTCATCCTTCTTGGCAATGGCAGCGGTCTCCCCGTTGACCCTGGCGCAAACGACGGTACAACACAACTGACCTTGGAGAGCGCAACCGGCGACGCGAACCAGATCTGGACTGTGGCCTCTCCGTTCCAGATAATCACCCTTGCGAACATCCAGGGAGAGACGATCCCGAATCGCTGGTGGTACAAGACCCCGGCCACGGTTACGCTTAATGCCTCGGCCACCGCTGGAATCGCCGCGACTTATTACACGATTAATGGCAGCCCGACACAAACCTATACCGGCCCGTTCACCCTGAACGCGTCGAACGTCTACTCGATGATGTTCTGGTCCGTCGACAATGACGGCAACGTCGAGCAGACTCATTGGCAGATCGTCGAAGTCGACACCGTGGCCCCCGTCACGACTGAATCGGTAACCGGTACGACCGTAACTCTCAATACAACCGACGACGAATCGGGCGTTCTCGCGTCGTACTACACTATCGATGGTGGCTCTGCCCAATACTATAACGGCGCGTTCACCTTGACGGCCGCTGGGACACACACCATTAACCATTGGAGCGAGGACAACGCCGGCAATGTGGAAGCCGCGCACAGCCTCACGGTAACCGTACCGCTGACGCTCTCAACCGTCACGCTCTCGCCGCAGAATGTCACCGGAGGCGTGACCAGCACGCTGACAGTCAACCTGAACGGACCGGCCCCGTCGACGGGGACAACCGTGACGCTCAAGTCCGATAATGCGGCGGCGACCGTGATAGCGTCGGTCAAGGTGCCAGCCGGGGCGACCTCGGCGCAGGCGACGATTACGACCGTACCGGTGGCGACCTCGACCCTGGTGACGATCACGGCAAAGGCCGGTGTCTCGCACACCGCTCACCTGCGTATCGTGCCTCCGGCGGTTACGGGCCTCAAACTTACGCCGAGCGCGGTGCCTGGTGGGACGGGTTCGACCGGCACGGTGACGCTCACCGGTGTCACCGCCGTCAACACGGCCGTCACCGTCACCAGCAGTGATCCATCTGCCATGATCGTTGGGCCGGTCGTGGTTCCGGCCGGGGCATCGTCGACAACATTCTCATTGTCGACCCTGGCGGTGACGGCGAGCACTGCGTCAACCATTACGGCAGCGGCGGGCGGGGCGAGCAAGACGGTCACCCTGACCATTAAGCCGCCATATCTCGCATCGGCAAGCTTCTCGCCGCGCACGGCGAAGGCCGGCTCGAACGTGAAGCTTACGATAACCCTCGCTTCGCCGGCGCCGTCAACCGGGGCTGTCGTCGCGATCACCTACACGTCTAACGGCTCGCTGCTCCTTGGCGCGCCAACGTCGCTCTCGGTGCCTGCCGGCGGACTCACCGCCTCGGCGACATTCGGCACGAAGACGGTGTCCGTCAACACGGACGTTATAGTGAGCGCCACGGTCAACGGATCGACCAAGGGCGGAACGTTGACGATTACGCCTTAATTCGCGATGCCCCGGCCGGAGAGTAACGGCCGGGGCAGTCCTCCTTTCACCCGCCCTTAACACATTTGCCGCAGCCTAGTCTCGTCTGATGAGATGAGGCGAATTTTTACGGCGGCGTTCCGCATTGCTATGCGCATTTGCAAGCAAGCTGCGGTATACTGTTTGCAGGTTTCAGTTGCCGGACTGTAGCTCCCCACACTCCTGGGGTTGGGTGCGCCTTCGCGTCCCCGCGGTTCCAGTGCACTGCCTGTAGTTCCCCGAATTTCTAGAACTTAAATTTTGTATTAGCGGTCGTCGGCCGTTGTGCCCTGATGGCCTGCGGCACGCTTGCGCCGTTTCTTTTTGTCGACTCAGCCCTTGCCCATAGTGTGCCCGCGGGATGTCCGCATGCACGGGATTGATGTCGAGACGGTTAATGCCGTCGACCTTATGTAACTTGGAGAATCACGTGAAAACTTTCAATTGGAGTTCAGCGGCACTGTTCGCCGCGCTCTTGCTGACTACGTGCGCTAACATCACTCAGGCTCAAAGTGCCACTGTTCAGGAAGTCCCAGTGCCCGCGGGTTATGCCTCGGCCGCCGCGTATGCCATCAACAACAATGGCGATCTAGCGGGCTCGGTTGGCGACTTCAACGGTTATTCGCACGCGTTCACCTGGCGCAACGGCCAGCCGATCGAGCTGGCGCTGCCTGCGGGCGCGCTCGGGGCGTATGGATACGCCATTAACTCAGGGGGCGCCGTTGCAGGCAACGCCGGTGGAAATACCGCCTTGTTTCAGAACCACGGTGTCTTCTGGCCGGATCCCGCGAATCCCATCGACCTGCTGACTGATCCGAATCTCTGGTTGACGAACGCTGTGGGCATCAACGATAGCGCGCAGGTTCTTGCTTGGGACTGGAACCCGGCCCTGTCGACCAACGGCACGGCGGTGTGGCAGAACGGCAGCGCGGTGGATATCGGCCAGCTGCCCAACGGATATCAGATGGGGGCGGGCGGCATCAACAATGCGGGCCAGGTGGTCGCCACCGGGTATCGGTACGGCGATGTCGGCTCGGGTGTCGTCTGGCAGAACGGGATATTGACGCCGATACCTGGTCTCGCGCCCGACTCGGTTTTCGCGGCTTCCCGCATCAACAACTATGGCGTGGTCGCGGGATCGGCGCCTCACTATCCGCGCGCGGGTACCTACTATTATCACGCCGCGGTGTGGACGCCCGACGTGCCCAATGGCGTGACAGGCACCACGCGTGAGGTTGGTACGCCGGTCGGTTTCGATTGGGGACAGTTGAGCGCCATCAATGACAGCGGTGTCGCGGTCGGCTGGGCGGTTCAGTTCGTACCGCTTTCGTCGGTCACCTCGGTGGCGATCCTTTATGCGAACGGCACCATGGTCAACCTGAACGACTACCTGCCCGAGAACTCGGGATGGGTGCTGCAGGGCGCTACCTCCATCAACAACAGCAATCAGATCGTTGCCTATGGCACGCACGATGGCCTGCAGTCGACCTGCGTCCTCACATTCGACACGCTGCCGAGCGCGCCGCTTGCGGTCGCCGGCCTGGAACTGAATGTCCATGGCTACACGGGAGGCACTTCCGACCTTATGGGTAGCGGCCAGATGGGCGCTGGATGGGTCTTCCTCAACGGTCCGGCGACGGCATCGGCGCCTCCGGCCGGTGCGAACCTTGGACCCGGCATTTACGTTCCGTTGACGCAGACGCTGAGCCAGCCGTTGACGTTCAGCGGGTCGAACGTTTGCGTTGTCGACGGTCAGGCCTATGCCTACATCGCGCCCGGTTTTTCGAGCGCTCAGTTCTACTGGACCGCGCCGGTGGTTACGTCCGACGTTTCTGGCACGCTGACTGCCGATCTTGGCGACGGCGCTCGCAGTGTGGACGTCTCCGTGCGGGGAACCCAGTATCCTTACTTCCCGTCGACGCTAAACTACGCTTATACGGATCAGTCGACGGTTGTCGCCGGCTCCAAGCTGCTGCTGAGCGCGTGGGCGTTCAACTCGCCGAACGGCAACGAGGCGCCGTCGTGGGCCTCGCCGTCGCAGCCCGGCGTCTATCTCGCGCTTCAGGCGGATCTGCCTGGTGTTACGTTCTATTCGGCGGACGGCGACGATACGATCGTCACCGGACCGGACGGCACCATGTACGGTATCGTGCCGCCGGGGAATGTCGGACTTCAGGTCCATGTGTTGACGCAGCCATATACTCCGTCCGGTCTTGCTACCATCACCGTTTCGGTCAACGGGTCGGCGGTTACGGCGAGCTTTAGCGTGACTGGCGGCGGTGCCCCGTTCCTGGGATTGACGGCCGATCCGCAGACGGTTTACAACGGCGACAGCGCGGCGGTCAGCATTGTCGACACGACGATCACCGATTGGACGGCTCCATCGTGGGGTGCGGCGCAGGGCGCTTACATTCCCGTGTCTACGGACAATCCGGCGGCTCAGATCATATCGGGCGGCGGGGATTGCATTGTGACCACGGGCCCGGACGGCCAGACTTACGTCATCCTGCCGCCCTCCGCGCGGACGGGAAGGTTCCATGTCGCGACGACGGCCGTCAGCCAGGATACGACGGTCAACATTACCGTAAACGACAACGGCCAGTCGGCATCGACGTCGATCTCCATCAAGTCGAGACAGATCAACAGTATAACGCTGACGCCGTCGACGGTGAGCGCGGGCGAGGGAACATCCGGCGTCGTCAATCTGGCCACCCCCGCTACCGACACCGAACAGCCATGGGGCACCGAGCCGGGTGAACTGGTCGTACTGAGCAGCAGCGATCCGTCCGCCAAGTTCACACAGTCGCAAGGTTCGAATGGCGACGGTTCGTCCGTGTATGTCGACGGGGGCGTGCCCAATACAGTCGCGACGATGTACATCCCGACGGGACAATCGTTCGGATCGTTCTCCATGGTGACGGACGGAGCAGGTTCGACACCCACGGTTACCGTCAGCGCCCAGCTCTTCAACTTTGACGAGAACTACAACTTCGTAACCTATGGCAACCTGCAGACCGCGGATCTCACGATCGACCCGACCGGGATCAGCAGTCTGACGCTCGACCCGTCGACGGTTACGGCAGGGTCGGGAACAACGGTCACTGTAACCCTCTCATCGCCCGCGACTGACACACAGCAGCCGTGGGGAACGTTGCCGGGCGAACTGGTCGAGCTCACAAGCAGCGATCCTTCTGCCAGCTTCGTGGCTTCGTCCGGCGTCTTTATTAATGACGGCGCGCAGACGGGCCAATCTGGAAACATCTTCATCCCGACAGGTCAGACCACCGCAACGTTCACCATGTCGACTACCGCCGTCAGCAATCAGACGACGGTGACAGTGAGCGCCCAGTTGTTCAACTTCGACTCGTTCTACAACATCGCGCCGTACGGCAACCTCGAGACCGCCACGCTGACGGTCAACACCGCCGCAATCGCCGGATTGACGATCGACCCCTCGACTGTGACGGCCGGCTCCGGCGCGAACGCCACATTGACACTCGGCTCCCCGGCCATCGACACTGTGCAGCCATGGGGACTGGTAGGCGGCGAATACGTCCAACTGACGAGCAGCGACCCTTCGGCCAAGTTCGTGCCGATTCCGCAGTTCAACAATCCCTCTGTCGTGAGCCTGTTCACGTATCCAGACACCAACCAACCCGGTGCTACAGGAACGCTCTTCATTCCCACTGGCCAGAGAACCGTGTCTTTCCAGATGATCACGTCCCTAACCACCAGTTCAATCACCGCGACGGTGACTGCACAACTGGTCAACTTCGACTCGAACAGCAATTTCCTGACTTACGGCAACGCGGCAACCGCCACGCTTACCGTCAACCCGGTAGCGATTGCGAGCTTCACGGTCGACCCATCCGAAGTCACCAACGGAGCCGGGAGCACAGCCACCGTTACCCTCAGCGCGCCGGCGACCAACGAGCAGGAACCGTGGGGCCTCGATGTATTCGAGGCGGTCCATGTCAGCACCGGCAACCCGAACGTCAAGATCACGCCGGTTAACTTTTCCGGCCTGCAGACGCCGTACGTCGTCACCGCGATGTATGGATCACCGGACACCGATGCCGTACTCTACATTCCGGCCGGTCAGACAACCGGAGCGCTGAATCTCGTTACGTCGCATGTGACCGCACAAACCACCGCAACGTTGACGGCGTCGACGACGATCTTCAACTCCGACTATTCGCTCAACGACTATGGCACGCCGCTCACGGCCACCCTCACCGTCGACACGACCGACATCGCGACCCTGACGCTTGACCCAACCACGGTGACGGCCGGACAGGGGACGACGGCTACCTTGACGCTCGCATCCCCTGCCGTAGACACCGTGCAGCCATGGGGGCCGATAGGCGGCGAATACATCGAGCTGACGAGTAGCGACCCGTCGGCCAAATTCGTGCCAATTTCCCAATTCAACAATCCGTTTGTCGTGAGCCTGTTCACGTTTCCCGACACAAACCAACCCGGCGTTTATGGAACGCTCTTCATCCCAACCGGCCAGAGAACAGCATCCTTCCAGATCGTGTCGTCCTTCGTGAGCAGTGTCACTACCGCCACGGTGACCGCGCAATTGGTCAACTTCGACTCGAACAGCAATATCGTAGCGTACGGCAACGCGGCAACGGCAGGCCTCACCATCAATCCGATCGACGTCGCGTCGTTCACCGTGAATCCCGGAGAGGTCCTCAACGGTTCGCCAAGCACGGGTATCGTAACGCTTACCGCACCCGCGGTGGCGATGCCAGAGCCGTGGGGATTGGAGCCGTTCCAGGCCGTGGAAATCTTCAGCACCGATCCAAGCGTCCAGATCTCCCGCGTCCCGTATACTGATCCGAATACACCTTTCGTGGCGATACTCGGCGGCCAGTCTTCGGCAACGATGGGCATCTTGTTGATCCCCGCCGGTCAGACGACTGCGACAGTCCCATTGCTGACGTCCAGCGTATCGTCGACAAGATCGGTGGCAATCGTCGCTTCCCCCACGATCTACGACAGTTACTTCTACGTGCGCAGCTACGGGACCATGGCAACGGCAACTTTGACCGTGGATGCCACGACAATTTCGAGCCTGACACTCGCCCCCACCGAGGTGACTTCCGGCCAGGGATCTACCGGCACAGTGACGTTGACGAACCCGGCTGTCGACACTCAGCAGCCCTGGGGAACTAACAACGGCCAATTCATGCTGCTAACAAGCAGTGATCCGTCCGCTAAGTTCCTGCCGACACCCGCTGTAGACGGCACGTCGCCGTCGGTATGGGTTGGGCAAGACGGCCAAACGCCGGACACCACGGCCTACCTTTTCATTCCGACGGGATCGACGTCGGCATCGTTTGAAATGACGACCGGTGCAGTCTCGGCCCAAACCGCCGTCACGGTGACAGGGCAGTTCTTCAACTTCGACGCAAACTATACCGTCGTCCCGTACGGTGCGGCTCAATCCGCAACGTTGACGATCGACCCCGGCGTTGTCGACACCACCGCGCCGGCCACCAACGCCACGTTGAACGGCCCGGCCGGTCAGAACGGCTGGTATACAGGACCGGTCACGGTCACGCTCGCGGCATCCGACCCGGACGGCGCGGCCGACGTTGCCGCGACCTACTACACAGTCGACGGCGGCGCTCAGCAGACCTACAGTGCCGCCTTCCAGGTGTCTGGCGATGGCCCACACACCGTTAGCTTCTGGTCGGTGGACCAGGCCGGTAATACCGAGGCGGCACAATCGCAGACCATCAATATCGACGGCACACCGCCGTCGACAACATCCCGGGTCATCCCAGGATCGGGCGGCTCCCCAGGGTTCAACCCGCCGACCCTCGTGGTCCTCAGCGCCACGGATGCCACTTCCGGAGTCGGACAGACGAACTACATCCTGGACGGCGCGGCCGCGCAACCGTACATCGACCCGATCCAACTGCGCGACGGCAACCACACCGTCGTCTACTGGTCCGTCGACGTTGCCGGTAATGTCGAGAACCAGAACACCCGGCAGGTAGTCGTCGACTTCACCCCGCCGGTGATCACGTTCGGAACGCCGCTGCAAACACCTAACGGTGGTTGGTACAACACCCCGGTCGACGTGCCGTTTACCGCAACAGACGCCAACGGCATCGCCTCTCTAGCGCCGTCCACCAGCCCACTCCACCTCACAGCGGAAGGCGGCAGCGTTACCGGAACTGTTACGGCGATAGACAACTTCGGAAACACGGCTACCAGAACGAGCCCCACCATTGGAATCGACTACACCGCGCCAACCAGCACGGCTGCGTCCTCCGGAAGCGGACCCGTCACCGTCACCCTCTCCGCGGCCGACGCTGTGTCGGGAGTTTCGTCGACCGTATATACCGTCGACGGTGGCGCGCAACAGACCTACGCTCAGCCGATCAGTATCACCGCGTACGGCAGCCATACGGTACAGTACTGGTCGACCGACCACGCCGGCAACGTCGAAGCGGCCAAATCGCTTCCCGTGACCATCGCCGATACAACACCGCCGTCATCCAGCATGTCGCTCTCGGGAACGCCCGGCACGAACGGCTGGTATACCGGAACGGTCACTGTCACCCTGTCGGCTACGGATGCGGGATCAGGCGTTGCCGCGATCAAGTACTTCGTGGACGGCGCGACGGTCACGCACACCTACACTGTTCCGTTCACGATCTCGTCCGACGCCGCGCATACAGTAACGTTCTGGGCCATCGACCAGGCAGGAAACACCGAGACGAACAACAACGGTTCGGTCAAGATCGACAAGACGGCTCCGTCGATCGCCTTCGGTTCCACCTCACCGGCCCCGACCTCGTATGGCTGGAACAACACGGCTGTGAGCGTGCCTTACACCTCCAGCGACCCCACCTCCGGCATCGCCTCCTCGACGCCGGCTAGCCCGGTGACGATCTCCGCCGAGGGCGCGAACCAAACGACCACGGTGACTGCGACCGACAATGCCGGCAACTCGGCATCGTCGACATCGGCCACGGTCAACATCGACCTGACAGCGCCATCGACTACTGCAACTCCCGCCGGCACGCAAGGCGGCAACGGGACCTACACCGGCCCGGTCACCGTCACACTCGCCGGGTCCGATGCCCTGTCGGGCATCGCCTGGACCCTCTACACCGTCGACGGCGGCGCGCAGCAGAACTATGCCTCTCCATTCACGGTGAGCGGCGGTTCGGCGCACACCATCAACTACTGGTCGGTCGATAAGGCCGGCAATGTCGAGGCTCAGAAGACGCTGTCGATCACGGTCGACACGACTCCGCCCACCACCACCGCCGCGTTGTCCAGCCCGGCCGGCAGCAACGGCTGGTACACCGGTGCGGTCACGGTCACGCTGTCCGCCACCGATCCCGACGGCGCGGCCGACGTCGCCGCGACTTACTACGCAGTCGACGGCGGCGCGCAGCAGACCTACGCGTCAGCCTTCTCGGTCAGCGGCGACGGCACACATGCCGTTAGCTACTGGTCAGTCGACAAGGCCGGAAATGCGGAGGCGCATAACAGCGTCACAATCAAGATCGACGGAACCCAGCCGACGATCTCGTTCGGTTCGCCCACTCCAGCCGCCAACACGGCAGGGTGGAACAACACCGCGGTCAACTTCCCGTACACCGCCGGCGACCTGACGTCCGGCATCGCATCGGCGCTTCCCGCCAGTCCGGCGTCCATCACGACGGAGGGCACGGGCCAGTCCGTCAAGATCACCGCGACGGACCTCGCCGGCAACGTACTGTTGGCACCAACACAGTCGGTGAACATCGACCTCACGGCGCCGTCGACTACGGCGACGCCATCGGGTTCACAAGGTCCCAACGGCGCCTACACGGGGCCGGTCACCGTCACGCTTGCCGGTACCGACACCCTCTCGGGCATTGCGGCAATCTACTACACCATCGACGGCGGCGCACAGCAGACCTACACGTCCGCCTTCACGGTCAGCGGCAGCAGCCACACTGTGAAGTACTGGTCGGTGGACAAGGCCGGCAACGTCGAGGCCCAGAAGACGCTGTCGATCGTCCTCGACACCAATCCGCCCACAACGGTCTGCCAGTTTGCGGGCACGGCCGGAATGAACGGTTGGTACAAGGGGCCGGTCACGGTCACGCTCACCGCGAGCGATCCGGAAGGCAGCACCAATGTCGCCTCAACGTCCTACATTGTGGACAGTGGCACGGTGCAGACCTACACGACCGCCTTCACGATTACCGCCGAGGGCACGCACACAATCACGTTCTGGTCTACGGACAAGGCCGGCAACGTAGAAGCGCCGAAAAACGCATCGGTCAAGATCGACACTGTCAAGCCGGCGGTCGCCTTCGGCGCGGTCACTCCCACGCCAAACGCGGCGGGATGGAACCACGGCACGGTGACGGTGGCCTACACCGCCTCCGACGCCACCTCGGGGATCGCCTCGGCCACTCCCGGCAGCCCGCTGACATTCGCATCCGCCGGGAATAACCAGACCCAGACTGTGACGGCCACCGACAACGCCGGCAACAGCCAATTCGTGACGTCGCCCTCGGTCAAGATCGACCTGACCGCCCCGTCTACAACATCCTCCGTCAGCGGCGCTGTAGTCACCCTCACCGCCACCGACGCGCTCTCGGGCGTCGCCTCGACCTTCTACAAGATCGACAGCGGTAGCCAGACGACGTACACCGCGCCGTTCACGGTTACGGGCGCCGGCACGCATACCGTGACCTATTGGAGCGTCGACGTCGCCGGAAACGTCGAGTCGACCCACACCACATCGGTGACCATCAACCCGGTCCCGACGGCGTCGAGCCTGAGCCCGAACGTGACAACGGCCAACGGACCGGCCTTCACGCTGACAGTCACCGGCACGAACTTCGTGTCGACGTCCGTGGTGACCTGGAACGGCGCGAACCTTGCGACGACCTTCGTATCGTCGACCTCGCTCACCGCCACCGTACCCGCGTCGGATATCACGGCCGTCGGTACCGCGACGGTCAACGTGGTCAACCCGGTGCCGGGCGGTGGGACATCGAGCGGCTTGGCGTTCACCATCAAGACCAACCCGTCGCCGACGCTGTCGAGCATCAGCCCGACATCCGTGGTCGCCGGAACGGGCGCGTTGACCCTCGCGCTGACAGGCACGAATTTCGTGCCCGCCAGCGTCGTGAAAGCCAACGGCACTGCGCTCGCCACTACCTACGTGTCGGCCACCAGCTTGACGGCGGCGGTACCTGCATCGACGGTCACGACGGCCGGTTCGGTCAACATCACGGTGACCAACCCCGCGCCGGGCGGCGGCACGTCGGGAACGAAGACGTTGACTGTCGCCGCGGCGACGATCAGTGGCGTCACCCTGAACCCGACCTCGGTCAAGGGAACGGTGTCGTCGACGGGAACCGTCACTCTGACCGGCCCCGCGCCGGCGGGCGGTTTCGTGGTGACCCTCACCAGTAGCTCGCCCAAGGCCAGCGTTCCGTCAAGCTTCACCATCGCGGCCGGGTCGACGACGGGCAACTTCACGATCACGACGACGAAGGTCAATTCCAACACAACGTCGACGATTACCGCGAAAAACGGGGCGACATCGAAGACGGCGACCTTGACGATCACGCCGTAGGCAATCGTCAACGCCCCGGATGGCCAGAGCGGTCATCCGGGGCGTTTTTTATCGTCGCTCTTGATTGATACCAAAGATTTGTACCAAAGTATTGACCGGTAGTACGCTAATGGCTATAATGACGAGCATCGACGAATTGGATCTATATGGCACGGGGAAAATGAGAATGAAGACCAGTGATAAGATGCGCGTTTGGTTGGGGCTGGCAGCCATGCTGACGGCTGCCGCAGGTCACGCGGCGGATGGTGCGCAGATCAAGGTGGCATGCGTGGGCGACAGCATCACCTTCGGCTATGGCACGTCGACCCCGTTCGAAGGGCCGCTGCAAACTATGCTGGGCGCGGGTTACAAGGTTCTGAACTTCGGCTACAGCGGAGCGACCTTGCTCAAGGAGGGCGACACGCCGTACGTGTCGACGCAAACGTATCGCGACAGCTTGAACTCCGAGCCGGACATCGTCATCATCATGCTCGGCACCAACGACTCCAAGTCCTGGAATTGGGTTCATAGCTCCGAGTTTGAGCCGGACTATGAAGAGCTGATCACAACGTACCGCAATCTAGCCAGTCATCCTCAGGTGTACGTCGCACTGCCGCCCAAGGTCTATGGGAATACCTTTCAGATCACCGACACCACGACCACCCTCATTGTGCCGCTCCAGCGCGAGATAGCGGACAAAATGGCCTGTCCCGTGATCGACGTCAACTATGCTACAACGAATGTGCCGCAGGATTTTGAGGACGGCGTTCACCCCAATCCTGCCGGCGATGAGGTCATTGCCCAGGCGATGTACAACGCCATTCAGTTTGGCGCTACGGCGGTCAACCTCAACGGGGTAGCCAATGTCAGTGGGATGTACGGCGACGGAGTGGCGTTTGCGACCGGGGGCCTCGACAATGTGGGCTTCGCCCTGTCGTCGACGCTGCTGGGGAAGTCGCAGATATGGAGCGGCGTCCCATTTGACTTTCTTGAGCCGAACGGACCGAACGCAGTATCAGGCGTGACAGTACCCTTGGCCGCGGCGAAGTTCTCGACGCTAAGTTTCCTCGCGACCGGCGTGGAGGGCGCGCAGCCG
>Ga0207705_10002017_pt1 | contig 15804 bp, 13 predicted proteins | sample KBSC13metaG_FD_184314 | JGI IMG/M metagenome (GOLD analysis project Ga0207705, IMG submission 184314) | Corn rhizosphere microbial communities from Kellogg Biological Station, Michigan, USA - KBS C1-3 metaG (SPAdes) (version 2) | ecosystem: Host-associated > Plants > Roots > Rhizosphere > Soil ...
CACTCCTTCAGCCAGTAGGTTTCGTGAATCGAGGCAAGGTAAATGCCTACGTAATGGGAATACAACACCAGCAGGGCTGCCGGTCCGCGCAACAGGTCGATGAATCCGAACTGGCCGCGCGGCACGATCGAATAGTCTCGCGTCGTCATGGGCCCCGGCCTTCGCCTATCGATGGCGGTCACGCCGCCGATCGGCGGCGACGGATTTCCTGCAGCCGCGCGACGACGGCAGCGCCACACGCGTCCTTCGAATTGGTACGACGGATGCTGGCCGCGGCCGCCGCACCGATCCGTCGGGCGAATTCGCGATCGTCGAAAACCTGCCGCATCAAGCGCGCCGCATGGGCGACATCCGCATCGGCCCACTGCTGTCCCTGCCAGTAGGGGTAGTCGCCGTTGCGGAGGGGCACCATTTTGTAGTCGACCAGCAGGCTGTTGTCCTGATCCATGAAATCGAGGTTGCCCGAGTAGCCCGTCGCGATCACGGGCTTGCCGAGGTACATGCACTCGGCCATGCCCAGTCCGAACCCTTCCGAGCGATGCAGCGACACGTAGCAGTCGATGCCGTTCTGCAGCCCGAACATTTCCTCGCGCGACAGGAATCCGTCGCGCACCTCAATGCGCGGGTCATCGCCGACGCTCTGTTGCAACACGGACAACTTCTCGGGGAAACGGCCGCCGTTGGTGGATTTCACCAGCAGCCGCACGCCCTTGACGCCATCGGCGAATGCGGCACGAAAGGCGGCAATGGTCGCCTCGGGATTCTTGCGCGAAGCGAAACTGTTGAAGTCGTAGCTGAACAGGAACACGAATTCATCGCGGGGCAGTCCGAAGTGCGCGCGACCCATGCTTTCCGGGGCTTCGAACTCGATGGCTTTGGGCAGGCGCACTACCGGCTTGTTGGTGGAGGCTGCGATTGCACTGCGCACGAATTCGGTCGGCACCCAGACTTCATCCACCAGGTCGAAGGCGCCATGCCAGTCGCGCGGAAACTTCTCCAGTTCCCAGACCCAGAATCCGATGTTGTGGTGGCCTGCAAAGGCCGCCCGCCCCAGCACGTCCCGCGCGATTTGCATCTGGTCGGCATTGATGAAGAACACGTTGTCCGCGTAGCGCAACGTGTCGGAGAAATGCTTCTCCATCGAGTTGTCACGCTGACGACTGGCTGTGCCCACGTCGAAATTGAAAATCACGAATGGATGGCCGGCGCGCTCCACTGCACGCGCGTACGAGCGCACGTTTTCCGCGATGCCGAATTCGCCGCGCGCGTAACCCAGCAAATTCACGCCGGGACTGACCGGCGGAATCTGCACGCGTGTGGCACGGGCCGCGCGGCGTTCCGCCGTGGGGAAGGGCAACGGCGGCATCGGCATGCCCGCGGCCGCATGTACGCGCCGCCGCAATGCGAGGCGCCACGAGAACGGAATGCGCGCATACACCCGCGCGAGCCCACTGTGCCGCTTGCCCCAGCTCAGCATGCGCAATACCACCGTACCCAACCGACCACCCAAACCATCTCGCGCCTTCCGCTTCACCGGCTTGAACCGTGTCTTGATGGGCGCGATGTAACGCTCCCCCAGCCCCATTTCGGCAGCGGCCGTGGAGACGAACCAGTTGATGTAGGCCTCTCGTCCATCATGCGTGCGCAAGTTGAAGCCATCACGCAGATCGTCACGCATCTGCCACGCTTCATACATCAAGTGGCTGACCGGCAAATCGAGGATGTCGGACAACTCCGGGCAAGGTTCGTTGAACCTGGACCGATCCATCTGCAGCGGATGGGGCTCGGGCTGGACGCTATTTACGTCAAAGCGGCGATGGTAGGCGCGCCGCAGCGCCGGCACGATCTTCTCGCCGTCCGGGAACCGCCCGTAGGCATACGGCTTGGTTGCGTGCCGGGGATGACCATTGTCCCGCAGTTTGCCGAGATACTCGTCGTACAGCGGACGCAGACCACCGATGCCGGACGCATCGAATCGGTTCTGGTGCTTCGAGTAGATGCCGGGCTCACCAAGATTCACGCCGGAGAAATGGGCGAACACCAGTGGCACGCCATTGGCCGTGTAGCCGCCATTCGAGGCGCGCGCAACCGACCGCGACACCAGGTTCCAGTACGCCACGTTATAGCCATCGTGGCGCAGGATGGCGACGTCCGGAAACAGCGCCGGTGCCATATCCATCCATTTCTGGTCGGTGAACAGACCCGCTTCGAGATCGACGAAGCAATCGAATTCCAGCTTGCGCGACCACCAATCGGTCAGCGCGGCGCTTTGTGGATGCGCAGCGTTGATCGCCACGAACCCGCAGTTGTACACGCCGGTGCGCATCAACGACAGTTCGGTCGGAAACTTCCCATCGTCCGGCAGCGGCGCGTTGAGGTGCGGCGTCAGCACCGCCAGCTTGCCTTCGTCGAACGCCTGCGCAACTTCCTCCAGCGGACGCAACACGTAGATGTCCGGGTCCAGGTACACCAAGCCAGTCGTCGGATTGCGCATCCGCAGCCACTCGAACATGTACGGCTTGACCGCCGTGTTCAGTTCCATGATGTCGTAGCGGAACACGAACGCATCGAAGTGTGGCAGACCGAGCTGGTCAATGGTGACCGTCTCGAACAGGTCCGTATCCAGCGCAGGATCTTCCGCCCGTTCGTCGGCCAGACAGAGGTAACGCTTCGAATCGGGGTGCTGCGCCGCCACCGACTGCATCAGCGTCAGCGCGTAAGCGAGATAGTTGCGCGAGACGATGGTGAAAAATATTAACGGCTTCATTCAGGCGTCCGATTATGTGGCTTCTTCCCGGGCCACAACGGCTTCAACAGGCGAAAACGCCGCTGCATCGCGGCACATTGTGCACGAGCTTGCTCCAATTCGACCTGCAAATGCTCCAGCTCGGAGCGCAACGCGACATTGTACCGGTCGGCTTCCGCCTTGGCCTGGACAAGCCTTGCCCGTTCGGTGTCGGCACTTCTCGATTCCTCCGCCAAGCGCGTGTCTAGCGCGGCAACCTCTTTCACCAGTGCGAACTGCCGCCTGAACAAACTGTCAGCGTGCTCGGCGAAGAAGTCGCGATTCTTGCGAAAGATGCGCGCGTACGTGGCGACCACCAGCTCGCGATCTTCCTCAAAAAGAGCCGTCCTAGAACGCTCGCGGACACGACAATGAAACAAAGTTTCATCGAGCCTCACCACCTTCCGACCGGCGTACACCAATCTGATCCAGAAATCGTAATCCTCCATTCCATGCCGCAAGGTTTCATCAAAGCCACCAACACCCTCCCAATCGGCCCTGCGAAACATCGCGCTGGCGAAAATCACATTCCCCAACGCCAGCTCGTCCGGCGAGAACGCGGGCAAATCCCATGGACCTTCCTCAGCGCCGAACTTCGTAGCGCGGCAGTACACAATGCCCACATCCGGTCGCGTATCCAACACGGCCGCCGCCTTGGCGGCATAGGTGAGCTGCAGCAAATCGTCCGCATCGAGCGGCAGGATGTACTCACCCCGCGCTTCCTGAATCGCCCGGTTGCGCGCCGCCGCCGGCCCCGCGTTGGGCTGATGGAACACGCGCACCGACGGATCGTCCATGGATTCGAGCAATCGCAGCGTGGCGGGATCGGTCGATCCATCGTCCACTATCACAACCTCGGACCACGTCTGCGCAAGCGCCGACTTCACAGCGTCGTCCAAGTGCGCGCCGTCGTTATGGCAGGGAATGACGATGGAAACTTTGCTCACGGTGTTCGGGAGTCCAGATGTGCACGGCGCCAGCGTCGTCGCGAAAGGCTGTCCCCGACAACCGCACAAGCGCCATTGCCGGCTTCATCTCGTAAGGCAAAACGTGTCACGCCGCGCTTCATCGTAGTCAACCATCGCAGCGCGGGCCTCGTCATTTTTCGGCGTTCAAATATATCGGACTGCCCCGTAATTTAGGATGGCAGATATCACTCTGGAGCATCTAACGCTCAGCACCTGTTTACACCTTGGCACATATGCTCGGACGGTCGCCAGCGTTTTTCGGAAAGCGCCATCAAGCTATCTGTAGCAGATGCGGCGTCAAATGAGGTGATATGCAATAACAAACACATTAGCTGTAGCCCGCCCCCTACGACGTAGGAAATGGCAACCTGCTACTACTGGATGATAGCCATCGAGTTGTTTTTGCCCTATGGGCCAATAGGGAGGTCAGCTTGGCTCTCTTCGTGATCCAAGGGTCGATATCGACGAACACATCATCCTGACCTAAGACACCGGGCAGCAACAGCAATGATGCAGCGGTTTTGACGATGCTGGATTACCACAGTGACCGGATCACAGTCACGGCCTCCTGTTTCGCATGAATGGATGTATAGGATGTCGGGGTTCAGCCGCGATGTCGAAGCCAAGCCAAGAGAGCAGAAATTGCGTCCCCAGAATCAAAGGTAACGCGGCCAGCATCACGGTGCCCGCGGTTGCCGGCACACTTTCCACCGCCGATAACCACCAATGCCTTGCCCCGAATATGATTCCAAACAGAAGCAGGGGGATCGCGAGCAGCAGTTCGATAGATGCCACCGAAAATCCACGGAGAAAATAACTGTAAAAAATCCGTTTGAAGCTATTGCGTAGATTGCCACGCAGGAACGGGCCGATCATGCGCATGGGCCGCAAGCTCGATGGCTCATCGTCATAACGTGCCGCCATCGGCATCTCGACAACCACAGCACGCAGCTGATTGAGGTGGTACAGGAGATCAGATTCGAAAAAGTATCGCTTGGCGATTTTCGTATAGTCGATTTCGGACAACAGCGTACTGTGTATGGCCGTGAACCCATTGGTAGGGTCGAATAGCTGCCAGTACCCTGACGACATCTTGGTAAGAAATGATAGAGCAGCGTTGCCAAGCAAGCGCATAGCCGGCATTCCAGCCGTATTGCCGACTCGGTAGAAGCGGTTCCCCTTGGCGTAATCCGCTCGTCCGCGCAACAGTGGTTCGCACAGAGCGGGGATCAGCGCAGGATCCATCTGACCATCGCCATCCAGCTTGACGATTGCTTCGGCCGGCAACTCCTGGGCCAGCCGATAGCCCGTCATCACCGCACCGCCGACGCCAAGGTTATTTTCATGCCGTATCACCTGCACGCGCGGATCACGGCACGCTCGCTCGATAAAATCACCGCTGCCTTCAGGACAGGCGTCATCTACGGCAATGATCCAGCCAACCTCAGGCCCTATGCTTTCAATGACACTCTGGATATGCGAGGCCACGCAATAGCATGGAATGATAACCGCAATTCTTGGGGACATCGAAGGTTCCATCAGAATACCGTGACCTACGACCAGCAAATAATGAGAGCAGCCAACACGCATCGATCAACACCGGTCATAGTCGCCAAGTCACACTTCACCGCACTTTCGCAAATACCAAACTTCGACATCGGATGGTAAAAGTCGAAGCACGGGAATCGAAACCAACACCGCAAACGTTATCAGTACGGCCTTCAAGCGGGAAACCGTATTGGAATACCTGATTCTTGAGTACAGCCCGCTCGCGGCAACCGAGGGCAACGTCGATCGCTTGATGACGTCGAATCCTTGGCCGCGCCCCAAGCGTTGGACCGCTTGTGTGTCGAGATAGTGAACGTGGGGGGATGGAAAACCTGCCTGCCACATGCGGTCAAACGACTGCGGCCAGCCCAGCCTTGCAATAAACTTGGTAAATCTGTAGATGACACCAAGCCGACTAGGAGCGTTGATTACCAGCAGCCCGCCTTTTAGCAGATGCTTGTTGCAAGCGCGTAGCGCCGAAACGATATCCGGAATGTGTTCGAGCACGTCATTGAAAACGATCACATTAAACATCTCGTTATCTGATAGGACATGCGGGAAAAGACCTTGCCGGATTGATCCAACATGATTGGCTGCCGCGGTCGCAATCGCCTTATCCGGTTCGATTCCGAGCACGTCGAAATCACCCTCGCACGCCTGCATGAACCAGCCATGGGCGCAACCCACATCAAGCAGCCGCGGTCGCGCACCCACTTCTTCCTTGTTCACCATCTGCGATATTTTATCGGCAATGACCGCGAAATTGCGCTGGCGCAGCGCCAGCAATGCATGTTTACGCGCAACCTCATTCAAGCCGCCGTCTGTAGCGCCCCTATTAATTTTGGGTTCGAGGGTACTCCCTTCGTAATGACACTGTTTGCAGATCAGATGCCAAGCCCTTACATCCGGAACAAGCCCTCCATGGCACACCGGGCAGCGATCGGGTTTCATGCCCTGCTACCAATGGCAACGATGACGACTCCCGCCGCAATGACCATACTTCCAACCACCGTGAACATGCTCAATGGCTCCTTGAGGATCGCCCATGAGAGTAGAGGCACCAGAAGGAAGACCAGCCCGTAAAATGGAAACGCGACGCTCAGCGGCATGCGAGAAAGTACCAGCAGCCAACAGCATGTTGCAGCGCCATACATCACAAGCGCTACAAGCAGAGGCAGCGACAAGAATGAGGCGGGGCGCGCGAAATCCAGAGTGCGCGCCGCAAATTTGAACAATACCTGACCTGCCGACAACATCGCGACCACAACAAGAATCATGACTACCATGCCAATGCCAAGACTCCCGGTCGCACGATGGATCATGAAATTCGCTCCTTGTTCGAGGTCTGCGTGCGCACCGCAATGATCCATCTGACTTCGGGGCCGATGCGCCTGATAACCTGCGACGCCATCCGGCAACAAGGGGTGACGACTGCAATGCACGCATTCTCAGCTGCATTCATCCTAGCGATACACCCAGAAACGGGACGCAAAAAAACTTAAGACCGCCATACCGCCCTCCACAATCGGCTTTGCGAGCCATGCAGCATGCAAGGTCAGTTGATCCGCCAAGGCCGTGATCAGCACCGTGCTCATTGCCGTCAACACGATCCATAGGAACACAAATCTGATGAAACGATGACGACCGAAGCGTGGTGCACCAAGTTTGCCAAAAGTGACCCATCCATTCAGCCAGAATCCCAGAAAAGCTCCCACCACGCGTCCCAGAACATTCGCCGGTGCGGCGGCCATTCCCAAGGCCGTCAACGCCACGAATACTGCCCAATCAGCTGCGATCAGGCAGCAACCGACGATCAGGAAGCTCGCTCCCTGTCTCGCGATGTTCATTTCGTCTGATCTACAAGGCCACGCATCACTTAAATCACCCGCGGGTCTTTCTTGTTCTCTGGCTTGCGATGCATGGTTGCATGTGTGAGCAAAAACACGCAAAGAATCGTTGATAATCCTGCAACGGGATAGAGGTAACGAACATCGCACGCGATAGTTGTTGGTATAAACGAAAGCAGGTAGAGCCAAGCTGCAACCGCCACCCCAGCAGCCGCTACTCGAGCTTCGCCTCGCAGGGTGATTAACAGTAATCCTGTGGCCAGAACTAGCAATAGGGAGTAGAACCAGTTGCGGAATACAGGGGTCGGGAACAAAGAAACCATCACACGACCGATCACATGTGCTCGCGCATTCATCCCGTTCTCCAACCCTAGCTGCGCGACTTGATCAGGTAGAGCGCCTATTCCGGCGAACGCCGGCACACATCCCTTTATGTCCCCTAGCCCCAATAACGATGCGAAAGCAGCAAAACGACTTTTAAGATACGCCTTGGGGTCATGCTCGATCCCGTGCAGCCAAACGGACATGTATTGGTCTCCGCTCAGCGTGTTGAAATAGTTCCTGACGTCCTCGATATGCCAGATGGTATCAATCCGTTCCGAACTGTAATGAGCCTTGATGTCGCCTTGCACTGCTGGCGACGCATGTGACCAGGTTGCCGGATCTCCCGACTTTGCATCTGCAATCATGCCGGCAATGTCATAGGCCTGAATCGTATAGATTCCCACCGATACGGGTCCGTGTGATTGGGGTTTGACCGTCGCGGCGGACAGTGCATAGAAAAGTAAACTGAAAACTATGACAAGCCCGACGCACGCCATGAATGCCGCGGCGCGAATCAACGCCATCCTCCGCGAATCCTTGGCCACCAGCCACCCTATGACAAGTGCAAACGGCGCTGCCAGCAGGATACCTTGCTGCCGAATCGGTGTAAGCATCCCAGCCACGATCACCGCAACCCCAAGCAAGACATAGCGGCTTCGACCCGTATGCCTGACTGCGAGAAACAACAATGTCGCGACGACCATTGCAACGGTTGCCTGCATCACGTCCTTCCAAATAATTCCGACGTAAAACATGAACAACGGATTCAAAGCCAGCACTAGCGCAAGAACGATCTGCCAGCGTGGCACACGCACATGGCTTGGATCTACCAACAAGGCAACGAAGCAGCCGTAAGTCAGAACGCAAATCAGCGCCACGAATACGCTTGCGCCCACCGTGCTTCCACCCAGCCATGCCAAGGTGGCGGACATAAAAGTTGGACCCCAGCCTTGGGCCGATCCCTGCATCGCTTCGTATAGCGACATCACGGAATCGACAGACATTTCCCCCGGCGAGTGGAACGCTGCAAGAACTGTTGCAAGGGTGGCAAACAGACAAAAAATAAGCCCCCGATACGTGGACCGCATTTCGTTTCCCGAATAAGGTGATCGTTCTCCAACCATTAGTGGACTGAGCGTCCAACTGTCAGCGTCTTTCCAGTGTCGCAAGCATAAACGTCTGCACCGCGTTTGATCAGCAACCGCACCTCGTAACCGCCGACAGGCACGGATTTAATCGTCGTCGAAAATTTGAAGCCAGCGGCAGCTAGCGCTGGGTCTTTCATGTACGCACCCACATCAGGGCGCGAAAAACCGGTCGTCGCAGCTATCGCAAAATCTTGGTTTCCCACCAAGGCGACGTCGAAATTGCCAGCGGGTTGACGCGATGGATCCAGCAACCACCCACGGAAAACGTATGATTTGCCAAGCTGCAGCTGCGGTTCGGAATCCAGCGAACATGGTTGCCCCGTCGGTTTCGCGGCAGCCAGCACACTTGAGTCCAAGGGCTGTGCGTCGTCCGTTGCGATTGGCGTGGTTGGTGCCGTGATAGCGGAGGCCGCGGATTGCATGGGGGCGGTTGCCTGTTGGCCGGATTGTCCGCATGCCGTCAATATAAGCGCGGCGAACGGGATAAACAGAGCCCATTTCTTGTTCATTTGCTGCCCTCTTGTGTCTTTGTCAACGAATCGCGCCGTAAAGGCCCGATAACGCTCTTGGCAAACCGTGCGGTTTTCCGAAGTACAGGGTGACGGTTGGTGAAATCATCAAGTTTGCCATACCGCCCTTGCCAGTATGCACGGCAACTGGCGAGCGTGGCTTCCAGGTCGTTGCAGCGCGCCACCAATTTCCGAATTCGTACATCTGCCTCGTGTGAGTTATCGTTGCCCTCATCGTTCTGTTGTGCGTCGCGTGCGTCCGTCATTGCTTTCAGGTCTGCGTAACGTTGTTTCCAATCCTCGATCTGCGCGTAAAGACCGAATCGATGCCTGAACAGGAATTCAGCGTGCTTGACGTAAAACTCGTTGTTGCTTCGAAAGATATTCGCATAGGTCGCGACCTTGTCATCGAGGTCATCTTGGAATCGCGTGGTGCGTGACCTCTGCTGTATGCGGTAGTTGAACAGATATTCGTCCAACTGCACTACGTCCTTTCCGGATGCGACCATTTTCACCCAGAAGTCATAGTCCTCGACGCCGTGGCGGAGCTGCTCGTCAAAGCCCCCAACAGCCTGCCAATCTGCCTTGCGGAACAGCGCTGTCACGAAGATGACGTTGTCGATTACCAGCTCGTAGAGGTTGTAAGGCGGCAGGTCCCATGGCCCCTGCTCTGCCCCGAACTTCATGGCCTTGCAATAAACGCACCCGACCTCCGGGCGCCCATCGAGCGTGGCAGCTGCCTTTGCCACGTACGTCAGATCAATCGTGTCGTCCGCGTCCAGCGGGAGGATATATTCACCGCGTGCTTCCCGTATCGCACGATTGCGCGCGGCAGCGGGCCCACCGTTCGATTGGTGAAATATGCGCGTGCGCGGCCACTGCGCGGTTTCCAACAAACGCAAAGTATCGGCGTCGGTCGAACCATCGTCGACAATGACTACTTCAAGGTCGGCCCAAGTCTGCCTCAATGCGGATTGCACTGCTTCATCGAGATACTGCCCCGCGTTGAAGCACGGGATGACAACCGAAACCAACTTCATGCTCTTTTCCCCTTGATACATCCCCTCACTGCCTGCTGCCAGCGCGCCCCCTCACAACCCGCCTGGCAGCCTTGCGCATCGTAGTTCCGACCCCAAACGTACGCACGGAATACGCCACTTGATCCAGGATGCTGGGTGGAGGAGACGCGTCCGACGCCAGCAATACGGATTCTGCATTCACGGCCTCATCCACGGGAATCGGCGGTACAGGCTTCGCAGCCGCCAGGATTTCCTGATCGGACGCCACGAAGGGTTCCAGTATCTGTTCCCAGACATCTCGACTGCGATATGCGACCCGCGCTTCGTTGCCAATCTTGCGTCCATCCGCATAGTTGGCGTACGTCCAGGGCAGCTTGCCTAGTGTCTCTTGGCCATGCACCGTCAGCAATTGTTTGTACTTGCCGTAAAGCCTGACGAAGGTGTCGCGGTTGTCATCGGTCAGCCACCAGCCAATGGCCTTGTCGATGGTGCCGGAATCGAGACCGGAAAAATGGATGAAGCGCAATGGATCGCCGTTGATCATGTAGCGTCCATCGACTTCGCGCAGGTCGCTGTTGAGCAAGGACCAAGTGGCAAAGTCGTATCCGTGATGTTTCAACACCGCGACATCGAAAAAGCACGGCGCCAAGTCGACCCAGCGCTGGTCGGTAAAGATGCCACGACTCATGTCGTCGTAGCAGAATTGGAACAGTCGTTCCGCCCACCAGCCCAGGAATGCGTGCGAATTCGGGGATCGGCCGATGCCCAAGAAGCCCAGGTTGTAGCAGCCGTGCGCAAGCGAGCTGATCTCCATATCGATATTGCCAGGCCGCAGCAAATGCGGGCATAAGACGATGGATTCCTTGTCGAGTAGCTTCTCCAGCTCGATCAGATTGCTGTAAACGAGGACATCCGGATCGAGATAGACGAATTTCGTTTCATTCGGATAACGATCCATCAAGTTCAGCATAAACTGCGCCTTCACGGCGGTCGAGGCCTCGACGATCGCGTGGCGGAACATGAATTGGTCGAAATTTTCCCAGCCAGCGTCCTTGGCCAAGATCACCTGATCAAAGTGAGGGTACTCGGTAGCGACCACCGGCGCTTCCCTTTCCACGAGGCACAGGACAAACGTTGCATCACGGCAATGTTGCTTGACCGATTCCGCAAGGGCCATCGCCTTGGGCAGGTAATTGGAGCAGATGGAGGTAAAGAAGATCATTCGGCATCCCGCTTGTCATTTGTTTTCCGCACGACTTTTTCTCCGAAGGCGTCCGGTCCTGTTATTGAGAAACTTGGTCACTCTCCAAGGCCACGAAGCATAGACGACGCAAAGCTCGTCCGCCATCGCCGCCTTGTCCTGAAGCGCCGAAACAAGCATTTTGGAGAGCTTCTCCCGCTCATCATGACTGAGCTGCAACTGAGCACCTAGATCGGAACGCATGCGATCGGCATCGCTGATTGCTTGCTGCAACTGCGACGCAAGATCACGTCGCGCAGATTCTGAACCGTCAAGCTCCACCTCGAGCACGGACAGCCTGTGCGCCTGCTCCGAAGACGTTGACGACAGGGCTGCGAATTCGACTCGCAGGGTCTCGAGTTTGCTGGCCTCCTGCTCTGACAACTCGATTTGGGCCGCCAACTTCGACAAAAGCTCGGCATTCCGGGCTCGCAAGGCTGCATAGTCAGCTCGCAATCTCTCAAGCTTTCTCGTCGCAAGCTCGGACGATTCGACTTGAGCCGCCCACTTCGATGAGAGCTCGGCTTTGCTCGCTTGCAAGGCCGTGTATTCGGCCCGCAAGCTTTCAAGTTTGCTCGTCGCAAGTTCGGACGATTCGGCTCGAGCCGCCAGCTCCGACGATAGCTTGGCGTTCTCGGCCTGCAACGCTTCGTTCCTTTTCTGTGCCTCGTCCGACCAGCGTATCTGTGCCGCCAGCTTTGACGACAGTTCGCTGTCACTCGCTTGCAACGCTTCTAGTCGCTGCTGTGCTTCCTCCGACCAGCGTATCTGTGCGGTCAATTTCGACGACAGTCCGGCATTTTCCGCCTGCAAGGTTTCGTGTTTTTGCTTCGCCTGTTCTGACCACCGAACTTGCGCATTGAATTGAGCAGCGATGTGATAGCTCTCAATCTCGGACTCTCGAGCCTCCGCGGCGAATTTCATGGCCATGTCAGTCACGGCGTCGATGCCCGGCCCGCACCGCAGCCATTCCGCCTCGAATTGTTCGATGTTTTTTCCAAGGTCCGCCCAGCCGGTGGCGCCGTGTGCCACCGCTACCAGCGCCTCGTAAAAATCACTGGCGATCTTTGCAAATCCGGGACCCGGTGCCGCTTTGGCATCGCGCCGATGATGCCGGATAGACTTGTCGACGAAACTTGCCACAGCATCCTCGGCAAGTTCCGGTGGAGAGGCCGGAGCCGCAATCCCCATGCGGCTCAGAGCGCGCCGGGCAACCTTCTCGGGCTGTGAAAGCAGATCATCGAAGAGGATTGCTTCACGACGTGCTAAATGAGTACTGGCGATAATTGCGTCGGTCACGTTTCGCAGCCACAGCATTTCACCTAACGGCGACATCCAGTGATTGCGCGCTTCGATGGACGCGGATACTTCAGCGGGCTCACGCGCAATGAACAAAACGACTGGCGTAATCTTCATCTCGCCGAGGACCTTGAGCCACAAAGGCAAGAAACGGCACAAACGCGGGTCCTTGACCGCCCACACCGATTGACCAGAAAAATCACGCGTGATGATGTCCTGAAGGCTTGCCGCCGCACGGGCGCCTGCCTCGCCCGACAGCCAGTCGCTGGGCAATGCACGCACATCGTCCCAGCGACTCCCGATCGACTGCAACAACCGTTCGTGAACCGCCACGACCTCCCGGTGTTCCCAATACCCCTTTGGATTATCTTCACCCGGCTCCAGCAGCCGGCTCCCCAAAGGAATACCGAGCTTGCCCAGTACGCCCGCGAGTGCGGATGTGCCGCTTCGATGCATGCCGACAACGAGGACTGCGGTGGCCCAAGTGCGCGCCATCATGCAACCCGGACTTCGGGTTTCCCTTCCAGCAAATCCACGAATCCCGTGGCCAGCCGACTCGATGACGGCATGACACGGAACATGAAGGCATCAATTCTGCGGTCCACGTATTCCTCGCCTTCACGCACCGCCGCCAGCACCCCCGCGTTGAGGAAATAAACACCCGGATGCAGAAGACACCGGAACGTGAATCGCACATCGAGCGTAGTTCCGGAATCAACGACAGGAAGGGCGCCTTGTTGAAGCATGCTCGCAGCGCCAGCGACCTCGATGCCCGTCAGTGACCGCACCATCATTCCGCAACGCACGCGTGCGAGCGAGCGTTCCAACCGAACTTTGTAGGCATAAACGTAAGTCCGACCTGGCGACAATACGTTTACCTTGCGGCCATCGAGCGTCTGCACGTGCGGATCCTCGATGCATGCTCCCTGTTGCGCATACCCGACGACGCTTTTTGAGACCAAGCCCTCTTCCCAATAGGCAGGATCATTATCCTCGCGCGCGTCGTCATCCACTGGTGAGCCGACCGACGCTCCTGATCCGTTAAAAGCAATGGCAGTCACCGAAGCAGTATGGGAACCGCTTTGCTCCGCGATAATACGCTCACGGATCTGCGGTGCTTTTTCAGGAGGCGCATAGAGAAGTTTCTGGTACGTGGTGACGACGTCCTTCGGCGTCCCTTCCATGAGCATTTCTCCACCATCCAGCAAAATGGCACGGTCACAAAGCTCCACGACCGTTCCCGCGGAATGCGACACGAACAACACTGTCGCTCCGGATTCACATATCGCATCGATTCGAGCCAGGCATTTGCGCTGGAACGCCTCGTCACCTACAGCCAGAGCCTCGTCCACGACCAGAAGATCGGGCGAAACGTTGATCGCCACAGCAAATGCCAACCTCACATACATGCCGCTGGAGTACGTTTTTACAGGTTGATCGATGAACTGGCCAATTCCGGCGAAGTCGAGTATTTCATCATACCTTCGTCGTATTTCTTCTTCAGGAATGCCATAAACCAAACCGCTAAGTAGGACATTCTCTCGTCCCGTGAATTCAGGGTTGAATCCCGCTCCAAGCTCCAGCAAAGCGGAAATACGGCCGTCAACCTCAAACCGACCAAGTGTCGGGTGAATCGTGCCACAAATCATCTGAAGCAATGTTGATTTCCCGGAACCGTTGCGACCGACGATGCCCACCGTTTCACCACGTCGCACATTGAAACTCACACCGCGCAGCGCCCAGAACTCCTTGAAGTACGCATGTGGGGAACGCCCCATGGCACGTTGAAACCGGGGAAGGATCATCTGCTTGAGACGATCGGAAGGTTGCGAGTACATTTCGTAACGCTTCGATAAACCCTCGACCCGAATTCGGATGTCATCAGAGGACATCTGAGAATCCCTTTTTGGTCTTCTGGAACCATGCGAATGCAAACCACGCGCAGACACTGGAAACTGCTACATAAACGATGAGATGAATCCAATTTGGCGGTTTGCCCCACAGCAAGACGTTCTGCGAAGCCTCAGCGATGATGGTCAATGGGTTCATGTAAAGCAAAATCTGGTACTGGGGGGGGATCATCTCCTTGGGGTAAAGGATCGGCGCAAGAAACATCAACGCAGTGGTGATTATGCTAACAAGCTGTTTGATGTCGCGGAAATAGACCCCTAATGATGCAAGCAGCCAGACTGTAGCCGCCACTAGCGGCACGAAACATGCAATGACGACTGGAAACAGTACGACCGTCCATGGGATTTTTTCGTTCACAATTAGCGAAAGCGCAAGCAAGGCGATCGTCGAAATCAAAAGATGAAATAGCGCCGAGCCCAAGATACTCCAGGAAAGCGTTTCCAATGGAAACACGACCCGTTTTACGTAGCTTGTATTTTCCTCGATCAGCGTTGTTGCCTTATTTGCACATTCCGAAAACATGGTGCTTATATTCAAGCCCGCAAACAACACAATGGCATATTGGAAATGGCCCGTCACCTGTGCGTTCCAGCGAGCCTTGAAGATCACACCAAACACAAAGGTATAGATAAACAACATCAGCAAGGGATTGAAGAAAGACCAGAACAAACCAGCGAATGATCCGCGGTAACGCTTTGCTACATCGCGTTTCGCCATCTGCACGATCAAGGCGAAATGGCGCTTCAACGCAATGTAAGGAGAAAGCGGATTGAGCAGGCGATACGTTGATGTCGTCATGGCGGGCGTGCGCTCCGTGCCGCACGACTGGAACTGAAGGGCGGTGGATTATCGTTGCGACTGGCTGACTCGCGCTTGTACTGGCCGGCCGCGTACCCTACGCCAGCGCACGGCCCAGCTCGTCACGCAAATCACGTACGTCTTCGACTCCGACCGACAGCCGCACCAACCCATCGCTGATACCGAGCCGCTTGCGGTTGACGGGCGGGACGGAGGCGTGGGTCATGATGGCCGGGTGTTCGATCAGGCTTTCGACGCCGCCCAGCGATTCGGCCAAGGCGAAGAAATGGCAGCGCTCCAGCATGCGGCGCGCCTTCTTGAGGCCGCCTTTGACTTCGATCGTCACGATGCCGCCACCGCCGTGCATCTGGCGACGCGCCAGTGCATGTTGCGGATGCGATTTGAGGC
>Ga0207705_10002020_pt1 | contig 15795 bp, 7 predicted proteins | sample KBSC13metaG_FD_184314 | JGI IMG/M metagenome (GOLD analysis project Ga0207705, IMG submission 184314) | Corn rhizosphere microbial communities from Kellogg Biological Station, Michigan, USA - KBS C1-3 metaG (SPAdes) (version 2) | ecosystem: Host-associated > Plants > Roots > Rhizosphere > Soil ...
CGAGGCCGAGAACGTAGGGCCCGAGCACGCTTTCGCCGCCCACGGCGCGGAGCAGCTTGGCCGACAGGCTGGCCGATTGAAGTCCGGGCATGACGAGGATGTTGGCCGGCCCCGACAGGCGGGTGAAAGGATAGTAGCGCCGCTGCATCTCGTAATTCAGCGCGACGTCCGGCGCCATTTCGCCTTCATATTCGAAGTCGGCGTGGAAGCCGTCGAGCAGCTTCACCGCCTCGCGCAGCTCCTCGACGTGCATGCCCGGCGGATTGCCGAAGGTCGTGTAGCTGACGAATGCGACGCGCGGTTCGAGGCCCATGCGCCGCGCGAACGACGAGGAGCGCAGCGCGATCGCGGCATATTGCTCGGCCGTCGGCCGCTCGGTCACCGCAGTGTCGGCGATGAGCACCGTATGGTGGCGGCCGACGATCACATTGATCCCGAACGGGGTCGCCTCGGGCTCGTCGTCGATCACCGTGCGCACCTGGCGCAGCGACTGGCTGAACGGCCGCGTCGTGCCGGTGATCATCGCATCCGCTTCGCCGAGCGCGAGCATCGCCGCGGCGAAGAAGTTGCGGTCCTGGTTGACCATCCGCTCGATCTCGCGGCGCAGCAGCCCGTGGCGCTGGTGCTTTTCGTAGATGTAATCGACCGCGCGGCCGACCAGGGGCGAATTGCGGCTGTTGAGGACCTCATATTCCTGCGGGTTCTCGACCCCCAGCTCCTTCAGCTGGTTGTAGACCTCTTCGCGCCCGACCAGCACCGGAGTGCCGTAATGCCCTTCCTTGAAAGCGATCGCCGCGCGCAGCACGTTCGGCTCCTCGCCTTCCGCGAACAACACGCGCTTGGGGTTCGAGCGCGCGCCCTCATAGGCGAGGCTCATCACGCCCACCGTCGGGTTCAGCCGCGCGCGCAGCTCCTGTCGGTACGCATCCATGTCGGCGATGGGCTTTTGCGCGACGCCGGTGCGGCCGGCAGCCTCCGCGACGGCCGATGCGACGACCTCCATCAATCGCGGATCGAACGGGGCGGGAATGATGTAATCGCGCCCGAAGCTTTGCGATCGCCCGCCATAGGCCGCCGCAACTTCCTCCGGCACCGGCTCGCGCGCCAGCTCGGCAAGCGCTTCGGCGGCGGCGATCTTCATCTCGTCGTTGATCGCCGTCGCGCGGACGTCGAGCGCGCCGCGGAAGATGAAGGGGAAACCGAGGACGTTGTTGACCTGGTTGGGATAGTCCGAGCGGCCGGTCGCGATAATCGCGTCGGGCTTCACGGCGCGCGCATCCTCGGGCCGAATCTCAGGATCGGGATTGGCCATCGCGAAGATGATCGGCTCCGCTCCCATTTTCTCGACCATTTCGGGCTTCAGCGCGCCGGCCGCCGAGAGGCCGAGAAACACGTCGGCGCCGACACAGGCGTCGGCGAGCGTCCGCGCATCGGTCTCGACGGCATGCGCCGACTTCCACTGATCGAGATCGGTCCGGCCCTTGTAGATGACGCCCTTGCGGTCGCACATCGTGACGTGGTCGCCCCTGACCCCCATCGCCTTGATCAGCTCGGTGCAGGCGATCGCCGCGGCTCCCGCGCCGTTCACCACGACCTTGATCTCGCCCATGTGCCGGCCGGTGAGGTGGCAGGCGTTGATCAGGCCTGCGGCGGTGATGATCGCGGTGCCATGCTGGTCGTCGTGGAAGACGGGGATCTTCATCCGCTCTTTCAGCGTCTGCTCGATGACAAAGCAGTCGGGAGCGGCGATGTCCTCGAGGTTGATCCCTCCGAAGCTCGGCTCGAGCAATTCGACCGCATCGATGAACCGCTGCGCATCCTCGGTCGCGACCTCGATGTCGATCGCGTCGACGTCGGCGAAGCGCTTGAACAGCACCGCCTTGCCTTCCATCACCGGCTTCGAAGCCAGCGCGCCAAGATTGCCCAAGCCCAGGATCGCGGTGCCATTGGAAATGACCGCGACGAGATTGCCCTTGGCCGTATAGTCATAGGCGCAGCCGGGATTCTCGGCGATCGCCCGCACCGGCACGGCGACGCCGGGCGAGTAAGCCAGCGCCAGGTCGCGCTGCGTCGCCATCGGCTTGGTCGCGACGATCTCGATCTTGCCCGGACGGCCGCGCGAGTGAAATTCGAGCGCTTCGGCTTCAGTATATTTGACGTTGGATTCCGACATGGGGCGGAGCCTTAGTCCAATTCGCGGTTCCCGCGAAAGCGGGAGGCCAGATATGTCTGCATAACAACTGATTCCCGCTTTCGCGGGAATGACGAACGGGGCTAGTCAGGGGCATGGCCCGCGCCGACGCCCCGACGCCGATGATGGCGCAATATCACCGCCTCAAGGAGGAGGCCGGCGAGGCTCTGCTGTTCTATCGGATGGGCGATTTCTTCGAGATGTTCTTCGACGACGCGAAGGCGGCGGCGGCCTGTCTCGACATCGCCCTCACCAAGCGCGGCGCGGACGCCGGCGAGCCGATCCCGATGTGCGGCGTCCCGGTCCATTCGGCCGAGTCCTACCTCGCGCGCCTGATCAAGGCCGGCCATCGCGTTGCCATCGCCGAGCAGACCGAGAGCCCCGCCGAAGCACGCAAGGCCCGCGGCTCCAAGGCGCTGGTCGACCGCGCGATCATCCGGCTGGTCACGCCGGGCACATTGACCGAGGAAACCCTGCTCGAGTCCGGCTCCGCCAACTGGCTGGCGGCCATCGGCCGCGCCGGGGAGGAATGGGGAATCGCCGCGGCGGATATTTCGACGGGCCGGTTCGAGCTCGTTGCCTGCGGTCCGGGCGAGGCGGCGGCCGAGGTTGCGCGCCTGTCAGCCGCCGAAGTCATCGCCGATGCCGCTGTGCCGGGAATCAGCATCACTGCAGGAAAAGGCGGCTTCGACAGCCTCGCTGGCGAACGCGCGTTGAAGTCGCGCTTCGGGCTTGCGACCCTCGACGGGCTCGGTTCGCCGACGCGCGCCGAGCTGGCCGCGGCCGGCGGGCTTCTCGCCTACCTCGATGCGACCCAGAAAGGCTCCGGCATCCTGCTGGACGCGCCCCGGCGCATCGCTCGCTCGGGCCATATGGCGATCGATTCAGCGAGCCGCGAGAGCCTCGAGCTCGTCCGGTCGACGTCGGGCAGCGTCGCCGGCAGCCTGCTCGGCGAGATCGACCGCTGCCAGACTGCGGCGGGGCGCCGCCTGCTGTGCGAGGACATTTCCGCCCCGCTCACCGACAAGAGTGCGATCGAAGCCCGCCAGGCGCTCGCCCAATGGCTCCACGAGGACGCCATCCGGCGCGAACGCATCCGGGTGGCGCTGAAGGCCATGCCCGACTTCGCCCGCGGGCTCGCCCGCCTCGCCGCAAGCCGCGGCAGCCCGCGCGATTTGGCATTGGTGCGCGACGGCCTCGGCGCTGCGGCCGAGCTCAAGCGCGAGCTCGAAAGCGAAGCGGACCGGCCTCCCCTGCTCGATGCTCTCCTTCCACCGCTGGGCGGGCATGAGCCGCTGGTCGACAAGCTGTCGCGCGCGCTGGTCGTGGGGCCGCCGATCGACTCTTCGAAGGGCGGTTACATCGCCGAGGGGTATGACGCCGAGCTGGACGCTTTGCGCGACGCCGCGTCGAATGGGCGCCGCGCGATTGCCGCGCTGGAAGCCCGCTACCGCGATTCGACGGGCATTTCGTCGCTGAAGATCCGCCACAACGCCGTCCTCGGTTACCACGTCGAAGTGTCCGCCCGGCACGCCGACCGGCTGATGGCGCCCGACAGCGGCTTCACTCACCGCCAGACGCTTGCGGGGGTGGTGCGCTTCAATTCGCCCGAACTGCACGAGGAGGCGACGCGCGTCGTCGAAGCGGGAGGGCATGCGACCGCGGCCGAGGCCGCCCACGCAGAGGAGCTGACGGCGCTCGCAATGGCTTCGGCGAACCGCATCACGGCGACGGCCGAAGCAATCGCCCGGCTCGACGTCGCCGCCTCGCACGCGCAACGCGCCGCGGAAGGCGGCTGGACTCGTCCGTCGATCGCCGATCAGCCCTGCCTGGAGGTCGAGGCCGGGCGCCATCCGGTCGTCGAGTCCGCGCTCCAAGGGGCCGGCGAACGCTTCGTCGCCAATGACCTCTCGATCGGGCCCGAGGACCGCCTGTGGCTGATCACCGGACCGAACATGGGGGGCAAATCAACCTTCCTGCGCCAGGCGGCGCTGATCGCGGTTCTCGCCCAGGCGGGCAGCTTCGTCCCGGCCGTATGCGCCAGGGTGGGCATCGTCGACTGCTTGTTCAGCCGGGTCGGCGCCTCGGACAATCTCGCGCGCGGACGCTCGACCTTCATGGTCGAGATGGTCGAGACCGCGGCGATCCTGGCTCAGGCGACTCCGAGCAGTCTCGTCATCCTCGACGAGATCGGCCGCGGCACATCGACCTATGACGGCCTCGCCATCGCCTGGGCGGTGGTCGAGGCGATGCACGACCAGGCCCGGTGCCGCACCCTTTTCGCGACCCACTACCATGAGCTGACGCGCCTCGCCGGCCGCCTCGACGCATTGTCGCTTCACCATGTCCGCGCACGCGAATGGAAAGGCGACCTGGTGCTGCTCCATGAGGTCACCGACGGGGCGGCAGACCGCAGTTACGGCATCGCGGTCGCCAAGCTCGCCGGCCTCCCGCCAGCGGTGGTCGCGCGGGCTCGTTCGGTGCTGGCAAAGCTTGAGGCGGGACGTGACGCGACCGGAGGAATTGCGGCGGGGCTTGACGATCTTCCACTGTTCGCGGCAGCCACGGAGCCCGAGCAAGCTCCCGATCCGCTGGCCGCCGCATTGTCCGAGATCAATCCCGATGCGCTGACTCCGCGCGAAGCGTTGGAGACGCTCTACGCGCTCAAGGCGTTGAGCGACCGGTCATGACCCAACGTCGGGCCGAAGCCACCCTGCGCGACTTCTTCGCCCCCGCGTCGCTCGAGGATTTCCTCGCGGCGCTCGGACGTCACAGCTTCGACGTTCCGGCGGGCCCCGGTGATGCGCCGCGGAAATTGTTCGGAGACGAGCCCAGGGAGACTCTGCTGGCGGCTTATGACAGCCACGCGACCCAGCTCAAATCTTATGGGCTAGCGCCTCAATTGCCTCCGCCTGCGACGCGGCCCGCCTCGAGCCCGCAAGACTTCCGCGAGCTGATCAAGAGCTTCCACGAGCGCGAATATACGGTCCGCATACCCGACGTGATCCCACTGTCCCCGCGCCTGCAGGAGGTGGCGCGAGCGCTGGAGACCCTGCTCCATCAGCCCGTCCAGGCGGCGGCTTTCTGGAGCAAGGCCGAAGCGAAAGCGATCGTCCATTACGACAATCGTGACAACATCGCCGTCCAGCTCGAGGGCAAAAAGCGCTGGTTCATTTCGACCGACCCGCCGGGCCTGCAGAACAATTGGAAGCAGGTCGGCGAGCCGCTGCCGCAGCTTTCCCGCTATCGCATCGTCGATGCGGAGCCGGGGGACCTGATCTACATTCCGCGCGGAACGCCCCACACGGTCGAATCGACCTCCGAATCACTGCACCTCGCGATCCTGTTCGTCCCGACGACCGTAAGGGAGGTGATCACGGCGGCTCTCGACTTTCTCTCGGACGAGGACTTGCAGCTTCGCCAGCCTGCCTTCGCCAGGGCGGCGGATTCCGATGCGGCGGCCTTGAGCGGGCGGGTGCTCGCTGGCCTCGCGGGATTGGCCGAGCGTTGCCGGTCGGATGAGTTCCTGAGGCGCGCGCTCGACCTACGGTCGTCGCGGATGATTAGCTCGCTTCCGCCGCTACAAAAACCCGCCGCGGCCGCGCAGATCACGCGCGACACGCGGGTTCGCCACGCGCCGCTCGCCATCACTCACTTGCGGCCCGCGCTCGGCACGCTCGACCTGACGATTCCCGGCGAGCACATCGCCATCCATCCGGGCGTGGAGCCGGAACTCCGGTTTATCACAGCAACCGACGAATTTCGCGTCGGCGACATCCCGGGAGAATCGTCGGACGACGTCCGGATCGCGCTGATCAGCCGTCTCGTCGCGAGCGGCCTGCTGCAAGTCGTGACCTGAGCCGCGACATGCCAAACGGCAATTCGGCTTCGGGCGGCCAGCGGTCGATCATCGATCGCCGCGCCATTGCCGACCGGCTCCAGGAACTTCGGCCGGGGAAGCGGCTCAACGCCCAGGTCAGGGAGATCCTCAAGGCGGCGCTGGCCGAAGGGCGCGCCGAGATAGCCCGGCGGCTGACGGACGACCCGGGGCAGGGCCGTGAAGCGGCGCGCGCGACGGCCTTCCTGCACGACCAGATCGTCCGGCTGGCGTTCGACCATGTGACCCTCCGCCTCATGGACCAGGCGCCCGGGGGCATCGCGCTGGTCGGGCTCGGCGGCACGGGACGCGGGGAAATGGCGCCGGGCAGCGACCTCGACCTGATGGTCCTGACGGCCAAGGCGCCAGGCCCCGAAGCCGAGCAGGCGGCGGAGACGATCCTGCATTTGCTGTGGGACCTGAAGCTCAAGGTCGGCCATTCGATCCGCTCGACCGGCCAGCTGATCGCGCTCGCCAAAAAAGACATGACGGTGCGCACCGCTTTCCTCGAGGCGCGCTGGTTGTGGGGCGACAGCGCGATCTTCGACGAGGCGATGCGCCGTTTCCGCAAGGAGGTGGTCGCAGGGACCGCCGCGCAGTTCGTCGCGGCCAAGCTGGCCGAGCGCGACCAGCGGCACGTCCGGATGGGCGACAGCCGCTATGTGGTCGAGCCCAACGTCAAGGACGGCAAGGGCGGACTGCGCGACCTCCAGACCCTCTACTGGATCGGCAAATATGTCCACGGCGTCGAGCGGCCGTCCGAGCTGGTCGGCGCTGGGTTGCTGACCGCGGCGGAGTTCAAGCGCTTCGACCGCGCCGAGCGCTTTTTCTGGTCGGTGCGCTGCCAGCTCCACCTGCTTGCAGGGCGCGCCGAGGAGCGGCTGAGCTTCGATTATCAGCCGCGGATCGCCGAGATCATGCGCTACGCCGACCGGCCGGGAAAATCCGCGGTCGAGCGCTTCATGCAATTCTATCTGCTCAACGCGAAGACGGTCGGCGACCTCACCGGAGTCTTCCTCGCGCAGCTCGACGAGCAGCTTGGGAAGAAGGGCTTCCGCTTCGCACTGCCGACCCTTCGCCGGCGGCCGAAACGCCTCGGTGGCTTTGTCCTGGATCGCGGCCGAATATCGATCCCGTCGGACAATTATTTCCAGGCGGAGCCGATCCGCCTGCTCGAGATGTTCGCGCTTGCGGCCCGTGAGCAGCTCGAGATCCATCCGGCGGCGATGCGCGCGGCGACCCGCGACGCATCGCTGGTCGATCGAGCTCTGCGCGACGATCCGCGCGCCAACGCGCTGTTCATGGAAGTGCTGACCGACCCCCGCCAGCCCGACACGGTGCTGCGGTGGATGAACGAGTCCGGAGTGTTCGGCCGCTTCGTTCCCGACTTCGGCCGCGTCGTCGCGCAGATGCAGTTCGACATGTACCACCATTATACGGTCGATGAGCATTCGATCCGCGCGCTGGGCCTGCTGGCCGCGATCGAGCGCGGCGACTTGAAATCCGATCACCCGCTGTCGAGCGCGATCATCAAGCAGATCGCGTCGCGCCGCGTGCTTTATGTTGCCGTCCTGCTCCACGACATCGCCAAGGGCCGTGGCGGTGACCACAGTGTCATCGGCGCCGAGATCGCGCTGAGGCTCGCGCCGCGCTTCGGTCTCGATCCCGCCGAGACGGAAACCGTGTCATGGCTGGTCCGCTATCATCTCCTGATGTCCTCGACCGCGTTCAAGCGCGACCTCGCTGATCCCAAGACGATCGAGGATTTCGTTCACCAGGTGCAAAGCCCCGAGCGCCTGCGACTGCTCCTGATCCTGACGGTGGTCGACATCCGTGCCGTCGGCCCGGGAATCTGGAGCGACTGGAAGCGAACATTGCTCAAGACCCTATTCGAGGCGGCCGAGGAGCGGCTTAGGCTCGGCCATAAACAGCACGGCCGGGCCGAGTTGGTCGAGGCGCGGCAGAAGGCCCTGGCCGCCGAGCTCGGCTGGAAGAGCGGCGCGCTGCGCGCACACGCGCGGCGGCTGCCCGACAGTTATTGGCTTGCCGAGCCGCTCGCCTGGCAAGTCGCCAACGCGCGCCAGGTGGCGCTTGCCGAAGCGCGCATCGGGGAGCCCAAGCCGAGCGTGGCCGTCGAGCCCGATTCCGAGAGCGGGGCGACCCGGGTGAGCGTCTTCACCCCCGACCGGGAAGGGCTGTTCTATCGGATTTGCTCCGGGCTCGCCGAGGCCGGGGCAAGCATTATCGACGCGCGCATTCACACCACCCGCGACGGCATGGCGCTCGACAATCTGCTGGTGCTCGACGGGCGCGGCCAAGCTTATTCGGATCGCCGGCTGCGCAATCGCCTGGCGCGCTCGGTCGAGGCCGCGCTGGCCAGCCCCGGCGAACCGCGGCTTGCTGCCGGCGAGCCGCATCGCGCCCGGACGAGCGCATTCGAAGTCGCCCCTTCAGTCGCAATTGCCGACCGCGCGTCGACGCGGACGACCGTTGTCGAGGTCAATGCCCGCGACCGCGTCGCGCTGCTCGCCGATCTCGCGGCAGCGTTCCGCGAATGCGGCCACCAGCTGCACTCGGCCCATATCGCGACCTACGGGGAGCGGGCCGTCGACGTCTTTTACCTTACGCGCGCCGATGGCCGGAAACTCACGTCCGAAGACGCCGAGATCCTGCGCGCCGCGCTGCTGGCCGCGGCGCGGGAATCCGATCGGGCGAAGGCGGCCTGAGCTTTAGCCGCGCTCGCCGCGCTCAACCGGCGGGGAAGGCGGCGGTGGCGGGGGCGGGGGCGGAACCGCGCATGCCGCGCCGGCTGCAATCATCGAGCCGTCGGGACAGGTCTGCATCGCCGGAGGCGGCGGGGGCAGCGGTGGCGGCGGCGGGGGCGGCGGTGCTGCGCGACTGAATCCGAGCTTCCCGCGCAATGTCACGCCGTAGGTCCGAGGTTCGCCGAGGTACGCGTTGAAGAGTCCGGTCGAAACGCCCGTATTCGGAGCAGCACAGAAGCCCGCCAGCGCCCCGCGCTGCGAGCAGGAGCCCTGCAGCGGGGAATCGAACGCCACCTGCTTGTACTTCGCGTTGAACAGATTTTGCGCCCAGACCTCGAGGCTCCAGGCCTCGTCCGGTCCGCGAATGCCCGCACGCGCATTCACGGTTGTAAAGGCCTTCTGCATCTTCTCGATGTCCAGGTCCGAACCGGTGTTGTAGCTCGAGGTGTGGCGGGCATCGACGTAGAAGAGGGCGTGCATCCCGCTGCTACCGATCGGCGGGGTCCAGCCGAGCGATCCGGTCAGGGTCCATTTCGGCGCGTTGGAAATCTGGCGGCCCGGGAGCTGGAACAGCGCAGGGATCAGCGCATTACCGTCGGTCCCGATCAGATTGTGGCGATATTTGGTGTCGGCATAGGTCACGCCCAGTGAGCCGTTCACCTCCGGGATCGGCCGGAAGAAGGTTTCGACCTCTACGCCCTTGGACGTCACGCCGGCTCGCTTGTGACCGCCGCAAGCGACTGGCGCACTGCTGTTGTCGGCATCGGCGCCGCCAAGGTCGGACGAGCAACTGTTGATATTCTCAACGACGAAATTGACGCCGTTGAAGGTGTTCAACTGGAAGTTGCGGAACTGCTCGAGGAACAGCGCGACGTTGACGTCGATGCCGCGGCCGTTGAACTTCGCGCCGACCTCGTAAGCGTCGACCAGTTCGGGCTTGAAGCGCAAATCCTGAAGATCGACGGCGCCGAAGGTCAGGCCCGCGCGGTCCAGGTTGAAGCCGCCGGCCTTATAGCCGCGCGAGAAGCTGGCGTAGGTCAGCAGCTGGTCGGTCGGCTTGTAGCTCAGCACCGCGGTTCCGGAGAATTTGTTCTCCTTCTCGCTCCCGCCAGTGAAGCTCCCGTTGACCGAATTCAGCACGCAAGGCGCCGCTCCGATCGGAGTCAGCACGCTATTGGCGAGCCCGGCCGCGAGCGCGGCAATCGCCGGGTTGAGGCCGCCATTTCCTGCGGGGTCGGCGGCGGCCGCGGCCGCCAAAGCCTGAAGCCGGGCAATGTTGGCGCGATATGTCCCGCAAACGCTCCCGCTCGTGAGGTCGGCGCTGAGCTTCTTGTGATCGATCGTGTAGCGCGCGCCCAGGGTCAGCGAGAGCTGGTCGGTGATCTTGAAGATGTTGTGCGTGAAGACCGCGTAATTATTGCCCTTCTGCCGGAAAACGTCGCTGGTCAGCTGATTCGCGAGCGGCGTGTTCACGACCTGGCTCGCGACGGCGTTAATGACCAAGGGATAAGCGACAGCCGGAACGCCCGCGAGCAACGGGTTGGTCGTCAGCTGATTGAGGACGAACCCTTGCGCGAACGGATTGAGCAGGTTGTAGCCAGGGAAGCCGGCTAACAGCGGGCTCGAAGCACGCACCAGCGAACCGAAGTAACGATCGGCGTCGGCGCCGATGGAAGTATTGTCTCCGCGCGTCAGGTCCTCGTTGGCGTAGAAGCCGCCGACCAGCCAGTCGAGCCGGCCGTTCATCGTCGTCCCCTGAAGCCGAAGCTCCTGCGTGAACGTCTTGAACTTGGCGCCGTAGCCGCCATCGTCGGGCCGAAAGAAGATATCGAGATTATTGTAATCGACATCGCCGCCACCCTCGAACTTGTTGGTTCGATAGGCGGTGATCGAGGTCAGCTGGGCAGGCCCGAAATCGTAATTGATCTCGGCGGAAACACCTCCGTCATGAGCGTCCGAGCGATAGCTGCGGCCGGGTGTTACCGATGTCTCGCGGTCGTAGGGATCGTCGTTGATCACGGCGCCAAGCGCCCGCTCGAGCGCCGCGATTGACGACGGCGTCTGACCGACGCCGGCAACGAAATTGTGTGCCGGCAGGTAAACCGCCGCGCAGCATTCTTCGTTCTGGCGTGAATAATCGGCGATCAGCCGGACCGACAGGTCGTCGGTCGGTTCGAACAGAATCTGGCCGCGCAGCAGGTAGCGGTCGCGGTCGTTGATGTGCCGTCCGGAGATCACGTCCTTAAGGAAGCCGTCACGTTTCACGTAAACGCCGTCGAGGCGGGCCGCGACGGTTTCGCCGAGCGGCGAGTTGAGCGACGCTTCGAACCGCCTGTAATCGTAATTGCCGATGCTCGCCGCACCGGAGACGAAAGGGCTGAACTGCGGCTTGGCGGTGATCACCGAGATCACGCCGGCCGAGGCGTTGCGCCCGAACAAGGTGCCTTGCGGCCCGCGCAGCACTTCGATGCGGTCGAGGGGGCCCAGCTCGGTCAATGCGACGCCGGTGCGCGAACGGTAGACGCCGTCGATATAGGTGGCGACCGATCCTTCGAGGCCGGGATTGTCGCCGACCGTGCCGATGCCGCGGATGCGGGCGACTGCCGCGCCGGCTTCGGACGTGGTCGAGGAGACCAATAGCGAGGGCGACAGCTGGTTCAGCTGACGAATGTCCGTCGCGCCGCTGTTCTGGAGCGTGTCCGCAGTCACCGCGCTGACCGCCATCGGCACGTCGGATAGCGCCTGGTTACGCCGAGTCGCGGTGATCACGATGTCGCCCGTATCGACCGGCTGCCGCTCGAGCGCCTGGTTGTCGACCGCGGCGTTGGTGGCGGTCGCGCCTTCGGTCGGAGTAGCGTTCGACTGGGTCGTATCAGGCGTCGTCGGCGGCGGGACCGTCTGCTCCTGCGCCAACGCCGGCGTTGCGGTCACAACCATCGCTGCCCCAAGCAGCCACACGGACTTGCGGTTCATGATCTCTCCCCTGTTGAGCGCGAGCGCTCCGGAGAGAGGCTAACTCCGAACAGCAGCGAAGAAAAGCAAACGCCTTAACGGCACGCAAAACGCCGCAGCGCTGACGCAGATTTGCAACAGCGGCAGGAATGACGGTTATTTGGGAGCCAGCACCATCAGCATTTGCCGGCCTTCCATGCGAGGATGCGCTTCGATCTTGGCCACGTCGGCGGTTTGCTCCTGAACCCGCCGGAGCACCGCCATGCCCAACTCGCCATGCGCCATCTCGCGCCCGCGGAAGCGCATCGTGACCTTCACCTTGTCGCCTTCCTCGAGGAACTCGAAGACCTTCTTCATCTTGGTGTCATAGTCGTGGTCGTCGATGTTCGGACGCATCTTGATCTCCTTGATCTCCTGCGTCTTCTGCTTCTTGCGCTGCTCGTTGGCCTTTTTCTGAGCCTCGTATTTGTGGCGGCCGATATCGAGGAACTTGGCGACCGGCGGATCCGAATTTGGGGAAATCTCGACAAGATCGAGCCCGACTTGCTGAGCCTGCTCGAAGGCTTCGCGCGTATACATGACGCCCAGGTTCTCGCCGTTCTCGTCGATCACCCTGACCTTCTGGGATTGGATGAACTCGTTATAGCGGGGGCCGGACATGGGCTGCGGCTGCGCCATTCCTCGGCGCGGATAGGGGGGTGGTATCGTCTTGTCTCCGAAAGTTGGTTCCAGCGTGCCGAGTTAGGCTCTTGCCGCGCAGATGAAAAGGTTGGGCGCGCGGCGCCGTGCGATTTTTGCCGCGGCCCGTGGCGGGCTGGCGTCAACGCGCGAGATGCAACAGCGGCTCAGCGGGGGCGCAGGTCCGGCGGCACGGCTTCAGCCGCGATCATCGCCAGCGCTTCATCGACGCTCATCATCTTTTGATGATCTTCGCTGCCCAGGCGGCGCACCGCGACGGTTCCTTCTTCGGCTTCGCGCTTGCCGACGACGAGCAGCAGCGGGACCTTGGCCAGGGAATGCTCGCGGACCTTGTAGTTGATCTTCTCGTTGCGCAGGTCGGCCTCGGCGCGGATGCCCGCGGCGCGCAACTTATCGAGCACGGCGTTCGCATAATCGTCGGCGTCAGAGACGATGGTCGCGACCACCGCCTGCACCGGCGCCAACCACAGCGGGAACTTGCCCGCATAATGCTCGATCAGAATGCCCAGGAAGCGCTCGAACGTGCCGATGATCGCTCGGTGCAGCATGACCGGCCGGTGCTTCTCGCCGTCCTCGCCGACGTAAGTCGCGTCGAGCCGCTCGGGCAGCACGGTGTCGGTCTGCATCGTTCCGACCTGCCACGTCCGCCCGATCGCGTCGGTCAAGTGGAACTCGAGCTTCGGCGCGTAAAAGGCGCCTTCACCCGGCAACTCCTCCCAGCCATATTCCTCGGTATTGCGCCCGGCCTTCGCGACCGCGTCGCGCAGCGATTGCTCCGACCAGTCCCACATCTCGTCCGAGCCGAAGCGTTTGTCCGGCCGCAACGCGAGCTTGATCGCATATTTGTCGAACCCGAGATCGCTATAGACGCTGTCGAGCAGGTCGCAGAAGGCGACGATCTCGTCGACCAGCTGGTCCTGTGTCACGAAGATGTGCGCATCGTCCTGCGTGAACTGGCGGACCCGAAGGATCCCGTGCAGCGCGCCGTGCGGTTCGTTGCGGTGGCAGCAGCCGAACTCGGCGAAGCGCACCGGCAAGTCGCGATAGCTTTTGATGCCCTGCTTGAAGACGAGGATGTGCGCCGGGCAGTTCATCGGCTTCAAGGCCATCAGCTCGGCATCGCCCGACAGGATCGGCCGATCGTCGCCCTCTTCGTCCGACCCGTGCGGAATCTCATCGGGAACGACGAACATGTTCTCGCGATACTTGCCCCAGTGGCCCGACCGCTCCCACTGCTTGGCGTTCATCAGCTGCGGGGTCTTGATTTCCTCATATCCGGCGGCGTCGAGACGGCGGCGCATATAGGCTTCGAGCTGGCGCCAGAGGATGTAGCCGTTCGGGTGCCAGAATACGCTGCCGTGCGCCTCGGCCTGAAGGTGGAACAGGTCCATCTCCTGCCCGATCTTGCGATGGTCGCGCTTGCCCGCTTCCTCGAGCCTGACGAGATAGGCGTCGAGCTGCTTCTTGTTGAGCCAGGCCGTGCCGTAGATGCGCGACAGCATCGGGTTCTTTGGGTCGCCGCGCCAGTAAGCGCCCGAGACACGGGTCAGCTTGAACGCCTGGGGGTCGAGCTTTCCGGTCGACGCCAGGTGCGGCCCACGGCACAAATCCATCCACGCGCTGTCATCGCGCCCCGAGCGGTACATGGTGATCGGCTCGCCCTCCGGCAGCTCCATCACCCATTCGGCCTTGAACGCCTCGCCGCTCTTCTCGAAGAATTCTCGCACGGCGCCTCGCGTCCACACTTCGCGGACCAGCGGCTCGTCGGCGGCGATGATGCGACGCATCTCTTCCTCGATCGCCGGCAGCTCTTCCTCGGTGAAGGGGCCGTGCTCCGCGGTCGGCGCGAAGTCGTAGTAAAAGCCGTCGTCGGTCGCCGGGCCGAAGGTGATCTGCGTTCCGGGAAAGAGCTTCTGCACCGCTTCGGCGAGGATGTGCGCGAAATCGTGGCGCACCAGCTCGAGCGCGTCCTTTTCGTCTCGCGACGTGATCAGGGCCAGGCTCGCATCGGCCTCGAACGGGCGCATGATGTCGCGCACCTCGCCATCAATCCGCGCGGCGAGAGCGGCCTTGGCGAGGCCGGGGCCGATCGTCGCCGCGACGTCGGCGGGCGTCGAGCCTTCCGGCATTTCCCTGACCGAACCGTCGGGAAGCGCGATTTTGAACATCTTGGTCATGCTGCAGCGCATCTAGCGATGGCGAGCCCGCGCCTCAACACACCGTTCCTTAATGCCCCGCGCTTATCTCAGGCCCGATGCAGAAGCTGCGGTCCATCCAGGTGCTGCGCGGGCTCGCGGCATTCGCGGTCGTCGTGCTGCACGCCTACCCCGAAGCCCATGCTCCGGTCGGCAACGCCGGCTATGGGGCCGCCGGGGTCGACCTGTTCTTCGTCATTTCCGGCTTCATCATGGCGAGCGTTTCAAAAGGGCGGACGGCAGGCCAATTTCTCTCCGACCGGCTGTGGCGAATCTATCCTTTGTGGTGGGTTGCCGTGCTGCCGTGGCTGTTCATGGTCCCGCGCGGCCCCACGTCCGCCCTCTCGAGCCTGACGCTTTGGCCAATCTATGCGGGCGGCTATTTCGTCCCCGTGCTCAAGGTTGGGTGGACGCTGAGCTTCGAGCTGATGTTCTATCTGGCGATGACGCTCTCGCTGGCGACGCGGCCGGCCGTGTCGCTTGCGCTTTACGCCTTGTGCCTGGCGGGCGCGCTGACGACGTCCAATACGCTGCTCCACTTCATCGGCAGCCCGATGGCGCTGGAATTCCTGATGGGCGTGCTGATTGCCCGGCTGCCGCGGCGACCCGGGCTTGGCGCCCTCATTCCGGTCGGCCTGGCCCTGCTCGCCTGCACCTCGCCGGGGATCGGCGATGTCGAATCGTCGTTCCTGCCGCAATGGGCGCTATGGCGCGCGATTCTGTGGGGCCTGCCGGCGGCGGCGATCGTCTGGGGCGCGCTGTCGCTCGACCGTTGGTTCCGGCACCGCCTGTTCAATGTCCCCGTCGCGATCGGCGATGCATCTTATTCGATCTATCTGTTCCATCCGCTCGTGGCATACGGTCTCGGGCTGGTACGGCCGGCCCGAATCGCGCTCGCAGCCGGGATCGGCTGGGCAATGCATATCTTGGTCGAGCGCCGGATCCTCGCGGGGCGCTCGCGCTGGCCCGCGGTTCTCAAGCGTCTCAATGTTTCGACGCATCGTGTAAGGGAAGCTTGACAACACCGCGTGTATAAGCGTAAAGCTTACTTGTCATTGGAACAAGGAAGCTTGACATGGTTCGAACTCTTGCGTGGAAACGTTATAATTGGCGGCT
>Ga0207705_10002024_pt1 | contig 15779 bp, 9 predicted proteins | sample KBSC13metaG_FD_184314 | JGI IMG/M metagenome (GOLD analysis project Ga0207705, IMG submission 184314) | Corn rhizosphere microbial communities from Kellogg Biological Station, Michigan, USA - KBS C1-3 metaG (SPAdes) (version 2) | ecosystem: Host-associated > Plants > Roots > Rhizosphere > Soil ...
CACACCGTGGCGGGCATGGCCAGGCTGACGACAGCGCAACGGGACGCCGTCTACAGCTACGCGCACCTCGGATATTCGCCGATCAACGCATCGCTGCGGGCCGGGAAGCCCAGCGACACGGCCCGGCAGCTCGATGCCGCGATTCGCAAGGCAGGCGGAGAAATTCCGGCCGGAACGTTGCTATCGCGCAAAATCGCGATTCACGGCGCGGCAAAAGACCAGCTCCTGAACGCTACGGGAAAGGTTCTGCAAGAGCCGGCGATCATGTCCACATCGACAAACCCCGACATGTACACCGGAAACGTGCACCTGAAGCTGACCGTCGGCGAGGGCGTCAAGGGCTTGTTCGTGGGCTGGGGTTCGGCGCCCGACAACGGGTCGATCTCACGCATGCCCGGCGAGTCCGAACTCATACTTCCGGCAAATACACGGCTTTACGTGCACAAGGTCACGACGGCCCCGTCAACCCGGGGGCGCGGCGACGCCGATGGTTTCGGGAACGAATCGGACCTTACTCATATCGTACACGCGGTCATCCTGCCGACGCACTGACCGGCGCGCCCCGTCCGGTGTCCAGCCGATGCGCTCATCCGCGTCCGGCTGACATGGGTCATTGAACGGGACAAAATACCCGTTTGCAATTATCATACTCTTCAGTCACGTCGACCTCGCCAGCGGACATGCAGCAGGCGGCGTCGATGGGCCGCTGGCAGCGGTCACACGCCGCCCCTGCCGAACAATCGGGCTCAGTCGAAGATGCGAATGAATATTGCATGTCTTGTAACTAACACATCAGTTCTGAAAGTCGTCCGCGCCGCCTTCATGCAGGCTGGCGCCGAGTGCGTGCACTTTTCGTCCGAGGTCGTCCTGTTTCGTGCCTTGCTGAGGCAGAAATTCGACCTCATCTTCATCGATCTGGATGTCGAGCCGACGCCCGATGACGCCATCGTGTCCTGGCTCAACTGCCGCTCCGGCAACGACACGCCGGTCCTCGCCATGTCGCCCATCCGTGATGCCCACATGACGGCGCTGGTGCTCAATGCCGGCGCCGACGACCTGCTCGTCCGGCCATTCGAACCGGTTGAACTGCTGGCACGAGCCAATGCCCTGGTACGCCGCAGTAATCCGCGCAGCGTACGCCGCCGCATCGAACTGGCCGGTTTTTCACTCGACCGCGAAAGCAGCAAATTCAGCTACCTCGGCACGCCGATCATGTTGACGTCGCGCGAGTTCGGCCTGGCGTGGATGTTCTTTTCTTCGCCCGGCGTGTATATATCGCGCGAGACGATCGGCATGTCGCTCTGGAGCTCCGACAGCGAGGTGGCCGGCCGCACGATCGAGCAGCACGTGTACAAATTGCGCAAGAAACTGCAACTGGGAACCGAGCGCGGCGTCAGCATCCGTACCGCCTACGGCCAGGGCTACCGGCTGGAACTGCTGGGGCAACAGGCGGCAGCAAGCCCCTTCCCGGGTGCCACCGAACCCGAATCCGAACCGGAATTGCCGGAATAGCTGCAAGTCACTCCGGGCCGGTACCAGGCGTCCCCGGCTGCCCCGGCCTCCGCCATGACCTGTCCGGACTAGCGGCCACATCCGGCGCGCACGGCCGCCCGGACGCGCGACACGCGCGAGCGCACCGTGCCCACCGGGATCTGCAATGCGCACGCCGCCTCTTCATAAGTCGAGCCGCCATCGAGCACCGCCTCGAACGTCGCCCGGATCCCGGCGGGGAGCGCGGCGAGCATGCCGTCCACCATGGCGGCCGTCTGGCGCCACTCCAGTTGCGTGGCCGGGTCGCCCTGGGTGTCGACGACCTGTTCCAGCGCCACGTCGTCGAGCGCCTCGTGTTCCTGGGTGCAGTTGCGGCGCACCTGGTGCCGCGCCAGGTTCAGCGCGATGCCGAACAACCAGGTCGACGGCCTGGACAGCCCGGAGAAACGGTCCGCGCAGCGCAGCGCTTCGATGAACGTCTGCTGGACGACGTCCTCCGCGTCCTCGGCATTGCGCATGTAGCGCTGCACGAAACGCAGCAAATGGCGGTGATGCGTGCGGAACAGCTGGTCAATGTCGAGGGCAGGCGCTCCGCCGGTGGCGCCGTCCGTGTGCAGCTGTTGGCCATTCGTATCCATCGTCATGATCTCGATCTCCAGTAATTGTTGCGATGGATCAAAGATATCAGTCGATTTCGCGCAAAAAGCCGATCCGTGAGGATTGCTGAGACATTGAGAATTGTTGAGCTTTGGCCTTACTGCGCGACGATGCGCAGGACGCGGTTGCCTTCGTAGAAAATCGCCTTCATCGGCGTATCGGCCGTCGCCATGCTCCTGGCGATCGTCTCCACCGCCTCGGTGAAGCCGCCCTTGAGCTCGGTGCGCGCCGACACCGCGTAGTCGACCGGCAGCTCCCACACCAGCTGCCAGCCGGCCGTCGCCGCCCAGCGCGTCAGCGCGGCCTTCAGGGTCTTGTCGGCCGGCGTGACGTCCCACGCGCGGGCGGGCGCCGCGGCCGGCGCCGCGCCGTCCTCGTCATCGCAATCGTCGTCGCCCAGCGCCGCGGCGGCCGGCTGCGCCCTGACCGGGGTCGTCGAGAACATCGCGCCGGCGGCAGGCGCCGGACCGGCGGCCGAGGCCCCGGTGCCGGCCAGGCACAGCATGGCGCCCAGCATGAGAGCGGACAGCGTGCCGCGGGCGTGCGAAGGATGGGTTACCGGATGCATGATGGACTCCTTTTCGGTGGTGACGGACTCTCGATGAGTGCCGCCACGCCGCATCCGGTTCGCCCGGTTGCGGACTATTTCACGTGGCGCCGCCGGCCTGCGCCCCCTGCTCGCGCTGGCGCGCCTGCGCACGCACCTCCGCCAGGCTTTCCTTGACGATCGCGGCCTGGAGCTCCGTCAGCGGGGTGCCGACCTGGCGCGCCTCGACCAGGCGGTCGGCGGTGGGCTGCAAGGTCGCGGTGCGGGTATCGGGAATCGGATCCTCGGTCATGCCCTTGGTTTCCCGGCGCTTGAAGACGAGCGGCGACTTCCAGTTGAACTGGGAATCCTTGTTGTTCATGTCCCCGGCCGCGATCAGGTACTTGACCGCCTGGTCGCGTTCCCCTTCGAACATCTCCGCCTCGACGGCGCGCATCACGGCCGCCATTCCATGGTGTCCCGCCGCCTCGGCGTTGTGGATCGCCGCGTCGATGCCGCGGTGGGCCCATTGCTGCTTCGATTCCAGCTTCACCGAGAAGCGGTCGGTCTTGTTTTCCATGAGGGCCCGCACGAAATTCATCAGCACTTCGCCGCACATCTTGCCGAGTTCCTTGTCGACCATCTCCTTCTTCACCGTGTCGACCGACATGCCGGCGAATTTTTCCACCAGGGACGCGTGCAAGTCCTGCCTGGTCGCCAGCTCGGCGGCCAGGACCGCGGCCTCGGCTGCCGGCAACGGTTCCTCCTGGATTTCGGCGCGCGGATCGCTACCGGCAAGGCGGCGCTGCAGCACCGCGATCTCGGCCTGCAACTGGTCGATGTCCTGGCGACGTTCCGCCAGCTTCGCCTGCGCCGGCCCGGCCAGTTGCGCCGACAGCTGGTCGCGGAAGCCCTTGTCGACGACTTCCTGGACGCGGTTGCTGACCGACGGCAGCGCTTCGAGCAGCACGTCCATCGCCTTGTTCATGTCGCGGCTGTAATCGCCGTATTCCGATTTATAGGCCTTCAGCTTGTCGGTACCGACCGGCTTCTTGTCCTTGTATTCCCTGCCGCCGATGTTCGTCGTGAGCGTGCCCGTCGCACCGAGCTGCAGCGACGTGTTGGGCACCTTCTTGCCGGGGAACACCCCGGTACTCTTCTTCGCCTCCGCAGTCGTATGGCGGGTATTGACGCCCAGGAACACATCCGTGGTCAGCGACTTCTTGACGGTATCGTAGAATTCGCGCGCCTGTTGCTGGTTGTTGGACACCATCTTGTCTTCGTTCACCGTGAACTTCACGGTCCCACCGGCGCCTGTCCGCACCGGGTCGTTCTTTCCGCTGGACGAGCCGCCGGGTTTCGCCTGGTCGTACTTGAGCGCCACGCGGCCGAGCGCGACCGCGTTTTCATTGCTGACGGTCGAGTACTCGCGCACCTCGTCGTCGATCGTGAAGGGCGAATCGAGCTTGTCGCACAAGGCTTCGTACGCCGACCCGTATTGCCGGTATTCCGGCTTTTGCGGGTCCCAGTCGACGAGGATGTCGACGGCCTTCTTGAGCTGCGTGCGCGCTTCGTCGAGGTCGCGCAAGCCCTTGACGGGCTCGATCGAGAATTTCAGCACGATCGCCGGATCGGTGCGCAGCTTCTCCTCCCTCTTCCAGCTGTAGCCGGGAAAACGCACGTCGAGGCAGGTGTTCGCGAGCACCTTTTCCGCGTGCGCGCTCAGGATTTCCGGCGTCATCGACACGCCCAGGCTGGTGTTGATCGCTTTTTCCTGCATGCGCCCCAGCGTCAACTGCACGCAGTCGTTATTGGCCTGCACGTTGACGATGGTGCCGGCGCTCTTCGAGCCCCCGAGGGTCGCGCTCACGCTCGCGAACGGGATCGGCAGGACGAGCGGAATGGCCATCTTGAACTGCTTGGCGTTGATGGTATCGGTGCGGTCGCCCAGCGAGGTGCGGTCGATGGCATCGTGCAGGAACGTGCGGATTTCCTCCGGGCCCTGCAGGGCCTTCCCTTCGGCCAGGTGCACCATGTTGCCCAGCGACGCCAGCCGGTGCATGGCTTCGCCCCGTTCCGCCTCGGGGAGGACGCCCCTGATCGCATCCTGCAGCATTTCCAGCGCACCGTGACCTTGCTGCAGGTCGTGCAGCAGCGGCGCGTCGGCGCGCGCCACCGCGATATCCTTCCCGGCCGCCTCGAGGATGGCGCGCTTGTCCTTGGCCTTCAGCGGATTGGACCAGATCTCGCTGCCGGAATTGAAAGTGCCCTGCTTCCCCGTCAATGCGCGCTTGGCCGTCGTCAGGACCTTCTCCGTACCGCGGTGGCTACTCATGTAATCGCACAACGCCACCAGCACCTTGGCATTGCCCTTCTGGGCCAGGGTCGCGTCGGGCCGGGCCAGCGTGGCCTGGGCGATTTCCTTGAAATCGACCAGCACCTGCCTGAACTGCGTCCTGGCCTCCTCCGTCACGGCGCCGCGTCCCTTGGCGTCGAAGTGCTGGTAGACCTGGTTCACCACGGTACTCGGCAGCGCCATCGTCGTCCTGAAGCCTTCGAACGCCTGCACCACATTCTGCATATTGTCCTGGCGCCACACCGCACTCTTGACCATGGCCCAGTCGCGCCGTTCGGGCGTGCCGATGGCCGGTTGCTCGCCGGTCGCCAGCTCGTTGCGCATCGAGGTCATGGCCGAAAGCATGCGCGCCATGTGCGCCGTGTCGCCATTGGGTTCGGCCGAGAGACGCTGGTGCTCCTGGGAGCAGCGGAAGAACGTTTGCACGTCGCGCCAGTCGACCTTGGCGGCGCCGTGCTGCGGGTTGGCCGCCAGCAGCGAGTTGACGGCATCGGGCAGCTGGTGCGCGCCCATCTGCCAGATCGCCACGAGATCCTTCTCCTTGCGCGTGGCCGGCTCGCCGGCAGCCAGGTGCGCGACGGTGGCGCCGATGATCTGGTGCACGCTCTCGTTGGCCAGCGACCTGTAGACGTCGATGCAGCGGTCCGGATCGCCGCCGGTCACTTTTTCCGCCATGTCGACGATGTGCATCAGCTGCATCGGCGCCAGTGGGGCGTCCTTGTGCAGCGTATTGCCCGCCGACTGGCGCAGCTTGTCGGCGAGCGTGCCGAGCACCTCCTGCGTGTCCGCACGCTGCGCCGGCGTCATCGTGGCCAGCGCCGGCAGGTGCGCGACCAGGTCGTCCATGCAGGTCTTCTGCATGGTCTCGACGCGCCCCTTCAGCGCGGGCGTGGTGTCGCCGAGCAGCTTGTCGGCGATCGAAAACTTGTCGCCGAGGTCGCGCAGCTTGCCCGCTTCGGCCTGCCAGTGCCGCGCTTCCGCCGGCTGCGGCGGCGGTCCGGGGAGCTCGTACTCGCGCCCGGCGGTCATGTCGCGCACGCGGCGGCCCACCAGGGCATCGCGCACCGCCGCCCGGTTCTCGCCCAGCTCGCCCGGCGCGGAGCGGCTCTCCAGCTTGGGCTCGGCGACCTCCAGCGCGGCCACGCCCTCCAGGTACTTGGCGGGCAGCTCCAGCTGGCGGGCCAGTGCCGGCATCATCAGGGCCATGCCCTTCGCGCGCCCCTGGTCGCTCACGTGATCGTTGAGGGTCCGATAGCCGTGGAAAAACTTTTGCACGGATGCGCCGACCAGGTCGGTACGCGCCGTTTCATAGGCGGCCCTGGTCTGCGGGCTCGGCGCGGCGTCGTGGGCCGCCAGGGCATGGTCGGCCGCCGTACGCAGGTGGTCGATGGAGTCGTTGGCGATGTCGCGCTGCGCGACGCCGCGCTGCGCCAGCGGCGTCTTCGCCTGCTGGCGCAACTCCGCCAATTCGCCCTTGATCTGGGCGACGGTGGCATGGATGGGCGAGTCGGACGGCGCCGTATCGGCAATCGAATTGGCCACGTTCAGGCGCATCTCCAGGGTCTCCACCTGGTCGGCGATGTGGTCCGTGCGCGCCATGACGGCGCGCGCCTCGTCGGGCAGGCGCGTCTGGTTGCGCTGCTCGGCGCGCGCCAGCATCGTGACCAGGCTCTGCGAACTGGCGGTGCCGACCTTGTCCGGCGGCATGTCGTACTTGCGCCAGTTCGCGCTGATTTTTTGCTTGTTCCCGTTGAACTTCCATGTCTTTTCCGACCCCTTCGTTCCGAAGACGTTCAGGCCGATGGTGCCGCCCAGCTTACTGATCGTCATCTTGTTGGTCGGCTTGATCGTCTGCGCCGACGGCAAGCCGCCCGGCTGGGCGGCGAGGCTGGCCGTGGTTGGGTTCTTAATTCTGGTCATCTGTGTCTCCTGATGTGGTACCCCGACGGGCTGTCAATGACATGGGTTTTCAGTGCTCGGTCGGTGGAACCGGGCGTTCGGCGCGCAGCACGCTCAACTGGTGCGGATGCGAAACTTCCGACACCTGCTGGCCGGTCACCATGAAGTTCGCGCCAACCGCGCGCGTCTGGCCGGTGATTTCCAGCGAGTAGAAGAAGCGCTTGTCCCAGCTCTGGTCCGATTCGAGCAGGTTGCTGATCTGCGCGTTGCGCATGGCGATCTGTGCCGCCTGCTCGTCGGTCGGCTGCGCGTTCGGTGCCACCAGCGCGTCGCGCAGTTCGCGCAGCATGTTGATCTGGCGGGCCGCATCGGGACGCAGCCACACCCGTTCGGCGAACAACTGGTTGCCCGACGTCGCGTCCTCGGCCATGCGGGCCAGGTACGTGTCGATCGGCTCGGCCGGATCGGGCGCATCGGGCGGCTGGTTGGGGTAGACCGCGTCCCAGCTCGCGCGGCGGCTGTCGACGTAGCGCTTCATCTCCTTCATGCTGGTAAAGGTCGTGTCGCGGTAGGTCAGGGCCGGATCGATGTGGCCGTCCTCCTCGGCGATGCGCCATACCGAGCCGATTTCCGAATGCAGGATCGTGGTGCTGAAGCCGACGACCGATGCGCTCGGCAGCGATACCGAGGCGACATGCCCGGTCTCCCCGGAAAAGTGGCCCTGCGGCGGGGGCGCGGAGACCAGGGTGGCCGCGACGCCGACCTGGCGCGCGCTCGAGCTGCTGGCGTATTCGGCGCGCAGCGGTCCCGGTGTTTCCTGCCTGCGCACGCGGGTCGACCACGTCTTGGTGGCGTTGAGCTGGCCGACCGGCCCCACCTTGTAGCCGTTGTGCTGGGCGCGCGGTCCCGCCGAAACGCCGATCGAACTCGATACCGAGACGCCGCGCGACTCGAGCCAGTTGAGCGACACGTCGGGGTCCTTGTAGAAGGCATGCGACAGCGCATCCCACATGGCGTTGACGTCGGTCGGCAAGCCGCCGCCCGGGCCGCTCGCGGTAGCGGCATCGACCACCGACAGCAGCTTGGCGCGCCACGGATCGGGATGGCCGGCCGGCACCGGGCCGATCGGCTGGAAGCGGCAGCGCACCATCACCCCTTTCGGGCTGGAGGTATCAACGACGAGCGGCAGTGCCTGCGCCGTGCCGCTGACCTGCAGGCGCTTGCCCAGCACGTTGACGCCGGCGGTGGCGGTGGCGCCCAGATGGCCGGAGATCCGCCGGTCGCTGCCGATGAACAGTTGCCCGTGGTTGGCGGACGAGCCGCCGTTGATCATCGCCATGCGGCCGTGCGTCAGCCTGACGTCCGGACCGGCCAGCACGAAAGGAAGGACCGGTGCGTGCTTGATCACCGGGAGGTTGAGTATTTCCGCCGCGTTGAAGTTGATGCCGAACTGGCCGCCGTTGGTCAGCCGCACGTCGTACGTCATGCGCGGCTCGGTGATCACGCGCCTGAAATTCTGGAGCACGGTTTGCGGGGTGGAGGTGTCGAGCGGTACTTCGCCATCGTGCTCCAGCGTGGCCAGCTGGTCGGCGCCGGCGCGCAGGGTGGCCGTATCGATGGTGCCGGCGCCATCGGCGACGCCCGGCTCGCATTGTTCGATCCACTGGCGCAGGGTGGCCACGTCGAGCTGCGCGCCGCCGCGCGGGCGCAGGATGGAGCGGGTGCCCTTGAGCTCTTTATAGGTGGGACTGAACTTGACCTCCGTCAGGCTGACGCCGGCCAGCTCGGCGGCGCGCGCGGCAATCGCCTTGCGCATGGCGGGCGTGACGGTGGTCTTGTCGCGCCAGCCCTTGTGCGCGGTGCGCGTGTACCACTGTTCGAGCGCGGCGCCCTTGAGCGCGGCGCTGATGCGCTGGTCGAGCGGCACCTCGTCGCGCGCCTGCGCCCGTCCGATCAGCGCATCGCCCAGGTCCTGGATCACCCTGGCCTTGAGGAAGTCGTCTTCCGGCTGGCGCAGGCTGGCCCCGCCCGTGCCCATGGCCAGGGCCGACATGGGTGACTTGTTGAAGCCGAATGCGCGCCGCAGGCCCGCCAGCATGCCGGGGTTGCTGGCCCGCCGGGCATAGCGCGACAGCTTGAACATGCGCTGCTGGGCCCGCGCCAGCGGGGTACCCGGGCCTTCTTCCGTGAAGCCGCAGCGCCACGAGAAATAGGCGTTCTTGAGATGGCGTTCGGGTTCGGCTTCCGGATTGGCCGCCAGTTGCAGCGCGGCCAGGAAGGCCTTGGCCGCCAGGCTGACGTTGCCCTTCATCGGCGCCGACGGCGCCTGCGACGGCGTGCCGTGCGGCCGGTCGTGCGGCGCCAGCGCCGCCACGGCAATGTCGCGGACCTCGGCCAGGCTGGCCGGGCGCGGCGCGCCCTCGGGCAAGGCGTCGATCAGGGTGTTGGCGGCCGTGAAGGCCAGGCGCTGGGCGTCGTTGCGCATGGCCGTGTCGAGCTTGCTGCCGTCGGGCTGCGGGCGGCCCATCGAGCACAGGGTGTTCAGCGTCGAATGGCCGAGCGCCGTGGCGGCCAGCCGGCGCGCCAGCTCGAACGCGTCGTTCTCGACCGCCAGCGGGGTGTCGGCGGCCACCAGCCCGTCCAGCGCGCGGCGCGCGGCGGGCGCGTCGTCGCCGAAGGCCTGGGACATGCGCCGCAGCACCAGTTCCTGGCGCCCCGCCGCGTCAAGCGCCACGTCGGCGCCGGCGTGCTCCGGCGGGGCCAGGTAGAGGCGCAGGTCGGCCGCGATCAGGGCCGGCATCACGTGGCCGTTCCCCACACCGGTGTAATTGAACAGGCTGGCCGCCACCGCCTCGGTGCCGCCCGGTGCGACGACGGGCAGGTCCGGCGTCACCCGCGTCGCACCTGCGTTGCCCGCGCCGGCGACCGTCTGGGCGACATTGCGTCCGTGCCGCAGGGCGGCCGACTGGGTGGTGGCGCGCGGGTCCGGCTTGTGCGCTTCGTCGGGTCCAAGACCGAGCTTGGCGCGCGCGGTCATGGGACGCGCCTTCGTCACACTGCCGAGCACGGAGCTCGACGTAGTCATCGGGCGCGGGGCGAGCGTGCGCTTCATGGCCGCGATCCAGCCGTCGTTGCGGCGGGCGAGCGAGGACCGCGTCGGCTCGGGCCGCGCCGGCTGCACCGGCGTGTCGTCCGGCTGGACGATCTCGTGAACGTCGGATGGGCCGGCGCCGGAAAGTCTGGGAGAGGATGGCATAAGCGTCTCTGCGAAAGTGGGTAGCGCGTGCACAAGGCGGGTTTGCCGAGGCAGGCCAAGTATGGGCGGGCGCCGCGCGCCGGCGGCGGGCTCGCGGCGAACTGGCGTGTCTGCCAGCGAAGCGCCGCGTGGACCCGGCCGGCACTTCGCTGGAGGCGGCTCCGCTTCGCCGGCGGCGCCAGGTGCGTGCCGGCGCCTGATTAAGCTTTTCCGGCGCCTCACGGGTTTGTGCGGGGCACCAATCACATTTACTATAGGAAACCATATGAAAAGCGTTGACCATGTACTCTCGCATCCTCCCCTGACGACATCGGACCCGGCAGAGCACCACCAGGCTTCCACCTCGCGTCAACCGCGTGCCTCGCGCAGCACGGGCGGCTCGCTGCTGGCCGCGCCCGGCGGCCCGGGCACCTCGGCGCCGAAATCGTCCGCCAGTGGGGGCAACCGGATCAGGGTCGCCACGACCCGGATTTTCGACGACCTCAGCGCATCGGTGAAAGTGGCCGACCTGCCTGCGCAGGCCGAGGGCGCGCACGCCGGCTCCCCGCGCAAGACCGGCGAGCTGGTCGCTGCCCTGACCACCACGGTCGAAAAGATGAAGCAAGGCGACGTGCCGGCCCGCCTGCCGGGCGCGCTGGCCGACAAGCTGACGACCGGCCACTGGATGTCGGATTCGCACTTCCACCCGACCAACTACACCCAGCAAGGCATGACGCCGCGCGAAATGCTCACGATGATGGACCAGGCGGGTATCCACCGCTCGGTGATGTCGCCGATTCCGACCGACGTCATGCCGTGTGGCTCGCACGGCGATCACAACCACATCCCGGCCGAGTCGTACTACGTGCCGGCGCAGTTTGCCAACATCAAGCCGCACGAATTGACGGCCGAGGTCGAGCAGACCATCAAGGGCAGCGCGCACCTGATGCTGAACCAGCAGGTCGATGCGGACACCGCGCTGTTCATGAATATTTCCAAACTGAGCCACGCCGAGCGCGACCGGCTCGACCCGATGGTCACCGGCCTGCACCTGGGTTCCCCGTTGAGCCCCCAGGCGCTGCTGTTCAAGCTGGCCACGCATCCGGGCATGTTCACCGGTGTGGGCGAGGTGACGATTCACAAGGAACTGGTGCAGAGCCAGTACGAAGGCGCGCGCCAGGCCAACCTGACCGATAACGTGCAATCGTTCAAGAACCTGGTGGCCACGGCCGGCGTGATCGGCATGCCGGTGGTGCTGCACTGCGACGTCGACTCGACCGCCAACCAGCGCGCCAACGGCCGTGGCCAGCCCGAGCACCTGGACAACCTGAAAAAGCTGTTCGCCTCGCCCGAGACGCGCGATACGACCATTATCTGGGCGCACTGCGGCGGGGTCGGACGCTTCGTCCAGAAGCCGGTCGACCACGCCAACAACCTGCGCTCGATCCTGTCGAATCCGGAAATGAAGCACATCAACATCGACATTTCGTGGTCGCGCGTGGCACGCCAGATCGTGCTCAAGACGGACGCCGAGGGCAAGGAAGTGCCGGATCATGAATCGATCCAGGCCTGGGCGCAGCTGATCAACGATCATCCCGACCGCTTCCTGTTCGGTTCGGACGCGCTCAATCCGCAGGAAAAGGCGACCTGGGAAGAGACCGGCGTTCTCTACAAGCCCCTGCTGGAAAAGTTGACGCCGGAAGCGCGCATCGCCGTCAAGACCGGGAACTACGAGCGCCTGCTGGTCGATGCGCGTCCGAAGGTGCGCGCGTTCGAGCAGCACGTGCTCACGCCGGAATTCGTCGAGAAGGGCCTGCGCGCGTCGGGCGACACCCGTGTCAATGCCGGGCCCCACATCAATCCCGAGGCCTTGCGCGCAGCGCGCGATGCGGCTTACGCCGGCGCGGGTGTGGACGTGCACGGAAAACCGCTGGCTGCCGCGACGCCGCGCCCGAAGGAGACGCCGGCCCAGGTCAAGGCGCATCTCGAGAAGATCAAGGCCCAGCAGGATGCGCGGGTCGCCGCGCTGACGGCCCCCGACAAGAAATCCGGGCCGAGCCGTCTGCGCCGGATGTTCGGCGCCAGGTAAGAAGACATTACAGTAAAGATGAGGATCGACACGATGCAGCTTCCAGGAACTCCAGCACCGGCCAAACGCATCTGCCTGCTCGGCGACAACGGACTTCTCGTCCGCGATACTGCGCTGCAGTTGCGCACGGCCGGCTTCGACGTGGCGGTCGCGACGCAGCTCGAACAGCTCGCCACGCAGGAGGGCCTGGGCTGCATCGTCGTCGATCCCGCCAGCCACGGCAGCCGCTTCTCCGATCCGGCCTGCGCCGGCGCCATCCGCGCCCGGTGCGCCGTGCCGGTGCCGATCCTGTGGCTGGCCCCCCTCGACAAATTCGAGGTGCGCCTCGCGGCCGCCCGCGCCGGCGTGGATGGCTTCCTGGCCAGGCCGCTGGACATCAACGAGCTCAAGGCACGCATCGAGACGCTGGCCCAACGCCGGGTCCAGGCGCCCTGCCGGGTGCTGGTCGCCGCCAGCGACGCCGCCCGCCTCGACGGGATCGAGCAGGCCCTGGCGCAGGCCGGGATGGAAGCGCTGCGCCTGCACAAGCCGGTCGAATTGCTCGCCACCCTGAGCCGGCACCATCCGGACGCCATCGTGATCGACGTGGACACGCCCGCCTGCAACGGGATCGACCTGGCCAGGCTGATCCGGCAGGATCGGGCCTTCCTCGACCTGCCCGTGCTGGTACTGTCGGACGCCCCGGATCCCGCCGCGCGCCAGCGCGCCGTGGCGGCCGGCGTGGACGATTTGCTGGCGCCGCCCGGCACGCCGGCGGACCTGGCGCGCGCGGTCACGATGCGCGTCGAGCGCTCGCGCGCGCTGCGCAGCCTGATCATGCGCGACGGCATGACCGGACTGTACAACCACGTCTCGATCAAGGAACAATTGCTGCGCGAAATGGCGCGCGGCAAACGCGAAGGCAGTCCGGTGGCGCTGGCCATGGTCGACCTGGACTTCTTCAAGAAGATCAACGATACCTACGGCCACCAGGTCGGCGACCAGGTCATCCGCGCCATTGCCCACATCCTGCAGCAGCGCCTGCGCCACGGCGACCTGGTCGGCCGTTACGGCGGCGAGGAGTTCGCCGTGGTCATGCCGGGAACGAGCGCGGCGGCGGCGGCCCGCGTACTCGACGACATCCGCGAACTGTTCGGCACGTTGTGCCACAAGGCCGACGAGACGGTGTTCCACGCCACCTTTTCCGCCGGCGTGGCCGACCTGGACGACGCCGGCCGCGGCGCCGATCCCGCCGACCTGTTCCGCCTCGCCGACGAAGCCTTGTACGAGGCCAAGCGCGCGGGCCGCAACCGCGTCGCGCGGGCGCGCGCCGGGACCGGCCGCGGCTAGCGGATACGGCCCAGCATGTCGTGCAGCTCGAGCCGGTTGTAGGCCGCGCGCATGGCGTCCCGGGCCGATACGGTCTTCTGGGCCACCAGCTGGGCCAGCACGTCGTTCAGGCTGCGCGACATCGCGTCTTCCCTGTGCCGCAGCACGCCCTCGATCTGGTGCACCTTGCCCGGATCGGCGATGAGGCGCGCGAGCTGCTGGTTGTGATTGAAAAGGATCTCGTGGGCCAGGACCAGGGCGTCGCCCCGCTCGCTCGGCACCAGGCTCTGGAAGATCACGCCGACCAGCGACCGGGCCAGGCCGGCCGCGCGCAGGTCGCGCTGCCCGGCCGGAAAATAGTCCAGCAGCCGGGTGAGCGCGCCGACCGCGCTGCTGGCATGCATCGTCGCCAGCACCAGATGCCCGGCGTCGCCTGCGTACAGGACCGTGTCGGCGGTATCGAAGTCGCGGATTTCCCCGACCATGAGCACGTCCGGATCCTGGCGCAACGCTTCGCGCAGGCCGGAAGAAAAGGTCGCCGTGTCGGTCGGCACTTCTTTTTGTGAAATGATCGACAGCTTGCGCTGCAGCTGATACTCGATCGGTTCCTCGATGGTGACGATATGGGCGCTGCGCGTGGCATTGATATGGTCCAGCATCGAGGCGATCGTCGTCGTCTTGCCCGAGCGGGTGGGGCCCGTGACCATGATGATGCCGCGCGTCGCCTCGAGCATCGTCCTGGCGTATTGCGGCAGCCCCGTTTGCGCCAGCGGCATCGGCTGCGCCGGCTGGCACCGGATCGCCACCGTGACCCTGGCGCCGCCGCACGACCGGTACACGTTGCAGCGCAGCCGGTAGCCGGGCAGCGCCAACGGCCGGTCGATGGCGCGCTCGGAGATCCTGGCTTTCCAGTCGTTGTCGATCGCACCGAGCACCGGCGCCATGTCGTCGAGCGTGACAGGTTCGGCGCCGGACTGGCACCAGCCGCGCGGCGTCTTGATCATCATGGGCATGTCCTGCTCCAGATGAATATCCGAAAAACTCTGGCCGGAATTGACCAGGGATACCAGTTCATCCAGCAGGTCGCGGACAAGGCTAGACTCGTGAGACATGTTCTCCTGACGCGCTAGCCGGCAAGGTACATGGGACGGTAGATGGCGGCGATGGACTCGGCCGAGTGGCCATAGTTCCAGCGCAATTCGGTACCCGCCTCGACATCTTCCGCGACGAACAACGCGCCGATCGAGAAGCGCCGGCCGCATGCCGAAATGACGTGGAAACGCACGGCTTTCATGTTGTAGCCCTCCCCGGCCTGTGCCACCGGCAGGCCCTCCGCGTCATAGGCGAGCCGGGTATTGGCCATCGCCAGGATGTTCTCGCCGTCGACCCAGGCGAAGTTTGCGCCCGACACCGCCGACAGGATGTAGGCATCGTCGGCGCACGTGAAGTACATCGCCGGCGTCAGCAGCTGGCCGCCGTACACCCCCAGGCATTCGCCGCTGCGCAGCGCGCGCCTGGCGAATACCCCCAGCTGACCGACCAGCACGCGTTCGCGCGGGTCGGTCAGGTCGGCGTCAAGGATGGCGCGGCACACCAGCCGGTCGTGGTAGGCGGCCGCCAGCGCCTCCGCGTCGGCCTCGGGATCGACGAACGGCAGCACCGCCATGCGCTGCGGATCGTTGCGCGCCCCGGCCCGGCCCGGTCCCCTGGTCACGGAGATGACATGGATCGGGTTCAATGCCTCGTCACGGAACGGGTAGCGTGCGTCGAGCTGGGGCGAATACGGCAGCCGCGTAATTGGGCGACGCCGCTTGAAGCGCTCGAACATGTCGGTCAGGTAGCCAAGGGCGTGCGCCGCGGCCTGGGCATCGTTGGCCAGCGTATCGTCGATGCGCGCCTTGAGCGCCGGCACGCTGTCGAAGATCGCGTCGTGGGCCGCCGTGCCGGGCAGGCACTCGGCCTGCGCCAGGCAGGTGTCGATCGTCTCGATGATGGATTGCACGCGGGGGTCGGTCGATGCGGTCATGGGAATCTCGCTTTCTCGGGTGGGCCGAGCGGTGTCGGCAGTCCCGTCACGATAGCGGCGCCGGCGCGCGGTCCGCCGCGCCGATGCGAAGCACGGCGCCGGGAATGCGAAATGCCGCGCCGCTCAGGCCTGGCGCCTGCCGTCCGCGTCCACGCCCGCGCGGGCATACGCCGCGTCGCGCGCGGCACGCAA
>Ga0207705_10002026_pt1 | contig 15771 bp, 10 predicted proteins | sample KBSC13metaG_FD_184314 | JGI IMG/M metagenome (GOLD analysis project Ga0207705, IMG submission 184314) | Corn rhizosphere microbial communities from Kellogg Biological Station, Michigan, USA - KBS C1-3 metaG (SPAdes) (version 2) | ecosystem: Host-associated > Plants > Roots > Rhizosphere > Soil ...
GGCCAGGAGCCATCCAGCGTATAGCGAATGACCGCGCCTCGTGTGGAAGTGATCGCAATATCGGCCGGCCCATCCGGAACTCCTGCTACAGGCTTGAAGTCCGGCCGCTGCGCCGTCGCGATGTAGAAGATGTCGTAGCCGATCGATCGGTCGTCCTGGGTGTCGTCATGTAGGAAATGATAAAAGACGCCCTTCCCTTCGCCCGCGATCATTTGATCCCCCGCATAGAACTCCACCTTCGCCAGCTTGCCGGAATCGGCATTGGGCTGATCGAATCGGAGCCAGCGATAGACCTTTGTGTTGTCGAATTTGACCTCAGCCCAGCTTCCGCTCGCAGGCGCGTCCTTGATCTCCGCCAGTGGCACAAAGCCTTCGGTGCGCGAGACATTCGAGCCCGCGACCGTCGCGCCGATCAATTCCTTCTCATTCCCCGCCGCAGCTTGAACGCGCACGCGATTGCAGGCCGGGGGCGGGTTCTCGGCTCGGGATTCGGCGGCCGTGCCGAGGCAGGAGGCGATGGCCAGAATGGCAGCAGAACCGAAGCGTAAGAGCGATATCATGAGGGGATGAATTGTTACCATTCAACCTCCAGCCAAGGAAAGTCGTTGGTCAGATCACAGGTATCGCAGGGCGCCTGCGTACTGCATCTGCTGCAACGCCTTCACCACGGCCGCACAAAAGTCCTCTATCAACTATCCACCATCCACCCCGCCCCTACTTCCCGTTTCCATCCGCCACCTTCTTCGGTTCGCCCGCGAGCCGCTTGAAATGCACCTGCCCCACGCGCCGTCCGTCGGATTGCGTGACCGTCACTTCAAAGTCTTCGATCCGCACCTTCTCGCCCTGCTTGGGCAGATGCCCGAGGAGGTGCGTGACATACCCGCCGATCGTGCTCACGTCCGAGTTCTCCAGATCCAGGCCGGCCAAGTCGTGCAGTTCGTAAAGACCGAGGCTCCCTTCGACGTTGAACTCGTCGCTGCTCACCCGCCGGAATTCCGGTTTCTCGGCGTCGAATTCGTCCTGGATGTCACCGACCAGTTCCTCGAGCACGTTGTCGAGCGTGACGATGCCGGTCGTTCCGCCGTACTCGTCCACCACGAGGGCGAGGTGCGCGTGTTTGCCGAGGAAGAAAGTGAGCAGCTTTTCCAGCGGCATCATCTCGGGCACCGGCAGCAGATCACGTTTGATCGTATGCAGGTCGGGGTTCGTCTCGCGCATGAGCTTGAACAGGTCCTTGATGTGAACCAAGCCGATGGTGTTATCGAGGTGGCCTTCGCAAAGCGGAAAGCGCGTGTGGCGGGAGTCGAGCGCGTGCTTGAGGTTTTCCTCGAAGGTGTCCTCCGTGTTGAGAAAAATCACCTGGCCGCGCGGCGTGGTGATGTCGCGGACCACACGGTCCCGCATGTCGAGCGCATTGATCAGGATTTCCTTGCCGAGCGGCGAGACTTCCTCCTGGGAGGCGCTCTGGCTGAGGATGACGCGGAGTTCCTCCTCGCTGTGCGCCAACTCGTGCTCACTGACCGGCGTGATCCGCAGCCAGCGGCGCAGGATGATGCTCGAGGATTTATTGAGCAGCCAAATGGCCGGGCGAAAGACGTTAAAGAAGAAATCGATGGGCCGAACGAGAACGAGCGCGATGCGCAGCGGATCGCGGATGGCGATGTATTTCGGCGCCAGTTCACCGAAGATGATGTGGACGAACGTGATGATGATGAAGCCGATGCCCACGGCGAGCCCATCGATCAGGCGATGCGATTCCACCCCGAGTTTGAAAAAGGCGGGCTGGAGCAGCCGGGTAAAATAGTCCTCACCCAGCCAACCCAGGGCGAGGCTGGCCAGCGTCACTCCGAATTGCGTCGCCGAGAGGTAGGCGTCGAGATGATTGAGGATGTACCGGGCCCGCGCCGCGCGGACGTTGCCCTCCTCGACCAGCGGGTCGAGCTGGCTGCCACGCACCTTGACCAGCGCAAACTCCGTGGCCACGAAGAAGCCATTCAGCAAAACGATGCAGATGATCCCCGCGAGCTTGAGGGCGATCGTGTCCGGCGAATCCCACTCCGTGGCGAAGCCTCCGGCGGCATTGGCGAGGAGCAGGGCAGTCATCATGGCGTTAAAACGAAACGAGCCGCCGGCGCGTCGCCGGCGGCTCGGAAAAGAGACGGAAGAGCCTGGTTACCAGCTCGACTTCGTCACGCCCGGGATCAAGCCGTTCGAGGCGAGTTCGCGGAAGGTGATACGGGAAAGCTTGAAACGGCCGATATAACCGCGCTTGCGGCCGGTGGCCTGGCAGCGGCGACTGAGGCGGGCCGGGCTCGCGTTGCGGGGCAATTGGGACAGACCGATGTAATCACCCTTCGCCTTCAGTTCGGCGCGCAGGGCGGCATACTTCGCGACGGTCGCGGATTTGCGTTTTTCACGTTCTAGCCAGCAGGTTTTTGCCATAAAAGTATAAAATTCGGGAGCGCGGAAGGTAGCCATGGAAACGGCCTTGGCAAGAGAATTTTTAAAGTTCCAAGTGCCAAAAGCGGGGGCCAAGTAGCTCGGGGGCGGCACAGCACCCCAGCGCAAAGCTGCACTCGCGGCGCAAGGCCGGAGCGGAAGATATCCGCCCGCGTACGTTTCTGGCAACCGCGAATTGAAGCTCGGAGCCGCCTAAAGGCGGAACTCCGAACCTACCGCTGCACCCGCCCCCCACCCGCCCCCGCTGCCAGCGCTTCGACTTCGGCCAGGGTCACGCGGCCGTAGTCGCCCGGGATCGTGTGCTTGAGCGTGCTGGCCGCCACCGCGAAATCCACCGCTTTCTGCGGCGCGTCGCCTCGCTGCATGGCAAAAATGAGCGCGCCAGTAAAGCTGTCACCCGCGCCCACTCGATCCACATTCGTGATCTCGTGCCGCGTGGAAACGTGGGCGCGCCCCTCACAAAAGAGCGTGGCCCCCCAACTCGTCGTATCCGCGGTGGCCCCCTGCCTCTGGGTCAGCGCCACCGTCTTGAACCCAAATTTCGCGCAAAGTGCCCCCGCAACTTCCACCTCGCGCTGGACCACATCGCCGCTGCTTTCAATTCCAAAAACCGCGCGCGCTTCCTCCATGCTCGTCACACACACCTCGACTCCCTTCATCAAGGGTGCCAGGACCTCCCCGGCCTGTCGCGGGTCCCGCCACAATTTCGCGCGATAATTGACGTCGAAACTGATCCTTAACCCCGCGTCCTTCGCCGTCGCGACCGCCCGCCGGGTGGCTTCCACGGCTGCGGCCGAGAGCGCGGGCGTGATTCCCGACCAATGAAACCACGAAGCCCCATGAAAGATATCGGCCCACGAAAAGGCATCCGGTGAAGCTTCCGCGATGGCGCTGTGCGCGCGGTCATAGACGACCTTGCCGGAGCGCTGGCTGGCTCCGTGTTCCAGGAAATAGACACCGATGCGGTCTCCGCCGCGGACGATCTTTTGCACGCCCACGCCCAGCCCGCGCAGCTCATCAATCGCGCGCTGGGCGATCTCATTGTTTGGCAATCGGGTCACAAATTCCGCGCTGCCCCCGAGCTGGGCGATCAGGACCGCGACATTGGCCTCCGCACCGCCAAACGTGATCTCAAAATGCGGAGCCTGCCCGAAGCGGAGACAGCCGGGCGGCGTAAGACGGAGCATGATTTCACCAAAGGTGACGACGTGGGGCATGCGCGGGGACGATGAAGGAGAGGCCTGGGGTTGAAAAGCGGGATTCGTGTATAGACAAGCAAAGAGTCACCAGCGATCGGGAACGCACATTTTACGCCGAAGGCGTTTAATAGGTCAGCCCAGCGAGGTGGCGGGGGGGAATAGGAGTGTTCGGTGGGCGGGCGAGAAGGTTGCCTCGCAAGCTCGGCAACCCTGGGCTGGTTTATCAAACGCCTTCGGCGTAACCAACCAACCACGCCCCAAAAGATAAGATCGCGCGTTGACCAATCAGGGCTCGCCGCAGGGCGGCTGATCACCGACAAGAGGACCCTGACAGCCTCTTCACTCCCCGCATGGACGATTTCGCCTTCTACATCGCCGGCATCATTCTCTTCATCAGCGCGCTGATCTTCGCGGTGCTCCGGCTGTTCGTCCGGTTGAGTGACGCGGAAAGCCGGGTGAGTGACCTCAGTAACCGCCTGGCTAGCCTGGAAGCGGAACAACGCCGGAACCGCCTCGAACCGGCTCCCGTGGAGAGGGCCATCGGACATCAGGCCGCGCCCGCACCGCGTGCGACGACGACACCCAGCACGGTGCCAGCGCCCGCCAAAGAACCGCCGGTCCCACCACCACCCACCGCAGTCGCGACGGAAGAGGACTCCACACCACCGCCCCTTCCAGAGTTCGCCGTGCGACGGGCCTTCACTCCTGCTCCCACTCCGCCCAAGCCCGCTCCGGCACCAGCCGCGTCTCCGGGCATCCCCGCGCCGTCCGCAAAGGCGCCGGTGGTGACCTCCGTCCCCACCATTCCACCCGCTCCGGAGAAACCTCTCCTTCCCGAGTTCAAGCTCGAGGCCTTCATGGGGGTGAAGATGTTCGCCTGGCTCGGCGGCCTGGCCCTCTTCATCGGGGTGATTTTTCTGATCCGCTATTCCTTCGAGCACAACCTGATCACCCCGGCGATGCGCATCACGTTTGGCGCCCTCACGGGCCTGGGACTCATCGCGGGCGGATGGTTCATGCCGCGGCCCAAGTATGCGGTCACCGGCCAATCGCTCTGCTCGACTGGTGTCGTTGTGCTCTATGGCGTCGTCTACAGCGCCCACGTCCTCTATGGTTTTGTCGGCCAAATCCCGGCCTTCGGTGCCATGGCCGCGATCACCGCCGGCGCCTTCTTCCTCGCCGTGCGTCTCAACGCGCAGGTCGTGGCGATCCTCGGCCTGCTCGCCGGATTCCTCACGCCCATCCTGCTCTCCACCGGGGAGGACCATCCTGTGGGCCTCTTCACCTATCTTGCGGTACTCGATGCCGGGCTCATGGCGGTCGCGCTGCGCCAGAAGTGGCGCCACCTCATCACCCTCGCCGCCGCTGCCACGATCTTGATGCAGGTCGGGTGGGTCGCGAAATTCTTCACACCAGCCAAGCTTGGTACCGGCTCCGTCATATTTCTTGGTTTCGAAGTCCTCTTTCTCCTGCCTTTCTGGCGGTGCAACAGCGACGAGCAGAATGAGGGTTACACCACGACCGCCGCCGGCGTCATGGCAGCCGCCGGGCTCGGCTACGCCGCGTCTCTTCTCGGCTGGCCGGAACTCGGGGAAAAACCGTGGATCGTGCTCTCGATCCTCATGCTGGCCGACGCGGGCCTCGTGGCGTGCCCGCTGCGGCGCACGGCGCTCCAACCCATCCCCATGATCGGAGGCGGCTTCGTCTTTCTCACCCTCGCCGTTTGGAACACTCGCTACCTCAGCAACGCCCTGCTCGGGTGGGCTCTCGGGTACTTCCTTCTCTTCGCCGGGTTCCACACCCTGCTCCCCATCGTCCTGCGGCGGCTCCGGCCCGCGGCCGCCACCCCGCGCTGGGCCCAGATATTCCCAGCGCTCGGGCTGATCCTCATGCTCTGGCCCGCGCTCGAGATCGGCGCGTCCACAGCGCTGTGGGGAGCGGTGCTCCTGGCCGATCTTGCCGCCATCGCCCTCGCGGCCATCACGGCATCGCTCCTCGGCGTAGTCGCCGCGCTGGTGCTCACCCTCGCCGCGGTCGGACTCTGGCTGGCCCAGACTCCGGTCGAGCAGCCGAGCCTCATGGGCTTGCTCGGAGTCATCGCCGGCTTCGCCGCGCTCTTCTGCGGAGCCAGCGTGTTTCTCCAGCGGCGCCTCGCGGCCAGCGGCCTGGCCACGTCCGCTGCGGCGCACGAGCGGGAAGCGCTCCAGCATTTGCCCGCCATTTCCGCGATCCTGCCCTTTCTCCTGCTCATTGCCGCCGTGGAGCGGCTGCATCCGGTCAACCCTTCTCCCATTTTCGGCGTCGCCCTGTTCCTCATTGTGCTGCTCCTCACCCTGGCCCGCTGGAGCGACACTCTCGCGCTGCCCCCGGTCGCCCTGATCTGCGGGGTGGTGCTGGAGTATTTCTGGCACGTGGATGCACAGGACCACCTTGGCGGAGTTCCGCTGGCCTGGTACCTCGGCTTCACCGCGATCATCGCCGCGTTCCCATTTTTCTTCCAGTCCCGCACCAGCCCGCGCGTCACTCCCTGGGCCACCGCGGCGCTCGCGCCCGTGCTGCACTATCTCCTCGTTCGCGACGCCGCGAGCGCGACCTGGGCCGCATTCAGAGCGACTGCGCCGGGCCTCATTCCCGCCGCGTTCGCCCTGCCGGCGCTCGCGGCTTGCGACTACCTGCGGCGCGTCCTCCCGAGGGACAATCCCGCGCGTCTGGCCGTCCTGGCCTGGTTCGGGGGTACCGCCCTGTTTTTCATCACTCTCATTTTCCCGGCCCAGTTCCATCGGGAATGGCTGACGATCTCCTGGGCGCTCGAGGGTGCGGCGCTGTGCTGGCTCTTCCATCGGCTGCCGCATCCGGGACTGCGGCTCGTCGGAGCTGCCCTGCTCGTTACGGTCTTCATTCGCCTCGCGCTGAATCCCGAAGTGCTCAGCTATCATCCCCGCACCGGCCTGCCGATTTGGAACTGGTATCTCTATACCTACGGCCTCGCCGCCGCCTCGTCTTTCGCCGGGGGCTTCCTCCTCAAACCACCGCGGGATCGGATCGGCGAGATCAATGTCTGCGCCACGCTCTTCAGCCTCGGGACCATCCTCCTTTTCCTGCTGCTCAATATCCAGATCGCGGACTTCTTCGCCACGGGACCGGCGTTGACCTTCGATTTCTCCGGCAATCTCGCGCGCGACATGACCTACTCGATCGCCTGGGCGATCTTCGCCCTGGGCCTGCTCCTCGCCGGAATGCACCGCCAACTCGCGCCCGTCCGCTATGCCGGCCTGGGACTGTTCGTCGTCACCCTGCTGAAGCTCTTCCTGCACGATCTCGCCCAACTCGACCAGCTCTACCGCATCGGCGCCTTCATCGCCGTGGCGATCCTGCTCATCGGGGCATCATACTTGTACCAGCGATTCCTGGCAGTGGATGAGAAGGATGAGCCTCAGCCGCCGCCCTCCTGATAAGGCTGCCAGCGGTTGTCTTGCGAGACAGGTTCACAATTGCTAGTTGCGTCCCCTGCGTCGTCATTCTGAGCGAAGCGAAGAACCTGCGACGCGGCGGCGCCCCGGACAAGTGGTGGCTGGGGCCTTCAGGGCGAGCCGATCTCTGCCTTTCCTCAGCAGCGTGGCGTCAGATGCCGGAAGAGATCAGAGGTTCTTCGTTCCTCAAAATGACGGGTAAGGGGCACCCGTCAGATAGCAAAAGCACCTCGTGGCTGACGATCTTCTCAATTTTCTCTACGTCTCTACGCCTCTGCGTTCCGCGCCTATGTAAATCGCAACGCCACCGCCGCATCGCCGATGAATCCATGCTTCGCCAGCAACTCCCGGTACTTCCCGATCCCTTGCTTTTGCGGTTCCCCCAGTTCAAAGCGAATATGCTCCGTGAGATAGCTCCGGGTGAAAGCCGGGTCGCGCGGCTCGGCCCGAATAATTTCCTCAACGTGCGCCGTTCCATAGTCCTTCAAGGCGCGCAGATCATCCGCCACCGCCTTCGCCTCCGGCAGTCCGGGCCGCAGCAACCACGGCGCAAAGACAAACGGCAAACCGGTGCAACGCTTCCACTCCTCGCCCAGATCCAGGATCTGGTGCGTCCCCCGGTCGCTTTCGCGGAAGTCGATCGCTTGGTTCCCGATCAGCAGCGCCGCATCCGCTTCCACGGGAAACGCCGGCAGGCCGAGCAATTCCGGGCGGAGGCCGTGATATTCCCGCAGCAGCACCTGGAGCAGATGCACCGAGGTCAGCGACGCCGGATCCAGCGCGATACGCCGAATACCGCTGAGCGGGCCCCGATGTGCCAAAAACACGCTGTAAACCGGCCCGTCGCAGGCAATCCCCACCCCTTCCGCGAGCGTATAGTGAGGATGACGCAACGCTTCAAACGTCGGCACCAGCGCCACATCGAGCCGTCCCGCCACAAGGTCGCGCGCCAAACCCGACGGATGATCGAAGATTACCGGTCCATCGTAGCCATGAATGAGCGGCTTGGAATTGAGGTACTGCACGCACCCGATGCGCAACCCCGCCAGCGCCGGATACGACCTCACGCGACAGCCAATCCAGCGGCGGCCGTTGAGTCCGCGGGTTTCCGCCAGGTGGGTGCGATGCGGCGATACCAGGTATCGCGTTGCATCGGCTCGCGGCCGGCCTCGCGAATCGCTTTTTCCAGGGCGGCGCAACTCTGTTGCTGCGGAGTCTTGGCGCCTGCCATGTGGAAGATTTTCTCCTCCATGATCGTGCCGTGCAAATCATCCACGCCATAATTCAGCGCCTGCTGCGCCAACGGCAACCCCAAGCTCACCCAGTAGGCGGTGATGTGGTCGAAATTATCGAGGTAGATGCGGGCGATGGCCAGGTTCTTGAGTTCATCGAATGCCGTCGCGTGACGAATCTTCGTCAGGACGGAATCGGCGCGCGCGCCTTTCGCCTCGAAGGCAAACGGGATAAACCCGGTAAAGCCCCGGGTCACATCCTGCCACTCGCGCAAACGCCGCAAATGATCCACCCGCTGGGCCATGGTTTCGATATGCCCGTAAAGCATGGTCGACGTGCTCCGCATTCCCATCTCGTGCCAGGTGCGGTGCACCTCCCACCACTCGTCCGCGTTCTCCTTGCCGCGGCAGACCTGGTCACGGACCGACTGATCGAAAATCTCCGCTCCTCCGCCGGTGATCGCGCAGAGTCCGGCCTCGCGGAGCAGTTCCAGAGTCTCGCGCACGGATTTCTTGAAGACGCGAAGGGCGAGATGCCGGACTTCCACGGCCGTGAAAGCTTTCACGAAGAAATTCGGATCGAGCGCCCGCAGGCTGCGTACAAGCTCCAGGTACCACTCGCCTTTGAGCGTCGGGTGCAATCCACCGACCATGTGGATCTCCGTAATGCCATGCTCCAGTCCGTGACGCGCTTTCTCCACGATTTCCTCGATCGTCATTTCGAAGGCGTGCGGATCGCGCTTGCGCGCCCCGAAAGCACAGAACTGGCACGAGAGGATGCAGTGGTTCGAGTAGTTGATGTACTGGTTGTGGATGTAGGTCGCGACATTGCCGTTCTTGCGCTCCCGGACCACATTGGCGATGGCCCCGATGCCATTGAGATCGTTCGAACCGTAAAGGAGGAGGGCTTCTTCATCCGTCACCCGCTCGCCCCCGGACACTTTTTCAAAAATGGGGCGGAGGCTGGGCGAAATGAGTTTGGCGGACATGCGGTGTCGAAATCGTTTCCCCTGTAGCTACTTGCGGACGCCCCGCAGCGCAAGTGACTCTCGCCTTCCCGAGCCGTTCCTCAGGGAAACTCATTGCCTTGCTGCTGGGAAGTAATCAGTAATCAGTGGGACGGTAGTCAGTGCTGTCGCGCCCCGCGCGCTCCTGATTGCTGCTTCACCGATTACTGATTACTGCCCCAAATGAGCCCAGACCCGAGCCCCCAGGCCGACGAGGCGCCCGACGCCGCGGCTCAGGACCTCCGGTGGATGGTCCTCATCAAACAGGGGGACATGGATGCCCTGCGCCAGCTCATCGAGGCGCACCAGCACCGGGTCATCGGCACCGTCGCGAAAATGCTGGGCGACGACTCCGATGCAGAGGACATCTCCCAGCAGGTCTTCATTCGCGTCTGGAAAAGTGCCGCCCGCTATGAGCCGACCGCCAAGTTCACCACGTGGCTTTTCAAGATCACCCGCAACCTCGTCTTCAACGAACTGCGCCGCCGCAAGCGTCACCCCACCCGCTCGCTCGATGCCACGATGGACGATGACGATCGCCCGCTGCAAATCCCCGATCCCGGCACCAAGCCGGCCGACACCGCACTCCTCGACGACGAGATGCAGAGTGCCATCCAGAAAGCCATCGAAGAGCTCCCCGAGATCCAACGCATGGCGATCATCCTCCGCCGTTACGACGATATTCCCTACGAAGACATCGGCGAGATCCTCGGGCTGAGCGTCCCCGCGGTGAAGAGCGTCCTCTTCCGGGCCCGCACGGAGCTGCGGGAAAAGTTGAAGAAGTACCTCGAGACCTGAAGGCCCACAAAGGTCTCTTCCAATACCCCCCTCTCCGTGGCATAAAATCGGACCGGTAGTCGCAAGCTGTCCTTTCTCCCATGAGTCTCCCGGAAACCAAACTAACCATCATTCGTCCCGACGGGCCGACGGAGAGCCGTTCCTTTCTTCCCGGGGCCTATGTCATCGGCCGGAGTCCGGATTGCGACATCTTCATCGAAACGCCCCTCATCTCGCGTTCCCACGCGCGCCTGACGATCAATGAACGCGAATGCGTGATCGAAGATCTCGGCAGCTCGAATGGCACCTACATCGCCGGGGAAAGGATCTCCGCCGTCACCATCCTTCGGCTTGGCTCCAAGGTCATGTTGGGCCCGGTTTCGCTCGAGATCAGCCGGGATGCCGCGCCTGATACCCCGGTGTCCCTCGAAGCCCGGCGCGAGGCGCTCGCCAAGCTGTTGCCCCCCGAGTTTCTCCGGGAAAAGAAATACGAAATCGGCAACACCATCGCCCAGGGTGGCATGGGCGCCGTGCTCCTCGCCCGCGAGTTGACCATCCAGCGCAACGTGGCGATGAAGGTCATGCTTGACGGCACGTCGCCCGATGAGGTCATGCGCTTCGTCTCCGAGGCCAAGGTAACCGGCCAGCTCGAACACCCGAACATCGTCCCCGTGCATGAGCTCGGGGTCGATGAGAAAGAGCAGGTTTTCTACACGATGAAATACGTGCGGGGCATCACCCTCCGCCATGTGCTCGACCTGCTCTTTCACCAGCAAAGCGAAGCGGTCGAGAGGTATCCCCTCGCCCAGCTTCTGACCGTCTTCCAAAAGGTGTGCGACGCCATCGCCTTTGCCCACGCGCATGGGGTCATCCATCGCGACCTCAAGCCAGACAATTTCATGATCGGCGACTACGGCGAAGTGCTCGTCATGGATTGGGGCCTGGCCAAAGTGCTCGACCCCACGCGCAACCAGGCCGCCGCCGGACTGGATGGGCACTCCATCATTCGCACGGGCGTGCGCAAGGAACTGGCCCACGCCGAAAAGCGGAGCGGCAATGTCATGGGCACCCCGCAATACATGGCTCCCGAGCAGGCTTACGGCGCACACGACCAACTCGATATCCGCACCGACGTCTACGCGCTCGGCGCCATCCTTCACCACATTCTCACCCTGCGTCCGCCGATCGAGGGCGATGATCCGCAGGAGGTCTTGCGCAAAGCGGCGCACGGCGAATGGGAGCCCGCACGCAAAACCACGCTCGGCAAGACGCGCCTGCCGCATCTCCCCGGAGGCAAGGTCCCCGATGCGCTCTCCGCCGTCGCTGAAAAGGCCATGGCCGCCCGGGCGTCGGATCGCTACCAAAACGTGCCCGACTTCCAGGCGGATATCGAAGCGTATCAGAACGGCTTTGCCACCACCGCCGAGAAGGCCGGCGTGGGCAAGCAAACCTTCCTCCTCTTCAAGCGCCGGCGCTTCCTCGTCGCCGGCCTGGCCATCACGTTTGTCCTTTTTGTCGCCGCGCTCGGCAGCATCCTCGTCCATCGCTCCAAAGAGGCCGCCGCCCGCCAGGAAAGCGTCGCCCTTGTCGCAAAAATCCGCGCCGAGCATGCAGCCGGCGCGGCTTTGAGCAAAGCCGACTACGAAGCCCTCGCCGCCCTCGCGGAGAAGCAAGGCCGCCCGGAGGCCCAGATCTACCGCGATTTAGCCGCAGCGGCTAAGTGAAGGTTTGTTAGCGCAATACCTTGCACCCTGGCAGTTCCTTCTCCAATGCGGCGACTCCTGCAGCCGTGACCTGCGTCGTCTTCACATCCACTTCCTTCAATCCCCGCAGGGGCTTGAGTTTCAGCAGACTCGCATCATTAATCTTCGAGCTGTTGAATCGAAGGATGCGGATCCTCTTCAACGTCGCCAGGGCTGCGATCTGTTCGTCACCAATGGTTCCGTAGGTGATGCTCAGCTCGTCGATCGCTGGCAGCTTTCCGATGGCCGAGATGGCTGCCTCGCCGAGGTCGACGTTCTGGAAATGCAGTTCCTTCAGGCCGTGCAAGGCGGCCAGCGGCTCGATATTCACGGCTTTCACTTCACCGCCGACAAAGCGCAATGCTTTTAACTTCGGCCATGTCGTTCCGATTTGTTTCACCGCGCCGGGGTAGTCCGTCAATTCCGAAGTCAGAAAACCCAATTCCTCCAGGTCGTGAATCGCCGAGAGTGGCGCCAATCCCGCCGTGGTCACTTTGGTGCCCTGGATCTGCAGATGGTGCAGCCCATGCAGCGCCGCGAGGTGCGCGATACCCGCGTCGGTGACGGCGGTCCCGGGAATATCGAGCTCGTCGAGACTCTTGATCTGTGCGATGCCGGCGAGTCCCTCATCGGTGATCCCGGACTTTTCGAGATCCAGCGTGTGCAGATTCTTCAAACCTGCGAGCTTGTCGAACGTCCTCCCGGTCACGTCAGCGCTATTGCGCAGCTCAATCATGTGCAGCGCCTCGAAATGCGCGAACTTGGGGATTACGGCGTCGGAAACTTTCGATCCGTTGAGACGAAACTTTTCCAGGTCCTTCCATCCGTCCAGGAATCCGAATGCCGCATCGGTGACTTTCAATCCCTTGAAATCGAAGAATCGGACGCTTCTCAGTCCGGCCAACGGTGCGAGGTCGGCATCCTGGAAGGGTTTGGCCGCCTTCGCATTGTCGAGGCCGATCCTGGCGAAAGTGAACGACCCGCTCGGCAATTGGGCGACATCACCGATTTCCTTCTCGCTCTTCCCCTCCTTGCCCTCCGGCAACGAAACCGTTCCACCCGTGGAGAAAACCCACGCCACCGTTTCCCGGACCGTTTCCTTGGTCACTTCCGGCTTCGGTGTCGCCGGGGATTTGGTGGTGACTCCAGCGCGAGGATCTCCCGGCCCTGGAGTCGGCAATTGCAGCCATGCCTTGGTCAGTTCATCGCGCTTCGCCCTGACCGCGGCCGCGTCCGCCGCCGCTGCGTGAGTTGCAATTCCATCTGCGCCAGCGTGGGATCGCAGCGGCTGTGCAGGACGCGCGCTCGATTGTAACGCTCCAGGTCGAGCTGCGCGAATTGCTTCCGGAAGGTCGAGCGCAGCGCCTTGATCGCGTCCGGAGGATTGTCGCTATCATCATCCGGCGGCTTGTGACCCGCGCCCAGAAAACGCTCACGCTCCAGGCGAAACGCGTTGGCCTCATCCAGCTTGCGCGCCTCGCCCGCCTTCTCCATCGCTTGCACGATCGTGGCGAGATAGCTCTGGCGCAGTGTCGCCAAGCCTGCCTCAAACGGACCGCGGACATCGCGCTGATATGCCGCGTCGCACTGCGCGCTGGTCTGGGTCAGCCAGGTCGCTACCTCCGCCGAAGCCGCGGGTACGCCGGAGGGCGCCGGAGTCTGGGCGGAAGCCGTTGACACCATCCATGCCATCCACATCATCGCAACAACAGCAACCGAAGGCCGAGTGGCGGACCGTCGCGCGCAAATGGACGCCTTGTTCGCACAAACGATCAGGGGGTTCCTCATAGGTAAGACATAGCATGTTGCAGTTGCCATACCCATACGCAATTTCACGCCATTCGATCGACCCATTGATGTGTCATCGCCCCCAGCCCGCCGACGCGGCGCTCACCCCTTCCGAATCGTCACTCCGCTCAACGCCGCCTTGAGCTTCTTCTCGACGTCCTCCGTCGCCTCGGCGCCAATCTGAATCGATTTCAACGCCTTGCACTTGCCGAATGATTTCAGCGCCGCATCCGTGACCGGCGGATCGTTGAGATCGAGGCTGGTCAGCTTCGAGAGCTTGGCCATCGCCGCGGCACCCGGCTCGCCCAGGCGCCCGCCGGGAATCGACAGGCTTTGAAGGTCGTTGCACTTCCCGATCTCGGCCATCACCTCGTCGTTCACCAGGCCGCCGCTGACCCGCAGGGTCTTCAATCCGCGCAGGTGGGCGATGGACGCGAATCCTACTGCGGTAGCGCCCAGGGGGGCGCCATTGATTTGCAGGCTTTCCAGCTTGGGAAACGCCGTGCCGATGGCTTTCAACGCCGCATCATTCACCCCGGGCTCATTCGTGAGATCGAGCGAAGTCATGGCCGTATGCGTCGGCCATGAGGTAAAGCCCGTGCCGACGAGCCCGGTATTATTGAGCGAGAGTGTCTTGAGCCGCGACAAACCGCTCAGGCCCGCCAGCGCGTCATCCGACAGCGGAATGCCGGACAAGTTCAGGGACTCCAGGGTGGTGCATTTGCCGAGCGCCGCGACCATCGACGTCACCACATTGGCGCCGCCCAGGCTCAAGCGCTTGAGGGAATGGCACTCCGCGAGGTGCGCGTAGCCGGCAGCGGTCAACTTGTCGATGTTGCTCATGCTCAATTCCTGCAGCGCCGGCAATTTGACGATGGGAACCAGCGCGTCGTCGCCGAACGAAACCCCATCCAGCGAAAGCCTCTCCAGGCGATGACATTGCCCTACTGCTTTTATCCCCGCGTCCCCGATCGCCACCCCGGCCAGGTGCAGTTCCTTCAAGTCGGTCAAGGCCCCGATCACCATGGCGCTGGCGGGAGTGATCTTCGCCCCTTCGATGGTGAGCCGCGTGAGATGCCGTAGCGTCCGCAATTTTTCCACAACGGCGTCCGTCACCGAAGGCCCGTGGAAGTCCAGGTCGGTGACTTCCGGCAGCGCCTCGACGATGTCCAGGTCCTCCGTGGTGATCGGCTTCTCCTCCTCCCCGTTCCGGCGAAAGTCCACGTGTGTGATGATGAATCGGTCCCCGCTCACATCCGTGATCGTTTTCACCTCCGTGGAGTTCTGCTGGTTCGGAAGATTGATCGGCACCCGCTGGCCGATCCACACCCCCGCCCCCATGGCGAGCAGCTTCTCGACGACCTGCTTTGGAGGCGTCTTCGACATCGCGGGAGTTGCCGCGGCTCCCAAGGGGCGTTTCGGCGCTGGAGTCCCGGCCGCCTTGGGGGCGGGAGTGGCCGGGGCCGTCGCGGTCATCGGCGGCTTCAGCCACTGGGCTGTGAGTTGCTCGCGCTTCTTCTGCACTTCAGCCACCTCGTCGTTGCGCTTCCGCGCGACCAGGGCGGCTTGCGTCTGGGCAAGCAGCGCGTCGATGCGCGCGAAGAGGATTTTCGCCCGATCGAAGCGCGCTTTGTCCAGCCGCGCCAGTTCCCCGCGGAAATTGGTGCGCAGCTTGACCAGCGCCGCCGGCACGATGACTTCATCCGTCATGGGCACATCCTCGCCTGCTTCGAGACGCTTCTTTTCGCCCCGGAAATAAGCGGCGTCGTCCCGGAGGTTGGCCTGGGTTGCCGCGGCGAGTTGGGTCTCGATCGTGCCTTGGTATTGTTTCTTCAGATCGCCCGCGGCCTTCTCGAAGGGCGCCACGACTTCCTGCTGATAGCTGGCTTGCCACTGCGGCTCCGTGCTCGCAAGCCACTTCCCGGTCTCCGACGTTTGGACGACGGGCGCGGGAGGCGGTTCGGGCATGGCCGGCGCCGCCGGGGCTGCGGGTGCTGGCGCTGGCGCGGCGGGTTCGGGCGGCGGCGCGGCCTCCGCTACTTTTGCCGGGGGAATCGGCACTTCCACGAGTTCAAACAAACCGTCACTCGATTCGA
>Ga0207705_10002028_pt1 | contig 15766 bp, 10 predicted proteins | sample KBSC13metaG_FD_184314 | JGI IMG/M metagenome (GOLD analysis project Ga0207705, IMG submission 184314) | Corn rhizosphere microbial communities from Kellogg Biological Station, Michigan, USA - KBS C1-3 metaG (SPAdes) (version 2) | ecosystem: Host-associated > Plants > Roots > Rhizosphere > Soil ...
TTGGCGACGACTGGAATCAACAAAAAGTTTCTTTGCTGGAACAAAAGGAAACGATTGATCCTGCACTGCTACAACAAATATCTTCTGCTCTAAAAATACCTGCTGAAGCGATACAGAATTTTGATGAGGAGCAGGCCATCAATATTATTTCAAACACTTTTGATAATTGTAATCAGCCAGCATCTGTTTTCTACAATTCTACAATCAATCCCGTAGATCAATTAATTAAAGTTCATGAAGAGAAGATTGCGCTTTATGAAAGGATGTTGAAGGAGAAAGATGAGATGATGGAAAGGTTGGAGAAATTGGTTGAGAAAAATACCAAATAAGAAGGCGAAAATTGCTGCTCCTTGTTATTCAACCCGGTATAAGAGTTACGATGCCCTGTATAATTATAATGAGGTGAATCATGTTTAAGGAAAGATATAGAATTTGCTTAAATGAAGAAACAGAGACGGTTGGTGAGGACAGCGACCAAGGAGAGAGTGGACGTCCCGCTGATAACTGCAGCCGGTTAACGATTTGCAGCCCGACTGTTCTTGCGTCAGCCAGCCTATTGCAAAGCTGTTGTTAGGCGTAATTTCTGCTATTCTTTAAAAATGTCTTTACCAAAGAACACCTTGAATTCTTCAGTAATTCTTTCGACTACAACTCTCAACTCTTTCAGTAGATCAGTATAACATGTCGAAGTAAACGTAAATCCAGAATATTGACGTAACATGTTTTTAAACTGTTCGATTTCATTCAAATCACGTACTTCATTGAACAACTGTACTCCAGGAGTAAGCCCGTTAAGATTTTGCGATCCTTGAAAAAGTAGTATTGAAGCAAACAATGAATATCTCTCCATTAGCAACCTTATAGCTTTCTTTGCTGTTTGTGGCAAGCCGTCGATGTACCTTTCTCTGCGACTGTTAATTGGTTCAGTATACTGAATTAACGAGTCGGCGGCTTTATGAATTTCATTGTTGAAATAATTACCAGCCCATGCCCTCAAGTACTTTTCTTGAAACTGAACAAATGTAAAATTCTTAATACTGGTGTTTTGGATATAGTCAAAAGCTCCCTTCTGAAATCCTACTTTTGAAATTATGTAACCGACATTTGCCCCAGTCTCCTGCATAACTGTCGTAAACGAATGAATGACTGTTTGGGGAACTTTATTTTCCCAGTTTTTGCATTCGACTATATAGATTATTCTGTCTATACTAAAAGGATCAGTTGCATATACGTCAACTTCAACTTGCCCCCGAGGAGTTTTAATAATTTTGCTTGTAGAAGCCTCAAATCCAACTTGATTTAAGACTGTACAAACGTTATCCTGAAGATCCTGCCAATCTTTTGGGTTGTCAAAAATCATGCATCGTGAATTACGCCTAACGACCGAGGCTTGCGGCAGTGCTGGCATTTATATCCGCTAGCCGAATGCTGAAGCCCGGTTTTATTTTTAGATGAAGTTAATACAAATGTTCAATAGAATTATATCTGCCGGAACTGAAGATGAGAAATGATTTGCTGCCGATTGTTTTTGCGTGTCCAGAATTGCGGCAAACCTAATGTTGGCTTTAGCCGTGTATCAACTTATTTCTTTTAAATATTCAAGGATTTGATTGGCATTATTTGTTACGAATGAAACTTGTTTGTGTGTAACTTTTTCTCCGTGTATTGCATAATTACAAATTGAAAGTATCTCTCGCAAGATGCCATAAAAGTTTTTGTCTAATAAATCGTATTTGGTCAGATCATCAATAATTTTGCTAATTGTCAAATGGCGGCGATAGTTATCTTTCTCGTTAAAAAACCTTTGCTCCCAAATTCTTCTTACTTCTGTCTCAATGCTATATCGGACTTTGAATAGTTGCAAGTTGTTGTCTGGAACATTGATTAATTCGTGTAAATCTGTATCAACTTTTACTCCGTGCTGCTTGAGTTTGTCACTCACTATTCGGTCAATTTCAGTTTCAAGCTCAGGAAGTTTATTGTCGGGAGGCGGTGGTCCAAAACCCTGAATCGTTGCATTGAATGTCTGCATTTGGGAATTGCGAATTTCGTTTTTGATGTCACCCAATTTTATCTTAATTTCTGATTTTAATTCTTCCATTTCTTTTTTAAGCTTGATGCCAAAGAATTCAATTTCAGAGAAAATGGGTACAAGCATTAGGGCAATAAATAATAGAAATATAAAGACGTCGGCAACGACCGACTGTCCATTCACAATTGCGTTATAGCGTTTAAAAAGAATTGTTCCAGTTAGTCCAAGCAGAATTAACCACCATATTATTTTAAACCAATTCGGAAGTTTCATGCGATCAAGTTAAGGTTACAGCTAACGGTTTGGGTATTGCAGAAGGCGCGGTTTTTAGCACTAAAGTTCAATCGAAGAAAGAATGTTGAACCTTACACAAATGCTTAATCGAAGTACTTCAGCCCCGCTTTTGGCAATACCTTGTTAGCAGTTCGCCCTTATTTTTTAGAGTGATATATATTCTATTATTCGTCCAATAAATTGTTGCGCAGTTCCACCTGTTTTATAACTGTCAGCAATTGTTGTTAAACTACTTGCAACACTAGTTCCGTTAAGCAACAATGTTCCAACTTTATTTAGTAATGATTTACTCTTTTCCTTTTGTCCAGCCTTTACAGAGTTTAGAAGTTCATTTAAAGTCTTATGTATTTCTTCTAGGTCAGCTTGGTTTAGTGTTTCATTTATTAGTTTTAAGTCGTCATTCGAAATTGCATCAACGTTTAAGAATTCTCTACTTAATGAAATGTCGAATAGGTCGTCAGCTATTATATTCTCGTTACGTGGATATTCTTCGTCAGTAACAACTTTTGCGATACATTTAAATCCAAAAACAATATTCTCGTGGATGTTAAATATTATCGCACACCTTTTTTCAAGATGGTTATATAATATTTGAATTTGTCCAGGTGGTCTTGTTGTTACTTGTCCTGGAAAACCAACAGGAATAAATGGTTTGTCTTTAAACTTAATAATATCTGGGATATAGTTTTTAGGAAATAAAATTCCAATAACTGTTCCTCCGGGAACACCATAGTCGTCACAGAATGTAATTTCATTTTCTTTTAAGTAAGTTTTTGTTTCTGCTCCAGGCTGACGTTGAAAAATATTTATGTCCCCAAAAAGTGAAAAAGGAAAGTAGTTTTTATCTGTTTCAATTTTTGTCCTTCTGTTTTCAAAAGTCCATTGAAAGTTGTCTGACGTAATTTGAAATACATCAACTTTTCCATCTTTATTAATTTTTTGGATAACCATTAATCTTGTTATCATATTATGTCGATGTTTTGGTGTGTCATAGGGTGACTGCTAACGTTTGTATTTCCGAAAGTACGAACATACAAACTCATTTTCCAAAAAATTGTTTTATTCATTACCGGTGATTTATATCACTTTTGCGAAGTGCTTGCTAGCGTAACGTGGTTTTAATCTTGTTATAACCTGATGGTTTTTGAATAAATACCGCTACATGACCGGTATCCTCACCGACCAGTTCAAATTTTTATCCCACATACCTTGCATCAATCACCCCCGCAGGCACGAAGGCCTCCTTATTGATCTGCACCCAGGTATTGTATTCAAACCTTTTATAGATGAGCTGTGCAGCAGTAATCACAAGAGTTTGCGAAGGCGTGTTCACATGGAATTCCAGCACCTGTGCGGCAACAGTGGTATTGTTATAAGGAATATCTATTGTATGCGTTTGGCTGCCGGTTGGCTCGCCTGTTTTCAGCAGGCATCCGGAAACAGAGATCACCAGTGTTACCAGCTTCGTGCCTCCGGGCGCAACAATTTGCTCAGAGGGAATAAAAGGATCGATGCTTACGGTCACCACGTTTTCCTGCGGTACGTTGACGCTAAAAGGTACTTTAAACCTTTGGCTTACCGGTTGCTCTTTTGTAAACTCAAGCGTGCTGATATAAGGTACTGCATCCGTTGGTGGCAATTCGTCGATCCCTGATGTGCCGAGCCATTTGGATATGGCACCGGAAAACCTGTTTTGCATGGTTCGGTCTGTTGCATTCGGCATAGAGGACATCAGCCCGCTGCGCAAGGTTTTGCCGGCCCTTGCGGCAATACCGAAATTTCCAGATCTTATTTTCGTTGCCGCCGATTGCTTCACATGCAATGGCCTCGACCGGGCGCATTGCGTTCCCATGCGACGGTAAAACACTACATTTCCGATAGTCCCATTTAAAAACACGTCTGTTACTTTAGCCATGATATTTTGATTTGTTTAGTTTATGTTCCATATACTTTTAGTGCCTGAACGCGCTATACCTGTATGCGACCCGGTGCTCTACCCGTGCGCTAATAACGCACGGGTAGAGCAGTTTATTATGCGTAGGTATAGGGAGGGACTCTGTTTGGAGTAGGGATCGTGGTGTTTAGGTGTTTTCGGAAAAATTATGCAAGGATTGTTTTATAGGTTTTTATGGGCTGCTTTATATATTCTATGAAAGATTGTTGCTTTTTGATAATTCATGTGGCGCATAGGAAGAATAGATTAGGCGGAAGAGGAAAATAATTTTCCGGATTTGTTTAGTGACGGATGCTTTCATCTGCAGATGAAAAGTGTTTGAGCTATGCTGATGAATAAAATGTTCTTTTCTATTTTATTTTTTTACAAAAAGGATAAAGAATTTGTTACATTGTGAAATAGTTTGCTGCTTTCTAAAATACTAAACTGTTTCAATATTATCTTATGCAGGAAGATGTAAAAGAGATTCTTACCACTTTTTTTGCTCAAACGAAAACTGACAATCTTGCTACGAGTAATTATCCTCGTTTCTATTCGGGATTAAGATTAAAGGTAGGTTTTGGAGTTGGCACTGTTGCCAAAATACCTTGGGTAGCTTTTTTAGGTAAAGATCAAAAGGTAATGAATGGCATTTTTCCTGTTTACTATTTCTTTAAAGAAGATCACAGGTTAGTTCTTGCTTATGGAATAAGTGAAGCAGAGAAACCGAACAAAAATTGGAAGGTTGAAGCTGGAACAAAAACGATCACTCAGTATTTCCGGCAATTTGGTAAAGAGCCTTATAAATATGGCTTATCCTATGTTTACCAGGTTTATGATACCAATAAAGATTTAGATTGGAATAAAATAGAAACGGACTTAGATCATTTAATCGCGAATTATAAACTGATAATGCAGGCCAAATAGATGAACCCATATTTTTATTCAGATACCATTTCTAATTTCATTACTGCTTCTACTAATGAGATATTCGGTTCGCTTTCTCGCAACAGCGATTTTCCAGATGATCCTACCCAAAAGGGAGCGTGGACACAGGAAATAAGAATATTAAAAAACGTACTGGAAAATGAAGAAGGAAGAATCTTCTTTGAATATTCTATCCCGCGAATGGGCAGAAGAATTGATGTTGTTTTAATTATCAAGAATGTAATTTTCGTTTTAGAATTTAAGGTGGGGGAGAAGGATTTTAATCAAAGCGCTTTTGATCAGGTTTGGGATTATGCACTTGATCTAAAGAACTTTCATGAGACAAGCCATATTAATTTGATAGCACCAGTATTAATTGCAACCGAATCGAAAAAATCCTATGCGATTATTTCGGAGATGCCTCACAATGACAACTTACTACTTCCTATAAAAACTAACGAAGAAAATTTAAGTAGCGTTATTAACTCTGTTTTAAAATTTGCAGACGGAGAAAATATTAATCTGGATACCTGGGCAAAAGGTCGTTATTCTCCAACACCTACAATCATTGAAGCCGCCATGTCTTTGTATGGTGGTCATTCAGTTGATGAGATTGCCCGTACTGATGCAGGTGCAATAAATTTATCGACAACAACTGATGCTATTTTAAAAATAATTGTAGAGGCAAAGGCACAAGGACAAAAAGCAATTTGTTTTGTAACTGGCGTGCCGGGTGCTGGAAAAACTTTGGTCGGATTAAACATAGGTGCTAAAAATTACAAAGAGAATGAAAAGTCATCTACTGTTTTTCTTTCTGGCAATGGCCCTTTAGTGAGTGTTTTAAAAGAGGCCCTTGCAAGAGACAAAGTGAAGACAGAATTCGAAAATGGAAATAGATTAAGAATAGGAGAAGCACGCAATAGCATAAAATCGATGATTCAAATGGTTCATCATTTTCGAGATGAATATTTGAAAGATGAAACGCCTCCCTTTGAGCATGTGACCATTTTTGATGAAGCCCAACGGGCTTGGGATATTACTCAGACTTCTAACTTTATGAAACGTAAGAAAAACTTACCCGGTTTTTCTATTTCGGAACCCGAGTTTCTTATTTCTTGTATGGACAGGCATCAGGATTGGGCGGTAATCGTTTGCCTTGTTGGTGGTGGACAAGAAATAAACACCGGCGAAGCAGGAATAAGCGAATGGATAGAATCAGTAAACCGCGCATTTCCAGAATGGAAAGTTTATGTTTCCGATAGATTAACCGACAGTGAATATGCGGCAGGACATGCGTTGCAATTATTAGAAAAACATAAAACGGTAATCTTCAATAAAGACCTTCATCTTGCTGTTTCCATGCGTTCCTTTCGTGCTGAAAAAGTTTCTCTTTTTGTAAAGAATCTTTTAGACATGAATGTGGAAGAAGCGAGAGAAAATTATCAGCAAATCAATGAGAAATATCCAATTGTACTTACTCGTGATGTTGCAAAGGCAAAGCAATGGTTAAAGCAGAAAGCAAGAGGAACCGAGCGCTATGGAATTGTTGTTTCATCACAAGCGATTCGATTGAAACCGTATGCCATTGATGTAAAATGCCCAATGGATCCGATCCATTGGTTCTTAGATGGTAAAGAAGATATTCGTTCATCGTATTATTTGGAAGATGTGGCAACAGAATTTCAAGTGCAAGGCTTAGAACTTGACTGGGCTTGTGTTACATGGGATGGCGATTTTAGATATTCTCCGGAAGGATGGAAATGTTTTTCTTTTGTTGGTAGTAAATGGCAGAACATTAATAAAGAAGAAAGGAAATTGTATTTGAAGAATGCTTATCGCGTTTTATTAACAAGAGCAAGGCAGGGAATGGTGATTGTTGTGCCGGAAGGCGATGATGAAGATGGAACGAGGAAGAAGGAATATTATGATGGGACGTGGGAGTATTTGAGAAAGATCGGAATGGAAATAATTTAGAAAACAGTGCTTCTATTCTTGATATATGAGAAATAGTGCTTCGCAATAACAGCGATTAATTTTTGAAATTAACAAACAATCAGACAAACATGCAAATAATTCTTCCACCATGGCTTATAACAATAATTACAGCAGTGTTAGCTTTTCTTTCCGGTTTATTATTAGAAAGATTTAAAAATCGGATAGTTCACTTAAAATTTAAGAAAAGCGTTTTTCAGCTTGCAACAGCAATACAAAATAACTATTGGGGCAATATTGAAGTACTATATAATAATAGAAAAACGAACCATTTAAGTTTAATAACAGTTGAAATTAGAAATGACAGCAATACGGATTTAGAAAAAGTCAAAATAGATTTTTGGGTTGACAATGAAAGTCAAATGTTGGCACACCAAGCAAATTATGTAGAAAGCGGAAATTCAATTTTATTTGAAGAGAATTACCAGCAGGAATTTAGTAGTGTATTAGAATTGAACAGTGAAGATTTAAGATTAAAGGAGGCAAATCCTAATCATGAAACTTCTGGCTTAACTCAAAGGGTTAATTGGATTCTTGCGAATAAATCATTTAATTTGCCAGTTTTTAACCGCGACACATCAGTTAAATTCCAAATTCTCGTTGAAAATTTTCAAGGACAAGTACCAAAGTTGATTGTAAGTGTATTGCACAAATCATGCAAGTTGGTAGAAGAAGTTAATGAAAGTGAAATTACTAACACTAAAAATAAAATTGTTGGAACAATATGGATATTATTGGCATTTGTTGCAACTACTACTATTTATTGGAAATTTCAAAATAATCCTTACGCAATAATTTGGACTGGAATTAGTACTCTAATAGCTCTTTATATAGCCTTAAGCATATATTATTTTATAAAATTAATTAAAAGAATTTTGCGCTAATATTGACGTTTATGCACAAATGGAATCCTGTCTTTCCTCACCTGCACAAAGCCGTGTCCGGTGTACGTAATTTGATGATACAGCGTTTTGATTTCAAACAGCACTTTCAGAAAACCATCATATGAACACCCTCAATTTAAAGCCTATTAAGTATGACCTTTTTCTTCCTTTATCTTTTTAGTATTGAATAACAATGTTTATCAATCGTTATAAGCATAAAAATTTCTCCTTCTTCTTTTGTCTTCCATTGGAGGAATTATTTTTTATTTTATCAAATTCATATGTTACTTGGATATCTGCTTCAAAAGGTGAACCTTTGGTCCGATAAAGTATTATATGGTATATCTCAGTCTTGATACATGCGTATGGCTGGCTCTATTAAAAATAAGATTCGAAGAGGAAGATAATTTGTTTGAAGAATTGCTTTTCTGGATAGAGAACGGGCAAATCTGTTGCATCACTACACCTAATTTGCAAACGGAGTGGCATAGAGATAAAGGAGGTAAAAAATCTGAAATTATCAATGACCTGAAGCTGGTCGATCGCCGGCTTCTAGAACGCGTTGCTCCGATCGCTGATTTTAGGTCGCTCCTACACGCAGACGCTGCAGACAAATTATTGACGAAAAGGATCGAAAGGCTTGATCATATATTTACCACAATGGCTATGATGGCTGATTGTGAAGAAGAGATTTACATTGATGCTGTAAAAAGGAATCTAGCATGTATTGCACCCAACCACATTAAGGATAGCTTAAGGGATACTGTAAATATTCTAACGATTTTGCGGTTTGTAAAGGAAAAAAATCTGACTCCATGCCTGTTTGTCACTAATGATGGAGATTTCAATGCGGGAAAGGAAAACAAACTTCAGGTTCATATTCAGCTGGAAAGCGATTTTAAGGCAGCTAATCTTGAATATATTTTTTTCGAAACAGACAATGGTAACTTCGGAGGGACATTATTTCACAAATTGCGAAGTTTTAAACTTCCTTCCCTGAGAGACCACTTGAGAGAAGAGAAATCAGCGAATGAGTCGAGGAAACTTCAGCAGAAAAAACAGGATGAGGAAAATCTTAGGCAAAAGGTAGATCCTTCGTTCCTTGAAAATCTGCCCCATATTGACCTCATTCTTGACAAACCATCTCCTTCCGAACTGGACCGGGAAATCTTAGATATCTTTTTTAGAAAGCATCCAGGCTATAAGGAGTATTTCATGAAAAATTTAGGTAATCAACAGATATAAAAATGAGCTGGCTTGACTATTTAATCGATGAGGGTTTTTTAAGGCCCGAGCAAAATCCAGAACCAGAAGCGGTTCCCAAGGGATTTATTGTTCCCCGGTTTGAATCGTTGGCGTATGTACTCAAGCTAAGTAATGGCTTCGACAACAGTACGGATATACAGATTATTAACAAGGTCATCAAAGTTATTACCGATCTTTCCAAAAATCCACGAGATAATTATCACACCTGGTATACCTGCATCAAGATACTAAGCAATATTCCAAATGAAAAAATCCCTTTATCTATTCTTGACTATATTCCGGTTTGGCTTTCCGGCAGGTTCGATACAATGCTGCAAAGCTCGGAACTTATTGAAGTGTTGTTGCCAAAGTTTCTTGGTGAAGCACCATCTGAAGCTGATATCCTTAAAGCGGGAAAAATAATCAAACATCTTTTGGATATTGAAAAGAGCACGGAGTCAGATCCTGTTACAAAACCAGGAAGCAGTTATGCCTCGCGCGTTTATACATATTATCTTAAAGAAATGGTAACAAAGGCTAAGATAAAGAAGCAAATGGTTCAGCATTTACAACTATCCTTTTTTTATATTCTTGCAGACCAGGTCAACCTGCTTGCGAGAGACTTTGCTGCTGCGGCAGAGGTGAAAGCAGGAGAAACCTCATATATCATTCTTTGCATACCAAAAGACAAGAATTTGCAAATCATCGTTCGACTTCTTGAGAACAATTCTGTAATTGAAAAGGGGCAGGTGGAAAATTATCAGTCTCTTGAGTGGAGTGAACTGTCATCAAGACTTGAAATGAAACTTGCTACAACTATCAAGGACCCTAAAAGCAGGCGACAAGTGCTTCATAGACTTTCTCAAAATCTATACGGTGACCTGATGTCCCTTTTTGGAAATCAGGCAATTGATGAGCTCCATGAGGAAACTCATCATGGTGATGAATTAATCTATTTGTTCGCCTACATCCTCAGAGAATTCCTATTGGAACTCGCTTGCTCAAGGCCGACGGATGCGAATAATTTTTTGCGTGATCTGCTGAGAAAACAGGAATACCATATCCCTATTTTCAGGAGAATGGCTCTTTATATTATAGCAGGTTCATGGCAGAATTTGAAGGATGTTTTTTTTGACATGATACAAGATGGAGATCGACACAGATATTTTTCCGATTACAAGTATGAGCGCGATCTAGATTATTTACTTAAAGCCGTTCAAACACAATTGAATAATAGTGAAAGCACGAAAATAGTAGACATTATTGAAGCCGGACCTAAGGATGATGAGTATCCCGAAGACCACCAACAGTGGAAGTTAAGATGGCTTAGTGTCCTGAAGGATCATCCAGTTTTCGCTGCCCTTTATCAAAAGCTTGCGAAAGAATTAGAAGTGGGGGACCTCAAGGTGCCAAAAAGAGGACGTTCTTGGGTAACGATTGGGCCAAATTCTCCGTTTTCTGTCGATGAGATACAGAATATGGATCAAGAAACATTACTCCGCAATATTAGGGAATTTCCAGACAGTGACAGGTTCGGTGAACCTTCAGCAGAAGGTTTTGCCGAAAACCTAATGAAGGCCGTTGAAAAAGAGCCCGCAAAATTCGTGGATATGATCATGACTCAACCTAAAGTCGCGCCCCTCTATATTTACTATCTTCTGCTGGGTTTGACGAAGGCCTGGAAAGATCATCTTACCTTTGATTGGGAAACGGTTCTTAATTTTTGTAACAGGTATATTGATGAAGGTAAGGACTATCAACCCCTATCTGATAGGACAAGGCCCTTTAAATGGGAATGGCTTTTCAGCGAAATAGGCCGACTAATATCTGAAGGCATGCGGGATGATAATGAGTTTGACGAGCGACTGATGCCCCTTTCAAAAGAGATTCTACTGCATCTTGGTGCAAACCTACAATTTCAGGAAATGGGGTCTCACAGTGGAAAGGTAGATTACGTCGGCTATTCTTTAAATTCAAACGCTGGCCCCATACTGCGAGCCGCTCTTGATTATTCATTGCGGTGGTACAGGATGGCGGTGGATAAGGGTGAGGCGGTAAAGATGGAACTTAGAGAGATTTTTGATGCTTCATTTGAAAAAGGAATTATTGACACGTATGTACTGGTGGGTATGTATCTTCCTCACTTTTTCCTGCTAGATAAGGAATGGACTGAAGCGAAGATTCGCGAATTTAATAAAATCGAAGACAGCCGCTGGAAACCCTTTATCGCTGGATTAAGTTTTGCACAGCCTGCCTGGAGTAAAGAGATTTATTTGCTATTATACCCTCATTATGAAAGGTCTTTAGATGGCAAGGAACCAGTTGACACAAGGTATCAACATGGGATTATCAGGCACCTGACGGCGTATTACCTGTGGGACTACAATAACGGGGACCGCAGTCTCATGGAACAGTTAATCCATAAATCCAATCCTGAAAATGTAAAGGAACTTTTACAATTCCTGCGACAACAGACCGCCTACCTAGAGGATTTGAGTGCTGACGAACAGGAGAACACAAGGAGGAAAGTGATTGAGCTGTGGAAAAAGATCGCTGATGGGGCTGTAGACGGTTTCGGAGATTCAGAAGAGATCTTTTCGAGGTTAATTTATCTTTCCAAGTACCTGAACTTTTTGGATGAAGAATTAGTTAACCTATTGCTCAAGTCCGTTCCCTTCCTCAAAGATTACACCTCTTCGAGCGGTATGCTTACTACACTTATACGGCTAAAAGATTTGCCATCACCTGTGGAAAATGCTCCTCACATCGCCCATATTATGGAAGCACTCCCGTTTGCTGATTATATATCAGAAGACCAGCAGGAATTGGTTAAGACACTTGTCACCTTCCTGTTTGAACAAGGGGAAAAAGGTATCGCAAAATATATTTGCAATAAACTTACTATTAAGGGATACGATTTCTTGATTGATACATATAATCAATATCATAGGTTGTGATAATCGTACCAGAATAAAAGGCACTTAGCTAATTCAGTCGTTACGGCAGGAATTGGTATTTTACATAAGAGTGGGTTCATCAATTGAGGGAATTGATATTTTATTATTATGTGAAGAAAAATCTCTATCAATAATAAAATTATCGCTTAACATATTTATTTTCTTTTTAGGAACTCTTTTATTTGGGCAATAGATCTTTTCATGAATTTTATTCGAATTCAAACAATCCCTAAATGCCGAAACAATAAACGATACTAAAATAAAAACTGCTTTATTTGTTCCTTTGCTACCACCGCCGGAGGTAATCGTTCGGCCAATACCAATTCTTACCCTTACCAGTTTGCAACATACAAACGGTTTTGTTTTTTAAACAGGCATCAGGTGAGGCGTCCCTGCTGACTCAGGCAAACACCAACATACTCAACAATTCGGCGGCGTGGTGGTCTATTGCCCGGAGATGCGACAATGTGTCTACACCACCGAAGGCCCTGAGCGCGCCTGGGAAGCTGCCTCCGTAGATGTACCAGCATTTGTGGGCAAAACGGTGCAGACCTGGATTGGATTTATTTCAGATTCAGGCAAAGACGTTGCCACCAGTGTTTATACGGGAGAAGTAATTGTGGTCTAAACAATGATTACCGGTGGTTCTTTTATAGGTAATGCAATACCGTATTTTAGGAATTACGGTAATCGTTAAACCTGCGATGGCGCTGCTATACTAAGTTTGCAATAAAATGTTATTCTCTAAATGAAGATGCTTGTGCAGGTTCAGTTCAAATTCATAAATAACAAAATTTACCTGAACGGCTTTCCTTGCATAATTGCCTTCATCTGCAACCTATCCTCAAAAACCCCTTCATCGGCCTTTCAGAGGAACGGAATACAGCAATAGATTATTAAGGCGGCCGGGAGTGAGGGCATATCAGAATCTTTGTGAATCTCTTCATAATGATAGATTTAATTTTTTTCACAAATATTCTCATTTCCGTCTCCCTAAACAACGGATTGCAGCTAATTCCAAGTACTCCATTACTTTACATGTACCATTCTGTGAGCTTTGACGATCCCTTCCGTTCTTAATTGAACCGTATAAAAGCCGGCAGCCAGATTCCCAGTTTCCCAGGTAATATTATGCGTTCCGGCCGGTATCACCTGATCTAAAAGGCTTTTTATCATCCTGCCACTTTCATCATAAATACTTAACTGTACCCGGCCCTCTTTTATTAGATCAAATGAAATTACTGTAGATCTGCTAAAGGGGTTAGGATAATTGCTCAACGTTATGTATTTCATTAGGGTCTTTGCATTTTCGCCTCTGGTGTCATCTTGCTGTTTTCCTTTTGTTGCCCCCGGCCTTCGTAGTTCATCAATAATTTGTTGGGCCGCATTTATAAGTTCCTGGCGGCTTTTATCTGAAAAGAGTTCAAACCTGGCGAATAGATTTACTACTAACTCGAAGCCCCGGAGCGTATTGATGACATCTCGGGTATCGTCTTCCCTGTACTGAACTAAGGCTATTTTTAAGAATATGGTCAAGAGATTGCCTTCTGGCCGTGTTAACTCTTTCGATGAAACCAATATGTCCACTTTGCTAATAAGGTTTTGGATTTGCTTTTCTATACCTATTACTTGTTGTACGGTTACGGTGATACTGCTTTGGTTATTAATAGTGTCGGGGTCTGCCTGGCCACTGGCCGTTATTGCAGCCTTATTAATAATAGTGCCGGGCTGAGAGCTGGTGGCTACAATGGTCAATACTGCCTGGTTTCCACTGTTCAGGGAACTGACGGTCCAAATTCCAGTAGTTGCATTATAACTGCCCACAGATGCTATCACCTGGCCGAAGCTCAAGCCGGCAGGTGCGACATCTGAAACGGATATACCTGTAGCTTTATCAGGCCCTTTATTAGTCAGGGTTAAAGTATAGGTTACCATTTGCCCTACAGTTAAGGAGGTTTTGTCGGCCGTCTTAGTTAATTGCAGATCGGCGCTAATCAGTCGTTGTTGCACGGTCAATGTAACACTGCTTTTATTATTGACCCCATTGGGATCCGGTTGGTCACTGGATATGATGGCGGTAGTATTAGTTATAGTTCCCGGCTGTGTAAAAGTACCTGCGATTACAAGCGTTGCTATACTATCCTTATTCAGGGAGTTGAGGGACCAAATACCCGTGTTATTATTGTAAGTACCTGCAGAGGCGGTTGCCTGATTAAGTGTAATACCTGAAGGCAGCGTATCTCTAACAGCTATGCCGGTGCCCTGATCAGGCCCTTTATTACTTAATGTGATGGTAAAGGTTACTGTATCGCCTACCAGGAAAGAACTGCTTTCGGCGGTTTTGGTTACTTCCAAATCAGCCAATTGTGATGCACCCCCTAATAACAGGCACTTTGAAAACTCGCTGGTGTTATTGTTTGGATCGGTAGCTGTGGAAGTAATAGAAGAACCTACAGGTACGGTAACGCCCGTAAGAGTAATAGAAAAGTTAGCATTTCCGGAGGCATCAGTTGTCACTGAATCAAATCCAAGGAAGGTTTGCCCGTCACCAAAACCGGAGGGATTGCAGGCAATGTTGGAGAAAAACTCCAGTTTATATGTGGCATTGGCCGCACTATTCAATGTTCCTTGTATTATGGTGTTACTCCCACTACCAGAGGCATTCGTTAATTCCGGATGATTTTGAAAATTATTTGGTCCGGTTATGGGGCCACCCGGATGATTAGGCGTTACCCCGTCATTTCCCAGATCTATGCCTAATTCTGTATTATTAAAAATGGAATTGCCGGTCATCAGTATGCCAGTACCAGTTCCGGCAAGAGCAATTCCTTTTCCATTATCTGTTATGGTATTGTTGTTTATACTGGCTATGGAAGCATCATTAATTAAAATACCTGTTGCATTTCCGGAAATAGTGTTGCTGTCGATATGGGCATCATTTGATCCATCCATTTGAATACCGGGCCCCGTGTTATTGGTTATGGTATTATTGGTAATGCTTTTCTTAAATATTGCAGCCGAGTTGAAAAGTTCTAATCCAACAAAATTATTGTGGTCAAGAATGTTCTTTTCAAAAATAAACGTTGCCAAAGGCAATGCCTGCCCATCACTGGTAATACGGAGGCCAGCACGTCCACTAAATGTATATTCATTTCCCCTGGCAGTAATATCAATCCGGGCACTGGCGCTTGCAAACACATCAAGACGGCTGCCATCTGTTCCATTTCCTGAGCTCCTGGTATCAAATATATTAAGCGCCAGTTCTCCACCGCCCTGAATTCTTCCGTGTACGCCTTCTGTACCATTATTGGCATATACCTCATTCGTTTCTGTCAATGTAGCTTGCACACCCGGCGCCAAATCACTTACATAATTTAATCCAAAGGCCGACATGCCTTCCCAGCGGTTGTCGGTAAAGTTCTTTTTGCCAGACGCTTTAAAAATTATATTAGCTCCAGCCTGCCCTGCCCGCATGGTATCCCCGAGAAAAAGCCAGTTTATG
>Ga0207705_10002030_pt1 | contig 15762 bp, 13 predicted proteins | sample KBSC13metaG_FD_184314 | JGI IMG/M metagenome (GOLD analysis project Ga0207705, IMG submission 184314) | Corn rhizosphere microbial communities from Kellogg Biological Station, Michigan, USA - KBS C1-3 metaG (SPAdes) (version 2) | ecosystem: Host-associated > Plants > Roots > Rhizosphere > Soil ...
CTCGGGCGCCGTGGTGCCGGTCTACGGCCGGTCCTAGCAGGCTTTCCCCCGCCGCCCATCGGGCGGCGTGTGCGACACCGCCTACAAAGAATCACAACGAATGACAATTCGATGACAATTGGCTTCGTAGTCTGGCAGCCATGGCATTGTCGTCCCTCGTCGTCGGAACTTACCTGGTGGTCCTGCTGGTGCTGGCGTTCTATGGCTGCCACCGCTCGGTCCTGACCTACCTGTACTACCGCCACCGGAACAACAAGCCGAAGCCTGCCGGAACCTTCACGGATCTGCCCGCCGTGACCGTGCAGCTGCCCCTGTTCAACGAGATGTACGTGGTCGAGCGCCTGCTGGAGTCGGTGGCGCAGATCCGCTACCCGCGGGACCGCTTCCAGATCCAGGTCCTCGACGACTCGACGGACGAGACCCAGCAGATCTGCCAGCGCAAGATCGGCGAGCTGGCGGTCCGCTATCCGGAGCTGGACATCGAGTACGTCCACCGCGTCGACCGGTCGGGATTCAAGGCGGGCGCGCTCGACAACGGGCTGCGCACCGCCAAGGGCGAGTTCGTGCTGATCTTCGACGCCGACTTCCTGCCCCAGCCCGACGTGCTGGAGCGGACGATCGACCACTTCTTCGATCCGAAGGTGGCGGTCGTGCAGTGCCGCTGGGACCACGTGAACCGCGACTTCTCCGCCCTGACCGAGATGCAGGCGCTGATGCTGGACGGTCACTTCATCATGGAGCACGCCGGGCGCAATCGGTCGGGCCGCTTCTTCAACTTCAACGGCACGGCGGGCATCTGGCGCCGGTCGGCCATCGCGGACGCGGGCGGCTGGCAGCACGACACGCTGACCGAGGACATGGACCTGTCCTACCGGGCCCAGGTGCGCGGGTGGCGGTTCGTCTACCTGCCCGAGATCGCCGCGCCAGCCGAGCTGCCGGTCGAGATGTCGGCCTTCAAGGCGCAGCAGTTCCGCTGGGCCAAGGGCTCGATCCAGGTGGGCCGCAAGCTGCTGCCGATGATCCTGCGCTCGAACGTCTCGTTCGCCCAGAAGACCGAGGCCTTCTTCCACCTGACGAACAACCTGTCGTACCCGCTGCTGCTGCTGCTGTCGTTGCTGCTGCTGCCGAATCTGGCCTTTCGCACCCAGCACGGCATCCGCGAGGTGCTGACCATCGATCTGCCGCTGTTCTTCGGCACCACGCTGAGCATCGCCAGCTTCTATCTGGCGTCCGAGCGGGAGATCGAGAAGCTGATGTACCCGGGGCGCCCCCGCCGCATCCAGTGGTCGGTGCTGCGCCGGCTGCCGCTGGTCATGTCCGTCGGCATCGGCCTGTGCGTGAACCAGTCGCGCGCCGTGATGGAGGCGCTGCTGGGGCGCGAGACCGAGTTCGTGCGCACGCCGAAGCACGGCATCCGCGGGAAGCTGGAGTCGTGGACCGGCAAGAAGTACCGGGCCGCCCGCTCGGTGACCCCTTACATCGAGATGGCGCTGGCGGGCTACTTCGTGGTCGCGGTGGGGTTCGCCTTCCGCAACGGCCACTATCTTTCGCTGCCTTTTCTCTGCCTGTTCCTGTGCGGCTTCGCCTACGTGGGCTGGCTGTCGCTGTGGCAGGGCAACCTGGGCACGGCGCTCCGCCGGCTGTTCTCGCGCGGCAACCGCGTCACGTCGGTCGTGCCGCCGCCCGCCTACCCGGCGCTGGCGCAGCCGCTGGCCAACCCGGTGCAAACCATGCGCGAGTCTTCGCTGACGAATCCGCTGCGTTCCGAGGCCTGAACGGGGGCGGCGCCCGCCGTCAACGCTCCGAGCGGTAGACCGGGGCCGGTGCCGCTTCCGGCGTCGCGCGTACCAGCACGTAGTCGTCGTGCCGCGCGACGATCGGCCTGCCCGTGACGCGTGGGTCGTTCTCGGGCAGGTACAGCCAGACCGCCTGCTGGGCGTGAGCGCGCACGTACTCGTCGAAGTGAGCTTCGGTGATGCGACCGACCGAGTTCGTGTCGAGGGGGGCGATCACCAGGAAGCCCGCCTCCAGCAGGTCGTTGGCGCGGCCGACCGTGGTCACGATCGGCTCGCGCGGCCCGATGGCGTCCAGGTCTCGCTTCAGCGCGCCGCCGAACGCGTGCTCGGTGAAGGACTGGCGCAGCGCCTCGGCCGTGACGGCCAGCGGGTACATCGCCGGCGTGCCTGCCACAGCCACGCCCGTGACCAGGGCGAGCGCGCCCCGTGCCCCCTGCCGCCAGGAGCGGGCGGCGCCGTCGATCAGCAGGGCCACCAGCATGAAGATGGGAGGCGTCCCGTAGAACAGGAAGCGGTCCATGTCGGCCTTCGGCCAGCCGCTGGGACGGACGAACGCCGCCACCGCCAGGCCGGCCAGAAACAGCCCGGCCAGGACGCGCCGGCGCGGCTTCTTCGTCGCCAGCGCCACCACCAGGGCGGCCACGAAGGCCGGTCCCAGCTCGAGCGCGGCGAACAGCAATCCCTGACGGGACCAGACCGGCACCCCGTCTGCGTCGAATTTCCACTGCGGCAGCCGCGGCGGCCATGAAAACCCGAGATGGGGCGTGGCCATGGTCCCCTGACCCAGCACCCCCTGCACCACCCCCGAGCCGGCGGCGCCGATCAGCGCGGCGAACACCAGCCCGCCCACCAGACGCCAGGGCAAGCGCCGGGCCACCACCAGCGGCAGCAGCAAGACGCCGATGAACAGCATCGACTCCTCGGCCATGCGCGGCAACAGCGCGCAGGTGGGCAGCAAGAATGCCAGCGCGGTCCAGTTCCGGCGCGCGGCGGCGTCGCTGGTGACCGCGCCGCTGTCCGCGCGATAGGCCGGCAGCGCCAGGGCCAGCGCCAGCGTGTAGAACGCGAAGCCCAACCCCGCGGGCCGGCGCAGGATCGCGTCCGCGTACGCTTGGGAGGTCCGGCCGTGGATGGCGTCCGTGGTCATGCCTTCCGTGAAGCAGCGGATGAACACCGGGCCGAACCCGAACATGAACAGCGCCCGGCCCAGCTGGCCCGCCACGGGCGAGCGAAACAGCACGCGGCTGACCGCGCGCAGGTTCGTCACCGTCAACGCCACGCAGCCGGCGGAGACCAGCGCCATCCCTTGCTCGATCTGCAGGGGAAGGGCGGTGAGGACGACCGCCACCAGGGCGTCGTACACGGCATGGTAGGCCAGCGGCGCGCGCGGATCGTTGAGGGCGGTGGGGGGCAGGTTGCCGTGCAGGAACTGACCGACGATCGTGCGGTGACACTCGATGTCCCAGCGATCGGTGAACCAGAACAGCACCGCCAGGGCCAGGACGATCGCCAGGTCGATCCGCGTCCACAGGGCGTGATGCGCGCGGGCGGGTCGGAACCAGGCCCGGGCCAGCAGCGCGAGCACCACCAGGACCGCGCCCGCCGTCCAGGTCATTCCGGCGATGGACCGGGTCAGCTGGCCCAGCAGAAGCCCGGCCACCCAGAACGACGCCAGCACCGCGGGCGCCGTCAGGTGCCCCCGCCGCCCCAGCAGGAACACCGCCCGACTGCGCAAGGCGACCCGGGCTGCCAGCGCGGCCACGATCAGCGCGCCCCAGACCGACAGCACGCTCACCGGCGCCCCCGCCGCGACCGGATCGCGACAGCGCGATCACGTTGCCGCGCGCCCGCCCGCCATTTTTGCTCGGCCCGCTCCACTCGCCCTTACCTCAGCAAGGGAAGTGCCGTACCGCACGCCGGGCCTGTTCAGGATTCGCGACCAGACGAAAGGGTGTGCCCGAACGACGAACGGCGCAGGTTCTCCCGCGCCGTTCTCCCTATCGCAAAAGGGCTCACCTGTGGTCAGGGAGGACCAGGTCCCCCCCTGGGCGCCTACAGCGCCTTCTTCACCAGGTCTTCGATCTTCGCGCGCGGCACGGCGCCCACCAGCTGGCCGACCACCTTGCCCTCCTTGAAGACCAGCAGGGTGGGGATGCTGCGGATGTCGTACTGCTGCGGGACGCCCTGGTTCGCGTCGATGTCGAACTTGCCGACGCGCAGCTTGCCGGTGTACTCGGTCGCCAGCGCCTCGACGTGCGGAGCGATGGCGCGGCAAGGGGCGCACCAGGCCGCCCAGAAGTCGATGAGAACCGGGGTCGACGACTTCAAAACCTCGGCCTCGAAGTTGGAATCGGTCACCTCGAGAATGTTCGCGCTGGCCATGATGCGGACTGCTTAGCACGTGACCCAGGTCGTGTCATGCCGCACCGTCGTGGGCAGCCGATTCGGGGCCGTCGTGGTACATAAAGCCGGGTGGCCACGCTGACGGCGGTCCAGATCCTGGCGTACGCGCTTGCGTCGGCGCTGTTCCTCGGTCATCTGCTGACCACGCGGCCCGGGGCGACCCGCATCGCGCGCGGGGTGCTGCTGATCGCGTTCACGCTGCAGCTGGTGGACATCGGCATCCGCTGCGTGGGTGGTGAGAACCCCGTGTCCTCCACGCGCGAGGCGGTGGGGTTCGTGGGCTTCCTGATCGCGGGCGGGTTCCTGCTGGCGGGCCTGCGCTACCGGCTGTCGGCGGCGGGCGCGTTCGCGGTGCCGGCGTCGCTGACGCTGCTGGTGCTGGCGCGCGTGGTGCCCGCCGAGCCTGGCGCGCCCCGCATGGGGGCACTGGGTATGACGCACGTCTTTCTGGCCACGCTGGGCGTGGCGGTGTTCGCGTTCGCGGCCGTGCTGGCCGTCCTTTACCTGCGCGAGGAGACCCGCCTGAAGAAGAAGCGCTTCAATCGGATGGCCGCCGACGAGACGCCGCTGGCCACTCTGGACGGCCTGGGGTTGCGCTGTGTGTCCGTGGGCTTCCCGGTGTTCACGCTGGCCCTGGTCACGGGCGCGGTGTGGATCGCGCGGCTGGGCGGCCTGGCCGCCAGCGAGGCGCGCCGCCCCGAGTACCTGATGGCGGTGGCGGCCTGGCTGGCGTTCGGCGGATTGCTGCTGGCGCGCGTGGGCGCGGGCTGGCGTGGCCACCGGGCCGCCTGGCTGACGCTGGGTGGGTTCGCGGGGCTGTTCACGGTGCTGCTGCTCTATGTCCTGCGGTCGCTGAGCTAGCCGACGATGCCGGGTGGAATCGACTTTGCGGTTCTGGGGCTGTCGCACAAGACGGCGCCGCTGGACGTGCGGGAACGGCTGGCGTCGGCGCCGGACCAGATCGGCGAGATCCTGCGCGGGTTCGCCGGGCTGGAGCCGGTGCGCGAGGTGGCGCTGCTGTCCACCTGCAATCGCGTCGAGGTGTACCTGGCCGCCCCCGATCCGGACGCCGCCATCGCGGCCCTGCGCCGCCACCTGGCGGACCGCGCGGGGGTCGACGAGCTGGACCTGGCCAATCATCTGTATGCGCGCGTCGACGTCGACGCCGTTCATCACCTGTTTCGGGTGGCCAGCAGCCTTGACTCGCTGGTCATCGGTGAGCCGCAGATCCTGGGCCAGGTGAAGCAGGCGCACGACGACGCCGTCACCCACCGGACGGCGGGGGGGGTGCTGGCGGCCTGCTTCTCGGGCGCCTTCCGCATCGCCCGGCGCGTGCGGCGCGAGACCGAGATCGCGCGCAACCCCGTGTCGATCAGCTCGGTGTCGATCGAGTTCGCGCGCAAGATCTTCGACGGATTCCAGGGGCGGACCGTGCTGCTGGTGGGCGCGGGCAAGATGGGCGACCTGGCGGCGCGGTCGCTGCACGCGCACGGGGCGGAGGTGGTCGTCACCAACCGGACGCTGTCGCGGGCCCAGGAGGTGGCGGCGCGCATCGGCGGCCACACCCACCCCTTCGAGGACCTGCACAGCGCGCTGGTGAAGGCCGACATCGTCATCGCCTCGACGGGGGCGCGCCGCCCCGTGCTGACGCGCGCGTTGATCGAGGCGGCGCAGAAGAAGCGGCGAGGACGGCTGTTGTTCCTGATCGACATCGCCGTGCCGCGTGACGTGGAGCCCGAGGCGGCGCAGCTGCCGAACGTGTTCGTGGCCGACATCGATGACCTGCAGAGGCTGGCCGACGAGCACCGCGACGGCCGCCGGACGCATGCCGACCGGGCCGAGGCGATGGTCGAGCAAGAGGTGGCGCGCTTCCTGGAAGCGTACCGGGGGCGCCGCGTCGGTCCCACCATCGTGGCGCTGCGCGATCGCGTGCTGGAGACGGCGCGCGCCGAGGCGGAGCGCGCGGTGGCGTCCCTGCCCGGCCTGGGCGACCGCGAGCAGCGGGCGATGTTCGAGCTGGCAGACGCCATCGCGAAGAAGCTGCTGCACCGGCCCCAGGTCGCCCTGAAGAAGGGCGGTGGCGATCCGGTCGAGGGGGCGTCGCTGGTCACGGCGGCGCAGCGTCTCTTCGAGCTGGACGTACCCGAGGAGGGCGGCCCCAGCGCGCCGGCCGAGGCCACTGACAAGGATGGGCAGGCGGCGCCGGCCGAGGACGGCCGCCCGGCGGGGCAGGCGGTGGGACGATGACGGCGCCCGTACCCGCGCGGGTGGTCATCGGCACGCGCGGCAGCGCACTGGCGCGCTGGCAGGCCGATCACGTCGCCGCCGAGCTGGCCCGCGTGGCGCCGGGCCTGCAGGTCACGCAGCAGATCATCGTCACCGAAGGCGATCGCTTCCAGACCGGGCCCGTCATCGAGCGCGGCGGCAAGGGGGTGTGGGTGAAGGAGATCGAGGCGGCCCTGCTGGCGGGGACGATCGATCTCGCCGTGCATAGCCTGAAGGACGTGCCGGCCGAGCTGGCGGCGGGGCTGGCGCTGGCGGCCATCCCGCCGCGCGCCGATCCTCGCGACGTCCTGATCAGCCGCCAGGGGCACGTCCTGGGCGCATTGCCGGCGGGGAGCCGGGTGGGCACCTCCAGCTTGCGGCGCGTCTGTCTGCTGCGCGCGGCGCGTACGGATCTGAACATCGAGCTGCTGCGGGGCAACGTCGACACGCGGCTGCGGAAGGTGGCCGACGGCGTGGTCGACGCCGCGGTGCTGGCGGCGGCGGGGCTGGACCGCCTGGGCTTCGGGGCCCGCATCACCGAGCGGCTGTCCACCGACGTCATGCTGCCGGCCATCGGGCAGGGCGCGCTGGCGATCGAGACGCGCGCGGGCGACGAGGCGGTGCGCGGCCTGTGCCGTCGGCTGGCCGATCCGGCCGCCGAGGCGACCGTGGCGGCGGAGCGGGCGCTGTTGAAGGGGCTGGGCGCGGGCTGCCGCACGCCGGTGGCCGGTCACGCGACCATCGACGGACAGACGTTGCGGCTGCAGGGGCTGGTGGGCCGGCCTGATGCGAGCGAGATCCTGCGCGACGAGGAGAGCGGGCCGTCGCACGCCGCCGAGGCGCTGGGCGCACGGCTGGCGGCGCGGCTGATCGCGCGCGGCGCGGGACGGATCCTGGCCGAGCTGGGCGACATCTAGTTCGCCCACGAGCCTTCTCGCCGGATTTTCGTCCCGCGCATGTCACAGGAGCCCCACCTGCCTCGTCATGAGGGGCAGGAGGGTTTCATGCTCAAGTGGTTCATTCGGCGAAGGCTCGAGGCTTTCGAGCGGCAACACGGCTACGACGCGTCCTACATGCACGAGGTGCTGGACGTCGACGGGGCGGCGTTCATGAAGTTCTCGCGCGCCACCGCGCTGGGCGCATACCGCAAGGACGTACCCGCCGACGTCTACTGCGGCGCCTCGCTGACGTCGTCAGTGCTGGCGGACTGCGGGCCCTGCACGCAGCTGGGCGTCGGGTTCGCGCTGCAGGCGGGGGTGGCGCCCGACACCATCGCCGCCATCATCCGGGGCGACGATGGGGCGATGCCGCCCGACGTGGCCCTGGCGGCCCGCTTCGCGCGGGCGGTCCTGGGGCGCGACGCGCCGGTCGATACGTATCGCGAGGAGATCCAGCGGCGCTGGGGCGACCGCGCGCTGCTGTCGCTGGCCTTCGGCATCATGGCTACCCAGCTGTATCCGACGCTGAAGTACGCCATGGGATACGGCAAGGCTTGCACGCGCGTGGTGGTCCAGGGGCAAACGGTCTCGCCCCGCCGTCCCGCCGTCGCCGGAGCGGCGTTAGGGTAGGGCGATGACCACGCAAGGTGCTGGCCAGGCGGACACCGACTTCGAGCCCCACCGGGCGTTCCTGGTGGGGCTGGCCTACCGGATGCTGGGGTCCGTCGCCGAGGCAGAGGACACTGTGCAGGACGCGTTCCTGCGCTGGCGCGAGATCGATCGGGCCGCGGTGACGGAGCCCCGCGCCTACCTGGCACGGGTCGTCTCGCGCCTGTGCCTGGACCGGATGAAGTCCGCCAGCCATCGCCGCGAGCAGTATGTGGGCATGTGGCTGCCCGAGCCGGTGGTGGCGCAGCCGGCGCACAGCCTGGCCGACGACCTGTCGGTCGCGCTGCTGCTGGCGCTGGAGCGCCTGTCGCCCCTGGAGCGGGCGGCGTTCCTGCTGCACGACGTGTTCGACATGGACTACCCGGCGGTGGCCGACGCGCTGGAAAGCAGCGAGGCGGCCTGTCGCCAGCTGGCGGCGCGCGCCCGGACGCACGTGCGTGAGGACCGGCCGCGCTATCCCGCGGACGACGTCGAGGCCCGCAAGCTGGCCGATGCCTTCGTGTTCGCGGCGGGCACCGGCGACGTGGCCAGCTTCGCGCGGCTGCTGGCCGAGGATGCCGTGTTCTACGCGGACGGCGGGGGCAAGCGGCGGGCCGCCCTGAACCCGCTGGTGGGCAAGGATCGCATCGTGCGGTTCTTCGAGGGGCTGCTGTCCAAGGACCCCGGGGTGTTCGTCGCCACCCACGTCGAGCCCACCACGCTGAACGGCCTGCCCGGGTTCGTCTTCCACACCAGGGACGGGATCGAGACGATGGCGATCGAGAGCGCCGGTGGCCTGGTGGTGGCCATCTACAGCGTGCGCAACCCCGAGAAGGTCCGTCACCTGGCCTGAAACGCCGACGCGCCGGGGGCGAGAGCAAGAGCTCCCACCGCCCGGCGCGGCGACGATCACCGGCGGACGAGCCGCCGGTCGGTCTTACAGTTCGAAGGCGCCGACGTCGCTCGGCGAGTTGCGGGTCTTGCCCGTGATGTCCACCTTGGCGCAGCTGGTGTCGCCGGTGTTGCTGAGGGGCGATGACGTCGCAACGCGGAGGTCGTAGGGCGAGGCCACCGACTTGAAGCCGGGGTTGTTCGTGGACGAGTGCGCGTCGAAGCCCGTCTTCGAGCTCCAGGTGGCGAGCTGTCCCTGGCCGAGCACCCACTCCCCCTTGCCGCTCAGGTAGCAGTCGTTGTGGTCGATCTCGGTGTACGCGGTGCTGGGCAGGCCCAGGCTGAAGCAGGCCAGGTGGTTCGTGCTGCTGGCGCTGCTGTAGATGGCGTTGTTCGTGACCATGTGGCGCGACCCTTCGGTGCTCAGGCCGATGCCCACGCCCACGTCCAGCGCGATCGAGTTGTTGCGGATCGTGATCTGGTCGGTCTTGGTGTCGACGGCATCCTCGCTTCCGCCGGGGGCGGCGATGGCGACGTCGTTGATGTTCTGCTGGTTGACGACGACGTTGTTCTCGATGACGCAGGTCTGGCACGAGGCCACGCCGATGCTCTGGTTGCCGACGTTCGTGACGGTGTTGCCACGAATGGTGACGTTCTTGAACGACTCCGAGATGGCGTAGCCGGGCTCGATGCCGATGCCCCAGCACCCGGCGTCGACGGTGCCGATGTCCTCGTGCACGGTGTTGCCCTCGATGAGCAACCCATTCAGCAGGCCGTGGCCCACCAGGTCGGTGCCCTCGCACTTGCCGTTGATCATCGCCGACTGATACAGGTCGTTGTTGCGGACGATGATGTTGTTGCCGTTGCCGTCGTTCGTGGCGATGTAGATGTTGTGGTTGAACACCGCCCTGTTGAAGCCGTTGTTCTTGAAGTGGTTGTTCTGGACGATGGCGTTGCGGTTGCCGCCCAGGAAGCCCTGATCACCGTTGTTCGAGAAGTACGAGTCGGTGATGGTGATGTCGGAGTTGATCATGTCGGCGCCGGCGTTGGCGGTGTTCGAGGTGTCGAGCTGCACGCCGATGCCGAAGTTGTGAACGTTGGTGTCACAGACGGTCACCGAGTCGATGTCGTTGTAGAAGAAGTACCCGACGTCGGTCTTCTCGCCCTCCAGCTCCAGGCCGGCGAACATGTAGCCTTCCTCGTGGTCGGCGTTGCCGCCGTCGGTGAAGTCGATGCCGTTCTGGCCGGTGGGGGAGTGGATGACGGGACGACCCTCGTCGCCGCTGGCCCAGGGCGCCTTGTACGTCGCCACGACGCAGGGGGTGCCGGCCTTGCAGCTGGGGTTCACCCACTTGCCGCTGGTGGTGCTGGTGAAGCGGCCACCCTTGCAGAACTCGATGCGGTCACCGGCGCGCAGCGACGCGAACTGGGAGCGCGCCCGCTCGAACGACCGCCAGGGGGCGCTGGCCGAGGTGCCGGTGTTGGTGTCGTTGCCGGCCACGCAGTCCTTGTCGGCGCCGGCGGCGCAGTCGCACGCGTAGTAGATGGTCGCCGTGGCAGGGGCCGCCGGGGGGCAGGCCACCGCCGTGGACGTCGTGCTGGTGGCGGTCGTGCTGCTGGTGGTGCCGCCGGTGCTGGCCACGGTCGTGCCACCGGTGCTGGCGACGGTGCCGCCGGTGCTGACCGCGACGGTGCCGCCGGTGCTGACCGCCACGGTGCCGCCGGTGCTGACCGCCACGGTGCCGCCGGTGCTGACCGCGACGGTGCCGCCCGTTCCGCTACGGCGCCAGCGCTGGAGCAGATCGGAGGTGGCCGGGTCCACCGTGCTGGAAGCGCCCGCGGTTCCATCCGTGGCGGCGGATTCGGATTGCGGGTCCTCCCCGCTGCACGCGATCGCGCCGCACACCATGGACAGACCGAGGACGAAAGAGATGCCTTTGATCATTCGCGGAGCTCAACTTCTCTTCCCGAAGGAAGCGCTCGAGAGAAGATGGAGCTGCCGCGCGGACCCAGTGAACAAGGCTCCGCCCTGATACCGACAATTCGGCACATCCGGCTCCATCCGATATCCCACTCACCGACCAACACCCGGGGGACTAGTGGGGGGAGTCGTGCGGCGTCAGCGCGTCACGACCCTAAGCGTACGAGACGGAACCGGAACGGGAGGGGCGGCTAATGGTGGTTAGGGCGCGGCTCCCGAGAAGACGCTCAAAGACTTTTAGTTGCGAGCTAGTCTCGGTTCGTACTTAGGGCTCTTCGGCAGAGCGAGCCAGTTTTGTACATGATCCGACGAAAAATCTCACTATTGGATTCGCGTTTTTGCGGCAAATACAGACACACACGGGGGTCCAAGGGGAAAAAGCAGGGGCAGTCCCGAGGGGCTCTCGTGCCGAGAGGTGCCACCGTTCGGCACAGGGTAGGACCCTCGAATTGGCGCGCGGCCCGTCGGGGGCCGCCTCATGGCAGCGACATCGGCCGCCACGGACCGGTCGGCCACGCCGACCTGCGGGGCGGGGACGGGCGCGCTCAGGCCGCGTCGTCGCCGGCGCCGCCCAGCCGCTTCGTCAGCGTCTGGCGCGTGATGCCCAGGTGCTGCGCCGCCACCGTGCGGTTGCCCCCGCACAGCTCCAGCACGCGGCGAATGTGCGCCAGCTCGACCTCTTCCAGCGTGGGGATGGCCACGCGCGGGCCCGTGGCGCTCGCCACGGGCGGTGCGGGGGCGTTCAGCGCGGCGGCGACCAGCGTGGCCGGCAAGTGCGCCGGCTGCAGGGTGTCCTCGTCGTGCAGCAGCACGGCGCGCGCGATCACCGCCTTCAACTCGCGGACGTTGCCCGGCCACGTGTGCCGCTGCAGGAGGCGCACGGTCTCCGGCGCCAGCGCCTTGAAGCGCCGGTTCAGCTCTTGCGCCGACTGCGCCAGGAAATGTTCGGCCAGCGGACGCACATCCTCCAGGCGTTCGCGCAACGGCGGCAGATGGATGGTGATGGCGTTCAGCCGGTAGTACAGGTCCTCGCGGAACCGGCGCTCGTTCACCATCGCGGCGAGGGGGCGGTTCGTGGCGGCGACCACGCGCGCGTCCACCCGGCGCGCGCCGGTCGCGCCCACGCGCCGGAACGTGCGCTGCTCCAGGAACGTCAGCAGCTTGGCCTGCGCGCCCACGCCCAGATCGCCCACCTCGTCCAGGAACAGGGTGCCGCCGTCGGCCACTTCGACCAGGCCCAGCTTGCGCTCGCGCGCGTCCGAGAAGGCTCCCCGTTCGTGGCCGAACAGCTCGCTCTCCACCAGCGCGTCCGGAATGGCGGAGGCGTTCAGCTCGACGAAAGGTCCCCCGGCCCGGGCCGAGCCGTCGTGGAGCATCCGCGCGACCGCCTGCTTGCCGGTGCCGCTCTCGCCGGTCACCAGGACCGTGGGGACCGGGCTGGCCGCCACGAGCTCGATCTCGCGCAGCAGATCGGCCATGCGGGCGGAGGCGTGCACGAACGCGCCCCCACCCTGGCGCTTGCGCTCCTGCGCCGACAGGTACGCCACCCGCTTCTCCAGCGACGTGGTGCGGGCGGCGTTGCGCACGGCCGCCACGATCTCCTCGATCTCGAACGGTTTGCGGATGAAGTCGTAGCCCCCCAGCTTCATGGCCGTGACGGCGCTCTCGATCGAGCCGTGCGCCGAGATCAGGATGACCTTGCAGTCGGTGACCAGCCCCCGCATGCGCCGCAGCAGCTCCAGGCCATCGGCGTCGCCCAGGACCAGATCCAGCAGCACCACGTCCGGCCTGTCGTCTTGAAAGGCGGCCCAGGCGTCGGCGCCCGAACCGGCCGTGGTGACGTCGAAGCCTTCGTCGCGCAGCACGGTCTCGATGGACTTGCGGATCAGCGGTTCGTCATCGGCGATCAGGACGTGGGTGGTCATGGTTGCTCGCTTGGTGCCTTTCGCTCATCGAACTATGGGCAGCGACAGCTCGAACACGGCGCCGGGCCCCTCTTCGATCGGTCGGTTCGCGGCCGTGATGCGCCCCCCGTGTTCCAGCAAGATGTTCTGGCTGACGGCCAGGCCCAGGCCGTGGCCTTCGGCCTTGGTGGTGAAGAACGGCTTGAACAGCTCGGCCAGCACGGCATCCGCGATGCCGGGGCCCCGATCGCTGACGCGCACGAAGATCTCCTCGCGGCCCAGCAAGGTCACCCGCCCGGCCTGAACGGTGATGACGCCGCCGCCAGCCGCCACCATGGCGTCGGCGGCGTTGCTCAGCAGGTTCGTCACCGCCTGCGCCAGCAGCTGCGGATCCGCCTCGATGGGCGGCAGCTCGGGGGCGTCGTGCCGCGCCACGGTGACGCGGGCCCGCTCCAGCGCGGGGCGCGCGGCGGCGATCCCCTCGTCGACGATCGCCGCCACCGTCACGATCTGCACGCGCGGGGCCAGTGGCCGGGAGAAGTGCATCAGCCGGCGCAGCAGTCCATCCACACGGGTGATCTCGCGGCTGACCGCCTCGGCGACCTCGGCCGCGCCCGCCCCTCCCGCCTCGGGCTTGTGGCGCGCCAGCACCTGCACCGCGGCCTTGATCCCCGCCAGGGGATTCAGCACCTCGTGCGCCAGCTTCGCCGCCAGCTCGCCCACCGCCGACAGCTTCTCGCTCTGGATCAGGCGCCGCCGGTGCTCGGCCAGCGCGGCGTCCGTCTGCTCCAGCTTCTCGACCAGCGCGCTGACCTGGTCCCCCAGCCCGTCCAGGCCGGCGCGGCCTGGCGCGACGTTGATGCGCGTTCGCTCCGCGGCAGCGCCCACCTGCACCTCCAGCGCGTAGATGGGCTTCGTCACGCGGCGGGCCCACAGGAAGCCGACCAGCAGGCTGGCCAGCGCTCCGGCCACGCTGGTGGCGACCAGCAGGTGCGCCAGGCGCCGCACGCGCGACTCGGACGCGACCAGGTTGGCCTCGGCGTCGGCGCGCGCGCGCCGCCCCAGTTGCTCGAACAGCGCCCGTAGATGGCGGGCCCGCGGCCGATCGGTCCCCAGGGCCGCCTTGGCCCCGCCGGCGTCGCCGCCGTCGTACAGCGCGATGGCTCGCTTGCGGGCGGCGTCGTACGAGGCGTACTCGATCTGGATCTGGTCCAGCAGCCGCGTCCCCGCCGCGTCGTTCACGTTGTCATGGGCATGCGCCAGCCATGACTCGAAGGCGGGCCGCGCCGTCTCCAGCTCGGCCAGCCAGTCACGATCGCCCGTCAGCAGGTACTCGGCCACGAACCCCTTCTGGTACAGGAAGGCGCTCATGGCGCTGGCGTCGTTGGCCAGTTGCAACTGGCGCGTGACCGCCACGTGCGCCACGGCGGCGGCGTTGCCCAGCGAGAACAGCCCCACCGCGCACACGACGCCCACCGCCAGCGCCGTGCCCACCGACGCGAGCGCCAGGCGGCGAGACAGGGTCTGCGATGATGAGGAGCGCGCCACGAGCAGAGTATGTCATCGCCGTGACCGTGTTCATCGCCGTGGTCGCGGGGCTGCCGTCAAGTCCTCGCCGCGTCCGCGACGACGCCCGTCACGGTCAGCGGATGATCACGTCGTCGCGGCGGTTCTTGGCGCGACCGGCGTCGTCGTCAGGATACTTCGGGCGCGCCGACCCGTAGCTGATCGTCGCGATGTGGCTGTCCGATACGCCCAGGTGGATCAGGTAGTCCTTCGCGGCGCGGGCCCGATGCTCGCCCAGCGCCAGGTTGTATTCCGTCGTTCCCAGGTCATCGCAGTTGCCCTCGATGCGGATCTGCCTGGCCTGCCCCCGGGAAGAGGCGCCGCGGCTGCGGAAATTGTCCGCTACCTGTTGCAGGACCGCGCGGTCCTCGGCCCGCAGTTGCGACGAGTCGAAGTCGAAGAACACGGCGGGCTGCGCCGGTGCGGACGGTCCGTCCTCGCGGTGGGCGACGGTCTCGCTGCGGGGGTGGGCGCGGGGCGCGTCGTCGGAGGCGCGCGCCGGCAGCGGCTTGATCGTCTCGGCGGGGGGCGGCTGCTCGTGCGAGCACGCGGCGGCGCCCAGCAGCAGGCCCGCGACCAGCAGGGCGCGCGAGGGCGAGGCGACCCAGGATGAATCCGGACGCGTGGAGCGCAGGGACATGTTCATGCTCCTTTCGGTGAGACGGTGGGAGGGTTGGCGGAGACGTCGATGAACGACCAGAAGCGGCTGGGCAGCGACTGCAAGCGCTCGAAGGAGTCGGGGGCGGTCATCTCGACGAGGTATTGCAGCTTCACCAGCACCTCGGCCGGACCCTGATGCCGCTGCAGCGAGAAGGCGGGCTTGACCACGGGGTGGGGATCCGCCGGATGCGACCAGACGACGTGCGCCACCGTGATCGGCGGGGCGTCGTGGGCAGCGTCGAATCGAAACCTCGCTTCCAGCACCAGCACGCGGGGTCACACCAGCAAGGAGAATGCCGTCCGTCACGCCGCGCCTGCGGGCGAAACCACGAGAGACGGGCGTCGCTGCGAAGGCGGCGCCCGGTCGAAAAACAGACGCCGGGGCCGCCCTGGGTTCGCTTCGTTGCCGCGATCGCTCGGCTGGCTAGGCCGAGCAGCCCTTCATCTTCGGATTCTTGCAGCAGTCGAGCTCCTTCTTGGACGCCTTCATCTTCTCGGTGGCCGCCTTCGCGTCCTCCTTGGCCTTGTCCTTCAGGGGCTTCTCGCAGTCGGTCTTCTCCTTGCCTTTCTTCTCCTTGCAGGACGACAGGTCCGGCTTCTGCGGCTTGGCCGCCGTCTTCGCGGCGTCGTAGTCCGTCTGCTTGGCGCTGCAGTCGGGTTTGGCGGCGGCTTCGGCGGCGGGCTTGGTGGCGTCGGCGGCCAGCGCCGCG
>Ga0207705_10002032_pt1 | contig 15753 bp, 16 predicted proteins | sample KBSC13metaG_FD_184314 | JGI IMG/M metagenome (GOLD analysis project Ga0207705, IMG submission 184314) | Corn rhizosphere microbial communities from Kellogg Biological Station, Michigan, USA - KBS C1-3 metaG (SPAdes) (version 2) | ecosystem: Host-associated > Plants > Roots > Rhizosphere > Soil ...
GCCGCCGGCAGCGTTCCGCTTGTTCGCGCAAATCACCGGATTGCGCTGGATCGTCGATGTGATCGTCGTTCGCCATGAGCTGGTCTGGATTGTGTCCCCGTCCAACCTGACGAACTCGGGTTGTTGGTGGCAGTTCCGCGTTGACAAGAAGACTGTATGGCTGTGGCGATTAGGCCACAGACGACCTAGCGGAGGCGTTTCACGAGCAGCCGGCCGTCGCCGCCGCTCTTGACCTCGAAATTCGGCACCGCGCGGATCAGGTCCGACAAGCGGGTGAAGCCGTAATTGCGGGCCGCGAAGCTGGAAACGGCCTTTGCTCGCTGCCCAAGCTCGGAGAGGGGAGCGAAGCCTTCTTCGTCGCGCTTCGACGCCTTGTAGGCCGCGCCGAGCACCTGCAGCAGTTCCGCATCGACCGTACGTTGCCCCGCCGAAGCTTTCGGAGCCTCGAGCTGCTCCTCCTCGTCCATCGCCAGGGCGCCCACGTCGAAAAAGCGGGTGCAGGCCTGCTGGAATGAAACGGGCGTCTTCGCGGTGCCGAAACCATAAACCGGCAGCCCGTCCTCGCGAATTCGCTGGGCGAGGGGGAGGAAGTCGCTGTCCGACGACATGATGCCGAACCCGTCGACACTGCCGCGATAGAGCAGATCCATTGCATCGATAGTCATCCGCATGTCGGTGGCGCTTTTGCCCTTCACGACATCGAACTGCTGCATCGGAATGATCGAATGGGATCCGGTGAGATTTCCCCACCCCTTAAGGCTGGCCTTGGCCCAATTTCCATAGGCGCGGCGAATATTGATCGTGCCAAGCTCGCCAAGGACCAGCAAAACCTCGTCCAGATGGTCGGGCGACGCATTGTCCGCGTCGATCAACAGCGCAATATTGGCTTCCTGTTCGGGCAGGCGGTCACGCATCACTGAGTCCTTTTCGACGCTTCTCTAGCGCGAGCGGAAAGAATGACCACCGTGTGGCATGGCAAGATGTTCCAGTCTGGACCGCTGTCGGTCGATGCGGGAACGAAACGCCGTTTAATGCGCTTGAAGCTCCGACTGACTACAGAGAGGACAGGACGATGAGGAAGCTTGGTCTTACAGCAGCTCTTGCCGCCGCCAGCGTTGCGGTGACCGGCTGTGCCACATATCCCAATCAGTACGGCTACGACCCATACGGCAATCCGTACAATAACGGCTACAACCAGGGCTATTACAACAACGGCAACCAGAAGGCCGCGAATGTGGCGACGGGCGCGGCGGTCGGCGCGGTCGGCGGCGCGATTGCCGGCAAGATCATCCCGGGCGTCAGCACCGGAACCGGCGCGATCGCCGGTGCGATCCTTGGCGGCGTGCTCGGCGCGACGGTCAACGGCAAGCAATATTATCGCGATACCCGCGGCTATTGCTATTACGTCGACCAGTACGGCCAGCCGCATTACGACTATAACACTCGCTGCTAGTTCAGCGACTTACCGACATTTTCTGAGACTGCTTAGACGGGGCGGAAGTGATCTTCCGCCTCGTCGAGCATATAGAGGCGGCCCTCGGCAATCGAGAAGTGGGCGCCGTGAAGTTTCAGCTTCCCGGCTTTCTCCCGCTCGGCAATCCACGGGAAGGTGCGGAGGTTGGCGAGACTGACCTTCACCGCTTCCTGCTCCATGTCCAGAAACGCGGCGCGGTCCAGATCGGTATGACGGGCTCGTACCTTGTCCCGGGCCCGATCCAGCATCCGCACCCAGTCCGCGATAAATTGTCCCTGTCCGTGCCGGCTATCGTCAAAATGGCCGGTCAGCGATGCCGAGCAGCCGCCGCACATGCCGTGGCCCATGACGAGGATCTCGCCGACCTCAAGCTGCGTCACCGCAAATTCCAGCGCGGCCGAGACCCCGTGAAAGCCCGGGCTGGTTTCGTAGGGGGGAGCCAGCGCGGCGATATTGCGCACCACGAACATCTCACCGGGACGGGCATCGAAAATCTGTGCCGGCTCGACGCGGCTGTCAGCACAGGATAGAATCATCACCTGCGGGCTCTGCCCCTCGGCCAGCTCCGACCAGCGCTCGCGCTCCTGTTCCCAATCCTCGGCCCGGAAACGGCGATAGCCTTCGATCAGTCGCGAGAGGTATGGCATGGCGTGCGGCTAGCGAGACAGGGCAGGGCTGGCAAGCTGGACTGGCAACAGCTCCCGGCAGTCGCTATCTGGCCCTCATGAACGCTCCCGCCGCCGTGCCGCCGAAGCAGCGCAAGCCCGACTGGATCCGCGTCAAGGCACCGGTCAGCGAAGGTTATCACGCGACGCGCCGCCTTATGCGCGATCTCAACCTTGCCACGGTGTGCGAGGAAGCCGCCTGCCCGAACATCGGCGAATGCTGGACCAAGAAGCATGCGACGGTGATGATCCTCGGCGATACCTGCACGCGTGCTTGCGCTTTCTGCAACGTGAAGACCGGCATGCCGCGCGCGGTTGACCCGCTCGAGCCGGAGCATGTCGCGACCGCCGCCGCGGAACTGGGCCTTGAGCATATCGTCATCACGTCGGTCGATCGCGACGACCTGCCCGATGGCGGCGCAAAGCAGTTCGTCCGGGTGATCGAAGCGCTGCGCCGGCGAACCCCCTCGACGACCATCGAGATTCTGACGCCGGACTTCCGCAACAAGAGCGAGGCTGCGGTCGAGGAAATCGTCGCGGCTGGGCCGGACGTGTACAATCACAACCTGGAGACCGTTCCGCGGCTCTATCCGACGATTCGGCCTGGTGCACGCTATTATGCCTCGCTTCGCCTCCTGGAGAGCGTGAAGCGCAAGGCGCCGCACATTTTCACCAAATCGGGCGTGATGGTTGGGCTCGGCGAGCAGCGGCTCGAAGTTCACCAGGTGATGGACGACATGCGCTCCGCCGGGGTCGATTTCCTGACGATGGGCCAGTACCTCCAGCCGACTCCGCGCCACGCCAAAGTCGAAGAGTTTGTCACGCCGCAATCATTTGAGGCTTATGCGGCCATCGCGCGGGCCAAGGGGTTCCTGCTCGTCGCCGCCAGCCCGCTGACGCGGTCCAGCTACCATGCGGGCGACGATTTCCGCCGGATGCAGGAAAATCGCGCGGCGCAGTTGGAGCGCGCAAACGGCTAATGCCGCGGCATAGCGAGACGAAGCATCTTCCGTACACGCCCGAACAGCTGTTCGAGCTGGTCGCCGACGTCGCGCGTTATGACGAGTTCCTGCCCTGGGTCGTCGCGGTGCGGGTTCGCTCATCCAGCGAAGTTGAGACCGTTGCCGACCTCGTGGTCGGTTTCAACGCCTTCAAGGAACGCTTTACCAGCCGCGTAATGAAGGAACGGCCGTCGCGGATCTGCGTCGATTATATCGAAGGACCGCTTAAGTATCTCCACAATGAGTGGACGTTCGACCGGGCGGCGGATGGGGGGACGGACATCGGATTCTCGGTCGATTTCGCTTTCAAGTCACGCCTGTTCGAAACGCTGGCTGGGTCGATGTTCGATCGCGCACTTCGGCGGATGACGACGGCCTTCGAGCAGCGGGCGGCCGCACTCTACGGCAGCAGCAAGTCGAGCGCGCAAAGCGCCGCCTGAAGGCGGACGCCCGAGCGGGTCTTCTCATCGAAGAATTTCTGGTCCGCGACGATTTTCGCGGGGTCGGCGTTGCGCTCGGCGAGAGCGAAGACGACCGTCCCGACCGGCTTCTGAGCAGTGCCGCCGCCTGGCCCCGCGATGCCCGTGATCGCCACGGCGACGTCCGCATCGGACGCCGCCAGTGCACCCCGAGCCATCGCCCAGGCGGTGGCGACGCTGACCGATCCGAACGTGGCGACGACATCCTCGGACACCTTCAGCTCCGAAATCTTGGCGGCGTTCGAATAGGTTACATAGCCGGCTTCAAACATCTCCGAAGAACCGGGGATCTCGGTGAGCGCCGCCGCGACGAGCCCACCGGTGCAGCTTTCGGCGGTCGCGACCCGGCGCCCGGCGGCGCGATTGGCCTCAACGACCTCGCGCGCCTTGTTCACGAGTTCGATCGGCAAAAGCGTGTCGCTCACCACGTCGCTCCCATCCGCACATTGGCCACAGCCTGAGCCGCTATACCCTCCCGGCGTCCGGTAAAACCCAATCCTTCGGTGGTGGTCGCCTTGACGCTGACCTGGGTGACCTCGAGACCGAGAATTTCTGCAATCCGCCGGCGCATGGCGTCACGGTGGGGTCCCACCCTCGGGGCTTCGGCAATGACGGTGCAATCGACGTGATCGATGATAGCCCCTTCAGCACGCGCCAAGCCCGCGGCATGCGCGAGGAACAGGGCGGACTCCGCGTCCTTCCAGCGAGGTTCGGACGGCGGAAAATGCTCGCCGATGTCGCCCAGTCCAACCGCGCCCAGCAAAGCGTCGGTGATCGCGTGGAGGACCACGTCGGCATCGCTGTGGCCTTTCAGCCCGCGATCATGCGGGATTGCGATTCCGCCGAGCATGACCGGCCCCGTGCCGGCAAAGGCGTGAACGTCGAAGCCCATGCCAGTGCGCGGGATCAGCCTTCCCGCCAGCCATTGCTCCGCCCGGGCAAAATCCGCGAGCAGGGTCAGCTTCTCAAGTTGCACATCGCCCTCGACCGCGGCGACCTTCATCCCTGCGGCGCGAAGCACCGTGGTCTCATCGGTGGGGGCGGTTCCTGACCAACGGCCATAGGCAGAGCGGAGCGCGCTCAGGCGAAAGGCCTGTGGCGTCTGAACCCGTGCAAGCCCCGTGCGATCGACCATCTTTTCGATCGAATCCCCGATGCGAGCCAGCGTATCGCCGACCGGCAACACCGGCGCTGCTCCCTCGAAGAACTCCAGGCTCGCCAACAAGCGGTCGATCACCGCGGGCGGGCAGAAGGGGCGGGCAGCATCGTGCACCAGCACGGCATCACCGCTGATTTGGTCGAGACCGGCACGGACCGAATCCGCGCGTTCGGCGCCGCCCTCGACCAGGGCGCCAACCCGAAGGCCGCCAAGCGCGGCGGCAGCCATGTCCTGCTGCCCCTGGCCGATCACCACGCGCACGTCGCGAATTGCGGGATGACGAAGCATTGCCTCGGCGGCCCAGCGTATCACCGGCTTGCCCCCCAGCATCCGATATTGCTTGGGCACACCGCCGCCGAGGCGCTCGCCCTTGCCCGCGGCAACGATGAGTGCGGTGGTGGTCACGCGTCGCGTCTACGGGCGCTTCCCTTGTCCGCCAAGGGCTTCTCCATTATCTGCGGCGCTCCCATGTCCGAGCTGAAGCCCATCACTATCGGTCCGATCAGGATCGACGCGCCGGTCATCCTCGCGCCGATGACGGGCGTGACCGACCTGCCGTTCCGGCGCATCGTCAAGCGCTACGGCGCCGGGCTGACGGTCAGCGAGATGATCGCCAGCCAGGCGATGGTCCGCGAGACGCGGCAGTCGCTGCAGAAGTCGCTGTGGGATCCGGCGGAAGAGCCGGTATCGCTGCAGCTCGCGGGCTGCGAACCACAGGTGATGGCAGAGGCGGCCAGGCTCAACGAGCAACGGGGCGCGGCGATCATCGACATCAACATGGGCTGCCCGGTCAAAAAGGTCGTCAATGGCGACGCCGGTTCGGCGCTGATGCGCGACCTGCCGCTGGCGGCGCGCCTGATCGACGCCACGGTCAAGGCGGTCAAGGTCCCGGTCACGCTCAAGATGCGCATGGGTTGGGATCATTCGAGCCTGAATGCTCCGGAACTGGCCCGCATCGCGGAAGACCTTGGCGTCAAGCTGATCACCGTTCACGGCCGCACTCGGTGCCAGCTCTACAAGGGCACCGCCGACTGGGCGTTCGTGCGTTCGGTCAAGGAAGCGGTTTCGCTCCCGGTGATCGTCAACGGCGATATTTGCTCGATCGACGACAGCCGCGAGGCGTTGCGCCAATCGGGGGCTGACGGCGTGATGATCGGGCGGGGCGCTTATGGCCGCCCGTGGCTGATCGCACAGGTCATGAGCGCGCTCGGCGGTCGCGGACCACGCCCTGATCCGACGCTCGACGAGCAACTGGCGACGATGCTGGAGCAGTATGAGGACATGCTCGGGCTCTACGGCACGCAGACCGGGGTCAACCTCGCTCGCAAGCATATCGGCTGGTACACGAAGGGCCTTCCGGGCTCGGCGGAGCTCCGCAACAACGTCAACCAACAGGACGATCCCAAGGTCGTGATTGGAATGTTGCAAGAATTCTATGCGCCGTGGTGCGCGCGCGCCGCAGCCTGAGCGGAACACCGTCGGTGAATCTGTGTTGTTTTTGCAACGCCCGTGCTAGGGCGCTGGCCGGATGGATGCGCGTACGGCCGAATCGCCGGTGACTAAAGAGCGGGACAATTGGCTTCAGCGCGAGCGCGCGAGCGGCCGGTTCTACGACCGCATGGCGTGGGCGATAGGGGCTTTCCTGCTGTGCATGGTGGTACTCAGCCTCTGGGTGCTGCGCCGCGGGGCTGAGCCGGGAAGCCTTTTGTCGCCGCCGCTCATCGCCGTGCTTCTCCTTGCAAACCTGCTGCCCGCCATCGCGCTAATGGTTCTGTACGCCCGCAAGGTGGCGGTTCAACGCGCAGAGAGAGGAGGACTGGGTAGCGGGCGGCTTCATATCCGTCTGGTTGCCTTGTTCTCGGTGATTTCGGTGGTTCCTACCGTTTTAGTGGCAATTTTCGCGTCCGTACTCTTTCAAAGCGGACTCGAGTTTTGGTTTTCGAACCGCGCACGGAACATGCTCGAAAATACGGTCGAGCTTGCGCAAGGCGCATACAAATATGAGTTGGGACGGGTAGGCGACCAAGCCGTGCCGATGGCTGGCGATCTCGCCGGATACTTGCTGCGCATGCCTATCGATGATCCGCAGTTTAAGACTGGCCTGGCCTATCAGACATATCAGCGTTCGTTGAACGAAGCGGCGCTTTTGCGTCTGGGTCCGAAGGGTGATGTGCAGACCCTCGGCGTCGCAGTCGGAACATACGGGATCGATCTCAACGAGAAGCGAATACAAGCCGCCATCGACAAGCTCAGCAAGTTGCCCGCAAACGCGACGATTGACGCCGGAACGCCCAATCGGATCGCGGTTCTCACGAGGCTCAACGCAACTGACAACATTTATTTGTATGTCGGTCGCGTTGATCCGGAAGTCGTGGCCCAGATCGCTCGAGCGAATGATGTTCTCAAGGATTACCAAGCACTACTCGCCCGGTCGCGACTGAACCAGTTGCGGTTTAACGCTGCACTACTCCTTGGTGCTCTGGTCATCGTCGGTCTGTCGATTTTGACCGCCCTCCGATTGGCCGATCGCCTGGTACGGCCGGTCGGTGAGTTGGTCACCGCCGCGGGACGTATCGAAGCCGGCGATTTCACGACTCGGGTTCCCGTTATGAAGACCGAAGACGAGGTCCAGACCCTGTCGACGGCGTTCAATCGAATGACCGGGCGCCTCGAAGAGCAGACTAACGCCCTCCGTGCTGCCAACACTCAGCTAGATACGCGCCGGGCCTTCATCGACACCGTGCTGTCCAGCGTGACCGCCGGCGTGATCGCGGTGGATGGGGGACATCGCCTGCGGCTCTTGAACCGCACTGCCGCAACCCTGCTGCAAAAGGGCGAGGGCGATCTGGAGGGGCGGGACCTTCGCTCGCTTTCACCCGAGCTCGACGAATTCATGCGCGGGGAACAGGCTGACGCCAATGTGCTTATCACCGATGACGGCGTCCAGCGGACCCTGGCGGTCAAGCGAGTGCGCTACGCCGACGGTTCGGTCCTCACCTTTGACGACATCACCGACCAGCTCTCGGATCAGCGCCGCGCGGCATGGTCCGACATTGCCCGGCGCATCGCCCACGAGATCAAAAATCCGCTCACGCCCATTCAGTTGGCCGCAGAGAGGTTGCAGCGACGCTTCGGCAAGGAAGTGTCGTCCGACCCCGATACCTTCTCGCGACTGACGGAAACGATCGTCCGTCAGGTCGGGGACCTGCGCCGGATGGTCGATGAATTCTCGGACTTTGCGCGAATGCCCAAGCCCGTGTTTCGCAGTGAGAATGTCCACGACATCGCCCGCCAGGCGATGTTCCTGCATGAGGTTGCCCACCCGGGTATAAACTTCTCGCTGGAGCCTGCAGAGGGCGATTTCCGCATGGTGGGAGATCGGCGGCAGTTGAGCCAGGCGTTGACGAACGTCGTCAAGAACAGCGTGGAAGCCATTGAGGGGCGCAAAAATCGCGGCGAGCACAGCATCGCCGGCGACCGCATCGATCTCAAGCTCAGGCAGGACGACGGCCATTTGATCATCGATGTGCTCGATACCGGTATCGGCCTGCCTGAAGATCGCGATCGGCTGACCGAGCCGTACATGACCACTCGCGTCAAAGGCACGGGCCTCGGTCTCGCGATCGTCAAGAAAATCGTCGAGGAACATATGGGCGAAATATCGTTCCTCGACCGCTCGGGCGGCGGCACGCACGTGCGCATCTCGTTCGACACGGAAAAATTGGCTGCGCTGGCAGGGGATGGACCCAATCTGGGTGGACCGCACGAAGGAAATGGTGAGGAAACAGATGGCGCTTGAAGTACTCGTGGTCGACGACGAGGCCGACATCCGCGAGCTCGTCAGCGGGGTTCTCGAGGATGAGGGCTATGCGGTCCGGACCGCGGCGGACAGTACGCAGACGCTCGACGCGATCGAGGAGCGGCGGCCATCGATGGTACTGCTCGACGTCTGGCTGCAGGGATCGAAGCTCGACGGGCTGCAATTGCTGCAGGAAATCAAACACCGGGACAGCACGCTGCCGGTGCTGATGATCTCCGGCCACGGCAATCTCGACACCGCGGTCGCGGCGGTGAGGGAAGGGGCCATCGACTTCATCGAAAAGCCCTTCGAGGCTGAGCGGCTCATCTATCTGGTTCACCGCGCGACCGAAACCGATCGCCTGCGCCGCGAAAATGAAACGCTGCGACTGCAACTCGGCCACGAGGACCAGCTTCACGGCAGCTCTGTCGCCATCAATACGGTGCGCGCGACCCTCAAGCGGGTTGCGCCGACCGGCAGCCGCGTGCTCATCTCCGGGCCGCCCGGCGTGGGCAAGGAAATCGCGGCGCGCATGATTCATCAGTGGAGTCCGCGCTCGCGCGCGCCGTTCATCGTCCTGTCGGCCGCGATGATGAGCCCCGAACGGGTCGAGGAGGAGCTGTTCGGCAGCGAGGCTGACGGCACCAGTCGTTCCGGATTGCTGGAGCACGCGCACGGCGGGACGCTGTTTCTCGATGAAATCGCGGACATGCCGCTGACCACGCAGGCCAAGATTCTGCGCGTACTCACGGACCAGAGCTACACACGCGTCGGCGGACAGCGCCCGGTGAAGGTCGATGTCCGTGTGCTCTCGGCGACATCGCGCAACCTTCAGGACGAAATCTCCGCCGCCCGCTTTCGGGAGGACCTCTTCTATCGACTGAACGTCGTGCCGGTGAAGCTTCCGCCCTTGCGCGAGCGGCGCGAGGATATTCCTGAACTGGTCAGCCATTTCCTTGCGCGACTCGCCGTGGAACGGCGCATGCCGCCGCCGGCAATCTCCGAAGAAGCCATGGCGGCTCTGCAGGCGCACGATTGGCCGGGCAACGTCCGGCAATTGCGCAACATCATCGAACGCACGCTGATCATGGCACCGAGCGAACGCGTGTCCTGCATCGAGGTCGACCTGTTGCCGCCCGAAATTCTCGACAATCAGGGTTCCACGGGCGGCTCGACCGCGACCATGGCAATCATGGGCAGTCCGCTGCGCGAGGCGCGGGAATCCTTCGAACGCGAATATCTCAAGATTCAGATCCGGCGCTTCTCCGGCAACATCTCCCGCACCGCATCGTTCATCGGGATGGAGCGTTCTGCGCTGCACCGGAAGCTCAAGGCGTTGGGCATCGGTGAGAAGAAGGACGGCGAAGAGTAGGAGAGCCGGTGGCCACCACGCGATCGATCAGCTTGCAGGATCATTTCCTGAACAGCTTGCGGCGCGCGAAGGCTCCGGTCACGATCTTCCTCGTCAAGGGCGTGAAGCTACAGGGGGTCGTGACCTGGTTCGACGCCTTCTCGCTCCTGGTTCGCCGCGACGGCACGACCCAGCTCCTGTACAAGCATTCAATCTCCACCATCATGCCTGCCGAGAAGCCGGCCGACTTCGTCGCCACTCGACCGGCAGCCGATGGCGGCAAGGCTGGGCTGCAAGACCTGTTCCTCGCAGCTGCGACGCGCGATAAGGAAAGAATGACCCTCTTCCTGGTCAACGGGGTGATGTTGCAAGGGACTGTGACGGGCTTTGATCAGTTCAGCCTGATCCTGGAGCGGGGCGGGCAGGTACAGCTAGTATACAAGCACGCGATATCGACGCTGCAGCCCGCACATTCGCTGGACCTGGGGCAGGAGCAGCCTGACAACACGGAGAAAAACAGCTGAGTTCCTCTTTTGACGGTAATGGCGCGATTGAGGTCGCGCGCGGCGAACGGGCGATCATCGCGGTTCCCGAGCTTCCCCGCGAGGGCGTCCGGCGTTCGGCCGAAGCGCGGATCGAGGAAGCGGAGGGCCTCGCGGCGGCGATCGGTATCCGCGTCGTCGCCGCGCGGTCTTTCCGCGTGCGGACAGTCCGGCCCGCGACCTTGCTCGGCAAGGGACAGGTCGAAGAAATCGCCCAGCTTGCCAAGGAGCAGGATGCGCATTTGCTCATCGTCGACGCGGCGCTGACGCCCATCCAGCAGAAGAATCTCGAGACCGAAAGCGGAGCGAAGGTAATCGACCGCACGGGTCTGATCCTGGAGATTTTCGGTGAACGCGCGGCCACCGCCGAAGGCCAGCTACAGGTCGAGCTGGCCCACCTGCAATATCAGTCGGGCCGCCTGGTCCGCAGCTGGACCCACCTCGAACGGCAGCGCGGCGGTTTCGGCTTCCTCGGCGGGCCTGGCGAAACGCAGATCGAGGCCGACCGCCGCATGATCCGCGACCGCATGGCCAAGATTCGCCGCGAGCTTGAGCAGGTCAAGCGCACGCGAACGCTGCACCGTGACCGGCGGCAGCGCGCTCCGTGGCCGGTAATCGCGCTGGTCGGTTACACAAACGCGGGAAAGTCCACTCTTTTCAACCGGCTGACAGGCGAAGCTGTGTTCGCGGAAAACCTGTTGTTCGCCACCCTGGACCCCACGATGCGCGACATCCGCCTGCCCGGTTTCGACAAGGTCATCCTGTCCGATACGGTCGGTTTCGTTTCCGATCTTCCGACAGAGCTGATCGCGGCATTCCGGGCGACCCTCGAAGAGGTCTCGTCCGCGGACCTCCTGATTCACGTCCGCAATATGGCGCATCCGGATCATGACGCGCAGCGTGATGACGTCGATGACGTGCTGGCTTCTCTCGGCATGGCGGAAGAGGGCGCGCCGCCGCGGCTGGAAGCGTGGAACAAGATCGATCTGCTCCCGGCGGACGAGCGGGAACGTCTGACCGAGGAAGCAAAGCGGCGCGACGACGTCGCGATGGTGTCGGCAGTCAGCGGCGAGGGGCTGGACGTACTTCGCGAGATGATGGCTGCCCGTCTGCGCAGCGGCGAGCAGATTCACGACGTCCGCCTTCCAGCGGGCGCGGGCGAACGGATCGCCTGGCTCCACGCGCGCGGCGAGGTCCTGGATCAGCGCATCGAAAAGGATGAGGTAGCTTTGTCGGTGCGCCTGTCGCCCGACAATTGGGCGCGGTTTCAGGCGCTGGAATCAGCCTGAGCCCGTTTCGCGCGCGTCCATAGCGCTTCCTTTTCGTCCAGCGACAGCTCGACGAACCCGGGTTCCTGCTCGATTTCCCTGAACCGCCGCTCGAACTTGCGATTGGCATCGCGCAGTGCGGCTTCCGGTTCGATCTTGAGATGTCGTGCGAGGTTCACGACCGCGAACAACAGGTCGCCCAGTTCCTCATATTGTCGCTGATGTTCGGTTTCCGCGTCCAGTTCATCCAGTTCTTCGGAGATTTTGGCACGCGGGCCGGCCGTGTCAGGCCAATCGAAACCGACTCGCGCCGCACGGCGCTGTAGCTTCGCTGCGCGTTCGAGCGCCGGCAATGCCAGGGCAACACCCGCAATCGCGCTCTGGTCCGGGCTTGCCGCGCGTTCCTCGGCCTTGATCTGTTCCCATAGGTGATGACCGCCGTTCGGCGCGTCGCCGAAGATATGAGGATGGCGGCGCTCCATCTTGCTGGTGATATTGTCGAGTACGTCGTTCAGCGTGAACAGGCCGGCTTCCTCAGCCATGCGCGCGTAGAACACGACCTGCAGCTGGAGATCGCCGAGTTCGTCGGCCAGGGCGTCCATGTCCTGGCGGGCAATGGCGTCGGCGACCTCATAGGCTTCCTCGATCGTATACGGAGCGATGGTCTCGAACGTCTGCACGCTGTCCCATTCGCAACCGGTCGATGGATCGCGCAGCCGGCGCATGATCTCCACGAGGCGATCAAGCGGCACGAGGGGGCCCTCCCGTCGCAATCTCCAAAAGTATGATAATATGCATTATGTAAAGTATCACCGTGATCAAGGTTCGAGGATCAGCCATCGGCCTTCGACCCCCCACCGGGTCAGTGTCGACAGATAGTTCATGCCCAAGACATTGAGATTGTCGCCATCGGCGATTTCGATCGCCAGATCGCGACGAAGGATATCGCCGACCTTCAACTCCCGAGCCCGTCCGCTCGCGACCAGGATGATACCGTTGCCGGTCCGCACATAACGGTCACGCTGGGCCGATACCTGCACGCCGGCTTTCCGCGCGACATCGCGGCCGATCGTCGTTGTCGTCGCGCCACTGTCGACGAGGAACTTCACTGTGTGGCCGTTGAGCTCGGCATCGACCCAGAAATGCCCGTCGATCGCCATCGGGATGCGTGTTTGCTTGCCCGTCTGAACCGGCGTCCCCAGGGCCTCAGCCTTTAGCCGCTGCGAAACCCAGTCGAAATTGTCGCGGAAAGTGAACAGGACGAATCCAGCGCCGAAAATGGCAATCCAGGCCAGCGCCATGGTCAGCATCTTGAGCGCCGGCTCGCGCCTCGTGATCAGCGCGCCGGCAACCAGCATGATTGCCATCAGCAGGTAAACCCCGCCCAGCATCATGTCGTTGGTCATCATAGCTCCAGCCCGTCGTAGGCCGGCGCGGCCCAATCGGGCAACTCACTGACCAAAGTGCGATAATCGAGGCCGTTACCCATGTGCACGAGATAGACCTGACCCACCCTGAGGTCGCGCGCCGCGTTCAAAACGCCGTCGAGATGCATGTGCGTCGGATGCGGCTGACGCGTCAGGCAATCGGCGATCCAGATGTCCACGCCCTCATAGAGCGAGAACATGTCGTCGGAGATCGTATTGAAATCAACAGCATATCCAACGGAGCGGCGATCCGTTTGGAACCGCAGTCCGAGCGACGTGATGCCCCCGTGAGGCTGATCCGCGAAGGTCACTTTGACATCACCAAACGCCAGGTTGTCGCCCAGTTCGCGCGGTTCGAGGATGGTTCGGTAGAAGTTCGTCCGCGTGAAGGCGTAGGCAAAGCTCGTTTTCAGCCGTTCCAGCACATCAGCACGCGCGTGAACCGGAACCGGGGCCTCGATCGCCTGGGCCACAGGCCGTAATTCGTCGATGCCGTGGCAATGATCAGCGTGGGCGTGCGTGACGATGACCCCGGCGAGCTGGTTGACGTCCGCCGTCAGCAATTGCTGACGAAGGTCCGGCCCGCAGTCGACCAGCATGCGCTCGCCTTGGCTTTCGACCATGATCGACGTGCGCATTCGCCGGTTGCGCGGCTCGGCGGGATCGCATCGGCCCCAGTCATTGCCGATCTTGGGCACACCCGTCGACGTTCCGCAGCCGAGGATGCGGACCTTCACCGGATCTAGGCCTTTGCCCTGGCGAACAGGCGGAAGAAGTTTTCGGTCGTCCTGGCCGCTAGCTGCTCCAGCTCTTCGCCGCGAAGGTCAGCGACAAATGCCGCGGTGTCGGCGACGAAGGCCGGCTCACACTTTTGCCCGCGGTGCGGCACCGGCGCGAGGAACGGCGCATCGGTCTCCACCAGCATCTGGTCTGCTGGCAGCCATTTGGCGGTTTCCTGCAGATCGGCGGCATTTTTGAAGGTCACGATGCCCGACAGCGAAACGTAAAAGCCGAGGTCGAGTCCCTTGCGGGCGAGCGCGGCCGAGCCGGTGAAGCAGTGCAGGACTCCGGTCACGCCTCCTTCCCTGACGGCTTCGGTCAGGATTTCAGCCGTGTCGTCCTCGGCCTCGCGCGTATGGATCACCAGCGGTAGCCCGGTCTCGCGCGCGGCGTCGATATGCGCCTGGAATCGCTCGCGCTGCGCGGCGCGGCCCGACTTGTCGTAAAAGTAATCGAGCCCGCACTCGCCAATGGCAATGACGCGCGGATGGTCGGCCGCTTCGATCAGCGCCGTCGCGTGAAGGTCCGGATGCGCGTCTGCCTCGTGGGGATGGACGCCGACACTGGCCCAGACGTCCGGCTCACGCTCGGCAACGGCGATGATGTCCCGCCACTCGCGCTCACGGGTCGAGATGTTGAGGAATCCTCCGACGCCGCGGCTGCGCGCGGCATCGAGAACGTCAGTCTGGCGCTCGACCAGTCCCTCGTAATTGAGGTGACAGTGGCTATCGATCAGCATCACGCCGTCGCTTCCCCGTCCAAATCGAGGCGCGGGAAGATTGGGGTCGGTGATCCTAGCCGGAAATCGCTTCGCGCGAGACGCACATACCACTCGGTGTCATAAAGAGCTTTCTGGTCGCGCTCGTCTACCGGAATGCCCATCAGGTCTAGCAACATGTCGGCCGACGCTGGAACGATTGGCCTGATAGCAATGGCCAAGTCGCGGATGCATAAGAACAGCGTGGCGAGCACAGCCTTCATGCGCTCCGGGTCCGTTTTCCTCAGTGTCCAGGGGGCCATGCGATCTACGTATTGATTGCAGCGAAAGACGGCGAGCAGCCATGCTTCGATGCCCTGCGAGAAGGCAAATTGCTGAAATTCACGAGACACTTGGGTTCGCGCAGCGTCAGCTACCCATCCCACAAGGGCATTATCCTCCTCAACGTCGGTATCGATGATCGGAAGAACGCCGTCCAGGTTCTTGTAGATCATCGACAAGATACGCTGCGCCAAATTGCCGAAACTGTTCGCGAGTTCGGCGTTGGCGCGGGCGACGATCGCCTCCGCGCTGTAGCTGCCATCCTGGCCGAAGGTGACTTCGCGCAGCAGGAAATAGCGCAGCGCATCGACACCAAACCGGTCGGCCAGCTCCATTGGATCGACGACATTGCCGACGCTCTTCGACATCTTCTCGCCGCGGCTGAGCAGGAACCCGTGGCCGTAGACTTGCCTGGGAAGCTCGATCCCCGCGGACATCAGGAACGCCGGCCAATAGACCGCGTGAAAGCGGACCACATCCTTGCCGATCAAATGCACATCGGCGGGCCAGTATTTGCGCCAGAACCCGGTGTCGTCGGGATAGCCGAGGCCCGTGATGTAGTTGGTCAGCGCGTCCAGCCAGACGTACATGACGTGATTGTCGCTGCCCGGCACCGGCACGCCCCAGTCAAAGCTGGTGCGCGAGATGCTGAGATCCTTGAGGCCGCCCTCGACGAACCGCACGACCTCGTTGCGCCGGCTCTCGGGCCGGATGAACTCCGGGTTGGCGGCATAGAGGTCGAGCAGCGGCTGCTGATATTTGGACAGGC
>Ga0207705_10002033_pt1 | contig 15750 bp, 10 predicted proteins | sample KBSC13metaG_FD_184314 | JGI IMG/M metagenome (GOLD analysis project Ga0207705, IMG submission 184314) | Corn rhizosphere microbial communities from Kellogg Biological Station, Michigan, USA - KBS C1-3 metaG (SPAdes) (version 2) | ecosystem: Host-associated > Plants > Roots > Rhizosphere > Soil ...
ATCGGCCTCAAGACGACGCGGGTGCGCGGGCTCGGCGGCGAACAGGTCGTGTTCTCGAATGGCGAGCTGCTGAAGAGCCGCATCCACAACCACAAGCGCATGCAGACGCGGCGCGTGGCCTTCGTGCTGCGCGTGGCATACGGCACGCCGGACGAAGCGCTGGCCCGCATTCCGGACCTCATCCGCGACATCGTCTCGGCCAACCCGAACATCGACTTCGAGCGCGCGCATTTCTTCAGCTGGGGACAATGGTCGCTGGACTTCGAGGTCGTGTACCACTTCCGGAGCCCCGACTACATCCGTCACATGGATGCACAGCAGGCCATCTTCCTCGACATCTACCGCCGCTTCCAGCAGGAAGGCATCGAGTTCGCGCAGCCGCTGTCGATCGTGCGCCTGGCCGACCCGCGGCAGGCGGAGCTGTTCCGCCGCAACGACCCCGTACCGCCGGCCGGTCCGTCCGTTCATTAGGTGTTTCCTCGAATTTGGCAGACTCGTCCTACATGCGTGCCGCAGGGAGTCCTATTCACCCAGCATATCGTGCGCCTTACCATGGCTCCACCTTTTCCGATGAACCAACTCAAGGAGAACGATCATGGCATCGAACAACCAGCAAGGCGGTAACAAAGGTAACAACCAGAGCGGCGACACCAGCAACCGCGGTTTCGCATCGATGGATCCGCAAAAGCAGCGTGAAATCGCTTCGGAAGGCGGCAAGGCTGCGCACGCTTCGGGCAATGCCCACGAGTTCAGCTCGGAAGAAGCCCGCAAGGCCGGCTCCATGAGCCACAAGAACGACGGCAATAACCAGAGCGGCGGCAGCGGCAGCCAGCAGAGCGGCGGCGGCACCCGCGGCGGCACGCCGGAGCAACATGCCAAGGCCGGCTCGCAAAGCCACAAGAATGACAACAAGCGTTGATGTCTGACGCATGCCCGGCCCGGCCGGGCTTTGATGTCGCAAACCGCTGGCTTCGGCCGGCGGTTTTTTTGTTTCCGTGACGCGAACGACAAAACGTTTCATTGGTATTGACGCGCCCGACACGTCCAATTGTGCGGGGTAAAACGAATGAGGGATGATATATTTTTGGCACTATATTTCACATCCCAATCGTTCGGTAACCACAAGTCAATATCGGTCCGACATCAACCCAGGATAAGCGAATGAAAAAAAATATTGCCATTGTCGGTGCTGGATTTTCCGGAGCTGTCATCGCCAATCAACTGGCCCATGCGGGCTATAACGTCGAGATCTTCGAAGCGCGCGACCATATCGCGGGCAATTGCCATTCGGAGCGCGACGAAGAAACCGGTGTCATGGTCCACGTCTACGGACCGCATATTTTCCATACCGATAACGAACGGGCGTGGGAATTCATCAACCGTTACGGATCGTTCAAGCCGTATGTGAACCGCGTGAAGGCGATTACGAACAACCGCGTGTTCACCCTGCCGATCAACCTGCTGACGATCAACCAGTTCTTCGGCAAGACCTTCCGCCCGGCCGAGGCCCAGGCCTTCATCCAGTCGCTGGGCGACAAGTCGATCGAAAATCCGACCACCTTCGAGGAACAGGCGCTGCGCTTCGTCGGCCGCGAACTGTACGAAGCGTTCTTCAAGACCTACACGATGAAGCAGTGGGGCCTGCATCCGAGCGAGCTGCCGGCCAGTATCCTGAAGCGCCTGCCCGTGCGCTTCAATTACGACGACAATTACTTCAACCATAAATACCAGGGCATGCCGGCCGACGGCTACACGGCAATCGTGGAAAACATGCTGAAGGTGCCGGGTATTTCCGTGCATTTGAGCACGCCATTCGATCCGGCCGCGAAAACCGATTACGACCATGTGTTCTACAGCGGTCCGATCGATGCCTGGTTCAAGCATGTGGAAGGCCGCCTGCCCTATCGTACGCTGGATTTCGAAGTCTTCCGCGACACCGGCGATTACCAGGGCAATGCCGTCATCAATTACTGCGACGATTCGAAATCCTATACGCGCATTACGGAACACAAGCATTTCTCGCCGTGGGAACAGCACGAGCGCACGATCTGCTATATGGAATACAGCCGCCAGTGCGAGGAAGACGATACGCCGTACTACCCGATCCGCCAGGCGCGCGAAAAGGCGCAGCTGGAGAAATACGTCGACTTGGCGAAGGCCGAAACGAACGTGACGTTCGTCGGCCGCCTCGGCACGTACCGCTACCTCGACATGGACGTGACCATCCACGAGGCGCTGCTCACCGCCGACAAATTCCTCGAGGCGGCGCGCGAAAAGGTGCGGATGCCCGCGTTCGCGATCGATCCGCTGGCCTGATCAGCGCACGGGCTCGCGCTCGATGACATAGCTTGTGCCCGGTGCCAGCGCCAGCTCGTACCGGTGTTCGCCGACGCGGGCGATCGTGCCCGCGTCGCTGCGCGGGGGCGTCAGGCTCGTGAAGCGCAGCACGCCTTTGCCCCCGGCGCCTGTCACGCGGATGCGCGCCGGGTCGGCATACACGGCGACGTCGCCCTGCGGCGTCGGCACCTTCCCTTCGATCCATTGCAGGCCGCCGAGGTCCGGCTCGACGACATAGGCCGCATAGCCGGGCGCCGTCGGCTGCACGCCCAGGTAATACTTGCCGAGCAGGTACAACGGGCTGGCGCCCCAGGCGTGGCACAGGCTCTTGCCGAACGGCTTGCCGTACATCGCATAGCGCGCGGCACCTGTCTCGGCCGGATCGTACTGTTCCCAGAAGCAGGTGGCGCCGGCACGCAGCATGCCGCCCCAGTAATCCTTGATCTGGTTCGTCACGTCGGCCTGGTGTCCGCTTTCGGCCAGCGCCGCCAGCTCGTAGAACCGCATGTACGGCGTCGTGATCTTCGGCACCGCATCGTTCGCGAGGACGTTGCGCCGCACGGCGGCGGCGCGGGGCTCGTCGAGATAGCCGAACATCAGCGCGAACATGTTCGGGTGGCGCGTGACGAGCGGGTTCGGTTTCCCATCCTTGCGCCCGTGGATGAATACCTGCCGTTGCGGGTCCCAGAACGCCGCCATGATCTTCGTTCTCAGGTCAGCGGCCTGCTGGCGGTAGCTGGCAGCCTTCGCATCGTCGTGCGCGAGCGCCGCGCAGTCGGCCATCGCTTCCAGGCTGCGTGCGAACAGCAGCTGGATGACGGCCAGCTCGCCGTCCTTGGGCATGTCGGCCCAGTCGACGAACACCCAGTCGCCCGGCCGGCCTTCCAGCATGCCGTCGGCATTGCGCCGTCCCAGCACGTAATCCATCAGCGTCACCATGCGCGGATAGATGCTCTGTACGAACGCGGCGTCGCCCGTGTACTGATAATAGTCGCGGATGCCGATGAACCAGTACAGCGAATAGTCGAGGATCGTGTTGATGTGCATGTCCACCGGATCGGCACCGCGTAGCGCCCACGTGGTGCGCTTGACCGCGTCGCCGTCGAAGAACGTGTAGTAATTCATCAGGTAGGCCTGCACGGCGTCGCCGGCCCAGACCCAGTGGTCGCGCTTGACGCCGTCGATGAAGAATTCGCGTGTATTCAGTTCCAGCGACCGCTGCGCCACGTCCCAGATCCGGTTCAGTTCGTCGTCCGAGCTGCGGAACGTGCCGCGGTGCGCAACCGGCAGGTATTCGTACAGCAGCGTGACGTCGTCGAAGCGCAGGCCGGCGTCGGCCACGATGTTCACATAGCGCAGCGCGCGCGACGTGGGCGCGACATAGTCGCCGCGGTGGTTGGCGATCGTGGCCGTGTCCAGTGTCTCGCCGGCCGTCGTCGCCAGCGCTTCCTCGCGCGACTCGCCGTAGTGGAACGTCAGGCGGCCGCTGCCCCTGAGGTTCGCCAGCTTGACGAAGCCGGTCGTCTCACGGCCGAAGTCGACGAGGACGGAACGGCCGTCGCGCTGCACGGCCGTCGGCTCGACCTTCCGGGTCGGCAGATGGAAGCGGGACGGCGGGCCATCCGGCGCGTCGAAATTCCAGTGCGCGGCATGGACGGGGCCGCCCTCCGTCCACGCGCCCGGGCGCGGACCGACCCGCCACGACGCATCGGAGCGGACCGTCCGGCCCTGCACGAGCACGGCCGGCGGCGATGCCGCGTTGTAGACCTGCAGATTGATCGTGTGCTTGCCGACCGGTAGCCGGATGTGACGCTGGTCGCCGTGGACGAACACGCCGTCGATGGCGACGTTGTAGATGCCTTCGGCCGTCACCGTGATCTCTTCCGGCGCGGCCAGGTCGACGTCGCGCGCGAAGTTGACTTGCGGCTGGTGGCTGTAGAGGCGCCAGAACGGCGGCCAGGCAACGTCGCGTTCTGCACGCTGCACCTGCATCCGGTTGCTCAGCCAGATTTCGAAATCGCCCGGGTACCAGATCCACGTGGCGACGCCCTGTGCTCCGGCGGCGCCGCATGCGAGCGCCAGCAGGAGACCCATGAAGAATGAATGAAGTCGCATCGGCGCATTGTAGTCAAGGCGGACACGGGTATTTACCGGCCGCAAAAATAATCAACGGCCTGAGCGATTTCTTTAATCGTTTTCGTGACGGATCACGTCAACGAAAAACCGCCCCGCGCGGGTAGCGCGAGACGGTTGTGCGTGCGGCAGTGCCGGGCCGGGTCAGCCGGCCTTCGCCAGGCCATCCTTCGGCGCCGTGCGCGCCGCCAGCGCGGCGATCGGCAGCGGATTCACGTTCTCGGCGCTGACGACGGCGTCGAAGTCCGTTTCCTCCGCGCGTGCGATGAAGCGCTGGGCCCTGTTGCTGGGTGCCGTCGTCGCGATCAGGTGGTGCATCTTCGACGCGGTCAGGTCCCAGGACGTGCCGGCGACGATCGCGCGCATGCGCTCCACCAGCGCCGTCTTCTGGTCGTCGTTCATCGCCAGCATGCGGTCGCAGGCCGCGATGAATTTTTCCGGGGTGTCCGCGATGGCGACGACGTCGCCGTACGGCACCTTCACGTCCGTGATCGGGGTGCTGACGGACGGCAGTTCCGCCGCCATGTATTCCAGCACCTTGGTCGGGCTGATGAATTTGGTCGATTCGTTCAGCGCGAACGGCAGCAGGCAGACGTCCCAGCCGGCCAGGAACTGCGGCAGCTGCTCGTACGTGCGCTGGCCCATGTAGTGGATATTGGTCGCGCGCGGCAGGTTGGCCGGGTCGATCTTGACGACGGGGCCGACGAGCACGATCTGCCACTCGGGACGGGCTTCGGCGACCTGTTGGATGAGGTCCGTGTCGAAGCGCTCGTCGATCACGCCGTAGAAGCCCAGGCGCGGCCTGGCCAGCGGTTCCTGTTCCGGATGGCTGTAGCTGCGGTCCAGCGCTTTCTGGAAGTGCTTCGCGTCGACGCTGCTCGAGAAGCAGTGCGCATTCCCGTGGCGTTCGCGCTTGGACTGGTACAGGCTCGGGCCGCCCGTGAACACGAGGTCGGCGATGTTCAGCAAAGCGCTTTCGCGCTGCAGCAGTTGTTTCGGCGCGTTCTTGAACGCGGCCAGTTCGTCCATGCAATCGTAGATGACGAGTGCCGGGTCGAAACCTTGCAGCAGCGGCAGGGCCATCGGAGTGTAGAACCAGACGACGGGGCGCTCACCTTCGGGGACGAGGTCGGCCAGCAGCGTCTGCAGCGTGGGGATCTGGTCGTCGTGGAAGCCGGGCGCCTGGATGCCGGTATGCGGCTGGCACACCGTGATGTTCGGCGCCACGGCCCTCTCCTGCAGGTGGGCCTCTCCCTCGTCATACACCGGCTCCTCGACAAACAGGATTCGGTAGTGTTCCGCCAGGCGAGTCATGAGGTGCTGGGGGCGCTGGAAGACGAAGTCCCAACGCAGATGGCAAAACACGATCAGGGTCGGCATGTTGATTTCCTTTCGCCTCGGGGCGTTCTAGTTGATCTGGATTCAAGGTCCGCCATCTGATGCGTCGATGCTCTTGGAAACACCGACAGATCAGGTGCCGGACCAGTGAATCCTATCATGCAAATTTCTTAATATTTTCATTTATGCATCGCAACATTTCCGCCGGTTTATAGCTTAAAACCACCATGGCCGAGGTCTCCCTAGGAGAGCTCGCTCGACATCCCAATAATGTAGGTTCCCTCCTACAGGGACAAAGGAAAAAGCACTACGAATTCGCATCATAAAGACTTGCGAGTTCATGCGCAGATCAGGCCGACAGATAAGGTTCGGCGCCTTCCGGTTCGCCGGCGGCATCGAAGCCGCGCGCCAGCAATACGCCGTCGAGGCCGATGCTGCCGAGTGCGTCGCACAAGTCTTCCAGTTCGGTTTCCAGGTCGGCGGCCAGGTCCAGCGGCTTGTCGACGGTGGCGAGCGGTGCGCCGCCGTCCAGGGGATACAGGTTGATGCGCAGCACCAGGGCACCACCGGCGTCCAGCGGCGCGACGACGGCCTTGATACGGTCGGGAGCACGTTGCTGCTCGTCAACACGCTGGTTGACTTCCGCCAGCGTGGCCAGCATCGACAACTCGGCGACGCCCTGCTCCTTGGCCCCGTAGAACAGGTCCTGGTACAGGAAATTCAGCTCGAGGTCGGATGGATGCCGGGACAGGCAGCGCTGCAGCAGCGGCGCCACGCCGCCCGCCCACATGCGGTAGCGCGCCATGCGGCCCTCGAAATACGCGTCCGCGGCCGTTTCGCTGGCCGGCACGTGGTAGAACGGGTCGTCGACCGGCTTCAGCGCGAAGCCGAGCAGGAAGCGCAGTTCCATCGCTTCGTCGCCAGGCTCGTAGTCGCCGCCGATCCACGGGCGCATGCTGGCCTCGATGGCCGGTGTCGCGACGAGCTTGCGCGAGCGCATCGCCTGGAAGGCTTCGCGCAGCATGTCCTGCAGGTCGCTGTAGCGGATGCGGTCGACGGCGTCGAGGTCGTACAGGTGGCGCACGAGGACGATCCGGGTGGCCGCGCTTGCCAGGCCGGACTGGCGAAAACTGTCCATCAGGGCGTCGAAGTCGGCGTCGTCGCGGAACACGTCGTCCTGCACCAGGCCGCCCGTGCTGTGCACGAACAACGGGATCATGAAGGCATCGATTTCCAGTTCGCCCGCATCCGGCGCGTCCCTGTCGTCGGTGCGGACGTGCAACGTGGCGGCCTCCTCCTCCACACGTTCGCGCAGCAGGCGGCAGCATGCGGCGTCCGTGTAGCGCGCCAGTTCGATGGCGCCGTACAGCACGTCGTCGTGCTTGCGGCGGAGCATGCGCCGGATGAGCACGGTGAGATCGTGCCGGCGCGCCGCCAGCGTGGGCGCGTCGAGGGATTCGCGTTCACTGACTTCGAGCGCCAGGTCGACCAGGTTCTGGGCCAGCGCGTCAGGATCGGCCTCCACCGGTTTGGCCGCAGGTCGGGTTGTCGATCTGGCCGACTGGGGGGATTGGCGTTGCGCAGGCGCGCTCTTGACCGCGGGTTTCGGGCCCTTGGCCGGGCGCTTGTTGTTGGGCATGGCTGATTGATAAAAGTGAACAAGTCGCCATGGTAGCACCCGGCCGCGCGCGGCCCAAGCCGACGGCGCACAACGTGCGGAGGCTGACTCGTCAAAGGTAGGCTGGGCTCCCCGAGCCCACGCGTAACGTTTGCGTCACGCCGACCTTCGCGTGGGCACAGCAGTGCCCAACCTACGCTGCCAACCTGAGCGCCGGTTCGCGGCGGACGGCCGTCGCGTCGAGGCGAAACACCGCAACCAGTTCGGCCAGCTCGGCCGCCAGTTCTTCCAGCGAACGGGCGCTGGCCGCCGCTTCCTCGACGAGGGCGGCATTCTGCTGGGTGGCGTCGTCCATGCCCATGACGGCCTGGTTGATCTGGTCGATGCCCTGGGTCTGCTCGGTGCTGGCATTCGAGATCTCGCCGATGATCGTGCTGACCTCGTGGATCTCGCCGACGATCGCCTCCATCGCGGCGCCGGCCCGGGCGACGAGGCGGCTGCCGTTGTCGACCTCGCCCACCGACGCGCCGATCAGCGCCTTGATCTCGCTGGCCGCCGTGGCTGAGCGTTGCGCCAGGCTGCGCACCTCGCCCGCGACGACTGCGAAGCCCCGGCCCTGCTCGCCTGCGCGCGCGGCCTCGACGGCGGCGTTGAGGGCGAGGATATTGGTCTGGAATGCGATGCCGTCGATGACGCCGATGATGTCGCCGATGCGCCTGGACGAGTCCTCGATGGCCTGCATCGTGCGCACGACGTCCGTCATGACGGCACCGCCATCGCGCGCCGCATCGGACGCGCGCCGGGCGAGCCCATCGGCGCGCAGCGCATTTGCCGCGTTCTGGCGCACGGTGCCCGTCAATTCTTCCATGGCCGCCGCCGTCTGCTCGAGGGCACTGGCCTGCGCCTCGGTGCGCGAGGACAGGTCGAGGTTGCCGGCGGCGATCTGGCGCGAGGCGTCCGCAATCGTCGCCGAATGGTTCCGGATGCGGCGCACGGTGGCGGCCAGCTCGTCCTGCATGCGCGCGATTGCATGCAACAGGCTGGCATCGTGCACGCCGGCCAGCGGCACCGGCTGCGACAGGTCCTTGCCGGCGATGCGGCGCGTGACGTCGGCGGCATAGGCCGGGTCGGCGCCCAGCAGGCGGTTGATGCTTCGCACGAGGCGCCAGCCGAGGGCGGCGATCAGCGCGAGCGCGGCAGCGAAGAACGCGGTGAAGCGTGCGGTCGATGCCAGGAACACGTTCTCGATGTCATCGTTGAAGAAGCCCGTGCCGATCCACCACCCCCACGGCTCGAACGCGATCACGCCATTCAGCTTGCCGGCCAACGCGCCCGTCTTCGGGTGCTTCGTCTGCGCCGTCAGGAAGGCGATCCGGGATTTCGTCAGGCCTTCCTGGTACGCGTCGCCGTCCGCGCGGCCGTCGATCGTGACGCCCTGGGCGATCTTGCCCACGTTGGCCGGATTCGGGTGCACGAGGTTCAGGCCGTTCGGCAGGCGTACCCAGTAATAGCTCTTGCCATCGTTGTTGAGCTGCGTGAGCGCGGTCCTCGCTGCCGCCTGGGCCTGGTCCTGCGTCAGGCGGCCCTGCTTCTGTTCGTCGTAGTAGTGTGCGACGAGGTGCTCGCCCATCAGGAGCATGTTGCTGATCTGGGCTTCGCGGTCATCCAGCAGCGACCGGTGCAGCGTGTAGAGGCTGAGTCCGCCGAGCAGCGCGAGCGCAAGTATGGACGCACCGACGAGGATAAACAGTCGGGTAGAAACTTTCATGTGACAGCTTTCTGAACGTTGTTGCTGGGTGGCAGGCCGGCGGGCGCCGGCGCTGTCACACCCGGGAATGCACCGGGTGGCGGGCACCGGACGGTGCATGTTGACGTACAGCAATTTTACCGCACAGGACGGCTGTCAAGGTGGGAAGTGAAGAATTCCGGACGTAATTTTCGCGTAATTTCCAACACCGGCATCACGTGGTCGAGGTGTTCGCGCATGGCCGCGACCGCCTTTTCGGGATCGCGTGCCTCGATCGCCTCGACGACCGCGCGGTGCTCCTCCAGTACGCCAGGCATGCGTCCTTCCAGCGGCAAGGTGAGCTGGCGGTAGCGGTCCATCTGCGTCTTGGCCTGCTGGATGATCGGCCACACGCCCGGATAGCCGGACAGCTCGGCCAGCAGCGCGTGGAAACGTTCGTCGGTGCGGTGGAATCTGGCGAAGTCGTTGGACGCGATGGCGGCTTCCTGCTCGGCCAGGATGTCGCGCAACCGCGCCGTGTCGGCGGGTTGCACGCGCTGAGCCGCCTTTTCGATGATCGCCGTCTCCAGCGCGTGACGCACGAGGTTGGCTTCTTCCAGCGCGTCCAGCGGGATGCGGGCGACGAACGTGCCGGAGCGCGGCACGATCTCGATCAGGCCTTCGTCGGCGAGGCGCTGCACGGCCTCGTGCACCGGGGTGCGGCTGGTACCGAACTCCTCGGCGATGTCGCGCTCGACGACGCGCGTGCCCGGCAGCATGTCCATCTCGACGATGCGCCGGCGCAGCCATAGGTAGACGCGGCGCGACGCGCTCATCGTGCTGTCGGCCTCGTCGGACCCGGTGGGTGGCACTTGGTTGTTCATGGTCGGAAGTGTAACGAAACTCGGCGTGCGGTGGTCCGTTTCAGATGGCCGGCATCGCGCTGCGCGGAATGATCGCCCCGCGGTGCCGGATCACGGTGCCCGCCAGGCGGTGGCCCGCGCGCGCCGCGTCTTCCGGGCCCTTGCCGGACAGGCGCGCGGCCATGTAGGCGGCGCCGAACGAATCGCCCGCGGCCGTCGTGTCGATCACGTCGCGCACCGGTTGCGGCGCCACTTCGTGCAGCTGGCCGTCGTGCCAGACGACGCACGGATCGCCGCCGCATTTCACGACCACCTCGCCCACGCCCAGCGTGCGCGTGCGCTCGATCACGCCCCGTGCGTCGGCCGGGCCGTACAGCGCGACCTCGTCATCCAGCGTGAGCAGCGCGATGTCGGCATGGGCCAGCGCGCGGCCGTAGACCTCGCGCGCCGTCTCCGGACTCTCCCACAGCCGGGGACGATAGTTGTTGTCGAAGACGACGGTGCCGCCGGCCGCGCGGCACTGGGCCAGCGCGGCGATCAGCAGTTCGCGGTCGGCCGGGGACAGGATCGCGAGGCTGATGCCCGACAGGTACACCATGCGCGCAGCGGCCAGTTGCACGAGCACCTTGCCCGCCTCCGGCGCCTCGAGCCAGTGGCGCGCGGCCGAATCGCGGCGCCAGTAATGGAAGCGGCGCTCGCCGTCCGGATCCGTCTCGATCATGTAAATGCCCGGCAGACGGTCGGCCAGGCGCTGCACGCAGCCCGTGTCGATGCCCTCGCGCTGCCATGCGGCGAGCATCTCGGCCGACATCCCGTCCACGCCCAGCCCCGTCACATAGGCCACCCGCGTGGTGGCGGGATCGAGCAGGCGCGCCATGTAGACGGCCGTGTTCAGGGTGTCGCCGCCAAAGCGGTAATCCATCGTGCTCCCCTCACCGCTCTTCTGCAGCTCGATCATGCATTCGCCGATCGCGTAGACGGTCTGTGCTCCCATCATCTGTCCTTGTTCTGTTATTAAAAAATGATACCCGGACCGGGAGTGTACCGAATCCCGGCCCGGGTCAGGTCATCAATGTGCCGAATCCCAGGTCGAACCGAAGAATTCGAAACTCGTGTATGCCCCGGGCAAGGTGTCCCTCCCCCGGGTATGCTATCAATGCGCCGAATCCCAGGTCGAACCGAAGAAGTTCGAGGCGCCGATTGCCGGAAAGTCGACATAGGCCTTCGAGCAGTCGACGACCTTGTTCGGGTCGACGGCCTTCGTCGGCGTGCCGTTGACGACGTTGCGGTTGTCGTTTGTGGCGACCAGCGGCAGGTTCACGCCCTTGACCGTCAGCGTTGCGTCCGACGTCGTCAGGTTGATGCCGTCCGGGTTGTCCGCGACCACGCTGTTCATCGTCATCACCAGCGGGTACTGCGGGTTGGCGAAGCCGCCGGTATTGGCCTGGAAGCCCTGCAGCTTGACAGCCGAATTGCCCTGGATGCGGACGTTTTCCATCGTGATGTCATGGAAGTTCGGGAACAGCGGTCCGGCCGCCGGCAGTGCCTTGGTCGAGTAGTAAGGCGTGAACAGCAGCGCGTTCGTCGCGTTCCTGATGCAGGCATTGCGGTAGTGGACATTGCTGACCTCACCGCCGCGCGCATAGTCGGACTTGATGCGCAGGCCTTCTTCCGAATCGGAGAACGCGTTGTCGTACACCTCGATGTTCGTCACACCGGCGTTGGTCTCGGAACCGACCGAAATGCCGTGGCCGTAGTAGATATGGTTGTGCGCCACGACCATGCCGTACTTGCGGTCCGCACGGACGTCGCGGTTGCCGTCGATGCCCGGCAGGCCGGAGCCCTTCGGCGACGGGTTCTGGCTGCCCTTGAACGCCATGTCGTCGTCGCCCGTCGACACGTAGTTATAGGCGAACACGAAGTTCTTCAGGTAGCCGTCGAACGACATCTTTGCCGCCGATTTCGTCGTGCTGCCGGTCTGCAGGTAATCCTGGATCGGCTTGCTGGCCGAGCCCGGGTCGAACGCGTCCGTGTTCTTGACGTTGTCTTCGTTGAAGACCTCGCCCGTGTACAGTGGGTTGCCGTTGCCGGCCGGGTTCGCGAACGCGGCCAGCGACGGGGTCTGCACCTTGACGCCCCAGACGGTCAGGCCGTCGACGCCGCTCGGCACGACGTGGAAGTTGGCGCTGTTGTTCAGGGTGATGCGGTACAGGGTCAGGTTCTTCGCATAGTTGAAGACCATCATGCGGAAGTTCGACTGCGAGCCGAAGCCGGTCGTACCGTTCTGCACCATGTTGCCCAGGTAGGCCAGGTCCCACCATGTCATGTTGCGCGACGAGGACTTCGAGTTGACGAACGTGCCGCCGTTGTCGCACGCGGTGCCGTCCGTGGCTTGCAGGCCCTTGGCATACGACGCATACGTGTTCGAGCAGGTCATGTCGACCTTCATCAACGGATACAGCTTGTCCGTCGTGACGATTTCCGCATAGCCGCGGCTGTCGATCGCGCCGTCGCCGACGACGGCCGAGTTGACGAGGTTGTTACCGCCGATCAGCGGCAGGCAGTTCGACGACGAACCGGCCTTGCCGGCGGCGACGGCCGTGTTGGCGCAATACGGGCCACCAACGGCCGGCGCATAGGCCTTGGCATCGCGCGTCGCATACAGGGTGGCGCCCTTGTCGATCCACAAGGTGACGCCGGACGGCAGGGTCAGCGGGCCGGAGATGAAGCCGTTGCCCGGGCCGCTCGAATTGACGACGAGGCGCACGGCATACTTCGACGCCTTGTACTGCGGCTTCGCGAGTTCCTCGCCGGAGACGCCGGCGATATTCACGTTCGGCCTGGCGGCCGCGACCTGGCTGGCTGTGGCGGCCGCATCGGCCGCGGCGATCTTCGCGCCCACTTCCGCTTCGACGGCGGCGCCGCAGGCATTCAGGGCGGCCTGGATGCGGGCCTGGTCGGGGTTGATCACGGCCGGATCCTGGGCGACGCCCACGCCCGGCTTGTTCGGATCGGCTTCCGGCGGCAGCGAGCCGTCCGGACGGCGCACGAGGTTGTTGGACGCTTCCAGCGTCGCGCACACCTCGGTGTCCTTCGGGAGCAGGGGTTCGGCCGGCAGGTCCGGATCGTAGGCCGTGGTGCCGACCTGGTATACGGCACCATCGGTATAAGTGACTGCGGAGGCGGCACTGCCGCCGCCACCGCCGCCACCGCAGGCCGCCAGTGCGGCCGCAATCGCAGTGGCCATGGCCGCGCGGGCCAGGTTCTTGTCGTGCATGTTCATTGTAGTCTCTCTGTTATTTTTATAGGGTTCAGAAGCGGGCGATCAGGCCGATGCCGAATGCGCGCGGGCTGTTGCCCGGGGCGAGGAAGGCGTCGTCCTTGCCGATGTTGTTGCTGTAGACCGGTGCCTGGCCCAGGTTCACGCTCTGCTGGGCGTGATTGCGGATCTTCGTGTAGTAGACGTAAGGCGCCAGGTACTTGTTGAAGTTGTACAGCGCGCCGATCGAGTACTGCGTCGCACCGTAGTCGCCGTCGCGGGCGAACGTGGCATTCTTCAGGTCGAACAGCTTGCCGACCGAGGCCATGACGCTGGCGCGGCCGATGTCCTGGGCGACCGAGAACATCGCTGCGTTCTGCTTCATCGTGCCGCGCGTCACACCCGTGTAGAAGTTCGACGCCGTCGGGACCGCGGCGTCTTCATAGCCGTACTTGCCCTGCTCGAAACCGAGACCGAGCGTCGTGCCGGTCGGCAGGCGGTAGCGCGCGACGACCTTGGCGAAGCTCGTGTTCACGCCCGACACGTCGGCCGAGCGGAAACCGAAGCCCTGGGTCAGCGCATCCGTGTCGACGCCCGTGTTGTTCTGGCGGTCGTAGCCGACGCCGACGGTCAATGCGCCGATGTCGTAGCGGGCCGCGACGGACCAGCGGCTGCGGTTCGTGTTGCTGGCCTGGCTCTCGTCGAAGCCGTAGGAGGCGCCGACCTGCAAGCCGTAGTAGACCGACGACAGGTAGTGCGCCGAATTCTTGTAGCGTGCCTCGCCGCGCGAGAAGATGCTGTCGGCATTGCCCGTCATCTGCGCGGACGTGTTGTTCCACACGTCGAGGCCGTGCACGGTCAGGCCCAGGTTGCCGCCGAACTCGCCGCCCGAACCGATCAGGCTGCGGTAGACGGAATCGTTGTTACCGACGACAAAGGTACCGAAGCGGGCGCTCTCGATGCCAACGTAGGTGTTACGCGACGTCAGCGTCGACGATTCGCCGCGGGTGTTGACGCCGCCCTGGTCGAAGTTGTTCAGCGAAGCTTCGATCTGCCAGACGCCTTTCAGGTCGTCCGTCACGCCGATGTTGCCGCGGAAGCCGAGGCGCGAGTTGCCGTCGGAGACGCGGCCGCGCGTGTTGTACGGCGTGGCGCCGCCGGTGGCCTGGACCGACTCGATCTGGCCGTTCAGGAAACCGTAGATGGTGGTATCGACCTTGAGGCTGGCCAGGTCGCCCAGCGTCGTCTCGGCCATCGCGGCGTTCGACAGGCACGCCAGGGCGGCGGCCGCCAGGATAGTCTTCCTGGTAGAAATATGCGTCATCAGATGCTCTCTTTTGAAACGTGATCCCCGCGACATGCGGGAAATCTGTTGAGTGGCGGACGCGGACCGTTTTCGCGGATCAGCGCCCACACGACGATTGCCGCCAGCACGTCGAACACGGCCAGCACGACGAACATCGGGCTGTAGCCGACGTGCGTGACCATGATGCCGAACAGCAGGGTGAACAGCGTCGCGCCCAGGTAGCCGGACATGCCGGCCAGCCCGGTGGCGGTCGCCACTTCGTTTTTACCGAAGACGTCCGACGTGATCGCGTACAGCGCGCCGGACAGGGTCTGGTGCGCGAAGCCGCCGATGCACAGCAGGAAGATCGCGGTGTAGGGACTCGCCACGAGGCCGATGCAGCCCGGGGCGATCATGCAGAAGGCGCCGACCCCGACGACCCACTTGCGCGAATCGAACAGCGACACCTTCAGGTGCTTGTGGACCAGCGGAGACAGGTAGCCGCCCAGCACGCAGCCGATGTCGGCGGCGAGGAACGGCAGCCAGGCGAACGCTGCGATCTCTTTCAGATCCATGTGGCGCTCGGTGGCCATGTACAGCGGAATCCAGGCGTTGAACGTCTGCCAGGCCGGCTCGGACAGGAAGCGCGGGATGGCGATCGACCAGAAGTTCCGGTTGCGCACGATCTCGCGCCAGGACGCTTTCGCGGCGCCGTCCCGGTGCCTCGCTTCCTGGCCCGCGAGGATATAGTCGCGTTCCGCGTCGGACAACAGCTTCTGGTCGCGCGGGTGCTTGTAGAACACGGCCCACAACAACGTCCAGGCGATGCCCAGTACGCCGACGATGACGAATGCCGACTGCCAGCCGGCGTGCAGGATCGCCCACACGACGAGCGGCGGCGCGCACAGCGCGCCGATCGACGAACCGATGTTGAACCAGCCGATGGCGACCGAGCGCTCGCGCGCCGGGAACCATTCCGTCGTCGCCTTCACGCCGGCCGGGATGCCGGCCGCTTCCGTCAGGCCCAGCAGGCCGCGGAAGAACGCCATGCTCTGCCAGCCCGACGCCAGCGCGGCGCAGGCGCACGCGAGCGACCAGGCGAATGCGAACACGGCGAAGCCGATCTTGGTGCCGATCGCGTCCAGCACGAGGCCGGCGACCGGTTGCATTACCGCGTAGCAGACCTGCCAG
>Ga0207705_10002036_pt1 | contig 15733 bp, 15 predicted proteins | sample KBSC13metaG_FD_184314 | JGI IMG/M metagenome (GOLD analysis project Ga0207705, IMG submission 184314) | Corn rhizosphere microbial communities from Kellogg Biological Station, Michigan, USA - KBS C1-3 metaG (SPAdes) (version 2) | ecosystem: Host-associated > Plants > Roots > Rhizosphere > Soil ...
TCACGGCATGATCGAATATCGCATCGTCGAGAGCACCGGCGCCACCGAAGCAGCGCCCGCCGCCGGCACCGCCGACCTGATCGTCGACATCACCTCGTCGGGCTCCACGCTTGCCGCCAATGCGCTACGCGTGCTCGAGGATGGCGTCATCCTGAAGAGCGAGGCGCAGCTTTACGTCTCGCGCAAGACTGACTGGACGCCGATGCGCCGCGCCCAGCTCGAGGCGCTGATGTCGATCGTCGGCTGGGTGCCGCCCGGCATCTCCACGCAATTGTGAGTAAGCCCGGGTTGGTTCTTCCCCTGTCCCGCGCGCCGGGGAGTCGGGGTTGATCCTTACCCCCTTGCTGTTGCTGGTCCTGGCGCTGGTCGGCCTGGTCGCCGGCTTCGTCGACGCTATCGCCGGCGGCGGCGGCTTGATCTCGGTGCCCGTCCTGCTCTCGGTGGGGCTGCCGCCGGTCGCGGCGCTCGCCATCAACAAGGCACAGGGCGCCATCGGCACCCTCATTGCCGCCACGACCTATTGGCGGCGGGGCTATGTCGCGCTGCGGCCCCTGCTGCCCTCGGTGGCGGCGACGTTTGCCGGCAGCCTCGCCGGCGCGTTCACCGTGCAGCGCGTCGACACCTCGTGGCTGGTGATCGCGGTACCGATCGCGCTGGTCGCCATCTCGGGCTATTTCCTGTTTGCCCCGAGACTGACCGACGCCGACCGCGAAGCGCGGCTCGCCTTTCCCCGCTATGTGCCGGCCATGGGCCTCATCGTCGGCTTCTATGACGGCATCTTCGGGCCGGGCACCGGCTCGTTCATGACCCTCGGTTTCGTGCTGCTGTTCGGGCTTGGCGTCACGCGTGCCGCGGCGCACACCAAAGTGCTCAACCTGACCTCGAACCTTGCGGCACTCGCCCTCTTCATGGTGGCCGGCGACGTCCTCTGGCCGGCCGCCATCGCCATGGCGATCGGGCAGATTGCGGGCGGCTATCTCGGGGCAATGACTGGGATCCGCTTCGGGGCGCGGCTGATCCGGCCGCTGGTCGTGCTGGTGTCGGTCGTCCTGGCGCTGCGGCTGCTGCTGACCGGCCATTCCTGACTCCGAAAAGAAAGGGGCGGCCACGACGGCGAAGCGGTTTTCGGGTTCGGAAACGCGACAGAACAAGAAGTGGAGCTCTCGTTCCGATTCAATCGGAACGAGAGCTCCAGTCGAGGACTGACTTCAGGGTTGGAACGCCCTCCGCGGAGGGTCAGGCGGCGTCCTGCAGCAGCGGCGCGAGCGACGACCAGAGGCTGCTGGCGTTAGCGTTCGCACTGTAGGCGTTGCTGGCCGCCGTCAGCAGGTCGAGCGGGCTCGAACTGCCATCGGTAGCCGCCGTGGCGGTCGCACCGGCGGCGGTGCCGTCGGTCGCCGTGCTGCCGTCGGTGGACGTGGTGCTGCCATCGGCGGACGTAGTGCCGCTGGTGGAGTCGCTCTCCCCGATCTGGGCCACGCCGCCCCCGCCGCCGCCATGGTGATGGCCGCCATGGTGCGCCTTGCCCGCCGCCCCGGTGCCGTCGCTGGCCCCGGATTGGCCGCTCGCCATGAGCTGGGTCAGGAACTGCTGCGAAGCCTGCTGCTGCGTCGCCTGCGACTCGAAGGTGTTGAGCTCGGCGCTCGACACCGACCCGTCGCTATTCGTGTCGATCTTGTTGAACAGGGCTTCTGCCCGTTGCTGCTGGGCGGCACTCTGCGAGGTGCCGCTGCCCGACGCGGCCTTTGGCGCGCCGGCTTCGAACTCGTCGAGCGAAATACCGCCGTCCGAATTGCTGTCGAGTTGGGAGAAATTGGGAGGCGTGTAGGGCTGCGGCGGCTGCCAGCTGCCTACCCCGCCGATCGTCGACATGGGAGGAACTCCTTGGGCTCACGGCTCACCCTATGAGCCGCGACGCCAGCAGGCGCCACGTCGCTTAAGGAGCGGTTAACGCTATTTGCCCGCGCTCGGCGCATTGTGTCGCGACGTTTCCGCCGCCTCGCACAGACGCGATTTGATGCAAATAATTCGGCTATTGCGCTGCCCGGCGCGGGGCATCGTCATTGGCCGGCAGCACCATGCGGGCCAGCAGGCCGCCCATCTTGCCGGCCGACAGCTCCAGTTCGCCCCCATGCGACTTGACGATCGAGGCGGTGATCGACAGGCCGAGCCCGAAGCCGCCCGCCGCGCTGCTGCGGGCCGCATCGCCGCGCACGAAGGGCTCCAGCATCGCCTGCCGCTGTTCCTCGGCAATGCCGACCCCGTCGTCCTCGACCTCGATGAAGACGCCGTCGTCGGCAGTACGTCCGGTGCGCAGCACGGCCTTGGACCCGTATTTGAGTGCGTTCTCGACGAGGTTCTCGACTGCCCGAACCAGCGCATCCGGCCGTGCCGTGATCGACAGGTGCTCGGCGCCCTCATAACTCACCTGCTCGCCGACATCGGTAAAATTGTCGCCCACCGTGCGCAGCAGCGCCGGCAGGTCGACTGGCACCGCCGCTTCGACATCGAGCCCGTCGCGGATATAGGTCAGGGCCGAATTGACCATGCGATTCATCCGGTCGAGATCCTTGAGGATGTCGAGGCGAATATGCTCGTCCTCGACGAACTCGGCTCGCAGCCTGAGCCGGGTGATCGGCGTCCTGAGGTCGTGCCCGATGGCGGACAGCATGCGCGTCCGGTCGCTCAGCAGTCCGGCGATGCGGTCGCGCATCCGGTTGAGGGCCCGTGCCACCTGCTGGATTTCCTCGGGGCCGCTCTCCGGCAACGGCTGGTGTCCGCCTTCGAGCGAGAACGTCTCGGCCGCGCGCGCAAACTTGTTGAGCTGCCGCGACAGCGTCCAGGCGGCCCAGAAGAACACCAGCGGCAGGAACACCAGCGCGAAGGTGAACAGGCTCCACGCCGGAATCGGCGGTCGCGACGGCGGTCCGGGCAGGACCAGCCGCGCCGACACCACCACGTCGTTGGGCAGCTTCACCGCGATTTCGTGCGTTTGCTTGCCGGCCCCTGGCGGCGGCGGACTCTCCTCGACTTCAAAGCCCGGCCCGAGTTCGCGGGCGATGAACGCCAGGGAGTTGACCTCGTCACCGGGCGGCTGCTGCCATTTGCCGTCGGCCTCGTAGTGGAACGAGATATTGGGCTGCGTGGTCCTGACAATGTCAGCGATGACTGGCCAGTCCGCCGGCTCCGCGGCCGAAATCATCCGCACGCCCGACAGGAAGGTACTGAGCCCCGCCCGGAGCTGGCTCTCTTCCCGCCGCCCCTGGTCGGAAACGAACAGCACGCCGAAATTCAGCGCCTGGGTCAAAACCACCGCCACGGCAACCAGCAGCAACATCTGGCCGCCGATGCGATTGGGCAGGATCGCCGTCAGCCAGCGCTTCATTCGCTGGCGACCTCCGGCGAGAACAAATAGCCGCTGGAGCGGATGGTCTGCAGCAGTTCCGGATCGCGGGGATCGCGTTCGAGTTTGCGCCGGAGCCGGCTGATCAGGATGTCGACGCTGCGCTCCGAGGGCGACGCCTCGCGGCCCTGGGTCAATTCGATGATCTGGTCGCGGCTGAGAGCCCGCCCCGGCCGCTCGCAGAACACCAGCAGCATCTCGAACTCGGCGCCGGTCAGCTCCACCCGCGCCCCGCTCGGATCGAACAGCCGCCGCATGGCGCCATCGAGCGACCAGCCGGCGAATCGGTAGAGGTGCTTGCCGCCGGCGGGACCAGCGCGGGCATCGTCGCGGCGCCGCAGCACGGCGCGGATGCGGGCCAGCAATTCGCGCGGGTTGAACGGTTTGCCGAGATAGTCGTCGGCACCCATTTCGAGCCCGACGATGCGCTCGATCTCGTCCGCCTGCGCAGTGAGGATGATGATCGGGATGTCGGAGGCGGCCCGGAGACGTCGGCAGATCGACAGCCCGTCCTCCCCCGGCAGCATGCGGTCGAGAACGATGAGCGAGATGCGGGTGTCGCCGAGGATGCGGTCCATGGCGCGCCCGTTTTCGGCCAGCGAGACACGCATCTCGTTCGACTTGAGATATTTGGCGACGAGCTGGCCGATATCCCGGTCGTCCTCGACGATGAGGATGTGCGGTGTGTTCATGCCGGCATCCTATCGCACGACCGCAAGCGCACGGAAGTCACGCTATCGCGTGCCGGTCATTACGCCGCGGGGTGCCGGTGGCGCCGTGCAGTCCAGCAACAGCCGGGCGAGGACGCCATGGGTGGGTTTCAGCGTCCGCGAGGTAATACGTTGGCTCAACGGGGGCTCCCGAGTCAGGGGTGTACCCCTCAACCTTAGGCGCGAAACCCCTGCCGACTATGCCGCGGCGGAGTGGCGCGGTCGGATGGCGTTTATCGCTGCTGCGTCGACCTGATCCTCCGCCATTGTCAGGTCGTAAGCTGCTTGCAGGTTGATCCAGAAATCCGGCGATGTGCTGAAGTACCGCCCGAGCCGGATCGCCGTATCCGGAGTTACCGCGGTCTTCTTGGCGGCCAATCTTTCGATCCGGGTGCGTGGTACGCCGAGCGCCTTGCCCAACGCGTAGCCGCTCAACTTCAGCGGCAACATATATTCCTCGCGCAGGATTTCACCCGGATGCACCGCAGGTCGAACACGGATAGGCACGGTCTCTCTCCTAGTGATAATCGACGATCTCGACATCCTCGGCCCGGCTCTCGACCCAGCGGAAACAGATCCGCCACTGCTCGTTGATCCGGATCGAATACTGACCCGCGCGGGCACCGCGCAGCGCCTCGAGGTGGTTACCCGGCGGCGACGCCAGGTCACCTATCCGATCTGCCGCGACCAGCATCGCAAACTTGCGCCGCGCCGCCCTTACCACTTCGGCCGAAAATCCACGCGGGATTGCGCCCTGGCTGACTGCCTCCGTCGGCTTGTCCTTGAATGATCCGATCGCCACGACACGCTCAACAACTACATCGTATCATAACATGATACGTGGTTCACACTCAAGGGCGCAAACGAAAAGGCGCGGTGTTGCCACCGCGCCTTCAAATCCGTGACCGGGAGGTCCGGTGGGAACGGACTGTTTAGAAGTCCATGCCGCCCATGCCACCCATGCCGCCGCCGCCACCGCCCATGGCGGGGGCCGGCTCCTTCGGCAGCTCGGCGATCATCGCCTCGGTAGTGATCAGCAGCGAGGCGACCGAGGCTGCGTCCTGCAGCGCCGAGCGGACGACCTTGACCGGGTCGATGATGCCCATCTTGATCATGTCGCCATATTCGCCGTTCTGGGCATCGTAGCCATAATTGTCCGAGGTGTTCTCGAGGACCTTGCCGACCACGACCGAGCCTTCGCCGCCCGAGTTCTGCACGATCTGACGGATCGGCTCCTGCAGCGCCCGACGGATGATGCCGATGCCGGCCTGCTGGTCGGGGTTCTCACCCTTGGCCTTGAGATTGGCCGAGGCGCGCAGCAGCGCGACGCCGCCGCCCGCAACGATGCCTTCCTCGACCGCGGCGCGGGTCGCATTGAGCGCGTCGTCGACGCGGTCCTTGCGTTCCTTCACCTCGACTTCGGTAGCGCCGCCAACCTTGATCACCGCTACGCCACCGGCGAGCTTGGCCAGCCGCTCCTGCAGCTTCTCCTTGTCATAGTCCGAGGTGGTTTCCTCAATCTGCGACTTGATCTGGCCGATGCGCGCTTCGATGTCGGTCTTCTGGCCGGCGCCGTCGACGATCGTGGTGTTTTCCTTGGTGATCTCAACGCGCTTGGCGGTGCCAAGCATGTCCATGGTCACGTTCTCGAGCTTGATGCCGAGCTCTTCGGAGATCACCTGGCCGCCGGTGAGGACGGCGATATCTTCGAGCATCGCCTTGCGACGGTCACCGAAGCCCGGGGCCTTGACGGCCGCGACCTTGAGGCCGCCACGCAGACGGTTGACGACGAGGGTGGCGAGCGCCTCACCCTCGATGTCCTCGGCGATGATCAGCAGCGGCTTCTGGCTCTGCACGACCGCTTCGAGGATCGGCAGCATGGCCTGCAGGTTGGAGAGCTTCTTCTCGTGCAGCAGGATCACCGCGTCCTCGAGGACGGCAGTCATCTTCTCGGCATTGGTCACGAAGTACGGCGACAGGTAGCCGCGGTCGAACTGCATGCCCTCGACCACGTCGAGCTCGGTCTCGGCAGTCTTGGCTTCCTCGACGGTGATGACGCCCTCATTGCCGACCTTCTGCATGGCGTTCGAGATCATCTCGCCGATCGACTTCTCGCCATTGGCGGAAATCGTCCCGACCTGGGCGATCTCGGCTGACGAGGTGATCTTCGTTGCCTTGGCGGCAAGATTGGCGACAACCTCGATGACGGCGAGGTCGATGCCGCGCTTCAGGTCCATCGGGTTCATGCCGGCCGCGACCAGCTTGACGCCCTCATTGACGATCGCCTGCGCCAGCAGCGTTGCGGTCGTGGTGCCGTCGCCGGCGTTGTCGTTGGTCTTCGATGCCACGGCGCGCACCATCTGGGCGCCCATGTTTTCGAACTTGTCCTCAAGCTCGATTTCCTTGGCGACGGTGACGCCGTCCTTGGTGATGCGCGGCGAGCCGTAGGATTTGTCGATGACCACGTTACGGCCTTTCGGACCGAGCGTGACCTTCACCGCATTGGCGAGGATATTGACGCCGCGAACCATGCGGTCGCGGGCATCGGTGGAGAACTTTACGTCTTTGGCAGCCATGTGAGGCGCTCCTGAAATTGCTTGATCGAACGGCGCAAGGGCGACTGCCCTAGGCTGCGATCACGCCCATGATGTCGGATTCCTTCATGATCAGAAGTTCCTGATCATCAAGCTTGACCTCGGTGCCGGTCCATTTGCCGAAGAGGATGCGGTCGCCGGCCTTGACGTCGGGGGCGATGATCTTGCCGCTGTCGTCGCGGGCGCCGGGCCCAATGGCGACGACCACACCTTCCGAGGGCTTTTCCTTGGCATTGTCGGGAATGATGATCCCGCCCTTCGTCTTCTCCTCGGCGTCAATGCGCCGGACGACAACTCGATCGTGCAGGGGACGAAAGCTCATGGGCTGTTCCTTTGGAACGATGCGCGGGATGTCGCGCACGCCCTCTTAGCACTCTATCGGCTAGAGTGCTAACGATGCTTTCAGCCGCGGAAGCCGCACGTCGCTTGCGTCACGGGCGCCGCCAGCGCCGTCCGCCGCGGACCAGTCCGATGATCAGCAGGAGCAGGATCGCCCCGATCGTGGCATTCAGGATTTCGGCCAGGATGCCGGAGCCCAGGACAATGTGGAGCTGGGGCAGCAGCCAGCTGCCGATAAAGGCGCCGAGAATGCCGACGATCAGATCGCCGACGAGGCCAAGCCCGGCGCCGCGCACGACCTGGCCGGCGAGCCAGCCGGCGACAAGCCCGACGAACAGGATGATGAGCAGGCTTTCGGTGCTGAGATGCATTGCGTTCTCCAGAGTTGGATTCGGCGTCGGTACGCAGGGCCGGCGCTGCCTCTCGGGAGGGAACAGCTTCGGGCCGTCGCGGCTATTTCGGCAGCAATACCGTCAAGGGCGACCCGGGAGGGTCGTCGGCTAGCGCTTCAACGCACGCCTCGCCGGCTCACCAACGGCCTGGCGGCCGCAAGGTTGCCGGGGCGCAAGCCTCTCGAGAAGCGTCTGCGGTCCGGCAGCGGCCGCCGTTCGCGATCCCGGGCGGTGCAGGGGGCATGGCAGCAGCGGCGCCGCTGCCATGCCGAGGCTCAGATGGGCATGCGATAGCCGTAGAATTCGTGGTCCTCGTTGTAGCCGCCCTGGCCGGCGCCGAGATCGGCGAAATCGGCCACGAACTCGATGGCCGCGATCCATTTGACCATCTTGAAGCCGAGCTCGTTCTCGCAGCGCAGCCGGAGCGGCGCGCCATGCACGACGTTGAGCGGGGCACCATTCATCTCATGGGCGAGAATCGTGAGTTCGTGCCGCATGTTCTCGATCTTGTGGACGTCGTAATAGCGCCCGCCGTCGCCGCCGTCGGCCAGCGAATAGAACACGGCGTAGCGCGCTTCCGGTGTCGGCTGCACCAGCTCGAGGATGTGGCGCATTGGCACCCCGCCCCATTCGGCGACCCCGGACCAGCCCTGGATACAGAAATGCGTGGTGATCTGGGTTTGGGTAGCCATCGCCCGAAGCTCGGCCAGCGAGAATTCCTGCGGCGCTTCGACGAGGCCGCCGATCCGCAGCCGGTAGCCATCGAAGTCCGCCGCCCTCAGCGCCTCGTACTCCTCCGACGCCGGCATGGTGCCGTTGGGCCAGAAATACGGCGAGATGTCCTTCTCCGTGAGCTGCGAGCGTGAATCCCAGCGCTCGGCGAGGCCCATCAGTCCGCCGACCATCGCCGAGCCCACCCGCTGCACCTGCCGGGCGTGCCGCAGGGTAAAGGGTGAGGCCAACGCCCAGGCGATGATAAGGATCGCCATGGCCAGCAGGAACAGCGGGAAGCCGCGCCAGGAGGCGTCGTCGACCCCGCCGAACATGTGGTTGGTATTCTGCCTTATGCCGGTGACGAACACCATGGCGCCGTGCGCCAGGATGAAGCCCACGAACCAGGTGAACGAGATGAAGTGGACCGAGCGCATCGCCTGCCGGTTGAACACCCGGCCGACCCAGCCCAGCGCATTGGAGATCGCCGGGCTCTGCATCAGGCCGGTGAGGATCGAGACCGGCGCCGCGACGAACACCGTGATGAAGTAGCTGAGCTGCTGCAGGCCATTGTAGCGGGTCCAGCTGTCGTCGACGGGAAAGTTCAGCGACGCGTACTGGATGGCGGTGGAGAGCGCGGCCGGAAAGACCTCCCAGGTGACGGGCACGAGCCTTTGCCACTGGTCGGTGGAAAACAGCAGGAAATAGAAGGCAATGCCGTTGAGCAGCCACAGGAGATTGACGGAAAAATGCCACCAGCGGGAAAGCCCGAGCGTATGCCGCAAGCCCGGAATGCCGAGCCAGGTGGGCAGGGTGACGGAATCATCCTTGGCGGTCCACAGCCGCCCTTTTGGCACCGGCACCTGGAAGCGGAACCAGTCGCTGCCCGGGGTGCAGTCGCGGCCCCAGTAGAGGCGCGGGTGATCGGCGAGGATCTGCAGGCCGGCCCGCATGATGAACAGCATGAAGAACATGTTGAGGAAGTGCTGCAGTTGCAGCCACCAGGGGAAACCGGAATCAACCGAGGGCGCCGCCTGCGCGATGCCGGGATGCTGCTGGATGAAGGCGATAACGGCCGGCAGCTCGCGGAGACTCTGCGCCAGTGCAATGAGGCAGAGCAGCCCCGCCGCCCCGATCGGCAGCGCCCACAGCGTATTCACCCAGCGCCTGCCGATGCGGAGCCGCGGCACGATCCCCGGTTGCGGCGCCAGCCAATGCTCGAGACGCAGGCTGTCGTCGGCATCGGTCAGGGCGGCACGCAGCGGCTCGGGCGAGGGAGGGCGATCGGGGGTGAACATGAGTCGAACTGCTTTCTGCCATGTGCCGAACAGGGTCGGCGGCTTCGAAAGCGCCATGGCATCGTTTTTCGGAACCGGCTGCCGGCGCTCGAGCCGTTGCCGATCGCAGTGTGCGCCTGAACACGGTGCGGACCAGCACGTTTTCTGCGGTTCCGCCTGCTCATGCTGGAACGAAGGCGAAAATGCTGCTCGCTTGTAAAGGGGCGCCTCCATGCCCATATCCTCGGTACGTTCTCTCAGTCTAATCCCAGATATGATCTCGGGCTCGACCTGCCCGCGGGCTGCTCCGGTCCAATGCCGTAATGGCGCTTTATCCTGACCAGATCGGCATCGAAGCGTCGGATCGCCATCGGCTTCGGCCGCCGCGGCCGATCCTGCCGACGAGAGCGCAGGCAGGGATCTCAAACTGTCCGACGGATTCCCCCGCCAGACATGGATGATGAAATGAGCGCTTCGGCGCCAAGTGAGGACGCTGTGACAGCTTTCAGCTATGACGTGCCGGCCGAGCTCTACATCCGGTATCACCACGGACCGAAACGCAGTCTGCTGCACCGTCGCTTCGCGACGGCCGCCGCCGCGCTTCAGTTCGCGATGGAGGATCTGCCGGCCGATGCGATCATCCTGCTCGAGACCGAGCAGGAGCGCCTCGAAGGCCCGGTGCTCAAGGCAATGTACGACGCCGATGCCTATCCCCTGGCGCGCGCGACGGCATGAGAACGACCGCGACCATCGTGACGTTCACCAAGCCCTTCTCCCTTCCGGGGTTCGAAGCGCCGCACGCTGCCGGCAATTTTGAAGTGAGGACGGACGAGGAGCGGCTCGACACCACCTGGGAAGCGTGGCGCCGGCTGGAAACGACCATTCTGCTCACCGGGCGAGGTCAGACCATGGCCTGGCCCGTCAGCCCTCTCGATCTCGACAAGGCTCTCAGGCTCGACGCCCAGGCGACGCTGCCGCCGGGGCCGTCCAATGGCTACTGACTGGGCCGCAGAGGTTGCGGAAGCGATCCTGGGAGAGATTCCCCGCTCCATCCATTCCGATTGGGCCGACGACGTGCCACAGAAAATTGCGGCAATGTTGAGGATGCAGGCGTCACCGCAGGCCTCCGATCCAGCCAGTCAGGCAACCATCAGCAGTGTGGTGGCCCTGCTGCCGAGCTACCTTTCCGCCCAGGTTGCCGCTCGAACCCGAGCCAAGCTGATCGGGGCGGCTCTCGCCGTCCGGGCCCTCGGTCAACATCAGCGGCTCGCAGCGCAGCCGGATATCCTCGCGACCGACTGAAGCCATGCTGCGAACCCGATGCCCTTCGCCCACTCCGGCCCGAGCTCAGCGGCCGGCGTCTTCGAATTCCGGCGCTGATGGCGTCGCGGGCGCGTTGAATGAGCGATCGAGGCGGGTCAGGCCGTGCGTAGTCTTGGCCCAGAAGTGTGGCCGCGTCAGCAACTCGATGCAGGCCCTGATGGTCGCGATGGCGTGCAGCACCCAGTAGGCCGGTAACAGCAATTGCAGCAGCAATAGCCGCCGCTGGCCAAGGCGAAGCAGGCCAGCGACCACCACCAATATACTGCCGGCATAGCCGAACAGCAGGATGGCGAGCCAGCAGGGCAGCATCGAATCGCTGGCTGCGAATGGGTCGCTGTGCCGGGCGAAATCGATCCCCAGGCTGACGAGGAATGCCGTGTGCAGCAGCGGCGACACGATCAGCGAGCCGATATAGATCTCGAAGGCGATGAAGTTGCGCCAGCCGAGATCCTGCCACAGCCTGCGCGGGTCGCGATTGTGGACGATCAGGGTCTGCATCCACCCCTTCATCCAGCGTGTGCGCTGCCCCATCCACGCCCCCAGATTGACCGGCGCCTCCTCGTAGGTCTGCGAACTGAGCATTTCCGTGCGATAGCGCAGTCGCGCCAGCCGGATTCCCAGGTCGGCGTCCTCGGTGACGTTGAAGGCGTCCCAACTGCCCACCTCGCGCAGCGCGCGGGTGCGAAAATGGTTGCTGGTGCCGCCGAGCGGGATCGGCAGGTTCCAGCGCGCCAATGCCGGCATCACAATGCCGAACTGGGCGGCATACTCCCCCGCGAACAGCCCGGTCAGCAGGTTTTCGCGGGCGTTGTCGACCACCAGTTCCGCCTGCAGGCAATCGACCCCCGGATCGGCGGCGAAACCGGCGGCCGCGAGGCGTAACTGGTCCGGATTGGCGATATCCTCGGCATCGTAGACCACCACATAGGTGCCGCGCACGAACGGCAGCGCGTAATCGAGCGCCTTCGGCTTGGTGAGCGGCTGCTGCTCGGGAACGACCACCACCTCGAAGCGGGGATCGTCGAGCAATTGTCGCACCGCCGTCAGGGTGGCCGGACTCCGCTCCTCGACCACGAACTTGATGTCGAGCTTTTCGGCCGGATAGTCGAGGCCGCCGAGCATGCGCCGCAGCAGGGGCACCATCTGGGCCTCGTCGCGCAGCGGCACCAGCACCGAGTAGACCGGCAATTCGGCGTCGCCGATCGGTGGGGCTTCAGGGCGTGGCGCAGCCGTGCGCCCTGCGATACAGGCCACCAGCTTGAACGCCGCCGGCACCAGCAGCTCCACCGTGACCAGCGGCAGCAGCACGCTCTGCCAGCCCAGTGGCCACAGCGCTGCGAGCAGGCTGAGCCCGATGAGGCCGGTGACGAACACCAGTCGCGCCCAACGGCCGAGATCGAGGCTGGCACTGGCGAACGGCCAGCGCCGCGACAGGCGTTGCCGGGCTTCATCCAGCAATTGCGGCGCGCTGAGTTGCGCCAGTCCGGCACGAATGGCGCTTGGCGGGGTGATGCAGGTGGTGTGCCGCATTTCCGGGTACGCCACCAGATACGTCTTGAGCTGCAGCAAGGCGGAAAAGCGCGGCGCCAGATAGACCACCTCGCGATCGAACAGCTTCTCCCGGATCGACCGTGCCTGGGCGAAAGCGTCGATGCGGCGCACTTCGACATGGGCCTCTCCGGTGCTCGGCACCACCGGCGAAAACGCCAGGCCCACCCAGTCGGCCGCCCGCTCGAACACGACGCTGGCCCCGAGGCCGTAACGATGGCCGCAAAGGTCCAGCGGGTCGACCCTGAGCCAGCGGGCCGTGGCCATGACCTCGGCAGCTTCGACGTCCGATGGGCAGAGATCGCCTAATACGGCGCGAATAAGCTCTATTGCCTGCGACACAAAATATACGGCCGCCCGGACATTGCCGGACGCTATGAAAATTGGCCGTCCCCCAACGGGCAGCGTCGGCTATCCCATGAAAAATCGCAACAAATTTAAGCTGAAATCACCAGCGCAACGGCCGGGACGAGCCAACCGATCTCGCCATTCGCGGCGAATTGGGCGATAAGCCATCGGCTCTCATCACCGGCGGCTCCATGCGATATCTCGCTTTGCTGTTCTTGTTGCTCGCGCTGCCGTGGGGCGCCGCCTATGCGCAGGCAATGCCCTACTTCGCCGACCCGAGCGCCCGCGACATCGCGCCCGATCTGGGGCCGGTCGCCTCGATCCGCTTTCTCACCACCGCCGATTTCCCGCCCTTCAACTATCGCGACAAGACCGGCGCGCTGGTCGGCTACAATGTCGATCTCGCCAAGGACATCTGCGTCGAGCTGAAGGTCGGCTGCACCATCCAGGCCTGGCCCTGGGAGCAGGCGAGCAAGGCGCTGGCCGACAACCAGGGCGATGCCCTGATCGCCGGCCTGGCGCTGACGCCGGAGAACGGGGCCCAGTTCGATTTTTCCAACATCTATTTCGCGCTGCCCGGCCGTTTCGTCACGCTGGCCGGTGCCGCCAAGGGGTTCGACCCGGCCGCGCTCGCCGGAAAACTAGTGGCGGTGCGCCGCGGCACCACGCACGCCGAATTCGTTCGCCGCTACCTGCCCAAGGCAAAACTCGCCGAATTCGACACCGAGGCCGATGCGCTGGCGGCGGTCGCCGCGCACCGCGCCGACGCCTATTTCGGCGATGGCCTCCGCGCCTCGTTCTGGCTCAATGGGCATGCCGGCTGTTGCGCTTTCGCGGGCGAACCGTATTTCCGCCCCGACCTCTTCGGCAATGGCCTCGCCATCGCCGTACCGCCCGGCCGCGACGCGGTGCGCGACGCCATCAACTCGGCCCTCGTCCACCTGAAACGCGACGGCACGCTGGACGATCTCTATCTGCGCTGGTTTCCGGTGGGATTTTACTGAGCGAATAGCGAATAGCGAATAGGGCTTGAGCCTCCGCCCAAATGCGCGCTGGTCCTTCGCTATTCGCTATTCGCTATTCGCTATTCGCTATCTCTCACGCCCGCCGATAGCGCGCCCGTGCCGCCGCTTCGATGGCCGCGGTGACCAGCCGGTCGAGGTCGAGCTTGTCGCGGATCATTTCGAGAAACCGCAATTCTTCCTGTTCGAGCCAGAGGTCGACCGAGGCGACTTCGACTGCCAGCGCATAGGCGGTGTCCTGCAGGCGGGCCGGGATCGCCGCGATGGCGAGGTCGAGCACCGCCTCGATATCCTTGCGGTCGTTGATCATGTCGACGCAGGCATTGGCGACATCCGGCAGGCTCTTGCGGTCATAGCCCCGGAACACCGGCAGGCGGCCGATCAACGCGTCGATGCGCGCCAGTTCCTGCTCGCTCATCAGCGTGTCGGAGGAAGCGGTAACGACCATCAGGTAGATCAGCGCATCCTGCGGCGAAAGGGACATCAGGGAACTCCGGGGCTGCAAACGCTCGCTTAACTAGGCACCCGCCGCGCGCTTGGCAAGCCGCTGATATGCCGCCCGGCCATTGACGGGGCAGGCGGTGCAATGCGACACGTCGCCAAGCTTTTCACCAGCTAAAGAGCCCCTCTCGTGTCGTCCGCCCCCGTTCCGCCGCTCGATCCCGCCTTCTTCGATGCCGCCCAGCAGGCGCGCGCCTGGCCGTTCGAGGAAGCGCGGAAACTGGTGGCGCGGGTCGAACGCACCGGCCAGCAATCGGTGCTGTTCGAGACCGGCTACGGGCCCTCGGGCCTGCCCCATATCGGCACCTTCGGCGAGGTGGCGCGCACCACCATGGTCCGCACCGCCTTCCGCCTGCTGACCCGCGACACCATCCCGACACGGCTGCTGGCCTTTTCGGACGACATGGACGGCTTCCGCAAGGTGCCCACCAACATCCCCAACCAGGAGATGATGGCGGGCTTTCTCGGCAAGCCGCTGAGCCGGGTGCCCGACCCGTTCTCGAACGAGTATCCGAGCTTCGGCGCGGCCAACAATGCGCGCCTCAGGGCCTTCCTCGATGGCTTCGGCTTTGCCTACGAGTTCGCCTCCTCGACCGATTATTACACTTCCGGCCGGTTCGATGCGGCGCTGCTGCGCATGCTCGAATGCTACGACGAGGTGATGGCCATCATGCTGCCCAGCCTCGGCGACGAGCGGCGGGAAACCTATTCGCCCTTCCTCCCCATCTCCGAGGTCAGCGGCAATGTGCTGCAGGTGCCCATCGTGTCGCGCGACGCGCGCGCCGGCACCATCGTTTATGTCGATCCGGCCGACGGCAAGGCGCACGAGACGCTGGTCACCGGCGGGCGCGTAAAATGCCAGTGGAAGCCCGACTGGGCACTGCGCTGGTACGCGCTGGGCGTCGATTACGAGATGGCCGGCAAGGACCTGATCGACTCCGTCAGGCTCGCGAGCCGCATCGTGGCGCTGCTCGGCGGCACCCCGCCGGAAGGTTTCAACTACGAGCTGTTCCTCGACGAGCACGGCCAGAAGATTTCGAAGTCGAAGGGCAACGGCCTGACCATCGATGACTGGCTGGCCTATGCCTCGCCCGAAAGCCTCGGCCAGTACATGTTCCAGAAGCCGCGCGCCGCCAAGCGCCTGCACTTCGACATCATCCCGCGTGCCGTCGATGACTATTACCAGTTCGTCGCCGCCTATCGTGGGCAGGATACCGCGCAGCGCCTCGAGAACCCGGCCTTCCACGTGCATTTCGGCCATCCCCCGGCGGTCGATATGCCGGTGACCTTCGGCCTGCTGCTCAATCTCGTTTCGGCCGCCAATGCCGAGGATGTGGGTGTGCTGTGGGGGTTCATCTCGCGCTACGTGCCCGGCGCCACCGCCGCCACGCATCCCGATCTCGACCGGCTGGCTGGCTATGCCGTGCGCTATTTCAACGACCGGGTGAAGCCCACCAAGGTGTTCCGTGCCGCGACCGACCAGGAGCGCGCGGCGCTCGAGGACCTGTCCGCCCGCCTCGCCCCGCTCGAGGGATCGACGGACTCCGAGGCGCTGCAGAACCTCG
>Ga0207705_10002041_pt1 | contig 15723 bp, 9 predicted proteins | sample KBSC13metaG_FD_184314 | JGI IMG/M metagenome (GOLD analysis project Ga0207705, IMG submission 184314) | Corn rhizosphere microbial communities from Kellogg Biological Station, Michigan, USA - KBS C1-3 metaG (SPAdes) (version 2) | ecosystem: Host-associated > Plants > Roots > Rhizosphere > Soil ...
TCGTGTGGCCGGGCTATGGCGACAACATGCGCGTGCTGAAGTGGATCCTGGACCGCACCCAGGGCCAGGCCGGCGGCGTCGAGAACATGTTCGGCACCACGCCGACGTACGGCGACCTGAACTGGACGGGTGTCGACTTCACGGCTGAACAGTTCACGCAGATCACGTCGATCGACAAGGATGCATGGCGCGAGGAGCTGAAACTCCATACCGAACTGTTCGACAAGCTGGCCTACCGCCTGCCGCAGGAATTGGTGGCCACCAAGCAACAGCTGGAGAAGCGTCTGGCCGAATAAACCAGCTGCGAAGGATACAGGCGAGGAGACGACGGCGGTCCCATGAGGCCGCCGCGATATGGGAAAGGGACAGGTATGGATGCCTGTCCCTTTTTTATTGGTATGTCATGCGTAATGGCAACAGGGGCAACCATTTAGTTTTTTGATTTTACTTAACGATGTTATTCCCTTATCCTGTCGGTAACTCGCACTGTTAGCGCAAACATTTTTCCCTTCAGCGAGTCCCGACGTGATAAGGACAACAAGCATGAGACACCGCCGTACCGTGCTGCGCGCCGCCCTGGCGCTGGCATTTACTACCCCCATCGCACTGCCGGCAACGGCCCTGGCCGCGGACGCCGCGCGCCAGATCGTCGTCGACGCCAAGGCACCGACCGTCGCCCGCGACCACGCCGCCGACCTGTCGGTGGGCTCCGATTACCCGGGCACGCTGATCCGCGACGACAGCCTGGCCCAACTGAAGATCGCGAGAGACGAACTCGGCTTCCGCTACATCCGCTTCCACGCCATCTTCCACGACATCCTCGGCACGTACAAGATCGTGGACGGCAAGCCGGTCTACGACTGGACGAAGATCGACTACCTGTACGACAAGCTGCTGGGCATGGGCATCAAGCCGTTCGTCGAGCTGGGCTTCACGCCGGACGCGATGAAGACGTCGGACCAGACGATCTTCTACTGGAAGGGCAATTCCTCGCATCCGCAACCGGACAAGTGGGCGGGCCTCGTCGACGCCTTCGTCCGCCACGTGCAGCAGCGCTACGGCGCGGAAGAAGTGCGTTCGTGGTTCTTTGAAGTGTGGAACGAGCCGAACCTGGACGGTTTCTGGGAAAAGGGTGACCAGAAGGCATACTTTGAACTGTTCGACCTGACGTCGAAGACGATCAAGGCCATCGACCCGTCTCTCCGCGTGGGCGGTCCGGCGACGGCGGGTGCGGCCTGGGTGCCGGAATTCCTCGCGCACACGCAGAAGAGCGGCGCCGCAGTCGACTTCATCGCCACGCACACGTATGGCGTGGATGGCGGCTTCCTGGACGAGAACGGCCAGGGCGACCAGAAACTGTCGCCGAAGCCGGACGGCATCGTCGGCGACGTGCAAAAGGTGCGCAAGGAGATCGAAGCGTCCTACCTGCCCAAGCTGCCGCTGTACTTCACGGAATGGAGCACGAGCTACAACCCGCGCGACCTGGTGCACGACTCGTACATGAGCGCTGCCTACATCCTGTCCAAGCTGAAGGCGACCGAAGGCATCGCGCAGGGTATGAGCTACTGGACCTACACCGACCTGTTCGAGGAACCGGGTCCGCCGACCGCGCCGTTCGAAGGCGGCTTCGGCCTGATGAACCCGCAGGGCATCCGCAAGGCCGCCTGGTTCGCCTACAAATACATGAACCAGCTGGGCGAGCAGCAGGTGCAGACCACCGATACGCAGAGCTGGGTGACGCGTGACGACAAAGGCGTGCAGGTGCTGGCCTGGGACTTCCAGACGCCGGACATGGGCGACAAGACCAACCGTCCGTTCTTCGGCGCCGTGCAGCCGACGAAGAACAGCGCGCCGCTGAAGATCCAGCTGAAGGGCATGAAGCCGGGCACGTATGCCGTGCAGATCTATCGCACGGGCTTCAAGGCCAACGATGCGTACACCTCGTACATCGAGATGGGCAAGCCGAAGACGCTGACCGCCGACCAGCTCGCAAAGCTGCAGGCGCAGACGCAGGACAAGCCGCAGACGAAGTCGGTGAAGGTCGGCGCCAACGGTACCGCGAGCCTGCAGGTACCGATGCGCGCCAACGACGTCGTGCTGGTGAAGATCGCGAAGTGATCTAAACCTGCAAGCCGCTCAGCTCCACTGCATCAGGCAGGGCGGCACCAGCAGCGCAAGGGCCAGGACAAGATAGATCAGCTGCAGCGGGATCATCCACCTGGCCCACGTGAGCCACGGCACGCGCGCGAGCGCGAGCACGCCGACCGTGATGCCCGACGTCGGAATCATCGGCGTCGACAATTCGCCGAGCTGGAAGGCGAGGATCGCGGTCTGGCGCGAGACGCCGACGAGGTCCGCGAGCGGCGCCATGATCGGCATCGTCAGCGCGGCCTGTCCGGTCCCCGAGTGGATGAAGAAGTTGATCACCGACTGGATCAGGTACATCTTCTGCGCCGCGAACACGGGGTGGCTCGACTGCACGAGCGGCATCAGGCCGTGCAGCATCGTGTCGATGATGTGGGCGTCGCGCGCGAGGATCATCGTGCCGCGCGCGATCGCGATCACGAGCGCCGTCGGCGCCAGGTCTTTTGCCCCCTGCATGAACGCGGCCACCCAGTCGTCGGGGCCCAGCCGCCCGACGATCCCGACGACGATCGCCATCGACAGGAACAGCGCCGCGATCTCGTCGATGTACCAGTCGAATTTCACCACGCCGATCACCATCGACATCAACGCCAGCGCGAAGATCGCGAGCACGGCCTTGTGCCGGCCCGTCATGCGGTCGAGCCCTGTTGTCGCCGGATGTTCCTGGCGCCGCGTCTGGTCCAGCACATAGGTCGGACTGAGCAGGGGATTCTGCTTGACGCGCGCCGCGTACCACATGAGGAAGAGGATCGTGACGGACGTCGCCGCCACCCACACGATCAAACGGTACCCGATCCCCGAAAACAAGGGCACGCCCGCGATGCCCTGTGCGACGCCGACGTTGAACGGATTGAGGAACGCGGCACCGAAACCGGCCTGCGAACCGAGGAACGGAATCGACACGCCGACGATGGTGTCATAGCCGAGCGCCAGCGCCAGCGGCACGAAGATCAGGACGAACGGAATCGCCTCCTCGTTCATGCCGAACGTGGCGCCGCCGAGCGAGAACAGGGTGACGAAGACCGGAATCAGCGCGGCGCGCACGAGCGCCGAGTGTTCGTGCATGCGGGCGATCGAGCGGATGCCCGTGTCGATCGCATCGGTTTTCTGCACGACGGCGAACGCGCCGCCGACGACCAGCACGAAGCCGATGATCTGCGCCGCTTCGACGAAGCCCTTGATGGGCGCCTTCATCAGCGCCACCAGGCCTTGCGGCGCGTTCGCGACGTAGTGGAACGAGGCCGGGTCGACGAGCTGCTTGCCGTTGACGAGATGGGTCTCGTATTTCCCGCCGGGGACGAACCACGTCGCCAGCGCGATCAGCGCGAGAATCGAAAACAGCAGCACGAAGGTGTTGGGCATTCGCAGGCGCATGCGCAGCGTCTCCTCATTGACTCAAAAGGGAACCGGACCGGAAGGGCGTCGTGCCCGCGATCTTGCAGACCTGCATGCCGCGCAGCAGGTGGCGGTGCGCCGTGCTCGCGAACAGCAGGCCGTCGCGGCTGGCGCGCACGGTGGTCGTGTTGCCGGTCACCGGATCGATGATGTCGGCGATCGCGTCGCCGGCCTTGACCTCGTCGCCCAGCGCTTTCAGGAAGACCAGCACGCCCGATTGCGGCGCGTTCAACGGCTCGACGGCTTCGAGCGGCGTCGGTGCGCACAGCGGTGCGGGGGCCGCCGCCGCCGGCATGTCGATCAGGCCTTCGCGTGCAAGATACTGCAGGATCGCCTGCGCATCGTGTTCGGCGTAGTCGTAGCGCACATCCATCTCGCCGCGCAGTTCGACGGTGACGGCGGCGCAGGCGGGCGGGATCGGTATCCCGGCACCGAAGTGCGCGGCCAGGTCCCACCACAGCCGACTGCACGCTTCGTCGAACGGCTCGCCGCCCGACACGTCGGACAGCAGCAGGGCGCGCGCGCCGAGCAGCGTGGCCAGCGGTTGCACGCGGTCCGCCAGCGCGGTGCCCGTGTACACGTGCAGCAGGGCCTCGTTGTCGCAATGCAGATCGAGCACGATGTCGGCGTCGATCGCCAGCGCCAGCAGCGTCTTTTTCAGGACTTCCGTGTGGTTCGTCGGCTCCCAGCCGTCGACGGCGGTGCGCGCGGCGGCGCGGATCGCGGCGACGTTGGCGTTTGCGTCGGCGCCAAGGCGGTCCGTGAGCGTGGCCTTCAGTTCGTCGGCCACGTGGCGGAACGCGCGGTTGAAATTCACGCCGGAGCCCAGGTCGAAGCGACCCAACGGCATGCCATGCACGACCTGCGACAGGCCGATGGGATTCGCGGCCGGCACGAGGACGATTTCACCTTTGATGCGGCCGGCGGCATCGAGCCGTTCCAGTTCGCGCCGCAGCACGTGCGCCACGAGCATCGCCGGCACCTCGTCCGCGTGCAGCGAGGCCTGGATATACGCCTTCCCACCGCTGCCCGCGCTGCCGTAGTGCCAGGACGTGAGCTGGTAGGTGGCGATGGCCGGCTCGGTCGCGATCGGGTGTGTCTGGGCATGCATGGGCAGGGTCTCCGGGTGGCGGCTGCTCGGCCGATTATGTATGAATTTTTACACAACGTAAATCGATGAAAGAATTCTTTCAGAAATTTGTTGAGCCGGCCGTTCGACCTGTTTTACATTTAAACATGTTGATTCCTTGACATGGACACGATGACGCCTTCTGCTCCGCCCAGCGCTGCACCGGACATCGGCTTCGCCGAGTCTTCGCTCGGCCAGTCGCTGCTGCGTGTGCTGGCCGAGGGCTCGGCATCGAACCGGGCCATCGCCGACTACCTGCTGCGCAACCAGGTGCGCGTGACGGCGCTCGGGATCGAGGAACTGGCCGAGGCGTGCGAGGTGTCGACGGCGACGATCAGCCGCTTTGCGCGCGATCTCGGATTCAAGAATTATGCGGCGATGCGCGGCGCGGTGGCCGAGACCCTGCAATCGGTGCTGCAGCCCGTCGAAAAGCTGCGCAGCACGATCGCGCGCCGCGCCGCCGCACAATCGGCCGCACCCCGGCCCGCGCTGGAAAGCCTGGGGTATGCGGAAGCGGCCATCGCGGCCACGAGCCGCGCGCTGGCAGGCGCCCAGCTCGATCGCATCGGCACCATGCTCACGAAGGCGCGCACCGTGTACGTGCTGGGGTTCGGCCTGTCGTCGTTCCTCGCGGGTACCCTCGCGATGCATTTGCAGCCGTTCTGCCGCCACGTCGTCGAAGCGGCGGCGAGCGGCGGAACCGAGGTCGCGGCGAGCCATCTCGCCGCCATCGGCGCCAGGGATGTGCTGGTCGTGATCTCGCTGCCGCGTTACACCCTGGACGCTGTGTCGCTGACGCGGTTCGCGCGCGCGGGCGGCGCGACCGTCGTTTCCATCACCGATTCGCCGGCGTCGCCGCTCGCCGATCTGGGGCACCACGTGCTGTATGCGCCCAGCGCGCATCCCGTGCTGCCCAGCAGTTCGAGCGCCGCACTGGCCATCATCGAGGCGCTGGCCGTGTCGCTGATGACGTCAAACAAAGACAACGTGGCCAAGGCGGCCCGCCACACCGAGGCCATCGCCGCCTACCTCTACGGCGAACACCAGATCCGTACCAGAGCGAAGAAGTCCTGAGTCACCACCAGACACCAGACACGAGAGAGGGAACTGCATGACCAAGCATACTTCGAGAGTTTTCCAGCTGACTATCCTGGCCGCCGCCGTCGGCCTGCTGGCGCAACAGGCGCACGCGCAGGAGCAGACGCAGGCGGACGAACCCAGGATGCACCGCGTCGAGATCACCGGCTCGTCGATCAAGCGCATCGACACCGAGACCGCGTTGCCGGTGCAGTTGATCACGCGCGAGGACATCGAGAAGATGGGCGCCACGACGGCCGCCGAACTGGTGAAGAACATCAGCGCCAACACGGCCCCGCTGACGGACGGCCCCAGCATCTCGGACGGCACGTCCGGCCAGCGCGGCCTGAACGGCGCCAACCTGCGCGGCCTCGGCGTGTCGTCCACGCTGATCCTGCTGAACGGCCGGCGCCTGGCCAACTTCGCATCGCCCGGCGATAACGCGGGCGTGGACCTGAACAACATCCCGGCCGGCGCGATCCAGCGTGTGGAAGTGCTGAAGGATGGCGCGTCCGCGATCTACGGCACGGACGCCATCGGCGGCGTGATCAACTTCATCACGCGCAAGGATTACACGGGCGTCGACGTCGCGGCGTCGGCCGCGGGCACCCAGCAGGGCGGTGCCGGCAAGCGCACGCTCAGCCTCAGCGCGGGCACGGGCGATTTGTCGACGGACCGCTTCAACGTGTTCGGCGTGCTCGACGTGCAGCAGCTCGACCGCCTGCGCTCGGGCCAGCGCCGTTTCATCTCGGAGCATCCGCTCGCGACCACCTTGCCGGCGCAAATGTCGAGCAACACCTTCCCGGCCAACATCGACATCTCGGGCGCGCAGCGCGCCGCGCTGATCTCCGCAGGCCTGCTGCCGGCCGGCAGCACGGTCAGCCGCCTCAATCCGAGCGCGCCCAAGTGCAATCCGCCCGCCACCGTGTATGCCGAGAAGGGACCGGGCGGCGTGGCCGGCTGCAGCTACGACTACATGGAAGACACGGAGATCTATCCCGACTCGCGCAAGATCGGCTTCATCGGCCGCGCCACGTTCCAGCTCGACCCGGACAACCAGCTGTTCGCGGAACTGGTGCAGAGCGAGGCGAAGACGAAGTACGTGCTGTCGCCGAACCCGGTGCGCATCCGCAGCCTCCCCGTGAGCATCCTGCCGGACGCCTATCGCACGGCGCTGTCGGCACCCGGCCTGCCGTCCACCTTTGGCGGCATCCGCTACCGCATGACGGAAGCGGGCAACCGCAGCAACGAAGTGACGAGTACGGGGCAGCGCCTGCTGCTGGGCGCGACCGGCACCCTGGCCGGCTGGGATTACGACGTGGCCCTGGGCCGTGCCGAGAACAAGGCCATCGACAAATACGTGAACGGCTACGTCCTGTACGACAAATTCGATGCGGGCGTGCGCGCGGGGACGATCAATCCGTTCGGCCCGTCGTCGCAGGCCGGCCTGGACCTCATCAACAGCATCAAGATCAACGACGAGGCGCGCAAGGCGAAAGGCGTGTCCACTTCGCTCGACGGCAAGATGTCGCGTTCCCTCGCCACGCTGGCCGGCGGCGACCTGGCGCTGGCCGTCGGCGGAGAATTGCGGCACGAGCATCAGACGTTCACGCCGTCGGAACTCCTCAAGTCGAACAACATTGCCGGCGACCGCGACAGCACGATCCCGGCCGGCGAACTGGCCGATGTGGAGACGGCGGACAATACGCGCAAGGTGGCATCCGTGTTCACCGAGGTCGTCGCACCGTTCACGAAAGAGCTGGAGATGCAGTTCGCGCTGCGCTGGGACCACTACAGCGAAGTCGGCAACACGACGAATCCGAAGATCGGCCTGCGCTGGCAGCCAATGCAATCGCTGCTGCTGCGCGCGTCGGCCGGCACGGGCTTTCGCGCGCCGTCGCTGTCGGACCTGAAGCGCCCGACGATCTTCGGCACGACGGCCGGCATCCTGACCGACCCGCAGTGCGTGCAGCAGGAAGGCAGCATCGACACGTGTACCGACCAGTGGGACGTCGAGCGCCGCTCGAACCCGAACCTGAAGCCGGAGAAATCGCGCCAGTTCACGCTGGGCGTCGTGTTCGAGCCGGTCAAGCGCACCAGCCTCTCGATCGACTACTGGAACATCGAGAAGCGCGACGTGATCAGCACCCTGGGCGAACAGGTCATCATCGAAAACCCGGCCGCGTACAACGGCAAGTACATCCAGCGCGACGAGGACGGCTTCATCTCCAGCATCCTCCTGATGAAGGAAAACCAGGGCAAGCTCAAGACGTCGGGCTTCGACATCGGCGCCGAATGGCGCTCCGAGCGCGGACCGTGGGGCCGCTTCGGCATCGACCTGTCCGGCACGCTGATCCTGCACTACGACCGCCAGTTCGGTCCCTCCGAACCGTTCCGCAGCAACCTGGGCGTGTTCCTGAACGACCAGGTGATCCAGAAGTGGCGCCACCGCGTCAACTTCGAATGGGACAACGGCCCCCTCGCGCTCACGCTGGCGAACCAGTACTCGACCGGCTACACGGACCAGAACACCACGTACGATCCGTACACCGACAAGCTGCTGCCGCCGAACCACGTGAAGTACTACTCGCTGTGGGACCTGACGGGCAGCTGGACGGTCAGCAAGCAATTGAAGGTGCGGGCCGGGGTGCTGAACCTGTTCAACGCCGATCCGCCGTTCTCGAACCAGGCCTGGTTTTTCCTGGCCGGGTACGACCCGAGCTACACGGACCCGCGCGGGCGCAGCGCGTTCGTCAGTGTGAACTACTCGTTCCGCTGACATGGGCAAGCGCCTGTGCTTCCTGCTGGCGCTCGCGGGCGTCAGCGCGTGGGCCGCCGCCGCGCCGGACCAGACCAAGGGCTCGCTCGTCATCATCGGCGGTGGCCTGCGTGCCAACAATGCCGAGGTGTGGGAGCGGATCGTCGCGCTGGCGGGCGGGAAGGGCGCGCGCATCGCCGTGCTGCCGACGGCCGCCCAGGATCCGGCGAAAGAGGCACAGCTCACGGCGGACGCGCTGGTGCGCTACGGTGCGCGGCCGTTCGTCGTGCCGGTCGCGCCCATGCTGGCCGGGACCGATGTCCGCAAGGCCGCCGACGACCCGGCGCTGGCCGATGCCATCCGCAAGGCCGGCGGCGTGTTCTTCACGGGCGGAGATCAAGCCCGCATCACGGACTCGCTGCGGCGTCCAGATGGCAGCAACACGGCCGTGCTGGACGCGCTGTGGGCGCTGTACCGGCGCGGCGGCGTCATCGCGGGCACCAGTGCCGGCGCCGCCATCATGAGCAGCACCATGTTCAACGACCCGCCGCTGGACGTGATGCCGGTGCTGAAGAACGGCGTGGTGGACGGCAAGGACATCGCGCCGGGCCTGGGGTTCATCGGCACGGACGTCTTCGTCGACCAGCACCTGCTCGCGCGCGGCCGCTTTGCGCGCATGCTGCCGGCGATGCTGGCCAAGGGTTATACGCTGGGGCTCGGGATCGATGAGAACACGGCGGCGGTCGTCACCGCCGCCGTCGTCGGACCCTCGCGCGACGTCACGGTGATCGGTTATCGGGGCGCGCTCGTGCTGGATTTGTCTCTCGCGACGACGGACAGGTCGCAGCCCGGCTTCAATCTTTCGAACGCGCGTATCAGCTACCTGGACAGCGGGGACCGCTTCAATCTCGCCACACGCACTTTTGTGCCGGGACCGGGCAAGGAGCCGGTGGACCGGAAGTATGTCGAGCGCCGCCCGCCGATTTTTTATACGGACATCTTCGGCAATACGGCGGTCGCGGACCTGCTCGAAAAACTCGCGGACAGCGACTTGCAGCGGGCCGTCGGCGTCGCGTTCGAAGGACCGGATAGCCCGTCGCCGGAGCGCGGGTTCGAGTTCACGTTCACGCGCGTGCCGGATAGTCGGGAATATGTGACGAACCGCGAGGATGCGTATTCGATCTACCGGATCAGGATGGATATACGGCCGGTGCGGGTGCACCAGCCGTTCTACACGATGGAATGAAGCGATTTACTGCTTCAGCAGCGGCTTGAGATACTTGCCGGTCACGCTGTCCGGATTCGCCGCCACGTCTTCCGGCGTGCCGTGCGCGACGATCGTGCCGCCGCCCGCGCCGCCTTCCGGACCGAGGTCGACGATCCAGTCCGCCGTCTTGATGACGTCCAGGTTGTGCTCGATGATGACGAGCGTGTTGCCCTGGTCGCGCAGGCGGTGGATCACCTTCAGCAGCAGGTCGATGTCGGCGAAGTGCAGGCCCGTCGTCGGCTCGTCGAGGATGTACAGCGTGCGGCCCGTATCGCGCTTGGACAGTTCCAGCGACAGCTTCACGCGCTGCGCTTCACCGCCCGACAGCGTGGTCGCGCTCTGGCCCAGCTTGATGTAGCCGAGGCCCACGTCCAGCAGCGTCTGCAGCTTGCGCGCGATGACCGGCACGGGCTTGAAGAACTCGTGCGCATCCTCGACCGTCATCTCCAGCACCTGGGTGATGTTCTTGCCCTTGTACTCGACTTCCAGCGTCTCGCGGTTGTAGCGCTTGCCGTGGCAGACGTCGCAGGGCACGTACACGTCCGGCAGGAAGTGCATCTCGACCTTGATCACGCCATCGCCCTGACAGGCCTCGCAGCGGCCGCCCTTGACGTTGAACGAGAAGCGGCCCGCCGAGTAGCCGCGTTCCTTCGCGGTCGGCACCGTCGAGAACAGGTCGCGGATCGGCGTGAACACGCCCGTGTACGTGGCCGGGTTCGAACGCGGCGTGCGGCCGATCGGCGCCTGGTCGACCGAGATCACCTTGTCGAAGTGTTCCAGGCCGTGGATGGCGTCGTGCGGCGCCGGCTCCGTCTGCGAACCGTACAGGTGGCGCGACAGCGCGGGGTACAGCGTGTCGTTCACCAGCGTCGATTTACCGGAGCCCGACACGCCCGTCACGCAGGTGAGTAGGCCCACCGGCAGCTCCAGCGAGACGTTTTTCAGGTTGTTGCCGGTCGCACCCGTGATGACGAGCTGGCGGTCCGGGTCGGCCTGCGTGCGCTTCTTCGGCACGTGGATCTTCTTCTTGCCGGACAGGTAGGCCGCCGTCAGCGACTCCTTGCTCTTCATGATGTCCTTGAGCGAGCCCTCGGCGATCACGGCGCCGCCATGCACGCCCGCGCCCGGGCCCATGTCGACGATGTAGTCCGCGGTGCGGATCGCGTCCTCGTCGTGCTCGACGACCAGCACGCTGTTGCCGATGTCGCGCAGGTGCTTCAAGGTGCCGATCAGGCGGTCGTTGTCGCGCTGGTGCAGGCCGATCGACGGCTCGTCCAGCACGTACATCACGCCCGTGAGGCCGGAGCCGATCTGCGACGCGAGTCGGATACGCTGCGCTTCGCCACCCGACAAGGTGTCGGCGCTGCGGTCCAGCGACAGGTAGTCGAGGCCGACGTCGTTCAGGAATTTCAGGCGCGCGACGATTTCCTTGATCACGCGCTCGGCGATGTCCTTCTTCGCGCCGGTCAGTTTCAGATCGTCGAAGTAGGTCAGGCAATCGCGCAGCGGGGTCCTGGCGACTTCATAGATGGCGCGCTGCTGCTGGCCATTGCCGATCTTGACGTAGCGCGCTTCCGTGCGCAGGCGCGCGCCGCCGCACGACGGGCACTCCTTCTCGTTGATGAACTTCGCCAGCTCCTCCTTCACCGCCATCGAATCCGTCTCGCGATAGCGGCGCTGCAGGTTGTTCACGACACCCTCGAACGTGTGCTCGCGGATCACCGTGCGGCCACGCTCGTTCACGTAAGCGAACGGCACCGAGGTCTTACCGGAGCCGAACAGCACGACGTCCTGCGCGGGCTTGGGCAACTGCTCGAACGGCTTGTCGAGGTCGAAGCCATAGTGCGATGCGAGGCTCGTCAGCATCTGGTAATAGAACTGGTTGCGGCGGTCCCACCCTTTCACGGCGCCGGACGCCAGCGACAGGTTCGGGAACGCGACGATGCGCTTCGGATCGAAGAACTCGATATGGCCCAGGCCATCGCATTCCTGGCAGGCGCCCATCGGATTGTTGAACGAGAACAGGCGCGGCTCCAGCTCCTGCAGCGAATAGCCGCAGACGTTGCACGCGAACTTGTTCGAGTAGATGTGTTCCTTCTCGGTGTCCATCTCGTACGCGACGGCGCGGCCATCGGCGATGCGCAGCGCGGTCTCGAAACTTTCGGCCAGGCGCTGCTTGATCTCGGCATTCACCTTCACGCGGTCGATGACGACGTCGATCGTATGCTTTTCCGTCTTCTTGAGCTTCGGCAGGTCGTCCACGTCGTAGATCTTGGCCGCGTGCGTGCCGCTCTGGATGCGGAAGCGCACGAAGCCTTGCGCCTGCATCGCTTCGAACAGGTCGCTGTGTTCGCCCTTGCGGTTCGCGACGACGGGCGCCAGGATCATCAGCTTGGTCCCTTCCGGCATGCCCAGCACGGCATCGACCATCTGCGACACGGTCTGGGCGGCCAGCGGCTCTTCCGGATGGTCCGGGCAGTACGGCGTGCCGACGCGTGCGTACAGCAGACGCAGGTAGTCGTGGATCTCGGTGACGGTGCCGACGGTCGAGCGCGGGTTGTGCGACGTCGCCTTCTGCTCGATGGAGATGGCGGGCGACAGGCCCTCGATCATGTCGACGTCCGGCTTTTCCATCAGTTGAAGGAACTGGCGCGCATAGGCCGACAGCGACTCGACGTAGCGGCGCTGGCCTTCCGCATACAGCGTGTCGAAGGCGAGCGACGACTTGCCGGAACCCGACAGGCCGGTGATGACGATCAGCTTGTTGCGCGGCAGGTCGAGGTTGATGTTCTTGAGGTTGTGCGTGCGGGCGCCGCGGATACGGATTTCTTCCATTGTTGTTTGAAGGCTTTCGAATGGTTGCGGGGCCGGCGCACGGGGTACCGATGAGCGGGCCGAACGGGAAAGCGCACTAGTTTACCTGTTTTTATTTACAGTGGTATGCCGGGGTGCGAAAATGTGTGGCGGGCTTATTGGCATGATATGACGACTTGTCAATCGATGCCGCGCCGGGACAACGGGTGTGTTCGGTATGTGGATCGCGGGTGGGGCAATTCAATGGCAGACTGGCCAGAAAACCCGAAATTTTTTGGGCGGTTTACTCTACAACAGGCTGAGGAATATTGAGGCGCATCTCTTCCAATCCGGGCACTTCACCCCCATCTTGGTGGTCTGAGCGGGTACTGCGAAACGGTGGTCCGCCAGGTCCGCGACCTGCATAAAAAGTTGCTACCAGAGGCAACGAAACAGGCATAATAGCGGACGCAATTCAACAGTTTCCCAGACGCCTAGTCAGCATGCAGAGTCCGGGATCATCCAAAGGAGCATTACAAAATGGCATCAGTTAACAAGGTCATCATCGTCGGCAACCTGGGCCGCGATCCGGAAATCCGCTACATGCCGAGCGGCGACGCCATCGCCAACATCGCTGTCGCAACGTCCTACAAATCGAAGGACCGCAACACCGGCGAGCAGAAAGAGCTGACCGAGTGGCACCGCATCTCGTTCTTCGGCCGCCTCGCCGAAATCGTCGGCCAGTACCTCAAGAAGGGTTCGTCGGTCTACGTGGAAGGCCGCCTGCAGACCCGCAAGTACACCGACAAGGACGGCATCGAGCGCTACGCCACCGACATCATCGCTGAAAACATGCAGATGCTGGGCGGCCGCCAGGGTATGGGCGGCGGCGACAGCTACGGTGGTGGCGACGACATGGGCGGCTACGACGCCCCGCCGAGCCGCCCGGCCCCGCGCCAGGCGCCGCCGGCCCCGGCCGCACGTCCGCAGCCGAAACCGGCGCCGAACTTCTCGGATATGGATGACGATATTCCGTTCTAGGATTTACCTTAGCCTGGATGGTAAACAAGAAGCCCCAAGCGACTGTCGCTTGGGGCTTTTTTTCATATTGACGTGGATTTGGTCGTTGGGGCGTTCTCCCAGCTACAAGCTACCTCTTAAGATCTGTAACGAGACACATTGGAAGGTAATGGCGAGAATTTGGTTATTCAAAAACCTTTCTGTTGGCCAAGGTCAAACGGCACCGATAACAGTGGTGCCAGCCCGGTACGACTTCGGTGCCGGTACATCGCCCTGCAACTGCTCCGCGTGAACCAGGACCGGTGCGACAAAGATGAGTTTGCGCTGCTGATTGCCGATGCCAAAGGGCTGCATACGAAAATGCCCACGGCGCCAGTGCGGCGCTACGCCGCCCCCTGCCGCGCTTTCCGAAGTGTCCGATGGTAATACCTCGGGGCCGACAAGGATGCCGTTGTACAGTGAGGCCGATCTCTGCAACAGCTTGGCGCGTTTGCGCTCCCCCAGGCCGGCTGCGCGGCGTAGCGCCTCGTCATATTCGCAGTGCGGCGTCACGCGTGCCTGCTTCAAGGCCATGTAGAGAAACACACGCACCACGTAGCTGACTGCGGCATGCATTGACTGATGGATTTCGCTCTCGTCCGCCGCCTTGACGTTGCCAAGGATCTCAGCCAGCCATTCGCCGACCGTCATGTCTCCGCGATCCGTTTCGCCGAGCAGCGCGACATGGCCACCATAGCTGTCTCGGCGCTTGCTGATGAAGACGAGTTCCAGCGTCCAGCACTTCTCCCCTGGGTCACCAGACGAGGCATGCTCGGTCAGGAAACAGAAAACCCCGTCGAAGCAGTGATCGGGAGATTGCGGATCCGGCACTTTCAGATACCGCGCGGCCACTTCGCCGAACCGGAGGTACTGAGCCCGGTAGGGCGGCGCGACCATGCTCATCGGAAGACTGAGATCGACGTCCGAATTCGCCAGCAGCGTTTCCAGCGCCACCGTGGCCTCGATCACGGTCCCCTCACTCAAATGGTACTTGAGGTTTGTGCTGACCTCGAACGCGAGCCGTTGACGATCCCCATCGCTTATCTGCCCGGCTACTGAAAATGGGGGGAAAGCGCATTCCAGCTGCCGGAGTGTTTCCTCTCTAATTTGCCAGCACAGCGTCCCAGGCGCCTGCCAAAGGGGCCAAAGTCCAGTGTTCCCGAGCGCATGCGCCCAGGCGTCGAGCGCGCCCTGTGCCCGGAACTGTATGGGATAGGGTCGGCCAAAAAGTCGCGTCACGTGACTGCAAACCAGCGCCGGTCCGATGTTGACGAACCCATCCATCCGTGCGGGTTGCTGAGTAACCACACTTGTGACACCTGCTTGCCCATATCGCTTCAGGTCTTTCGGCATTACCGGTCTCCTCCAGGAAAACTCTCAGGAAAACTTTAGATATGGCGCGGGGAAACGTGTTGATACTGATTAAGTTCCTTTTGGCAGCCTCCGGGTAACGTGTTCGCTGAACATTTTTCACTTCGGCCAAGACCACGGGGAACGGGAGGCAATCAATGGGCGAAAGCCAGGAAATCGCGGCGGGTGCCGCGCGGTCGGCGTTCAACGGCGCATCCCAGCACAACCGGCTCATGCGGCTCGATTTTCCGTTGAAGGATGGGCCACGTGCGATCCTGCTGCCGAACAAACTGGTCGCTCATGAGGAAGTTTCGCGGAGCTTCCGCTTCGATGTCGAAGTGCTGTCGGACGACGCGCGCATCCCGCTGAAAATGCTGATGGGCCGGATGGTGACGATCTCCCTAGTACGAGAAGACGGGTCACTACGCTACTTCAACGGCTATATCACCGAATTCCGGTTACTGCGCAGCGATGGCGGTTTCGCCTTTTACCGGATGATGCTCGAACCCTGGCTCGCGTTCGCACGCCTGCGTAAGAACTGCGTCTCGTTCCACAATAAGAATGTGCGGGAGATCACCGAGGAAACCCTGCGGCACTACCGTCAGGCCGACTGGCAACTGTACGCGATCGACGAGTCGAAGCTGACCGTCGCCAACCAGTACAACGAGACCGACTACAACCACCTGCACCGGCGCTGGGAAGCGCTCGGCCTCTACTATTGGTACGAACACAGGTTCGACGGCCACCAAC
>Ga0207705_10002047_pt1 | contig 15685 bp, 9 predicted proteins | sample KBSC13metaG_FD_184314 | JGI IMG/M metagenome (GOLD analysis project Ga0207705, IMG submission 184314) | Corn rhizosphere microbial communities from Kellogg Biological Station, Michigan, USA - KBS C1-3 metaG (SPAdes) (version 2) | ecosystem: Host-associated > Plants > Roots > Rhizosphere > Soil ...
CAAATAGATGCGCGTGATGTCGGCCACCGACGATTCACCGTCCGCCCGGTACCAACCGGCGACGCCGTTCAGCATACCCATCACTACGCGCGCAACCACCTGCGTATTCGGCACCACGAACAATCGCTGATCGGAACCGCGCTGGATGATGTCATGGATGATGTCGAAATATTTCTTGCGCAGGCCTACGATGATCTTCCGGTTTTCCGGTTCAAGATTTCGCAATTCCGAATTGCCGATATAGACTTCCTTCAGCCGGCTGGTGTGAAAATCCAGATGGGCCTGGACGAAGCGCTGCAGCTCTTCGAGAACGCTGTGGCTACCCTCCAGCTCGCGTTTGGTGGAGATCAGGACGTCCTCCATAATCTCCTGCAACAGCACGAAGAGCAGGTTCTGCTTCGTGCTGATGTGATTATAAAGCGAGCCGGCCTGGACGCCGACTTCGCTCGCCAGGAAGCGCAGGCTCACATTTTTGTAGCCGTGCTCGTAAAAGAGATCGACAGCCGCCTCGCGCATCGCCTGTCGCGTCGCCCGGCCGTTGGCCCGCGTCGGACGCTCGCCCTCTTCGGACTTGCTGGCGCGCGTGCCCGCCCGCGGCTTGGCCGGCTTTTTCTCGACCGTCCGTCGCGTAGCAGACGCGCCCTGTTGCACTGCACCCTTGGCCAATTTTCGTTCCGCTCAATTTGGATGCCGCGGGGATGTCCGCAGCCGGTAAACCCTATGCTACTAGCAGAGCGTTTGTTCGTCTAGCATCGGTCGTGGTTACGCCGGCAGGCGCGCTTCAAGGCGAAGCGCCGGACTTGGCCGCGGCGTAGCGGCGGACGGTCAAAGGACCTCGCCCAGGAACGCGAACGCCGCGGCGGCGAAGGCGTCGGGTTGATCGAGGTGAACCCAGTGTCCCGCCTCGGGGAGGAGGACCGATCGCGCATTGGCGAACTTCGCGAGGCGGCCGTCGCGGGCGGGATCCGATGCCCAGCTATCTGCGCCATAGACGAGCAGTACCGGCGCGGACACCCGGCCCCACAGGCGATGTTTGTCGGCCAGTGTCAGGTCGAACGGGGCATCCACGATCACCGCCGGATCAAAGCGGAAAGAGATGCCTCCATCGTCCCGACAGATCGTTCCGTGCTCGGCGAGATGCCGCGCGACATCGTCTCGCAGCGACGGATTCAGCGCCTGAAGACGCGCCACGGCTTCCGCCAGATCGCCATAGGCACGCAAGGTGCGCGACTGGACCGCGCGGCGGTCCTCAATCCACATCGCCAGCGTCTCGAGCCGGTCTCTTCGGTCATCGCGCAGAGCCTGGTCCGGCGCCGGGCCGAGCCCTTCGATCGCGATCAGGGCCGTTACCTTATCGGGAAAAAGACCGGCGAAACGTAGTGCGACATTCCCGCCAAGCGAGTGGCCGATGAGGGCCGCACGCGGGATTGCGAGGTGATCGAGCAATTCGGCGAGATCGAGCAGATAATCCTCGATCGCATAGGCGCCGTCGGAGGCCCATTCGCTACCACCATGCCCGCGCAGGTCCGGAGCAATTATCCGATATCGTTCTGCGGCCAAGGCGGCGAAACCATCCCAGCTCCGGGCGTGATCGCGCCCGCCATGAAGCAGGATCAAAGCCGGATAGGCGGGGTCTCCCCACGTGGCGAACCGCAACCGAAGGCGTTGCGAACTGAAATATTCGATTTGCACCCGATCGCTTCCATTCCCGGTCCGGCAGGCTTGCTCAAGCGCGCAAGCGGATAAGACCATGGTCGAGGACGACCTTGCCAGTAACTTTCGACACCAGCCTGAAAGAGATTTCCAGACCGTTGTTCCAGATCAGCACTTCGACGTCGTCGCCGGGGAACAAGGGGGCCGAAAAGCGCGCGGCGATATGTTCGATCGGCGTCGGGTCATAACCGAGGACGGCGCTCGTGATGGTTCGGACGGTGGCTCCGTAGGTGCTCAGTCCGTGGAGAATTGGCCGGTCGAAGCCGGCGCTTCGCGCAAAATCAGGATCGGCGTGGAGCGGATTGAGGTCGCCCGACAGCCGATAGATCAGGGCCTGGTTGAGCGGGATGCGCGTCGCGCAGAGAAGATCGGGCGAGCCCGATGGGATGGGGTGTGGTGTCGGGCCGCCGCTCGGCTTGCCGCCGAAGCCGCCATCGCCGCGGGCGAAGACCGTGGACAGCAGGGTTGCAAGCGGTGCCGGTTCATCGGTCCGCGTGATCGCGGTCTCGACATATAGCAGCGCGCCGCGATCCTGGCCCTTGTCGACAACCTCGACAATGGTCGATTGCGCTTCGATCGCCGCCGCCACCGGCAGCGGCTGGTGTAGGGTTATGCGTTGTTCTCCGTGGACTACCAGCCGCTCATTCAAGCCTATCTGGCCCAGCCAGGCATCGTCCCAGGCGATGACGGCGGCCTGGCTGGGAAGGGCGCGTAATCCCATTTCAAAGAGATAGGGCAGGTCGGCGATCTGGTCTTGGCTGCCGGCGCCAACGCCAAGCGCATACAGGATCGTGTCCTTGGCGGAGTAGCTGAAGCGCCGTTGTGGGAAGACCGTGCCTGTCGGATCTTGCGTCAAAGCCAAGGTTTCGATCTCCAGGATACTTGCGGACGGAGAGGCGACGATCTCCGATGAATGGCGACGTTCTACCCTCTTATCGATGCGGGGACGGCATTGCGTCACACCAGAAGATGGCCCGGCGGCCGTCCGGCCGAATGAGCGAACATTCCTGCCATGCGCGCAAGGTCAAAATCGCCGCCAATATCGGCTAACGTCAAATATTTAAAACGAACGTAAGTTGGTTTAATGCGCTTTGCCGGCTAGATCAAGTGAGGATTTGTAATAGTGGTGGCGTCCCGTTTCATGCGAATCGGAATGCCTATCTCGTCACAGGCGGCGCGATCATGCCGCGCCCGCGGCTGCTGACGTATGCCTCTCCGTCGGGCGAGTCGCGTGGGCAAGTTTGTGATATTTATCAATATATTTCAACGCATTAATCCCGGTGACGCATTTGGTGATCGGATTGCCAAAGGCCGGAATCGGAAGCGCGTGCAGGCGGCGCACCGGCTAAAGGCGCGGTTACGGCTGCCATGGATTTCGATCGCACGACCGTGAACGATCCTGGCCGCGTACGGGTGGCGAGTAAGGCTTGACACCGGTCCCCTTTCCTGCACACTTAGACCAACAAACGTTCGTACAGAAATCGAACGATAATGAGGGAGAGGTGACCATGAACATGCCTAAGCGGGCGCGTGCCGCCGCCGCGCTACTCTGCAGTGTCAGCGCCGCAGCGATTCATGTGGCGGCCTATGCACAGGATGCCGGAAGCACGAGTACCGTAAAGGCGCCCGGTGCGACCGCGACTCAGGTGAATTCGGACACCTCCGCCACGGCCGGTGAGGAGATCGTCGTCACGGGATCGCGCGTCATCTCCGACATCCGCAATTCGCCGACGCCGATAACGCAGGCCACGTCCGAGCAATTGTTGGCGACCACGCCGACCGACCTGCCCGACGCGCTCAACAAGCTTCCCGTCTTTCAGGGCTCAACAAGCCAGCGGACCGGAAACGGCGGCGGCGCCGGCGGATTGAACGGCCAGGGTAACTTCCTCAATCTGCGTAATTATGGGGCGCAGCGGACGCTGGTGCTGTACGATGGGCACCGGGTCGTTCCGTCCGCCCAGGACGGTACGGTTGACGTCGATTCGCTTCCCCAGATGCTGGTTAGCCGCGTCGACGTCGTCACCGGCGGCGCCTCGGCGGTCTACGGGTCGGACGCGATCACCGGCGTGGTGAACTTCGTTCTCGACAAGAAGTTCAACGGCGTAAAATACAATGCGTCGATCGGCGTGGCTCAAGGTGGCTATGGTACCAATTATCAGGCCGGCATGGCCGCTGGTACGGGCTTTCTCGATGACCGTGGCCACATCGAAGCGTCGGTACGATATTTCAAGTCCAACCCGGTAAGTTATCTCGATTTGCCCTATGGCAAGGACTTTTGGGGAACGACCGGAAGTACGTCGTCTCCCACCAATCCTCAGGTGATGACCAAAGACACCCGGACCACGAACTGGGTCAATACGGGTCTGATCGCCAATTGCGGCACCGGTTGCACGGCGGCGGGAATGCAGTTCGTGAGTCCCGGAATCCTGGGGGGGTTCGTCCCCGGCACCAAAACGGGCTCCTCAAATGTGTATAGTGGGGGCGATGGCGGCTACGGCATTGATGGCATCGGCCAGGCCGGGCTCAAGACGTACGAGACATTCGCGCGCGTCAGCTACGACATCACCAATTCGATCAATGCCTATCTTGAGGGTAGCTACGTAAAGTCGGTTAACGACGGAGCATATTACGACAATTTGCTCAGCACCGGCGTCGATCAAAACATCTTCTTCAAGACGAATGCCTTCCTGCCGGCTGCGACGCAGGCCATGCTCCAGACGGGATCCGGCAACACCTTCACTCTTCAGAAGATCATGAACGACATCGATCCGGTGTCGACGATCGGTAAAAACCAGAGATGGTCGGTCACCGCGGGTCTTACCGGAAAGCTCTTCGATCGGTTCAACTGGGACGTCTATTACAGCAATCAGCGCAACTCGCTGAACGAAACATTCGTTCATAACGTGAACAACGCCCGGCTGATGGCCGCGGAAGATGCGGTTACGAACGCCGCCGGCCAGATCGTGTGCTATGTCTCCACGACCCAATACGCATCGCTGTATCCGGGCTGCGAACCGATCAACCCGTTCGGTAACGGACAGGTCACCCGAACTTCGCAGAATTTCTGGGCGCCTAATACGCACTTTGTGGAAGTGAACACCCTGCAGGATGCGGGGGCCAGTATTGCGGGCGACCTGTTCCGGCTCCCCGCCGGCCCGGTCAAGGTCGCGCTCTCCGGTGAAGCGCGCTGGCAGTCGCTCTCGGTCGACTCGCCCTATGGCGCGTCGTCCACGCCGGTCAATTGCAGCCAAGGTCTCCGGCTTTGCCCTGCCGCTGCCGTGTCGGGTGCGGTACCGGTCAATACCTGGGCTTTCGCGTCGCTCACGCCCGTTCCGAAAGTGTCCGAGAATGTGTGGGAAGTCGCCGCTGAAGGTGACATCCCGGTTCTGGCCGATTTGCCCTTGGTCAAGGCGCTGAGCATCAACGTTGCCGGCCGTTACACGCATTATAGTTCGAGCGGCGGCGCCACGACCTGGAAGGTCGGCTTCGACTATCAGGTCAATCGTACGATCCGATTCCGCGGGACGACCTCCGAAGACATTCGGGCACCAACCCTGACCGACCTGTTCGGGCCGTTCCAGTCTGGCGTCACGGCGTTCGCGGACAATCATACGGGCGTAGGCGGCAACGTCGCCGACCAGGTTAATCCGAGTAACCCCAACCTGACGCCAGAAAAGGCCAGGACCTACACGATCGGCGTCGTGCTCACGCCGGAGTTCATCCCCAACCTCGTTCTTTCGCTCGATGCATATCGGATCCGTATGCACAACGCGATCACCACTATCACCGCCAACGGTACCCAGACGCTGTGCGAGGCGTCGGCACCATCCTACAATTCGCCATATTGCAGCCTGATCGTGCGGCCGCTTCCGTTCTCGAACACCACGGCAGCCAACTATCCGACCTTCCTGCTGGCCAATCTGGTCAACGCGGCCTCCGCTTTTACGGAAGGCATGGATTTCGAGGCAGACTACCATATCAACCTCGAGAACATCTGGTCGGGCGGGAAGGGCGCCCTCGATTTCCGGGAATTGCTTGGCTATCAGCCCAAGAACCAGACGCAGGCGCTCCCGACCTCGCCGATCACCTACGTATCCGAGCCGACTCTTCGGTCCTCGACGTTCGTGAGCTATACCGTCGGCCCGTGGGAGTTCGCGGTGGAGAACCGCTGGTCGAACCGGTACAAGAAAAGGACCAGTGAGCCGCAATATTTTGCCGATCCGGATATCCGGTCGTTCGACTCCGTCGACCTCACGATCAATCGCACGATTGGCAAGTTCACGGCTTACGTGACGGTCAATAACCTGACCAACGATCCGGGCCCGCTTTACGGTGGCCTGGCGGGAAGCCCGGGTTATTCTTACCCCGTGCCGGCTTCCTTCCCCATACTCGGCCGCACATACCTGGTCGGCATGAGGGCGAAGTTCTAGGCAGAACCTACCTGCCTCAGAGGGTAAGTCTTTGATGTAAAATGTTTTAATCCGGATTAAGGGGTCGGCGGCTGATTGCTTCAAGGCAATTACCAGCGCCGGCCCCTTGGTTCGTTCGGAAGTGAGGACGATAGCATGACGCCCAATGCGCGCGTGAGCATCCGACGTGGTCTTCTGCAGGGCACCGGCGCCCTCCTCATCGCAACGCTCTCGCATGGCGTTGCCCATGCGCAGAGTTGCGAAGCCCTGGCCGGCACGACGATATCGGCGGCGCGCATCGGCCTGGCGAGCGGGGGCGCCACGATTACCGCGTCCCATCTGGCACAATCGCCCAAGCTTCATGCCGAATATTGCGAAGTGCTTGGCGTAATCGCGCCACAGGACCCGAAGGCGCACCCGATATTGTTCCAGGTGAATCTGCCCAAGATATGGAACCACAAGACGTTGCAATACGGGGGAGGGGGTATGAACGGCCGCCTCGTTTCGGCGGTTTCGCCGCTGCCCAACGCAAGCCCCGGCCCGACGCCTCTTGAGAAAGGCTATGCCACTTTTGGCACGGATTCCGGACATCCCGAAACCGCGCCGCCGATGGTCGAGTCACTGTTTCTCAACCCCGAAGAAAGAGATAATTTCGCTTTCGCCGCTTATAAGAAGCTCCATGACGTCGGGACGGCGATTGCTGCCGATTATTATGGCGCCCGGCCCGGCCATTCTTACTTCGTCGGCATTTCGGAAGGCGGACGGGAGGCGCTTGTTGTTGCACAGCGTTTCGGGGCGGATTTCGATGGCGTCATCGCCACCGTTCCCGCCATCGCCTGGACCGGAATCAACCTGAGCACCTATAATTTCTGGGTTCTTCAGCAAAATGGCGGTTGGATGGGGCCGGAAAAGGTCAAGCTGGTCGAGCAGGCGACGCTCGACAGCTGCGATGGGCTCGATGGCGCGGTCGACGGCCTGATAGCGGACCCGCAGGCATGCGCCGCCAAGCTCGATCTGCATAAGGTGCGCTGTCCGGGGGGCAAGGACACCGGCGATCAATGCCTGTCAGATGCGCAAATCGCGCTCGTCTATGCCATCCATAAGTCCATTCCCTATGCTTTCGCCGCCAGCCAGGGGCAGAGCTCTTATCCCGGTTTCGGTATTGGTGGCGAAGATACGTCCGGCGGCCTCGTTCCGAACGTGATCGACCCGCGCCAGAACCTTGATCCGATGTCGAGATTCGGGGTCGCCAATGCGCGACTGGTACTGACTGGCAATCCCGCGTTGGCCGGGCCCCTGAACCAGGCGCAATATGCGTCCAGGCTTCGATATTATTCGCTCTTGATGGATGCGGTGGATCCTGACCTCGGCGCATTTCGTGCGCACGGCGGTAAGCTCATTCTTCGCGAACATGGCGCCGACCATGTGATCAGCCCTTACGGCGCCGCCCGATATGCCGCCTCGCTGCAAAAGAAATATGGCCCCGCCACGCGGGAATTCGTCCGCTTCTATTTCGCGCCCGGCCTGGATCATGGCGGCAATGGCAAACGGAGCGACGGCTCCGCAATACCCAGCCGCATCGACATGCTCGCGGCGCTCGAACAATGGGTCGAGGACGGGAAAGCGCCGGGTCCGCAAATCGTCGGGAGCTACGCCTCGGATGCAGTGACGCCTGACGCGACCTTGCCGCTTTGTGAGTTCCCGACTTACCCCTATTTCAAGGGCGGCGACGTCAAGAGCGCGGTCAGCTACGTCTGCAAAGCTCCCTAGCGCGGGGCAACTCTCCAAGCGGCCGGGTGGGGTAACCCGGTGGCATGATCGGCTGGCGCGGCGGAACAGCCGTGTCGGTTGGGGCCTGCCTCAAAGCCATGACGGTTCGATCTCCAGAATGTCGACGGCGGGGGAGGCGACGATCTCCAGCCAATGGCGGACACGCCCGAGCTCGTTCTCGATGAAATAGCGGCATGCCGCGAGCTTTCCCTGCAGGAATTGCGCGGTTTCGCCCGTCTTGTTCTCACGCAATCGCGCCGCTGCCACGCGCGCCTGGCGAAGCCACATCCAGCCGATGCAGACATGGCCGAAAGCGTCCGCATAGATCGACGCGTTCGCGAGCGCGCCACGCAGATCGCGGGGCAGGGCGCCCCGCAAGGCCTCCGTCGCGGAATGGAGCAATCCGACCGCCTCGCGCAGCTTTTGCGCCGGTTGCGCCGTCTCTGCGATTGCCGAGGCCAGCGCGATGTCGGCCAGTATCGCCGCGCGCAGCGTCTCCCATAAAGCGCCTCCTTCGGCGTCCAGCTTGCGCCCGACAAGGTCGATCGCCTGAATGCCGTTGGTGCCCTCGTGGATGAGGTTCAGCCGGTTATCGCGGTAATATTGCTCGACGGGATAATCGATCGTGTAGCCGTAGCCTCCGAGCACCTGGATCGCGAGCTTGTTCGCTTCCAGGCAGAATTCGCTCGGCCATGCCTTTGCGACAGGCGTCAATATGTCGAGCAACCGCCGCGCGCTTGTGCGCTCCGTCTCCTCCGGCGCGATCTGCATCTTGTCGACCAGCGAGGCGAGATAAAGGCAAAGCGCCATCGCGCCTTCGACGAACACTTTCTGCGTGAGCAACATCCGGCGCACGTCTGCATGTTCGACTAACGGGACTTGGGGCGTGTCGGGATCCTTGCGGTCGGGATGGCGCCCCTGGAGCCGATCGCGCGCGTAGGCCAGGCTATGGAGATAGCCCGCATAGCCAAGCATCGCGGCCCCGCAGCCCACCGAAATCCGCGCTTCGTTCATCATGACGAACATCGCGCGCATTCCCTCGCCGGCTTTCCCCACGAGGTAGCCCCGGGTTTCGCCTCGGGCACCGAAGGCAAGGATGGCATTGGTGGCCGCCCGGTAGCCCATCTTGTGGTTAAGACTGACGACTTCGACGTTGTTTGTTTCACCGATCCTGCCGTCGCCGGCCATCCTGAACTTCGGGACGAGGAACAGCGATAGCCCCTGCGTTCCGCGTTCGGCACCCTCGATGCGGGCAAGCACGAGATGAACGATGTTCTCGCTCAGATCGTGGTCTCCCGCCGAAATCCACATCTTCGTGCCCGAGATGCTGTAGCCGTCCGTACTGGGAATTGCCTTGGTGGCGATATCGGCCAGGCTGGACCCCGCCTGCGGCTCGCTCAGGCACATCGTCGCAAGGAACCGCCCGTCCAGCAGCGGGCGCAGATATGTTTCACGGATGTCCGGGCTACCGAATGTCCGCAGCACGTTCGCCGCGGCGACTGTTAGGAAATAATAAGCCGATGCGCCGATGTTCGCCGCCTGGAACATCGCGTAGCAGCTTTGCACCACGCTCCAGGGAAGCTGCAGTCCGCCCTCTTTGCACGGGAGCGCCGCCGACATGAATCCGGCAGAAGTGAAGCTTTGGATCGCATGGCGGAGGCTTGGCTCGGTCACGACCCGATCGCCGTCCAGGACCGGAGGATTGAGGTCCGACGGGCGGTAGGACGGCTGGAACGCCTCCACGGCGATGCGCTCGGCCAGATCCAGCACGGCTTCGACCGTCTGGCGATCATGCAAGTCGTACAAGGGGGCTGCAAGCAGCTCCTCAAGGCCAAGCACGTCGAAAAGCTGGAAATCGATGTCGCGGCGATTGAAAATCGCTCCATACCCAACGGTCATGAATTTCCTCTCGGTCGCGCCTCCGAAATGCCGGCGCTTGTGCGAATGGTCGTAATGCTGGCCGCCGAGGCCCCTTAAGGTTTGATTCCTCCGTCGATTAAGCGCCGGTCGCGGGCGCTCTCGCCGCGCCCCGCCATCACGAGGAGCGCGCTCCGGAGGTAAAACCGCTTGACATTGGCCGCCTTAATCCTCGTTATACAAACGAACGTGTGTTTATTTAGTGGCGCAGTCAAGCCGCCCCTTAGGAGAATCTGATGGAAGTTCGCCTCGACGGCCGCGTCGCTATCGTCACGGGTGCCGGCGCCGGGCTAGGGCGCAGTCACGCGTTGATGCTGGCGAGCCGCGGAGCGAAAGTGCTCGTCAATGATCTCGGGAGCGCATCCGATGATCCGGATTCAGCGCGCCGCGCCGCTGATGTAGTGGTCGAGGAGATCAGAGCGGCGGGCGGCACCGCGGTCGCCAATTACGATTCCGTGGCGGACCCCGCGGGTGCACAGGCGCTGGTCGCGTCCGCTGTCGAGGCATTCGGGGGCGTGGATATCCTGGTCAACAATGCCGGGATCCTGCGCGACAAGAGCTTCGGCAAAATGGACATGGCGGACTTTGACGAGGTCGTTCGCGTCCATCTGTCCGGCACCGCTTACGTCACGCATGCGGTTTGGCCGCTGATGACGGCGAAGAAATATGGACGCGTTGTATTCACCCTCTCCAACACCGGACTCTACGGCAACTTCGGCCAGGCGAATTATGGCGCCGGCAAGGCGGGGCTGGTCGGGCTGATGAACGTCTTGCGGATCGAGGGCGCCAAGAACAACATCCTCGTCAACGCGGTCGCGCCGATGGCGGCGACCCGCATGACCGAGGCGTCGATGTCGGCGGAAGTGCTGGAGCGCTTCTTGCCGGAATATCCCTCCGCCGCGGTCGCCTATATGTGTTCCGACCAATTCACGGAAAGCGGAACGATCATCTCTACCGCTGCGGGCCACTATTCGGCTGTCAAGATCGTCAGTTCCGAAGGCGCCCAGCTCGACGGTGCGGCTTCGCCCGAGGCGGTAGCCGCGGCCTGGAGCGAGATCACCGACATGTCCGGTGCCCGTACCTTCGCCAATGCTGCGGAGGAGGTCGCGTTCGTGATGGATGCGGCGAAGTCCGGTGTTGTGGCGTAGCTTAAGGTGCGTGAGAGGGTAAATGACCGCAGATAATGCCGCTCCGGCCATGCGCTATGAGACCTTGTTCGGCCGGCGTGTAGTGCGTTGCTTCGCCGATAGGCCTTGCTCGCTATGGGCCTTGTTTTCGGAGACCGCCGCTGCGCTCCCCGATGGCGACGCGGTTCAGTGGGAGCCCGAAGGCAGCCTTACCTATGATGAAGTCCTGCGCCAGGCGACCGCTATCGCCAACGGCTTGCACATCCTGGGACTGCGCAGCGGGGAGCGTATAGCGACACTCGTCAGCAATCGGCCCGAATATATCCTGATCGCACTCGCGGCCTGGCGCATAGGTGCGGTGCTCGTGCCGCTCGATGTCCGCCTGCAGCGTGCCGAAATCCAGCATATTCTCGATCATGCGGGCGCAAAGATGGTGCTGGTCGAAACCGCGTTGGCGGGCGCGATCGATCGCGCCGTGCTTCCGGCGCTCGAACAGGTCATCATGCTTGAGGGGGGGGATCAGGGGGGGGTGCCGTTCGCGCAGCTCCTGGCCGATCCCGCCGAGCCACCGGTCGCGCCTCCGGGCGAAGAGGATATGGCGGCGATACTCTATACGTCCGGAACGTCGGGCGTGCCCAAGGGCGTCGTCCTGTCGCACATCAACATGGTGCATTCCGCGATGCACTTCGAAATGGTGTGGCAACTCCCGCGCGGCAGCCGCTCCATGCTCGCCATTCCCGGGACGAACGTGACGGGGCTCGTCACCATCATCCTTACGATGCTCCGGATCGGTGGGTGCGTCGTGATCCTGCCGCCGTTCAAGGCGGCCGAGTTCCTTCGTATCGCCGAGAAACGGCGGATCAATCACACCTTCATGGTGCCGGCGCAGTACAAGCTGCTGCTGATGGTGCCGAATTTCGAAGAGTTCGATCTCTCGTCCTGGGTTCTGGGCTCAACCGGCGGCGCACCTATGCCCGCCGCCTTCATCGAAGAGCTTCAGCAACGCATCCCGACGCTCCAACTGTCAGACGGTTATGGCGCGACCGAACTCGCATCGCCCGCCATCATTCGCCCGCCCGCGCTGACGCGGCAACATCCCGACGCGATCGGGCTGCCGGTCGCTTGTGCGGATGTTCTGGTGATGGACGAGTACGGGATCGAGGTGCCTGCGGGCGAACCTGGCGAGCTTTGGATCAAGGGCCCGATGGTGTGCCGCGAATATTGGCGCGATCCGGAAACCACCGACCTCAACTTCATCGACGGATATTGGCGGTCGGGCGATATCGCATCGCGCGACGCGCAGGGCATCTTCCGGCTGCACGACCGGAAGAAGGACATCGTTAATCGCGGCGGCTACAAGATCTACAGCGCCGAGGTCGAGCATGTGCTGGCGCTCCACGCGGACGTTGCCGAGGTGGCGATCATCCCGAAACCCGACAATGTGCTTGGCGAACGGGTCCATGCCGTTCTCCATCTTCGGACCGGAACCGCGTCGATCGACGATCTGCGCGCTTTCACGGCAGACCGCCTCGCCGACTATAAGGTGCCCGAAAGCTTTACGATCCTCGATCAGCCGCTTCCCCGCAATTCCAATGGCAAGATCGTGAAGCGTGCGCTGCGCGATCAATTGTTCGGCGGGCCGGTCCCCGCCTGAGCCGCATTCCCCTTCCCGTATCGGAGCCCGCATGCCCTCGCTGTTCGATCCCTTCAATCTGTCCGGACTCATACTGCGCAACCGGATCGTGATGGCGCCGATGACCCGTTCGCGCGCCGTGACCCTGGCGCCCGACGACGATACAGTCCTCTATTATCGTCAGCGGGCCGGTGCGGGCCTGATCATCACCGAGGGAACCAATGTTTCCCAGGAGGGGCGCGGTCAGGTCTTCACCCCCGGAATTTACACCTCCGCACAGGTCGATGCGTGGCGACGTGTCACCCAGGCAGTGCATGAAGAAGGCGGCGCCATTTTCTGCCAGCTCTGGCATGTCGGCCGGAACTCGCACGTGTCGCATCAGCCCGATCGCGCGCCGCCGGTGAGTTCGGCCGCGCGTCGTTCGAATACCGAGACCTGGGCGTTCGACGAAGCGGGAGGTGAGGCGCGTATTCCGACCAGCGTGCCACGCGCGCTTGAGACGGACGAGATCGCACGCGTGACCGCCGATTTTGTCCGGGCGGCGCAGAACGCGATCGAGGCCGGATTCGACGGCGTCGAACTGCATGGCGCGAACGGCTATCTCTTCGAACAGTTCATCAACGGCGAGCTCAACCAGCGGAGCGATCGCTATGGCGGCTCGATCGAAAATCGCATCCGTTTCACGCTCGAGACGATCGATGCGGTTTCCGCTGCAATCGGCGAGGCACGCACCGGCATCCGTCTCGCGCCGTTCGGGCGGTTTGGTGATATGCGCGATTATGAGGACGAAGAGGAGACGTGGCTGACGCTCGGACAGGCACTAGCCGATCGCAGGACCGCCTATGTCCATATCTCTGATCAGGCATCGCTTGGCGAACAGGCGATACCGGCGGGCTTTCTGGAGAAATTTCGCCGTGCCTTTCCGGGGACGCTTGTCGTCGCCGGTAACTACAACAAGGAACGTGGCCAGGCCGCACTGGATGCGGGCCGAGCCGACCTCATCGCAATTGGAAGGCCGTTCATTGCTAATCCAGACCTGGTCCGACGTATGGCAAACGACTGGCCTCTCGCGGAGATCGACCGCGCAACACTCTATACCCGCTCACGCGAGGGGTATGTGGACTACCCGAATTATGAGGATGGCCTGTAGTGATTGATATTGGTCAGCCAACATTCGTGTTGCATAGCCAAAAAAAGCCTAGGGCACTTCCCTCGATGGACGGCGGCTTTAGGGCTTTCGAAGCGTCTCTCTGAACGACTGATATTAGGGCGCGTTGCCGACTGGCAGCTTCCCGCAACGCCCCACTTGCGGGCTGAACCATCCACCACCTACAGCGGCTCAAACGCCTCGCCGCCCGTCTCGCGGATTTGTAGGCAATCGTCGCAGAGCCGCAGCGTGTCTACGCCGGCCGGCGGCCGCTGATCGACAGGAAGGCGATAGTCGGCGGCCGGGTCATCGCCGCAAATCGAGCAGACTTCCGGGCTTCCCGCGGATTCCACGACGTGGCGCGTCATCGCTGCCTGGGCTGGCGACCAGTGCGCGAAGGCAGAAAACCATTCTGTTGTATGCGGCACCAGTGGGTCGGGCTCGAACGCTGGCAGGTCACCCGCCGCCTCGAGCCAGCGCTGCGCGACATCGACACGCGTGGCATGCAACGTCGCCAAATGCTGGTGCAGGTCGGCCATGATCCGGAAATACTGGCGAGGAAACTGCCGTGCATAGCTGTCATAGATGCCGCGGTTGCGGATGTAGCGGTTGGGTCCCTGCGTCTCGTTCCGCAGAACATCCCAGCAATAATCGGCCATGCCGCCTTGCGGTTCGCCATTCATCAGGCCGAGGTCATATTGCCAGGGATTCTTCTCCTGCTCGATCCGCCAGACCTTGAGATAGCCAGACCGTTCGATTGCGGCGCAGATCGCTGCGTCATGCTCGGGGTGCCTCGCCACGAGATCGGCAACGTCTTTGAAATCCTCGACCTCGGGCGCGATCGTGCGGGCACCGGCCAGAAAGGCATTGGTCGTGTTGCGCATGATCTGCGGAAGGTCAGGGATCGCCTCGAAAAAATCCATCTCCTCTTCCGATACCGACAGGGTCGCATTCGGGAGGAGTTCAAGCAGCGCACTACGCTTCAGCCTGCCGGGCGTGCAGGAGTCGGGTTTTGCCACGAGCTTGATGCCGGCGGAGGCGAAAGCCTGCGCCACCAAGCGAGAACAGAACTGCCTGCGGCCTGCGCTGATCTTGGCCGGCACCAGCGTCGCCAGCACCTGCGGCACCGAATATCGGGTGCCGATCTTGGCGCGCAGGTCGAGGATGATCGCCTGCAGCTGTTCGGCCGTCGGCGGCATCTTAAGGCGCAGGACATGGACCGGTCGGTCGGCCTCGAACCAAAGGCGCTGGGTGTTGCTCGCCTGTACGCCGGCAAAGGTCGCGTCGATCACCGATCGATCTTCGACATAGACCATCGCGTGTGAAATATCGCTCCCGGTCATTAGCCGGATCGAGGCGCTGATGGTCGACGATTGGGTCACCAGGACGATATCGCCTGGGCGAAGTGCTTCTTCGTTGAGCCGGACGTAGCCCGTGTCGGGTTTCGGGGTATTCTGCATGTTTCTCCTATGCTGCTTGGGCGGCTTGGTGCCGCTCAGATTCCCTTCTACCGCATACCCACACTTCGGCGCATTATTCAGGAGCGCCGAAACACTTGCTTGCGGCATCGCATGCGATCGGCCGCAGGAATGACTATGGCTGATCTTCGCGAGCAGACGAAGTGAACGGCCGCTTTTAAGATCGACGCGACTAGCATCGAAGGGCCGCTCATGGGGCGCAAGCTGCCCGTAGCATTCAATCTTCTCTTGACAAACCCGCCCAAATCGTGTACGCACGGTGCGTTCGATGGTTCAGGCCTAAGAACATGACCGGCGCGAAGCTCCTCGGCATGCATGAGACGGTATCTTCGCCCACAGTACAGATCTCGGCATGTGCCTTCGGGCATGTGGTGATGCCGGCGTCGTGTAGCGGAGCTATGCGGACGACGCTGGGGCTTCTGCTCCAAGGGGGTAACCTCCGGCCAAAGTCCGCCGCTTCGGGATGGCAATCGCGTACTCGGTGCTAGGCG
>Ga0207705_10002050_pt1 | contig 15670 bp, 12 predicted proteins | sample KBSC13metaG_FD_184314 | JGI IMG/M metagenome (GOLD analysis project Ga0207705, IMG submission 184314) | Corn rhizosphere microbial communities from Kellogg Biological Station, Michigan, USA - KBS C1-3 metaG (SPAdes) (version 2) | ecosystem: Host-associated > Plants > Roots > Rhizosphere > Soil ...
CCGTGATCGCGGGGCAGACGTACACGACCACCTGGACCTACGACGCGGTCGGCCGCCGGCAGACCATGACGTACCCGTCCGGCCTGACGCTGACCTACGGCTATGACGCGTACGGCCAGTTGAACCAGGTGACCAGCAACCTGGCCGGTGCCTGGAGCACGCTGGCCGACAGCTTCCTGTACCAGCCGGTGTCTGGCATGCCGTACGCGTGGCGCTTTGCGAACAACCGGCCGCGTTTGCTGACCTACGACAACGATGACCGGCTGGCGCGGATCGACAGCACAACGGCCGTGCTGCAGATGGACATCGGCTACGATGCCGGCGACCGCATCAGGACGCGCTTGGATAACATCGATACGAGCAAGTCGGCCATTTATGGATACGACGGCACGTCGCGCCTGACGTGGACTTCGCGCACGGCCGGCAGCGAATCGTTCACCTGGGACCTGGTCGGCAACCGCACGACGCACAACAGCCCGAACGGGAATTTCAACTTCGTGATGGACAGCCAGAGCAACCGGCTGAGCAGGTGGAGCTCGGCCGCGAACGACCAGTACCGCAATTTCTCCTACGACGCGGTGGGCAACCTGGTGTACGAGACCAGCACGGGCGGGGTGCAGCGGATTTATCTGCGCGACAACCTGAACCGCCTGACGCGATATGTGGTCCAGCCGCCCGGGAGCAGCTCCATCAGCATGGGGCTCTACACCTATAACGCATTCAACCAGCGCGTGCAGAAAGTGTCGGCGGCCGGCACGGCCCAATACGTGTACGGGCCGGGCGGGGAACTGCTGGCCGAAACCGGTCCGTCCGCCACCGACTACGTGTGGCTGAACGGTCAGTTGTTCGGCATCGTGCGCGCGGGGCAGTTCTATGCCAGCCACAACGACCAGGTCGGGCGGCCGGAGGTGTTGACGGACAGCGGCGGTACGCCGGTCTGGCGGGCCGACAATACGGCGTTCAGCCGGACGGTCACGCTGAACACGGTGCCGTTGAATATCGGGTTTCCGGGGCAGTACTACGATGCGGAGTCCGGGTTGTGGTACAACTGGAATCGCTACTATGATCCGACGTTGGGGCGGTATATCGAGTCCGATCCGATCGGGCTGGCGGGTGGCGTTAACACCTATGCATATGTCGAGAACAATCCACTCAGTGCTATTGATGCTCTTGGTTTGTATTCGAACTACGGCATACCGGACATTTATCAGACCAACCAATCCGGGTCTTCGCAAAGCGATCCATGTGGATGTGCGGCAAAAGCATTGGGTCTCGATACCGCTGCCGGTTCGGCATTGGTTGCGGGCGGGCAACCCACTGTTGAGAAGCGTTTTACTCAGCGGGGTACGTCAATAGGAACATCGCCAATTTCGAAAGGACTCTCCAACGCGCTTCCACAGAAGTTGCCATTTAGGATATGGGCTCCAACGACAAATCGGCCTTTTGCAATGTCAAATACGCTTGGGAGGATTCTTGGGCGTTGGGCTCCTTTTGTTGGATGGGCGTTATTAGGGAGCGATGTTGTTGATTATGCTTCCTGCATAAAACAATGTGCTGACAAAGGCCAATGTGAGGCTAAATAAATATGGCGTCGAGAGATGAGGTTGTCAGGTTTATTTCAGATACTCTGAGCATTCCAATTCAATCTATCCAGGATAGTTCGAGCCTAAATCATGATTTAAAGGTAGATGGTGATGATGCTATGGATTTCATTGTCGCTTTTTCCAAATACTATAACGTTGATATCTCCGAGTTTGTGTTCTCCGACTATTTCGGGGGCGAAATTTGTGCAAATCCGGTCAGTTTGCTTGTTGGAATTTTCAAGAAATCAAGCCCAAAATTTAAACGCCTGGAGGTGCGCGAACTGGTAGACGCCACATTAAACAAGAGCTTGCGATAGCACGTAGGTATTTTCGGACCGGGTGGTTGAGTTAATATTTACGCATATGTCAGCGGGAATCCGGTAATGCGCGCTGACCCTGAGGGACTTGTGGATGACTTTGTGGGCGGGCATCCAACCTTTGTGCGTGGCGTGCCGAAAGGCTCGTGTTCATGCTCGTCCGGAGGCGAAAACTTTGCAGCGCCGCCTGGGACCAATTTCAGTGACGTGTATAACACGGCTGTGAACTCCGGCATCGCGGGAGTTCCCAACACCGGATTTACGAATTACAGCGCGGGGAAGGGTGCAATTGCCCAATTTGGCACTTATGATTACCAGAGAAACATTGCAACTAATTCCTTCATCCCAGCATATACGGACGCTGCTAATTTTGCCGTAGGGGTCTACATGCGTGGCGCCGGCTTCACCAAATTTGGTACGTGGGTCGCGGGCGAGGCCTACGCCGTAACACACTCCGCAAATGCTGGCGCGCCAAAACAAGCTCGGCTTTGGATGGCAGGTTGGGAGGCGGCAAACTCTGGACAACTTGGCGGAATTTGCAAATGAAGATGGCCCATATACCCAGAGACCGTCTCGTAGCAGCAGCGCTAGGATTAACTGTGCTTTTACTGTTCGTGATTGGTGTTCTTGCTTATCGAGGCAGCAGCGACGATGAGGGCGAGGGCAACTCGACCTGTGAACGGTTTTCTCTTCCTTCAATGATAGGCACGTCGGGCTGGGTAGTATCCGGCCATATGACTGGTTGTTCTCCACCAGCGGCAAGTGTAAGCGGCTATATATATGTTCACCCGAAGGATCAGAAGGAGAATATCGAGTTCATGGTTTTTCGTTATTTGGATAGTTCGAAGGGTGATGAGATAACTTACAAATGGATCGACGGAAGAACCGTTGCAATTTCGATACGTAGCGTAGCTAAGATCACGCGACTGCGCCGATCCATTGGACCGATCCGAATCGTCTATGAGATCGGAACTGAGGAGTACCCTCGCTCTGAGTAGGTGTTTAGTTTCGTGTGATCATCTGCCTCGTCGTAGCTGGCCTTTGTTCCGTGCAGAGGCTATGCAGGAAGCATTGATTGCTGTGTTCAGCGGCAAGCTACTCGACTGAAGAAAATGTCGAACGATTCTTCTTCGCGGCAGCCAATGGCACGACCGAAAGCTACCCGACTCGGCATCGTCAGCCGGCGCCAGGGGCATCTGCCGGTAACGCTTAAGAATTTGGTTGCGGGATTGGAAGGTGCGCAAGAGATGTCCGCTTCCGTCGGATACGCCATATGCGACGCGTCACGGAATGGAGAAAGCGCCGGTTGGATGCAAAGGGCCTTTTTGACACCGCGGCGTTCTTGCGCACCGCGTCGCGGTCTTTTACGCCGCCAGGATCGCCTCCACCGCCGCAATCTCGTCCCCCGCCAGCGGCGCCATCTCCACGGCCCTGACCGCATCCAGCACCTGCTGCGGCCGGCTCGCACCGATTAGCACCGACGTGACCGCCGGCTGCCGCTTCACCCATGCGAGCGCCAGTTGCGCGAGCGTGCGCCCGCCCATGCGCGCGACCTCGTTCAGCGCCCCGATCATCTGCAGGCGCTCCGGCGTGATGTGTTCCGGTTTCAGGAAGCCGACGGAACCCGCCGCGCGCGAATCGGCCGGCAGCACACCGCCGAGATAGCGGTCCGTCAGCAGGCCCTGCGCCAGCGGCGAAAACGCGATGCCGCCGATGCCTTCCTGCTCCAGCACGGGGAACAGATCGGTCTCGGCCTGGCGCACCAGCATGCTGTAGCGCATCTGGTGGATCACGAACGGCGTGCCCAGGCGGCGCAGTTCGGCCGCCGCGGCGCGCGTACGTTCGCCGCCGTAGTTCGAGATGCCGGCGTACAGTGCGCGGCCGCTGCGCACGATATGGTCCAGCGCCGCCATCGTTTCTTCCAGCGGCGTGTTCGGGTCGGGACGGTGGTGATAGAAGATGTCGACGTAGTCCAGGCCCATGCGCCTGAGGCTCTGGTCCACGCTCGCGACGAGGTATTTGCGGCTGCCCCAGTCGCCGTACGGGCCCGGCCACATCGTGTAGCCGGCCTTCGTGCAGACGACGATCTCGTCCCGGTAGGCCTTCAGGTCCAGGTCGAGGATGCGGCCGAAATTGGTCTCGCTTGACCCGGGCGGCGGGCCGTAGTTGTTGGCCAGGTCGAAGCACGTGATGCCGTGGTCGAACGCCGTGCGCACGATGTCGCGCTGGCGCTCGAAGTCATCGAGCGCGCCGAAGTTGTGCCACAACCCCAGCGAGGCGGCGGACAGCCGCAAACCGCTGCGGCCGCAATGCGGGTAAGGCATGCTGCCATAGCGTGCGGCCGCCGCCTCCCACGTCATGGGTTGATGGTGCCGGCGCCGGCGGCGGGTTTGCACACGTAGATCGTGGCCGGCTTGTTGTCCGGCGAGCGGTATTCGCGTTCGACGGCCGCACGGGCCGCGTCGACGAGGTCATGCGGCACGACCGCGACGACGCAGCCGCCGAAGCCGCCGCCCGTCATGCGCACGCCGCCGCGCGTGCCGATCACGTTCTTCACGATCTCGACCAGGTTGTCGATGGCCGGCACGGTGATTTCGAAATCGTCGCGCATCGACGCGTGCGATTCGGCCATCAGCTTGCCCAGGCGTTCCAGGTCGCCGGCGGACAGCGCGTCGGCGGCGGCCAGCACGCGGTCGTCTTCCGTCACCACGTGGCGCGCGCGGCGCAGCACCACCGGATCCAGTTCGGCGGCGCGGGCATTCAGGGTGGCCAGGTCGAGGTCGCGCAGGAGGGACAGGCCGAAGTGGCGGGCCGCCGTCTCGCACTGCTCGCGGCGCACGTTGTAGGCGCTGTCCACGAGGCCGCGCGTCACGTTCGAGTTGAAGATCATGATGGCGGCGTTGGCCGGCACCGGCACCGGCTTCACTTCCAGCGAGCGGCAGTCGATCATCAGCGCGTGGCCTTCGACGCCGCAGGCGGAGCTGATCTGGTCCATGTTGCCGCACTTGGTGCCGACGAAGTCGTTTTCCGACGCCTGTGCGATCAGCGCGATGTCGATCGGCGACAGCTGTTCGAAGCCGGGCAGGGTGGCGAACAGGCGGCCCACCGCGACGGACAGCGATGCGGACGACGACAGGCCCGCGCCCTGCGGTACGTCGCCGGCGATCGCGAGGTCCATGCCTTGCACGGGCAGGCCGCGCTTGACGAACTGGTCGACGACGCCGCGCACGTAGTTGGCCCACATGGGCGCATCCAGGCGGGCGATCGGGGCGTCGAGATCGTATTCGTCGACGGCGTCGGCATAGTCGGCCGCCACGACGCGCACCTTATGGTCGCTGCGAGGCTTGGCCGCGATGGCGGTGCGGTAGTCGATGGCGCAGGGCAGTACGAGGCCGCCGTTGTAATCGGTGTGCTCGCCGATCAGGTTGACGCGGCCGGGCGCCTGGACGAACAGCGTGGGTGCGGCGCCGAACGCGGTTTCGAAAGCGGCGGCGGTACGGGAAAGACGGGAATCGGTCATGTCAGTTTTGTTGGGTCTCGGATTCAAGATAGTGCACTTCGGACTGCGCGCGCAGGCGGTCGGCCGCCTGTTCCGGGGTCAGGTCGCGCTGGGCTTCGGCCAGCATCTCGAAGCCGACCATGAATTTGCGCACCGACGCGGAACGCAGCAGCGGCGGGTAGAAGTGGGCATGCAGTTGCCAGCCTTCGGCGTCCGCGTCGGAGATGCCCTCAGTTGCTCCATATGGCGCGCCGTGCCAGCCCATCGAATAGGGAAAAGAGGTCTGGAACAGGTTGTCGTAGCGGGTCGTCAGGCGTTTCAGCAGCACGGCCAGGTCGGCGCGCTGTTCGGGTTGCAGTTCTTCCAGGCGGCGCACGGCGAAGCGCGGCAGCACCAAGGTCTCGAACGGCCAGGCGGCCCAGTACGGGACGATCGCGACCCAATGCTCGGTCTGGACGACGACGCGCTCTTCTGCGGCGATCTCGCGCTCGGCCACGTCCAGCAGCAGGCGGCGGCCCTGTTCGGCGTGATAGGCCTTCTGCTGGCGGTCTTCGGCCGCCGGCAGGTTCGGCACATAGCTCGTGGCCCAGATCTGGCCGTGCGGGTGCGGGTTCGAGCAGCCCATCACGGCACCCTTGTTCTCGAACACCTGGACCCAGCGGTATTTGGCGCCCAGCTCGGCCGCCTGCGTGCACCACGTATCGATCACGCCTTCGATGGCCGGCAGCGACAGCTGCGGCAGCGATTTGCTATGGTCCGGCGAGAAGCAGATCACGCGGCTCGTGCCGCGCGCGCTCATCGTCTGGAACAGCGGATCGGCGCCGGGTGCCGCTTCCGGGGTGTCCGGCATCAGCGCCGCGAAGTCGTTCTCGAACACATAGGTGCCCGTGTAGTCGGGGTTCTTTTCGCCGTTGACGCGGGTATTGCCCGGGCACAGGTAGCAGGTCGGGTCGTGCGCCGGCTTGGCCGAGCGGTCGATGGCTTCCTGCTGTCCCTGCCAGGGACGCTTGGCGCGGTGCGGGGACACGAGGACCCAGTCGCCCATGAGCGGGTTGTAACGGCGGTGCGGATGGTCGGATGGATTGAACATGATTTTCTTCTGCGATTCGGATGGACGGAAAGCCGCAGACGGTCGTGCGGCGCGCGGACCGGCGGCGCTGGCGCCGGCGTTTGCGGCCATTCTACCGTCGGCCGCGCCGCGCACGGCTGCGCAGGCGTGCGGACTTTTCCTGTGGCAAGAAGGATAACGTCTTGACGGGAAATGAGTTATACCCAATGCGGCCCGATATATCTTGTTTTCGTATGGTAGATACACCGCCGCCCTAGCGTGGGCGTTGTAATCTGAGCAACAGCCAGGCAAGCGCTCCCGTCACGAGCGCCGTAAAGCCGAGCACGACCCAGAACCCATGCGGGTGCTGGGCCAACGGCACCCCGCCCACGTTCATGCCCAGCAGGCCCGCGATCACGTTGATCGGCAGGGCCATCACCGTGACGATGGTCAGCAGGAACAGGCTGCGGTTGTTGTCTTCGTTGACCTGCGCCGCGATCTCTTCCTGCAACAGCCTGATACGTTCCTGCAGCGCCGCGAGGTCGGAGAGCACGACCGTGAATTCCTCGGTCGACTGGCGCAGTTCCTGGCGGTCTTCCGGCGTCACCCAGGCCGGCGGGCGCTGCAGCAGGTGCACGAGCAGTTCGACGGAGGACCGCAGCGGTACCCCATTCAGCACGTCCTGGCGCAGCCGCTCGATGGATGACAAAAGGTGCCGGCATTGTAGAGCGCGCGCCGCTCATGCCATAGAGGCAAGGCGGGAACGGCGGGCGGCCAGCCAGACGACGGCGCCGAGAGCGGCGATGCACAGCGCGGCCGCCGTGATCGCCGCCCAGCCGCCGACGGCCCACAACGGCCCCGCAATCATGGAGCCGGCCGCGCCGCCGCCAAAGCTGCAGACGACCATCGCCGTGTTCAGCCGGCTGCGTGCATCGCCCGGCAGCGCCATCAGGCGGGTCTGGCCGAGCACGAGGTTCGCCTGGACAGCCAGGTCGAGCAGGACGACGGCCGCGATCATGCCGGCGAGCGACGTCCTTGCTGCCCATCCCGTCATCAGGGCCAGCGCCAGCAGCAAAAACGCGGCGCCGCTGGCGGAAACGGACCAGCCCCGGTCGTGCAGGCGGCCGGCGCGCCGCGCGCCGAGCGCGCCCGCCAGTCCCGCGCATCCGAACAGGCCGATCCGGCCGGTGTCGAACGAGAACGGCGGCGCGGATAGCAGGTACGTGAGCGCGGTCCAGATCAGCGAAAACACTGCGAAGTTCGCGGCGCAGATCGCCAATGTCGGCGCCACCGCCGGGTGCAGACGGGTCGTTGTGAACACCGAGGCGAGCAGGCGCGGATACGGTATGTGCGCGCGCCGCGCGAGCGGCGGCAGCACGAGGCGCAGAACGATCGCGAGCATGAGCGCCGCCGCCGCCGCGCCGGCGTAGATGGCCCGCCACCCCAGCAGGTCCGCCACCACGCCGCTGACCGTGCGCGAGAGCAGGATCCCCGTGAGGCCGCCGGCCGAGATCGTGCCCACGACCCGGCCACGTTGCCCGGGCTCGGCCAGTTCGCTCGCGAGCGGGGCGAGCAACTGGGCCGAGACCGTCGTCAGGCCGACGCCGGCCAGCGATGCCAGCAAGGTCGCGTACGTGGGCGCCATCGCTGCGCCCATCAGCATCGCGGCCGCGCCGCACAGGACGCCGGAGATCAGCTTGCGCCTGTCGAGGACGTCGCCCAGCGGCACGACCAGGAAGATGCCGAAGGCGTAGCCGACCTGCGTCGCCGTCACGAGCATGCCCGCGCCCGATGATGGCATGCCGAACGCTTGCGCGATCATCCGGATCAATGGCTGGGCCAGATACAGGTTCCCGACCGCCAGGCCGGCGGCGATCGCGAACAGGGTGGTGCGCGCCGGTGTCATGCACTGCATGGGCGCGTGTGGTTGATCGAGGTCAGCGGGAGGCATCCAGGAGCATTTTCTTGGGACTGCGTAAAGCTTACCATTCTAAGGTTGGCGATTGACAATGTTGCAAAATAACATCTTCCCATTTGGTAATTTGTAATGCTAAATTACAATCTAGTTCAAACTTATAAGAGGGAAACCAGAGAAATGCGCCAGATTTCGATCCAGTCGTCCGACGTCCACGCGGCGAAAGCCGACAAACTGTTTCTCGTCGTCCTGTGGGGCCTGCTGGCGCTATCGCTGGCTCTGGGTCTTGCCTACGACGGGCTGGCGCTGCCCCTTGCCGCCGGCCTGCCGCTCGTTCTCGTGCCGACCTTTCTTGCCGTCGCACAGCCCGGCGGACTGGCCACGCGGCTGGCGGTATCCGTGGCCCTGATGCTGTTCTGCGCACTGAACATCCACCAGGCGCATGGGGTGGCCGAGCTCCACTTCGGCATCTTCGTGCTGCTGGCCTTCCTCGTCTGCTACCAGGACTGGCGCGTCATCATCGCCGCCGCCGCGACGGCCGCCGTGCACCACCTGACGTTCAACTACCTGCAGGAATGGGGTTATCCGGCCTTTTGCTTTACCCGGCCGGGCATCGGCATCGTGCTGCTGCACGCCGCGTATGTCGTCGTCGAAGCGGTTGTGCTGTCCTACCTCGCCGTTCGCCTGCGGCGCGAGACGACGGCCGTCGTCGCCAGCGCCGGCACCTTGCGGGACACGCTGCTCGCGATGCGCGACAGCGCGGACCAGGTCGCGCGCGACATGGCATTGATCACGCAGACCTCGAGCGCGGTGGCGTCCGGCAGCGTCGACCTGTCCGCACGGGCGGCGGCGCAGACCGAGCATCTCGAACAGGCCACGGCGGCGGTCGACACGCTGACGGCAACGGTCAAGCGCAACGTCGACCACGCCGCGCTGGCCGACGACCTCGTCGCGTCCGCCTCGGCGATGGCCGTCAAGGGCGGTGCGGTCGTGGCGGACGTCGTGCAGACGATGGCATCGATCCGCTCCAGTTCGCGCGAAGTGCAGGACATCATCAGCGTCATCGACGGCATCGCCTTCCAGACGAATATCCTCGCGCTGAACGCCGCCGTCGAAGCGGCGCGGGCGGGCGAGCAGGGCAGGGGGTTCGCGGTCGTGGCGTCGGAGGTGCGCAATCTCGCCCAGCGCAGCGCGCAGTCCGCCAAGGAGGTACGGCGCCTGATCGGCGATTCCGTCGTGCGCGTGGACGCGGGCGGCAAGCTCGTGGACGAGGCCGGGCAGACGATGGGCCAGATCGTCGACGCTGTCAGGCGCGTGGCCGACATCATGACTGCGATCTCGGGCGCGAGCCAGGAGCAGCGCGACGGCATCGAGCAGGTGCGCGACTCGATCCGCGATATCGAGGCGACGACGCAGCAGACGGCCGCGCTGGTCGTGCAGAGCGCGGATGCGGCGGAGACCATGTGTGCGCACGCGGCGTCGGTGGCGCGGGCGGTGAGTTCGTTGCGGCGGGAGGAAATCGGCGCGTGAGCGTGTTTACATGGCCTGGGTCGCAATCGGCCCTTTGGCTGCGGTCCTTCAACAATACCGCCTCGGTACGACAGCGGCATTTTCGGTTGCAACAATCGTCTTTTCGCATCTCTGGACGGTGAGTCACCGTACTGAACCCCACTAACGAAAGGCATACGGTAAGGCTTTCGGGACGACCGCACGTCCGAGCCATGTTGCCGTCACGCCATGGGAGCCCGGCAGGAATACGACCACAGGAGGGCAATATGACCACGACCGCTCACGAGATGCATGACGCCGAAACCCGCGCACCTGCCGCCGAGTCGGAAACGAATGAGCAAGTCGACGTGTTGAAATCAAAAGTTTCAGACGTGCTTTCCTCTCCATACGTGCTCGGCGCCGCTGTACTGGGAGTCACGGCGGCAGGCTATGCACTCCTCAGGCGCAAGAAGGCCCCGATATCGGATTCGGCACCAGAACGCAGCGACCGTCCTGGCGATATGCTGAAGGTAGGTAGTTTTCTTTTATCCCTGGCAGCGTCTATTGCCTCGGCCATGACCCACGCCAGCGTTGACGCCCCCGCCGCGGCCCAGAAAGAACCAGAATATGCTCCGACACGCCCGGAGGACTGGAAATCTGACGCGAAGGAAGCGGAACCCTCAACGAGCACGCCCCCGCGCCCAAGGTTTGAGCACACCTCGGCGAGCTGGATTGGCAGGCAGTGGCAAATATTCCTGGCGGCGGCGAACGCATGGATGGATGATTACGCGCCGAGCATGGGGGCGGCACTTTCGTATTACGCGCTGTTTTCCCTGGCGCCGCTGCTGGTCCTGATCATCGCAATTGCGGGGATGGTATTTGGACAGGACGCTGCACAAGGAGCAATTATTGCGCAATTCCAAGGAATTATGGGTAAGGAAGGAGCGGCAGCTTTGCAGGGCTTGCTGAAAGCTGCGCGCGAACCGTCCACCGGGGTTGTCGCCAGCATCGTTGGCGGTGTTCTTTTGCTGGTGGGCGCAACCGCCACTTTCGCTGAACTGCAAACTGATCTGGACCGCATCTGGCAGGTGCCAGCGAAAGAGAAACCGTCGGGCCTGTGGGGTTGGTTGCGCAGCCGCGTATTATCCTTCGGGCTGGTTCTCGGACTTGCTTTCATGCTGATGATTTCACTCGTCGTCAGTGCCGCGCTCGCAGCGACGGGCGAATGGTTGGGCGGTGGGGCTGCAGCGGAAAGCGTTTTGGCAAATGTGTTGAATTTCGCCGCATCGTTCGCGCTCTTCACAGTGCTGTTTGCGATGATCTACAAGATCATGCCAACCGCGAAGATATCCTGGCACGATGTCTGGATGGGGGCCGCAGTAACAGCGTTGCTCTTCAACGTGGGCAAATCGTTGATCGGCCTGTATCTTGCGAAATCGAGCGTGGCCTCGGGCTTTGGCGCAGCCGGCTCTTTCGTTATTCTCGTCGCGTGGTTCTACTATTCCGCGCAGATTTTCCTCTTTGGCGCTGAATACACCTGGGTGTACGCGAATAGCAAAATACAAAACGGATAGGTCGGGCCCCGTTCGGTCCGGCTATCTCGGGCCTTCACGAGTCTGTGCTCGAGCTCGATCCCACTGGACGCGAAATGCGGCCCAGTAATAGCTGAGCCAGTTTCCGATATCGGATCATCCCGCGGCCACGAATCGCCACCTAACCAGACTTCGGCCGATTCCCGCGCCGCGCCAGCTCCCGATCCAGCGCATTCGCAAACCGCTGCCGGTCCGCCTGGCTGAACGCGGCCGGCCCGCCGGTATCCACGCCGCTGCCGCGCAACTCGTCCATGAACGCGCGCATGGTCAGTTGCTGGGCGATGGTGTCCTTCGTGTACCACTCGCCGCGCGGATTCAGCGGCAAGCCGCCTTTATCCAGCACCAGCGCCGCGAGCGGAATATCGCCGGTCACGACGATGTCGCCGGCCTGCACGCGTGCGACGATCTCGGCATCGGCCGCATCCGCACCCGCAGGCACCTGCAGTGCGCGGACGAAGCGCGAGCCCGGCACGCGGATCAACTGGTTGGCGACGAGCGTGACGTCGATCTGCACCCGGTCCGCCACGCGGAACAGGATGTCCTTGATGACGGCGGGACAGGCATCGGCGTCGACCCAGATGGCCATGGCGGTACGCTCAGCCACGCGAGAACGTGCGCGTAACGCGGTCGAGGTGCGCGCGCATCGCCTGGCGGGCGCCGGCCACGTCCTGCGCCGCGATCGCGGCCAGGATGGCGCGGTGGTCGAGCAGGGTCTGCTGGCGCAGTTCGTCGGTCTGGAAGTGCTCCTTCAGCTTGTGCCACAGGCTGCCGCGCTGGTTCCACAGGTATTCGATGACGCCGACGAGTGCGCTGTTGCCGGACGCGCGCGCGATCGCCAGGTGGAAGCTGCGGTCGGCCGATTCGTTCTCGCCCAGGTCGTCCTGGCTCTGCTCCATCGCTTCGACGGCAGAGAGAATCGCGCCGACGGCGGCCGGCGTCGCGTTCTTCGCGGCCAGCGCCGCCACCTCGACCTCGATCATGCGGCGCGCGGCCAGCACTTCGAACGGACCGGGGCCGGCGGCCGGCCGCGCCGGCGTCAAGGCCGCCTGTTCGCTGACGTAGATGCCGGAGCCGCCGCGCACTTCGACGACGCCGCCCAGTTCGAGCGCGATCAGCGCCTCCCGCAGCGACGTGCGCGAGACGCCCAGCTTCGTCGCCAGGTCGCGCTCGGCGGGCAGCCGTTCGCCGGGCTTGATGTTGTCTTCCCGGATCAGCGCTTCGATCCGGCTGGACACCACGCGGTACAGTCGCGGCTCGGCTGTCACCGCATCGTGAGGCGCGGGCATCTTTCTCATTGTTCGGCGTTCGGAAAATGTGGAGGCGATCGCCAGGATCGTATCCCGGTTTGGTCAGGATATTACAGCAAGTGCAGGATGACGGCGTGCATACGCATGTACAATGGAAACATTGCCAGCAAATTCACAAGACTGGCGTCACTCCCCGCAGCCGATGAACCGAACCATGACGACCGCTTACTCGAGCCTGAGCCACGCCCAGCGCATTCCGCTGGCCGCCGAAATCCATTCGCGTCCCTTCCTTCGGCTGGAAGCGCCCGAAGCCATCACCCACCTCGCCGTGTACCGCGCCAGCGAATCCGGATCGCGCAGTGCGCACGCGCCCAACCAGCACGCGCTGCTGGCCGCGCTGTGCGGCCACTTCGGTGTCGCGGCGCCGAACGTGACGGCGAACCACTTCTACCACGACTTCGGCCGTTTCCGCCTCAAGTGGGAGTGCCACACGGAGTTTGCCACCTACACGTTCATCGAAAGGGTCGCGCCGGGCCAGCCGCTGGCGGAGGCGTTCGCGCGCATGCCGCTCGTGCACCTGCCGCAGGCGTGGATCCTCGGCCTGCACGGCCGCCTGATGTCCGCCGTCCACGTGCTGCTGGAGCGCGGCCCGGCCGATCCGGCCGCGCTGCACGACGGCTTCGCGGGCAGCAACCTGGTCGGCTCGCGCGTGATGCAGGGCGGCGAGGTGTGGACGGATTTCGCGATCCAGGCGGACGGCTTCGCGCGCTTCGTGCTGCGCGACGTCGAGATGCGCGCGCAGCAGGCCGGCCGCCTGACGCAGCGTGTGCTGGAAATCGAGACGTATCGCATGATGGCGTTGCTCGGACTGCCGGCCGCGCGCGCGGTGTCCGCGGCGATGGACGACATCGAGGCCGAACTGGCCACGCTGGCCGAGCGCATGGTGGCGGGCGAGGCCATCGCGGGCGACCAGGACCTGCTGGCACAGATCACGCGGCTCGCCGCCCGGCTGGAAAAGCTCTCGCTCGACAACGGCTACCGCTTCTCGGCGTCCAAGGCCTATTACCGCCTCGTCAAGGCACGTATCGAGGAATTGCGCGAGGCCCGTATCGAAGGCGTGCCGACCGTCGGGGAATTCATGGACCGCCGCCTGACGCCCGCCATGAACACGTGCGAAGCCACGGCCGCGCGCCAGGAAGCGCTGGCGCGCCGCATCGCCAACGTCAACGACCTGCTGCGCACGCGCGTCTCCATCGTGCAGGAAAACCAGAACCGGCAGATCCTGCAATCGATGGACCGGCGCGCCGCCCAGCAGTTGCGCCTGCAGCAGGCCGTCGAAGGCCTGTCCGTGGCCGCGATCTCGTACTACGTCGTCGGCCTGCTCGGCTATGCCGGCAAGGGCCTCAAGAGCCTCGGTGTCCCGGTCAACCCGGACATGCTGACGGGCGCGCTGGTGCCTGTCGTCGCGGGTCTCGTGTGGCTCAGCCTGCGCCGCATGCACAAGCAGATGCACAAGCGTTCGCACGGCTGATCCATGCTGCTCGCTCCCGACCTGGTGCCGGCGTTCGGCGCGCTGGCGCTGGCCGTCGTATCGCTATGGCTGTCGGTGCCGCCGCTGCGCGGCCAACGTGACTGGGCCTGGTGCGCCGGGCTGCTGCTCGCCTGCGCCGCCGGCAAGGCGACGGGTGTGCTCGACGCGTCCGGCCTCGCCGCGACATTCTTCTACGTCGCGCTGGCCCTGGGCGCGCGCGCCAGCGAACGCGCGTGGATCCGTATCCCGCTGTTCGTGCTGACGGGACTGTGCGCCTTCGGGTTCGCACTGCACCGCTTCCCCGGCTTCCACAATCCCGTGCTGGCGGAGGGCGTGGTCGTGTCGCCGGGCGCGGCGCCGTTCACCCTGCACGCGAATTTCGACACGGCCGTGGCGGGCATCGTATTGATGGGCGTGTTCTGCGCGCCGATCCGCGAGCGCGGCGCCTGGCTGCCGATGCTGCGGCGCACGGTTCCGGTACTGGCGGTGACGCTCGCCGTGGTGCTCGGCGCGGGTTGCGTGTTCGGCTACGTGCGCCCGGACATCAAGTGGACGCCGCTGGCGCCGTGGTTCCTGGCCATCAACCTGTTGTTCACGTGCGTGACGGAAGAGGCGTTCTTCCGTGGCTTCATCCTCGGCGGACTGGCGCGCCGCATGGCGCGCTGGCGCTACGGCAGCGCGCTCGCCGTGGCCGTGTCGACCTTGCTGTTCGGCCTCGCGCACGCGCGCGGCGGCGCGGCGCTCGTCGTGCTGGCGGCGCTGGCCGGCCTGGGTTACGCGGCGGCGTACCTGCGTTCGGGGCGCATCGAAGGCGCGATCCTGACGCACTTCGCGCTGAACGCCGTCCACTTCGTCGCGTTCACCTATCCGGCCCTGTTGCGCTAGACCTGCAACTTCTGTAACACCGTGTGACATTCAACGGTGCGCGCCGCGCGCGCGGACTAAGATCGGTCATCAGCATTCGCAGGATCGATCATCATGTCCGCACGTACCTTCACCTGGCTCGGCATCGGCCTGGCGCTGGCCGCCGCGCCGGCGCTCGCGCAGGATCCGCCCGCCCGCGTGGGCCGCATCGCCTATGTCGCCGGCCCCGTCAGCCTGTCTCCCGCCGGCGCGGCCGACTGGGCGCAGGCGCCCCTGAACCGTCCGCTCGTCACGGGCGACCGCCTGTGGACGGACGCCGGCGCGCGCGACGAAGCCCAGTTCGGCGACGCCATCGCGCGCATGGACGCCGGCACCCTGATGACCGTGCTCGCGGCCGACGAACGGGCGACCCAGCTGCAGGTGTCGCAGGGCCGCATCGACCTGCACGTGCGCAGTCTCGCGGACGGCACGACGGTCGAAGTCGACACGCCGAACCTCGCCTTCGTCGCGCGCGCGCCGGGCGACTACCGCATCGCCGTCGCGCCGGACGGCCGCACGACCGATGTTACCTTGCTGCGCGGCGCCG
>Ga0207705_10002051_pt1 | contig 15668 bp, 17 predicted proteins | sample KBSC13metaG_FD_184314 | JGI IMG/M metagenome (GOLD analysis project Ga0207705, IMG submission 184314) | Corn rhizosphere microbial communities from Kellogg Biological Station, Michigan, USA - KBS C1-3 metaG (SPAdes) (version 2) | ecosystem: Host-associated > Plants > Roots > Rhizosphere > Soil ...
CCGGGTGAGGGCGGACCGGTGCAAGATCGGGGGAGCGACCGGTCCGCCCTGCTGAAGCGGGAAACCGCTCGGGCATGCGGTACTTTGCAGGCGCCGTGCCAGTCCGTGCCAGTGACGGATTTCCGCGGGACTCGATGGTTAACGGTCCTCGGAGGCCTGCGGCGCTTGTAAGAAATCCCGACGGTTTCCCCCACTCTTCGACGTCAGCCCGGACTTGTTCCGGGGTCCAATGCTCCACAACGGACTCCCGCCGTTGTTGCGCGGTGGATGCCGGGACAAGCCCGGCATGACGGAATATCGCGAACGTCGCCCTCGGTTCTTGACTACAGCCGTAATCAGTGTGATTACATGCGTAGTCGTGAGGGAGAATGAGTCGTGGCCGAACGCATCAGCGATGCCGAACATGCGGTGATGGAAGTGCTGTGGGAGGAAAGCCCCCTGACGGCACAGGACGTCGCCGAGCGCGTCCCGACCGAGCGCGGCTGGAGCGCCAATACCGTCAAGACCCTGCTCGGGCGCCTGCTTGCGAAGAACGCGATCGCGCATGAGGAAGAGGGGCGGCGCTATCTCTATCGTCCGCTGGTCGAGCGTGAGGATTATGTCGCCGGGGAATCGCAGCGGCTGATCGATCGCCTGTTCGGCGGCAAGCTGACGCCGCTGGTGGCGCATCTCGCTGACCGCGACCAATTGACCGCGCAGGATATCGCCGAGATCGAGGCGATCCTGAAGGATCTCAAATCGTGATCGGCTGGGCGATCGAGGCCTTGATCGCCTCCACGCTGTTGATGGCGGTGGTTCTCGTCATCCGCGCGCCCGTCCGTCGTCAGTTCGGACCCGGAATCGCCTATGCGCTTTGGGCGCTTCCCGCGGTCCGGCTGCTGCTGCCGCCTCTGCCGCAACTGCACAGTGCGGCGCCGCAATTACTCAACCGGGCAAGCCAGACCGTCACCATTTACGTCATCGAGCCGCTCGGAGGCTCGGCCGCCGCGCCTACGTCCCTCTACTCCTCGCTTGGCATGGCTCTGGCCGTGCTGTGGGGCGTGGGCGCGGCGGCATTCCTGGCCTGGCACGCGCTTGGCCATTGGCGCTTCTGTCGCCGCATGATCGACCAGAGCGTTTCCACCGAGCGTGCCGGGGACATCGAAGTGATCGAGACGTCGGCGGCGTCGGGACCGCTCGCCTTCGGCATTTTCCGCCGCTACGTCGCCTTTCCGCGCGATTTCGCCGAGCGTTACGACGCCGACGAGCGCGAACTCGCCTTGCTGCACGAGCTAGGCCACCATCAGCGCGGCGACCTGATCGCCAATTGGGTCGCGCTGGCGGTGCTCGCCCTCCACTGGTTCAACCCGCTGGCGTGGCGCGCTTTCCGCGCATTCCGTGCCGATCAGGAAATGGCCAATGACGCGCTGGTGCTGGCCGGCCGCTCGGCGATCGACCGTCACACTTATGCCTGCGCGATCGTCAAGGCGGCGCATGGCGGCGCGGTGTCGGCGGCTTGCCATCTCCACACCATACAAGATCTGAAAGGACGTTTGAGGATGCTTACCACCGGACGCCGTTCGCGGCTTCGACTGACGCTGGGCGGCACCGCCGTCACGGCGCTGATGATCGGCGGCCTGGTCGCCACCGCCAGCGGCACGCCTGCCGCTGCCACGGTACGCGCCGGGGTCGAGAAGGCCACCGGGATCGACATCGCGACGATCGACGCCAAGGTTGCGGCCAAGCTGCAGTCCACGCCGCCTGCGCCGGCGCCCGCCGCCGAGCCCGAAGGTGCGGACTTACCGCCGCCTCCGCCGCCTCCCGCCAATGTAGCGCCGCCGCAGCGGATTGACGACGCCGATGTCGCGACCAGTGACGGGGGCACCAAGAAGATGTCCAAGCGCTTCAAGATCGTCCGCGTCGACAAGGACGGCAACTCGGTCACCGAGGATTGGGTCGGGCCGATCAACGTTCCCGACGTGCGGTCGAGCAATTGCGGCGGCGGCGACGATCGCAACATGGTCGTCAACAAGACGCGCGGCGACAAGCGGATCATCATCATTTGCAACGATCGCATCGAACGCGTCGTGACGATGAACAAGGCCAATCTCGAGAAATCCGGGGAAATCCAGCGCATGGCCTATACCCATGCTCTGGAAGGCCTTCGCCGTGCCCGCGAACGCGTCGCTGCTGACGAACGGATGGGTGCAGAGGCGAAGCGTGATGCGCTCGAGAGCATCGACGATTCGATCAGGGACATGCAGGCCGACATGGCCAATCCGGATTGATCAGGGAGGAAGGGCGGCGGCCGGCAGCACCGCCGCCGCCCGACCAACTGAGCGGACGATCTAACCGGCAAGCCTTGCCAAGCCTCGCGCCAGCCGCCATCTCGGCGGGCATGGACGAGCAGAAGCCCGGCGTACCGCAGGTCCTCGAACCGCTGGTGACGCGGGTTCTGGCGGATAATCCTTCTCCCTTCACCCATACCGGCACCCAGACCCATCTGGTCGGTACCGCCGATCTCGCGGTGATCGATCCGGGTCCAGACGATCCCCGGCATATCGATGCGCTGGTCCGCGCGATCGGCGGCCGGCCGGTCACCGCCATCGTCATCACCCATACGCATCGCGATCACAGCCCCGGCGCGGCACCGCTCAAGGCGCGGACCGGCGCCCCGATCGTCGGCTGCGCGCCGCTGGCGCTCGACGATCTCGGGCCGCGCGCCGATGCCAGCTTCGACGCGGATTACGCGCCCGACGCGGTGATGTCGGACGGCGAGAGCGTGTCCGGCAGCGACTGGACGCTGACCGCGATCGCGACGCCGGGGCACACGTCGAACCATCTCGCCTTCGCGCTTCCCGAGACCAAGGCATTGTTCACCGGCGATCACGTGATGGGCTGGTCGACGACGATCGTCTCGCCGCCCGATGGCGACATGGCAGCCTATATGGACAGCCTCATCAAGCTCCAGTCGCGCGACGACCGCATCTATTATCCGGCGCATGGCGACCCTGTCGACAGGCCGCAACGCCTGGTGCGCGGGCTGATCGGTCACCGCAAACAACGCGAGGGTCAAATATTGCGCCTGCTCGACGCCGAGCCGCGCACGATCCCGGCGATGGTGGCGAAAATGTATGTCGGCATCGACCCGCGCCTGTTTCCCGCCGCCGAGCGGTCGGTTCTCGCGCACCTCTATGAGCTGCGCGACCGGCACATCGTCGCCGATCAGGGGGGCGTATGGCAGAAGATCTGAAACATACCCGCAACGGCGCCGCCACCAGCTTTCTGATCAAGTTCGGCGGCGCGCTGGCGCTGATCGCCTTGTTCTTCGCCGGCGGATTGTGGGTCGTGCAGTCCTATATCAAGGCACGGGTCGATCCCGACCCGGTGACGATCGCCACCGCCAGCATCCAGGGGCTGCGCGAGCAGAACAAGCTCTCGGCGTTCCAGGCGAGCTATGTCGCCGTCGTCACCTCGACCCAGTCGCGCTTCGGCCTGTCGACCGAACGGACATTGATCATGCCGGGAACGGTCGATTACGACGTCGACCTCAGCAAGCTCACCCAGCGCGACGTCGTGTGGGACGCCAAGAGCAAGACGCTGGGCGTGACCCTGCCGCAGCCGATGCCGTCCGTGCCGCGCATCAACATCAACGCAATCAAGAGCTATGGTCATAATGGCGTGCTCGGCACCTTCACCAATGTCGGATCGCAACTCGACGACACCAACCGCGTTGCCGCGCAGAAGGAACTGGCGAGCCAGGCGCTCCAGCCCGAACCGATGAAATTGGCGCGCGACGCGACCCGGCGCGCGGTCGAACAGAGCTTCGCGCTGCCGCTCAAGGCCGCGGGGCTCGACGCAACGGTCCGCGTGCGCTTCGCCGGCGAGGGGCAGAATGACGAGATCTGGGACATGTCGAAGCCGCTCGAAGGCGTGAATTACAAGCGGTAGAGTTTCACCACGCCCAAAGGATAACGCCTCCCCGGCGAAGGCCGGAGTCCCAGCCGCACTGCATTCGCGCCAGCGGGATGCCAATTCTACACCATCGAAACAGGGTCGCGGCCTTCGCCGGGCAGGCGTTTGGTCTCGACGGAACGCCGCTAGTGAAACGACCGGTCTTCTGATAGATTCCGATCACATTTTCCGGGGGGAAAACATGGCCACCACAGCCGACACGCGGACGCATCCCATGATTCGGGAGCGTCTGTTCTTCTTCGTCATGGCCTTGGTGATCGCCGCCACGGTGATCAGCGGCTTTTCGCTTCAACTCGCCATGGGGCGCTCGACCTTTGCATCGCCATGGTGGGTGCACGTCCATGGCGTGACCTTCATGGGCTGGATCGGCATCTATCTGACGCAGAACTTCCTGATCTGGCGCGGGGAGTTGACGCTCCACCGCCGGCTCGGCCGCGTCGCCGCTTTCTATGTCGGCTGGATGGTGCTGGTCGGGCTTAGCGTGAATACGCTGACCGCGATCAACCACCGCATTCCGCCGTTCTTCGAACCCAATGTCTTCCTGGTGATGGACTGGCTGACCGTGTTGACCTTCGCCGGGCTCACCCTGGCCGGCGTCGCGATGCGCGGCAGGTCCGATTGGCATCGCCGGCTGATGCTGTGCGGCGCGATCCAGGTAATGACGCCGGGCGTCGGGCGCCTGTTGCCGCTGCCGTTGATGGGGACATGGATCATCTGGGGCATCTGGACGGTGATGCTGGTCTATGTCGCGGTCGCGATGATCTATGACCTGCGCACGCGCAGCAAGGTTCACCCGGCCTATTTCTGGGGCTTCGGCGCGATCACCTTATCGGTGGCGTTGATGCGCCCGATCGCCTTTTCACCACCGATGCTGAGCCTGACACATTACCTGATGGGTTGATCCGTCCCCCGTGCGGGGCCATGTGAGCGCCGACACTTGGCGGAGCGGATCATGGAACAGCGGACCAACCTCACGGGCCTCGATTTGCGCGCCGAGATCGATCGACTGCGCAAGGAGCGCCACGCCGTCATCCTGGCGCATTATTATCAAAAGCCGGAAATCCAGGACATTGCCGATTTCGTCGGCGACAGTCTCGATCTCAGCCGCAAGGCGCAGGCGACCGACGCCGACGTCATCGCCTTTTGCGGCGTGCGCTTCATGGCCGAGACGGCGAAGATCCTGTCGCCCGAAAAGATCGTCGTGCTGCCCGACATGAATGCCGGGTGCAGCCTGGAGGACAGCTGTCCTCCCGAACAATTCGCGGCGTTCCGCGCGCAGCATCCCGATGCGATCGCGCTGACCTATATCAATTGCTCGGCGGCGGTGAAGGCGCTCAGCGACGTGATCGTCACCAGCTCGTCGGCGGAAAAGATTCTCGCCCAGATCCCCAAGGACCAGAAGATCATCTTCGGCCCCGACCGCAATCTCGGCGGCTATCTCGCGCGCAAGACCGGGCGTGACCTGATCCTGTGGCCGGGCGTGTGCATCGTCCACGAGGCGTTCAGCGAAACCGAATTGCTCAAGCTCAGGGCGCAGCATCCCGGCGCCCCGGTCGCCGCGCACCCCGAATGCCCGGCGGTCATCCTCGACCATGCCGATTATGTCGGCTCGACCAGCGGAATCCTCAAATATGCCCAGGAATTCGAGGGCGACACGCTGATCGTCGCGACCGAGCCGCACATCATCCACCAGATGGAAAAGGCGCTGCCGAACAAGCACTTCATCGGCGCGCCGGGCGCCGACGGAAACTGCAACTGCAACATCTGCCCGTACATGGCGCTCAACACGATGGAGAAACTCTACGTCGCGCTGCGCGATCTCGAACCGCGGATCGAGATGGCGGAAGACCTCCGCCTCAAGGCCAAGAAGAGCCTCGACGCGATGCTGAGCATGGCCTCGGCGACGGTCGGAATGGGCGATCTCGGTCCGGCGAAGGTGACGGGGGATTGAGCGGCGCTGCTCGGTAATTCTCATTATTACCGAGGGCAAAGCGTTTAAGGGATACCAACGATGAGAATGTCATCGTGGATGATAGGTGCCGGCATTGGAATCCTGCTTGCGGCCGGTGCCGCCATTGGCGGCGTCGTAAACGATGACAGACACTTCCTGAGCAACAACCTTAGTCCGGCGGTGCTCGATCGCGCCGTCTGGTGCTGGCAGGACTCTGCCGCCAAAGCACGGATTTCGGCTTCGGAGTCTCGCAGGGACGAGATGGTGGTCAGGGCCGCGCTGCTCGGTGCCGAGCGATCCGAGCCGAAACGCGGCAATTTCGGTTCGACCGAGGGCGTCGCCAATGCCATCGGCTCCAGCCGCCGAACCTATCGGCTCGGCTATATCTATGCGTTCTTCTGGTCGCCCGAAGATCGACGGCGATTGTTCGGCCATGTAGCGGCAACCCGGCCAATCTGCTCCGCGGGTCTCGGCCCGGTCACTCGATCGGCAGGTTGAACACCAATTCCCGCACGAACCGTCCCGGTGGCGAGCCATGCGCCAGGACCGCGTCGTTATAGGTCTTGAGGTCGAACTTTGCGCCCCAGCGGCGCTTCGCTTCCTCGCGCATCGCCATATGCTCCTCATAGCCTGAGAAATAGCTGAGGAGTTGGGTCGAGGAGAGCTGCGCGCGGACCCATTTGCCCGCCGCTTCGCGCTCCTGTTGGAACGCACCCTTCATCATCAGGTCCATCGCCTGGTCGCGCGTCATGCCCTCGGTCTGGATGCCGATGTCGAGCAGCGTGTTGGTGATCGATCGCAGCCGCATCTTGAGCACGGTCAGCTTGAACAGCGGATCCCCGTTCAGATAATCCTGATCGGCCATCATCCCCTCGGCATAGACTGCCCAGCCTTCGACGAACGGCCCCGACGACAACACCGCGCGCAGCACCGACTTATCCTGGTTGCTATGATCGATCTGCAACCAATGACCCGGCATCGCCTCATGGATGCTGAGATCGTGGATCATGTAACTGTTATATTCGCGCAGGAACGAAGTCGCCTGCGCCTCGCTCCAATCGTCGGGGATCGGCGAGATCGCGAAGAACGTATCCTGCCCCTTGTCGAGCGGACCAGGGGAATCGCAATACGCGACGGCATTGCCCTGCTGGAATTTGGGCATGGTGATGATCTTCACCGGCGCGGTCGGCATCCTCACTAGTCCCTTGGCCCGGACGAAATCGCTCGCGCTGGCCAGGGTCGCCTTGGCCGCGGCCTCGACCCCGTCGCGTGCCGGACGCCGCGCGTAGCTCAGGTCGAGCGCGGCTTCGATCGCCTTTTGCTGTTGGTCGCGGGTCGGATTGGCGGGGAGGGCAGGGGCGTTCGCCTTGCCCGCCAGCACCTGTTTCGCCAGCCGGTACATCTCGGCGCGCGTCGCCGCGGCGGCCGCCGCCGCCTTGGCCTTGAGCGCGGGCCGTGTCATCGTCGACATCAGGGCGAACTTCATCTTCTGGTCGTAAAGCTTTGCTCCCAGGCGGAAATCGCCCTTGGCCGCCAGCACCAGCGTTTTGTCGAGCCAGACCTGCTGGTCGGCCACCGCCGCCTTCAATCTGCCCAGCGCGGCGTCGAAACGCGCCTTGTCGGCGGGCGCAAGCTCGCTAGCGTGCGGCGCAAGCATGCCCTCGGCAATCTCGACGATGCCTGAATTCTGCTTGGCGACCGTACTCGCATAGATTTGCGGCACTTTCGCAGTGACCAGCTGTCGCCGCGTTTCGAGCAGGAACGCGGGGAGCGCCTCCATCCGCGCGGTCGCCGCCTTGAGCCGCTTGGGCCAGGGCGCGAAGTCACGCGCGGCAAGCGTGTAGAGCGCGCCCGCCGCGGCATCGTTGTAATTCTGTGCGTTCCACGACCAGCTCTTGAGCACCTGGATATCCCAGAGCTCGTAATCGAGCGCGTTCTTGAGCAGCAGGAAGTCGACTTGATTGTCGCGGCTCAGCGCCTTGAAATCGACCCGCGCCATGCTGCCCAGCATCGCCTGATCGAACGCCGCCTGATTGCCGCGGCCGCGTGCGGTGATGTCGGGCAATTTGTCGTCGAAGCGATGGTCGCCGAGTTGCGTTCCGCTGACCGGCGAGAAGCGCGCCAGGCTGTCGACATAGCGTTTGGACAGTGCCGAAAACTGCGCATTAGCGCTGATCGCTTTCGATACAGCCGGCGTTGCCGCGGGCACCGAAGCGCCGAGCGTCACGGTCGCGGCAAGCAGCAGGAAAGCGGTGCGGCGCATGATCATCCCCTTCATTGTTGAGAGGGGGTCTAAAGCTTGGCGGCCATCTCCGCCAGCTTGGCCACCGTGTTCATGTTGCGCGCGGTGCCGGCCTTGGCGGCGGGGATTTTGAGCTTAGAATCCGCCATGCCGTGGTCGGTGTAGCGAATATAGACTTCGCGCGTGCCGAGTGCCATTTCCTCGCCGTTGACGTTGCTCGCCTGCGCGATCGCGTCCTTGGGCGGTGCCTCGTCCAGGAAGGTGGCGACGACGCGATTGCCCGGCGCATCGGCGAACGGATTGGCGTCGCGCACCGCGGCCATTTCGGCGGCGGTACGGACCATCACCCCGACCGCCTTGCCGGCATATTTCTCCATCGCCTGTTCGAGCGCGGCTTTCACTGCGGCTTCGTTCTTGCTCGAGGTGAAGACGACATTGCCGCTGGCGATATAGGTCTTCACCTTGGCGAACTCGGCCGCTTCGCACATCGCCGCCAATTCGGTCATCGGCAGCTTGCCGGTACCCCCGACATTCACGGCGCGGAGCAGGGCGATATAGGCGGTCATTTTAGTCTCTCTCCCTTTCGCGACGGGTTCGGCCGCTCCCGCGCCTCCCAACCAATCTTGCCCGGAATCTGTCCCGCGACAAAGGTTTTTGGCGCCGATTGGCCTGGATCGATGCGTATTGAGCGACAGCGACGTTCTGACGATTATGGGGTCGCGCGCCGGGTCGCGGCGCGCTACCAGCATGGCCATGTTCGACCTGCCCGGTTTCGACCTCTCCGCCTTCGTTCGCGCCACCCTCGCCGAGGATCTTGGCGATGGCGGAGACATCACTTCCGCCGCCGTCATTCCGGCCGAGGCGCGCTTCACCGGCGTAATGGACAGTCGCGACGCGATCGTCGTCGCGGGCCTGCCGATCGCGGAGGCCTTCTTTCGTGCCCTTGACCCCAATGTGGCCATCGAGCGGCTGGTCGCCGATGGCCAGCGCGTCGCCGCCGGCACCGACCTGATGCGCCTAGAGGGCATGGGCCGCGCCATGCTCACCGCCGAACGCTCGGCGCTCAATACCATCCAGCATCTGTCGGGCATCGCCACGATGACGCGCGCCTATGTCGACAAGATCGCCGGGACCGGGGCTATCCTGCTCGACACGCGCAAGACCATTCCGGGCCTCAGGCTGCTCGAGAAATACGCCACGCGGATGGGCGGGGCGACCAATCACCGCATGGGGCTGTGGGATGCCGCGATGATCAAGGACAATCACGTCGCGGTGGCCGGATCGGTTGCCGAGGCGGTGCGCCGGGCCGTCGCCGCCGGGATCCCGCAGATCATCGTCGAGGTCGATCGCGTCGACCAGATCGAGCCGGCGCTGGCGGCAGGGGCGACGCATTTGTTGCTCGACAATATGGACGTGCCGACCTTGCGCGGAGCGGTGACCTTGGTCGGCGGGCGCGTGCCGACCGAGGCGTCGGGCGGCGTCCGGCTCGACACGATCCGCGCGATCGCGGAAACCGGGGTGACCTATATCAGCGTCGGGCGGCTGACCCAGTCGGCGCCGGCCGCGGATATCGGTCTTGATTTTGCAGCGATCGGCTGATCACGATAAATATATAAGTGGTTTAGGGGGTTTCATGGTTAGACCGAAGTCGATCCGGCTGTTCGAGCTGTTCTATCTGGGGTCGGTGTTGGTGGGCGCCGTCAATACGGCGATGACCTGGGCAGAGAACAGCGCCAGCGCTGAAGCGATCCAGGTCAAACAGATGCTCGGCCAGTGGTTCCTGCCGCTGTCGACGGTGTTCCTTTATACCTTGTGGCTGCTCCTCTGGTATTTCACCGCACGTGCCCGCAGCAATGTCGCGCGCTGGGCGGTCGTCACATTCTACGTTCTGGCGTTGGTCGGATTTGTGTTCACGCTCGGCGTCGGCGCGACTCCTGCGGGGCTACCGCTCGCATTGTCGGCAGTCTCGCTGGCCTTCACCACCGCCGCGGTCGTCTTCCTGTTCCGGCGCGATGCGGCGGCCTGGTTCGGAGCATCGGTATGAAACTGCACCTGTCGTTCGCCGTGGCGATGCTCGCCTCGTTGCCGGGCGTGGCCAATGCCCAGGCGCTGGTCTGCACACCCAGCGCCAATCCGCCGCGACCCAACCCGGAATTGCCGACCGCGGACCAGCCTCGGCGCGTGCTGCCGATCGGCGGCTATACGCTGGCGATCACCTGGGGGCCGCAATTCTGCCGCAACGGCGGGTTCACGCCCTCGGCGCGCTTTCAGTGCGGCAGCGGCAACCGGTTCGGCTTCACGCTCCATGGTCTGTGGCCCGATGGCGTGGGCAAGGACTGGCCGCAATATTGCACGGCAACCGATCTCGTGCCGCCGGCGGTGATCAAGAATATGCTGTGCTCGACGCCATCGGTGCAATTGATCCAGCACGAATGGGCCAAGCACGGCACCTGCATGGGCACGAATCCCGCCGCCTATTTCGCGCGATCGAGCGCGATGTACGCCAAGCTCCGCTATCCCGATATGGACGCGCTCTCGCGCCGCCCGCTGACCGTCGGTCAATTCGCGGCGGCGTTTGCCAGGTCCAACCCAGGCATCCCTGCCAGCGCGATCCGCGTGACCGCGAAGAGCGGTTGGCTCGACGAGCTATGGCTGTGCCTCGACCGGCGTTTTGCTTACGAGCGTTGCAAGCCGAATACGGGTGGGCTTCCCGGCAACGCGCGGCTGAAGATCTGGCGCGGCCGGCGCTAGCCCGGGGTTTTTGAATCCCTCCTCGGCGAAGGCCGCCGCTCGGCTTATCTGCGCCGCGTCCAGGTTGAACTCATCTTCTTGTCGTTATCCCGGCGGAATCTTCCCGTCGCCTCAACATACTCCCGTCAGCCCAGCGAAAGCTGGGGTCTCTGGCGGTGGCGCTATGCCGCTTGAGATCCCAGCTTCCGCTGGGATGACGAGTTTTGGAAATAGATCGCTTGAAGACAGTTTATTGGGTTCTCGACCCTAACCCTCGATCACCGCCGTCGACGGGTGATGCTTGTCGAGATGCTTGCGGATGATCTTCAGATTGCGGCTGTTCGACCGGAAGAAGAAGTCGGGCACCGCGCCTACCCAGGGGATCAACCCCAGCGCGAAATCGACGCCGACATTGCCGAACATCCGCGCCATCTGCGTTTTCGACATGCCCAGGTTGCGCGCTTCCCACACCATGTACGATCCCAGTGCCGCGCCGACCAGGTCGCCGATGCCGGGGACCAGGTCCAGGATCACGTCCAGCCCCAATTTCTGGTTGGTGCCGGGAATCTTGAACAATCCTTCGAGCAGATGCTCCATCCCCTCGATGCGCTTGCGCACGGAGGCGGGATCGCGGCCCATCGGAACGATCTGGCTGATATCGGGACGCGGGATACGGGTGGTGTTGGCCATGGTCCGATCTAATTGGTGTCGCTCCGCAATCGATTCAACGGGTGCCACGCGCGCGCGTTCCCCTGCCATTGCCGCAGCCGCAGTGAGACGAGCGACCAGCGTAGCGGCGTTGCGATCGGAATGAAGGCGATATCGGCGGCCAGCGCGGCGTCCGCCTCGGCGATGTGCGTGGCGCGCTCGGTCATGGTCGGGGCATCGCGCGCGGCGGTCAGCGCGGCCTGCGCCTCGTCGCTGCACACCGCGCAAGCGGTCGCCAGATACCAGCGCGCGCTGTCATAGGGAGCGACTTCGTCGACTAGCCGCAGGTCTGCTTCGGCGCGCATCGAGACGCGGATCGGCCGGATCCCGATCGTCGCCAGCCGCGCGCCAATCTGGCCCCACAGCACGTTACCGCCCGGAGTGTCGGGCAGCGCCACCCGCAACGCAATCTCTCCGGGATTGGCGAGGCGGTAGGTCGCCACTTGCTGTTGGGCGTCGGCCAGGCGAGCGTCGGGCGTCAGCGTCGCCCAGGCCGATACCGCTGGCGCGCTCGCCGAATCGAGCCTGTCGGGCAACAGCCGCTCGACCGGCTGACCCCAATCGGGCGTGAAGGCAGCGATCAATGCCGTACGATCGATCGCTTCGGCGATCGCGGCGCGTCCGGCCGCGGCGGCGAGAAATCCATCGCGCTTGACGATCGCCAGGCCGAACAGGCCGGCGGCCGGGTCCAGACGGATATTGGTCGGCGCGATCTTGGTCATCGCGACCAACGGCCAGTCGCCGACCGATCCGCCGACGACGAAATCCGAATCCTTGCGCGTGAAGCGCAGCAGCGCGCGCGCGGCGCTTTCGCCGATCAGTTGGACATTCTGCTCGGGGCCAGGCTCGGCGACCTCGTCGTCGGGCGATCGTGCCGGATCGAAGGCCGGGCGCAGCATCACCGAATTGGCGGCGGCCGCGTACACCCTGAACGGTCCGCTCCCGCCCGGTGGATTCTCGCGCCGGACCGTCAGTTCGGGCTGCGCGAACAGCTTGAGCAGATCGGGGCGCGGCCGGCTCAGCCGCACCTCGATCACCTGGTCGGTCATCGACACGATATCGTCGATCGCAGTCAGGAACGGCTTGAGCGGATTGCGCGACGACGGCGCGATGGCGCGTTTCAGGATGACCACGACATCCGCCGCGGTGACCTTGCCGCCGTCGCTCCATTCGGCTTCGCGCAGGCGGAAGATATAGGTGCGACCCTGATCGATCACGATCCAGCGCTCGGCGAGCCCCGGTTCGATCTGCCCGCTCGCGTCGAAGCGGACCAGGCCCTGTGCGGTCGAGTCGAGCAGCAGGCGCTGCGTGGTGTCGGCGGGCCGCTTGTTGACGTCGGGATAGGATGGCCGCCCGCCTATCGCGCTCACCACGACGGGACCAGTGTCGGGGCGCGGATTGCACGATGCGAGCAGCAGCAGGAGCAGGGCGGGGATGCGGCGAAGCGCGGTCATAGGTGCGTTGTGCCAAACTCCGCGGCGTGGCGCCATGGTGCGGACGGCGAGATCCGGAACCCGCTGGGAAGGAGACGCCGAGCTCACAAGCGTAAAGCCTTCAAGTTCTTCATCATTTTACAGTTGCTGGAAGCCCCTCCGGTCTTCCGATCTGGTCACGCGATCGGCCAAAACAGTCGGTGGCCGCAATTGCTCTGCAGCCATAGCTGCGCAGCCCGATTTCGTTCGTTCGACGTATCGGCGATTTACCTTGAAAGCCGGCGCTCGACTGTCGCCGCCCCCTCGTTCGGCAATCATGGTCGGCGGCCGAGCGTTAACTATTGCGCTTTTGCGCCGCGCGATTTCATCGGCTCGCCGCGCAATGGGCTCCAATTATCCCTGCAACTGCCGGCACCACGCAAGGCGTTCATCTGCGCGAAAGGTTGGCCCGAACACCCAGCAAGTCCCTGATGTTCGCGTACGGCTTCGCGCCGCACTTGCCGAGGGAAGCTGGTGTGGCGTGATCAAACTGCCCGTTGGGCAACACGGAGAGGACGGCCGGGCGATGCGTGCTATCACCAACGCCCGGCTGGTCAGATTTCAAGGAGCAAAGCGATGAGTGCAATTTCCAAAAATCCCAGAATGCTTTTCATGCTCGCCATGCTTACCGGCACGATGTCGGCCGGCGTGCATGCACAGCAGACGCCGCAGGATGCGGCTCCGGCTCCGGCGTCGGCGCCGGCCAACCCGGACATCACCGTGAACGGCACCGCGCCCGCCGATCTGTCCGGAATGCCGGACGGCCCTGATGTCGAAGGCTTCATTTCGGCGCGCAACGACCAGAAGATGCAGGTGACGACCGCCGGCGGAACCAAGACGGTGGTCCTGCTAAGCGACGGAACCCGGATCAAGTCCAAGGGCGGCCTGCTCGGCATCCGCAGCAACAAGCTTGCCGCGGACCAGCTGCTCAACGGCCTGCCGGTCAGCATCAAGACCGTGCAATGGGGCGGGGGCCTGGTGGCGAACCAGATCGCGCTCAAGAGCAAGGATCTCCGTACCGCGTCGATGATCCGCAACGGCACCGACCAACGCTTCGGCGAACAGGCCGCGGCAACCGAGGCGCTGCGCGGCCGCGTCGCCGATATCGACCAGTATAACGTCAAGGGTACGACCAACGTGACCTTCGCCACCGGCAAGGCGGATCTGTCGCCCCAGGCGAAGGCCGATCTCTGCGCCGCCGCACAGCAGGCCGAAGGCATGAACAACGCCTTGCTTCTCGTCGTCGGCTATACCGACTCCACCGGCAGCCAGGACTTGAACCAGACGCTCAGCGAAAAGCGCGCCAGCCGCGTCGTCAACTATCTCCAGCAGGCGTGCCACTGGAAGCCCTATCGCATGCTGACTCCCACCGGGATGTCGGAAGCGGATCCGGCGGCACCCAACGACACGCCCAGCGGCAAGGCGCAGAACCGCCGCGTCGCGGTGAACGTCATGGTCAGCAAGGCCGTCGACGGCATGTAAGGCACTTCGGGGTGGGCATCGCCCACCCCGAGTTCGCTTTGGCCAAGGTGGACCGCCTATTCCAGATCGGTCTGGATCCATTGCGGCGAATGATGGATGTCGATCGTCTGAAGCCGGCCCGGCCCCAGATTCTCGAACTTGTGCGGCACGCCCGCCGGACCGAGCACGACCTCTCCGGCCGAAGCCTCGATCGCCGCATCGCCGACGAAAAAGCGTGCGCGGCCCTGTATCACGACGAACGTCTCGTCATAGGGATGGACGTGCAGCCGCGGGCCGACACCGATCTCGTCGGTGCCATAAGCGAGCACCGTGACCGGTCCGTTGAGGTCCAGCCCGGCAACCGAGCCTCTCCACGGTCCTCCTCCGGCGGGATCGAACAATGTTGCTCGTGACGCCGGCCGTCCATCCGGCTGAACGCTGGCCGGGTCAAAATCCGCACGACTCATTCTCGACCTCCATCTCTGCCGGCATTTCGCAGGAGCCATAGCGTCATGACGCGCATTCTTCAGCATTCCCGCAGACCCGATCGCCATCGGACGGTGTCGAGCAATGGATGACTCACTCCCGGCGGCAATGGACGCGGGCGCGCGGCGCGGCCTGGCTCATCGAAAGGGATAGGCACGTTACGCGACGGGGCGTGTCGGCGAGCCGATGCACGGTGCGACTCAGCCATGGCTTAATGAGCAACGAGGGATCATTGAGGACGTCGACCGGCTAGTCGCCCTCTGGGACGAGCCGAACACCAGACAATGATGCGAGGATGATCTCGCGCCTCTCGAGATCGGGCAATGATGCGCGTTCCACGCTTTTTTTCTACAAAATCCAACGATATGGCGATCGACCTCGGCACGGTGAACACCATCGTTTACCTGCGAGGCCGGGGCATCGTGCTCAACGAACCATCGGTCGTCGCGATCGAATTGATCAACGGCTTGCCGCGGTTGCGGGCGTTCGGGATGGAAGCCAAGCTGATGATCGGGCGGACGCCGCAGGGCACCTCGACCGTGCGCCCGATGCGCGACGGCGTCATCGCCGACGTCGATATCGCCGAACAGATGATCAAGGCGTTCATCGACAAGGCGCATGGCGGCCCCTCGCGGCTCCCGCGTCGCCCGGAACTTCTGGTCTG
>Ga0207705_10002052_pt1 | contig 15666 bp, 7 predicted proteins | sample KBSC13metaG_FD_184314 | JGI IMG/M metagenome (GOLD analysis project Ga0207705, IMG submission 184314) | Corn rhizosphere microbial communities from Kellogg Biological Station, Michigan, USA - KBS C1-3 metaG (SPAdes) (version 2) | ecosystem: Host-associated > Plants > Roots > Rhizosphere > Soil ...
CGGCTGGCGAGTGGTTGCTGGACAACTACTACATCGTTCAGGAGCACATGCGTGAGGTACGCACGGCGCTCCCGCACAAGTACTATCAGGAGCTGCCCAAGCTCGCGAGCGGCACGCTGGCAGGGTATCCGCGTGTGTACGAGCTGGCGATCGAGCTCATCGGTCATACTGAAGGCAGGCTCGATCTCGATAACATCACGTTGTTCACGCGTGAGTTTCAGCGCGTGTCGCAGCTCAAGCTGGGCGAGCTGTGGGCGATCCCCACGATGCTGCGGCTCGGCCTGGTCGAGAATATTCGCCGGATGGCACTGCGCACTGCTGCACGATTGGCGGAGGTGCAGGAAGCCGACGTGTGGGCGACACGCATGCGCACTGCAAGCGCCGACTCATCGGATGCGTTGTCGCAGGCGCTTTCGACATTCATAGATCATCATCCGCAACTGACGCCGACGTTCGTTGCGCGCTTTCTGGGACAGATACGCAGCTACCAGACGAACTTCACGCCTCTGGTGTGGCTGGAGCAGTGGATCGCGGAAGACGGGCTCAGTGCCGAAGACGCCGTCACGCGCTCGAATCGTCGCATCGCGATAACGCAGGTCACCATCACGAACAGCATCCAGAGCCTGCGCATGATCGCGCGTCTGGACTGGAACGAGTTCGTCGAATCCCAGAGCGTGACGGAAAGACTGCTGCGCGACGATCCGGCTCACGTCTACGGCGACATGACGTTCGCGTCGCGCGACGAGTACCGCCATGCAGTCGAGCAGATAGCCAAACGCACCAAGCGCGACGAGGATTCGATCGCCAACGAAGTGCTCGCCCTCGCGCGCGAGCATCCCGGCGATGCGCGCATGTCGCACGTCGGCCACTGGCTGATTGGCGAGGGCAGGCTCACCCTCGAGGAACGCACTCAATACGTACCGACGGTCAGCGAGCGCGTATATCGATGGGCCAAGCGTCACCCGAGCATGATTTACTTCGGCGTGATATCGACGGTGACGCTGCTGGTGTTCGTCCTGATGCTGGAGATTGCTCCGATCACGACGACGGGCTACGCACTGCTGCTGATACTGCTGGTTGCGATTCCCGCGAGCGAGGTTGGTGTCGCGGTCGTGAACAAGCTGGTGACGGTGATCGTGCCGCCGCACCTGCTTCCGAAGATGGACTATCGCGACGAGGGTATTCCCGCGCAAGCGCGAACCGCCGTAGTTGTTCCAACATTGTTCGCAACTGTTGCGTCGGTGCGCGAAGCTCTGGAGCATCTCGAGGTGCAGTATCTCGCGAATCCGGATCCGAATCTCCGTTTCGTCATTCTCAGCGATTTCACCGATGCCAGGACCGAGACACTTGCCGGTGACGCACACGTCGTGGACGCGATCGAGAGCGGCGTCCGGGGGCTGAACGACAAGTACAGGACGCCAAGCGATGCCGGTCCATTTCTGATCTTCCATCGCGCGCGCAGGTGGAACGAGACCGAAGGCGTGTGGATGGGATGGGAGCGCAAGCGCGGCAAGCTCGCGGAGTTCAATCGCTTTCTGCGTGGCGGATCCACTGATGCGTTCCCCGTGATTGCCGGCGATCCCTCGTGGCTCGTGGATGTGCGTTACGTCATAACGCTCGACTCCGACACCGTGCTTCCGCGTGGTGCGGCCGCGCAGCTGGTCGGAACCATGGCGCATCCGCTGAATCGCGCCGAGTACGACGAAGCGCTCGGCCGTGTGACGCGCGGATACGGGATTCTCCAGCCGCGCGTTGGTGTCGCGCTCACGAGCGCGTATCGCTCCAAGTTCGCCGCGATTCACTCGGGCCACCCCGGCGTCGATCCATACACGACAGCTGTGTCGGACGTGTATCAGGATCTGTACGGCGAGGGAAGCTTTACGGGCAAGGGGATCTACGACGTCAACGCATTCGAGGAAGCGACGCATGGTCGTTTTCCCGAGAACACGTTGCTGAGCCACGATCTCATCGAAGGTACGTACACGCGTGCGGGTCTCGTCACCGACATCGAGCTCTACGACGACTATCCGACACGCTATCTCGCCTACACGCGCCGCAAGCACCGCTGGATTCGCGGCGACTGGCAGATCCTGAGCTGGCTGGGGACGACCGTACCGGGTCCCGATGGTCTGGAGCCGAATCGACTGTCGACGCTCTCGCGCTGGAAGATCTTCGATAACCTGAGGCGGTCGCTCGTAGAGATAGCGTTGCTGGTGTTATTGCTCGTTGGCTGGTTCATCCTGCCTGGTTCGCCGATGCTATGGACGCTCGTCGTGCTGGGGTTCATCGCATTTCCGTGGCTGTTCTCGGCAGTTCTCGAGATACTTCAGCCGCCGACCGACCAATCTCTGCAGGCGTACTACGGTGCAGTTGCGCGCGACATAATGGCGAACGCCGAGCAGTTCAGCCTTGCGGTGACGTTCCTACCGCATCAGGCGTGGGTATCGGCGGACGCGATAGTGCGCACACTAGTGCGCCTGTACGTGACGCACCGTCACATGCTCGAGTGGCAGACGGCGTCGCAGGTGGAACGCGCGATGCGCTCCGGCGCAGACCGCGAAGTGTATCGCCGCATGTGGCCCGCGGTGGTGATCGGTCTGCTTGCCGGCGTCGGTGCGATGGTGGGTGTGTACTACACGGGCGAGACTGTCGGATTGCGCGTGTTGGCCGTTGCCGCAACGATTCCGCTGGCGATCCTCTGGATCGTGTCGCCCAGCATCGCATCTGCCCTCTCCGCTCCGGCAATTCCGGGCGAGGTGAAGCTCGGCGAGGCGGAGCGCGCACGCGCCGAGCGGTATGCGCGATTGCACTGGGAGTTCTTCAATCACTTCGTGACCGAGCAGACGAACTGGCTCGCGCCCGACAATTTTCAGGAAGATCCCGAGCCGGAAGTCGCCCTTCGCACGTCGCCGACCAACATCGGACTTCAGTTGCTGGCGACGGTCAGCGCTGCCGACCTTGGCTTCATCACTCGGCAGGACATGATCGACCGCCTGGAGCAGGTGTTCCGGTCACTGGACAAGATGAACCGTTATCGGGGTCATTTCTTCAACTGGTACGACCTCACGACGTTGCAGGTGCTGGAGCCTGCGTACATATCAACTGTCGACAGCGGCAATCTGGCCGGCCACTTCATCGCATTGAAGCAGGCATGCATCCAGATAATCCACGCGCTGCAACCGCGCACGATCGAGATGGAAATTTCCGGCCATTCGCTCGCGGGTGGCATAGTCGCCGCCAGGTCGGGCGAACGGATGCAGGGGACCGTGGCGCCGGGCGAGGATGTCGGCGACGAGTGCGCACGACTGCGCGCCATTGCGGATCGCGCATTTGCCTACGCGTCCGAGATGGACTTTACATTCCTGTACGACGAGCGCAGGAAGCTGTTCTCCATCGGATATCACACCAGCGCCAGCTCGTTCGACAATTCATTCTACGATCTGCTTGCATCCGAAGCACGCCTTGCTTCGTTCATAGCTATCGCCAAGGGCGACGTCCCGGTCGAGCACTGGTTTCATCTCGGACGCTCGCTCACGTCTGACAGGGGAATTCGTGCTCTCGCTTCGTGGAGCGGCAGCATGTTCGAGTATCTCATGCCGGTGCTCGTGACGCAGTCGTACCCGTTCACGCTGCTGGATCAGACCTACCACGGTGCAGTGCGACGACAGATTCTGTACGGTGCGGAGAGAAAGACACCGTGGGGAGTATCCGAATCTGCATACAACATGCGCGACCGGAATCAGGTATATCAGTATCGCGGTTTCGGTGTGCCGGATCTCGCACTGAAACGCGGGCTCAACAAGGACCTGGTCGTCGCGCCGTACGCGACCGTGCTCGCGATGTTGATCCAGCCGCATCAGGCAATCCGCAATCTCGCCCTGCTCGAGAGTGAAGGAGCGCTGGGGCCGTACGGCTTCCGTGACGCCATCGACTACACCCGTCCGGATCCGGGGTCCACGCGCGCGGTGGTTGGAACGTACATGGCGCATCACATCGGGATGAGCCTGGTGGCACTCACCAACGCGTTGCAGCGTCAGGTGTGGCAGCGACGTTTTCATGCGGATCCGCTGGTTCGCTCCAACGACCTGGTTCTTCAGGAACGCATTCCACGACGCCTGGTAGTGCAGCGTACCGGCAACGAGGACGAGCCGGTCCCGACGACGCCGGTGGAAATCGCGAAGCCAGCCGTACGGGAAACGGATACGCCTTACACATCCCAGCCACGCATCGCGCTGCTCGGCAACGTTCCCTACACAACGCTCATCACAAACGCCGGCGGTGGTTACAGTCGTTACGGCGATATCGTGGTGACACGCTGGCGCCGCGACACAACGCGTGACAACCATGGCGAGTGGATATACGTCAAGGACATGACGAGTGGGCGTGTATGGAGTGCAGCCCATCAGCCGGTGGCCGTCGACGCTGACGCGTATCACGTCTCGTTTGCCAGTGATCGTGTCGAGTTCCACCGCCGGGATGGCGACGTCGACACGAGAATGGAGGTCGTGGTATCGTCCGACGACGCCGCGGAAGTCAGGCGCGTGACGATCACCAACAGGTCCGCCGTGACGCGCGAGTTCGAACTCACGAGCTACGCCGAGATCGTGTTGCAGTCGCTCGATACCGACAGGCAGCATCCCGCGTTCGGCAATCTCTTTGTCCAGACGGAATGGGTCGGCGAGCATTCGGCGATCATTGCAACGCGGCGCGCACGCGCGTCGGACGAGAAGGTGTACTGGGGGGCGCACGTTGTCGCGACAGGTCCCGAGCGCGTCGGCAGTGTGAGTTACGAGACTGACCGTGCAAAGTTCATCGGCCGCGGGAAATCCGTGCGACATCCCGATGCAATGGAAGATGCCGGCAGTCTGTCCAATTCCGCGGGCGCTCCACTCGATCCGATCTTCTCACTCCGGGTTCGCATTCGTGTGGCGCCCGGCAAATCCGTCCCGGTGAGCTTCACCACGCTCGTTGCAGAGACACGCGAGCGCGCGGTGGAACTGTCGGACCTGTACGACGATCCGTTCAGTGCGCGCCGCGCACTGGATCTGAGCTGGGCTCAGGCGCAGGCCGAGTTGCGCGACCTGGGGATCGCGCCGAGTGATGCTGCCGTGTATCAGCAGTTCGCCGGCTACCTGATCTATCCGCATCCGCAATTGCGGCCGACCGGTACCGAGCTGCGCGACAACACGCGCGGACAGCAGTCGCTATGGCCACTCGGCATATCCGGTGACAACCCGATCCTGCTTGCGACCATCGACGCACCAGAGGGAATGCCGAGCATCCGGCAACTGTTGCAGGCGCACCATTACTGGAGATTGAAGGGTCTCAAATCGGATCTCGTCATACTGAACGAGCGGCCGCCGTCCTACCTGCAGGAATTGAACGACACGCTCACGTCGACGGTCATGGCGTCGAGCGAGGCCGCGCTGATCGATCGCTCCGGCGGTGTATTCATCCGTCGTACAGACGTTCTCAAGGCGGAAGACGTTGCACTGATCCGCGCGATGGCGCGCGTGCACGTCGCGTGTGATGGGCTGGGGCTGGGATCCCTGCTCGAATTTGCCGATGACACCAAGGAATACGCCGGAAGCCCCGACGCTCCGGTGCCGCCGCGATACGCGCGTCGTACTGCAGATCACCATGTGTCGCTGGTGCCATCGGATTCACCAGTTACCAACGGTTTCGGATTCTTCAACGAGGCCGGCGAGTACGAGCTGCGATTGTACGGCACCGAGCTGCCGCCGGCACCGTGGGCGAACGTCATAGCGAATCCCGCGGCAGGTTTCGTCATAACGGAAAGCGGCAGCAGCTGCACCTGGGCGGAAAGCAGCTTTTTCTATCGCATAACTCCGTGGCACAACGATCCCGTCCGTGATCCATGCAGCGACTGTATCTACCTGCGCGACGACGAGACGGGTGATGTCTGGACTGCCACGCCGGCTCCGATTCGCGAGATGACCGAATACGTCGTCAAGCATGGCGCTGGCTACTCGATCTTCGATCATCAACACGCGGACATACATACGTCCGTGAAGATCGCGATGGCAACCGACGATCCGGTAAAGGTGAGCGTACTCAGGATCACCAACAACGGCCGATCGCCAAAACGCATCACGGTGACGAGCTACGTCGAATGGGTGCTCGGCGTTTCGCGCGACCTGACGCAGCAGCATGTGTACACTTCCTACGACACCGACACCGCATCCATCTTCGGGCAGAACTTCTTCGATCAGGAATACTCCGATCTCGTTGCATTCCTTGCAATGAGCGGTGATGTGACGAGCTACACGGCGGACCGGCGCGAATTCATTGGACGGAATGGAACGCCTGCCCGCCCTGCGGCTCTGTCGAAGGCGGCGCTCGGCGAGTCTGTCGGCGAGGTGGTCGATCCGTGTGGCGCGCTGCAGACGAGCGTTACAGTACATCCCGGCGAGACTGCGGAAGTAGTCGTGCTGCTCGGCGCAATCTCCTCCATGGACGAGGCGCGAACGCTCATTCGCAGGTACAGGACGGTGGAAAGTTCCGTCGCCGAGGTGGATCGCTCGGGCAAGGCATGGCAGGCCAGGCTCGCGACTATCAAGGTCAGGACACCGGATGAGTCGTTCGACCGGATCGAGAACGGGTGGCTGTTGTACCAGGCGTTGTCATGCCGGATGTGGGGACGCACGGCGCTGTATCAATCCAGCGGTGCGTACGGATTCAGGGATCAGCTGCAGGACTGCATGGCGTTTCTATACACCGACGCCCCCGTCGCGCGCGCTCACATCCTGCGCGCCGCCGGCCGGCAGTTCGTGGAAGGTGACGTGCAACACTGGTGGCATCCCAAGAGCGGCCGCGGAGTTCGGACGCGTTTCTCGGATGATCTGGTATGGTTGCCGTTCGTCGTGGCGCATTACACGGAAGTGACCGGCGACAACGCGGTTCTGGACGAGCAGGTGAGATTCATAACGATGCGTCAGCTCGCTCCCGACGAGCACGAGCTGTACGACAAGCCGGATATATCGGACGAGAGTGCAACCATATACGAGCACTGCGTGCGCGCACTGCGCAAGGCGTCCACATTCGGGCAACACGATCTACCGTTGATCGGAAGTGGCGACTGGAACGACGGGTACAGCCGGGTCGGGATCGGAGGGAAGGGAGTGAGCGTCTGGCTCGCTTGGTTCCTCATCGCGACGCTGAAGCGCTTCGCCGAGATCAGCGCATCGCGCGGCGATACGGGAACGCACGACGATTTCCTCGCGATCGCGGAGCGTTACCGGAACGGAATCGAAACCAACACATGGGATGGCGACTGGTACGTTCGCGCGTACTACGACGACGGTTATCCGCTCGGCTCGAGCAAGAGCGACGAAGCCAAGATCGATTCCATCGCGCAGAGCTGGAGCGTGCTCTCCGGAGTGGGACAGCCACAGCGCGCGCAGTCGGCGATGGCATCCGTCGACCAGCACCTCGTTCGGAATGACGCACAGCTGGTCATGCTGCTCACACCGCCATTCGACAAGACCACTCACGATCCTGGCTACATCAAGGGCTATCTACCAGGTGTACGGGAGAACGGCGCGCAGTACACGCACGCGGCCACGTGGGTGATCTGGGCGCAGGTGATGAACGGCAACGGCGCGCATGCGTTCGAGCTGTTCCAGATGCTGAATCCTGTGATGCACTCGAACACGAGAGAGGCCGTCGAGAGCTACAAGGTCGAGCCTTACGTGGTCGTGGCCGACATCTACACCGCCGACCAGCATCTCGGACGCGGTGGCTGGACGTGGTACACGGGCAGCGCGAGCTGGTACTATCGCACGGGTCTCGAAGGGATACTCGGCTTCACCAAGCGCGGTGATCGACTCACGATGAATCCGTGCATTCCGCCCACCTGGGATGGATTCACCATCGAATACATCTACCAGTCGGCGACGTACACGATCGAGGTGCGCAATCCGACGCATGTCCAGCGCGGCGTGAAGAGCGTAACCCTGGACGGTGCTGCGGTGGCCGATGGAGCCGTGCAGCTGCGCGACGACGGGGCGCACCACACGGTTGTCGTGGAGATGGGGTGACGTTGATGCATGGGCCGTAAGGGCAGGCACGGGGGCCTGCCCTTACGGCCGCGCCGGCTCCAGGTCCGCGATCGCGGGCCCGTTCACTACCTTGCCATACGGATCGAAGCGGGAGCCATGGCAGGGACAGTCCCACGTCTTTTCGGTGTCGTTCCAATCGACGATACAGTAAAGATGTGTGCAGACTGCGGAACATTCGTTGACTTCGCCGAACGCATCCTTGTAAACCGCGATCTTGTGCATGCCGCGACGTATGACCGCGCCCGAATTGTTGGGAATCTCGTCAGCGCTCCCAGCGTCGCCCGGTGTTATCCAGCTCGAATACTGTTCCGCCACATTCAGGTTTTCGCGAGCGAAATGCGGCGCCGCGCGCAGTGCTATGCGGCTCGGATCGTAAATATCCGTCCACGGATTCGGGACACCCATGATCAGATCCGTGAGAAGGATGCCGCCGATCGTGCCGTGTGTAATCCCGTGCCCTGAATCGCCCGTGATGATGTAGATGTGCTCGTCGGCACCGGGATTCTTTCCGATGAATGCAAGACTGTCCACCGGCTCCAGAACCTGTCCCGACCAGCGATACAGGAGGTCCTGCGCCATGGGAAAGCGCTCGCGCGCCCACCGTTCGAGACGTGCGAAGCGTTGTTCCATGTCCTGCGCCTGACCGGTCTTGTGGTCTTCTCCACCAACAATGAGCACTTCGTAATCGGCGTCCGGCCTGTCTGCGGAATGCACGCGAACATAATGATACGGATCGGCGGTATCCCACAAAAGCATGTGCGGGATTGCGTCGGACGGCACGCGCAGTCCCACCACGTACGTGCGATACGCGGCCTGTTTGGTGTGCATGACCATCCAGTCGTTTACCGGCGAGTTAGTGGCGACGACGACGTCATCGGCAATGATGGTGTGGCCGTCGGCGGTAATCACCTTCGCGGGCGCGCCATCCTCGATGCTTCTCGCTTTCGTTCCCGAGTAGATTCGGCCGCCATCGCGCGTTATCGCGCGTGCGAGTCCATTCAGATATCGCAATGCATGAAACTGCGCCTGACGTGGAAACCGAAGTGCGACGCCAGTGTCGAATGCGTCGAGCGGTGCGCACTCGACCAGCTCCGTATCGGTGAGACCTGCCTGATGACTGGCTTCCAGCTCGTCCGTCAGGAGCTCGCTCTTTCCTTCATTGTGGAGAAAGAGAAATCCGTCCACACGCTCGAAATCGCAATCGATCCCTTCCAGCTCGGCGATGGCTTCGATCCGCTGGATCGCGGCCGTATGCGAATCGGCGGCATGCCGAGCCCCCTCATCACCGAAGAGTGTGGCGAGATTGGAATAGCGATCGTCGAGCGCATTGGAGATGTGTGCAGTGGTTCGCCCCGTCTCGCCACTGCCTACCGGGCCATCGTCGATGACGATCACCGCCTTGCCGGCACGCGTGAGGAGATACGCGGTGGTCAAACCGGAAATGCCGGCTCCGATGATACAAACGTGCGCGCGCTCATCACTCCCGAGCGGCGGGAACGAGAGGACTTCGGCGGTGTCCATCCAGAGAGATTCGGTCGCGCCGGAACCAGAGTACATGACTTGTCAGGGGTTCGAGGTCTTCGTTGGATATCTTTCCCCCAGAGCATTCGGTATGCCACCTCCGCACGGAGCCCAAATGACCGACTCGAACTCGCCTTCCCCGCCAGCGCACGGCGGATCCAGCAGCACCTGGGTCATCGACCAGATCGAGAACGGCGTAGCCGCCGTCGAAATCAACGGCAATCACGTTGTCACCATGCCGATCGATGTCTTGCCAAAAGGGGTAAACGAAGGCGACGTGCTGCGCGTCACCATCGCACAGGATCCGGCGGAACTGGCGCGACGCCTCGCAAAGTCAGCTGCTCAGGTGGCGAAGGGCGGGACCGGTGGCAAGGGTAACATCACCCTCTAGACACTCGACCTTGTTCGGCGTCAACTGTCGCTTCCCGCGCATCCACGCGCGCTTGCCCTGCGATCGCTCGGCCCATTCAGATCCTTGCCAGGCCGGGAGGGTGTGATGGTGTAGCCGCCGTCCGGCACACCCGGCGATTGTATCGTGACCGTGCCGTTCTGATCGGTACGATACCACTGCACTCCAGCATTGCGGTATTCCGCCTTTGCCTGCTGATGCATGTGACCGTAATCGTTTACCGCACCAAGTGACGCCACCGCCCAGGTCGGCTGAGTAAGCTCCAGATAGCGTGGCGTCACGCCGTTGCAGCTGCCATGATGGTCGGCCTTCAGGACATCGACCTTCATGCCGGGATTCACCGCGTAGCCTGCTGCCTCGAAGTGCGCGATCGCGGCGTGTTCGGCGTCGCCCGCGATCCACATCGTAAAGGATGCCGAATCCGCACCGACGAGCTTCACTGCGACGGAGCGGTTGTTCGGTTTGGCAGGCGCTGCCAGTGGTCGCATGATGTGCATCATTGCACCGCCGCGCAGGGTGATCGTGCACATCGCCTCGCCATCGCCGCACGGGTCATCCGTACTTCTATACTGCAGGCTATCAGACTGAACCCGCGAGATGACCGAGTCGCGCAGCCGCGCGAGGGTGGAAGCGGCGGAAGGGTCCTTGTCCTCGAAGAAGTACCGGATCCTGATGTGACGGCGCGAATCGAATAGCGGAAGCAGTCCGGTGTAGTGATCGGAGTGTTGATGGGTGAGGATCACGACGTCCATGGTTCTGTTGTTCAACCCGAGCGAATCGAGCAGGAATCCCATCCGGCGAGCATCGGGACCGCCGTCGATCAGGACCCGGCTGTCCCCGTTGTGGATGTACGTCGCATCGCCCTGCCCGACGTCGAGATCGCGCACCGTTATCGCGGGAGCGGGCGGATCGTTCACACTGGCGTCGCGCTGAATCATCCCGCCCGCGCCACTGCTACCGCCCATCCCGAACATGCCGTACGCGATGATGCCGAGTAAGGCGAGTGCTGCGGTGGCAATGAGGATTCGGCGCATGAGACAAGAATAAGCGATGAATCGAGCCGGGATCGAAACACCGATGCGGCCGCATCATCGAATGTGGATCTGCTACCCCGTGAACTCGAGCACGGCCCGCACCGGCGCCGCATCCAGTCCCGCTACCTTCATCGGAAGCGCGTCGAGCACATATTCGCCCGGCTCGGCCTCGCGCAGATCCAGATTCTCCAGAACGCATACACCGCGGTCCAACAGCTCGTGGTGCACATCCAGCGTCTTGCTCTCCCGATCGTCCGCGGATGGGCAGTCCATGCCAACGAGAACCACGCCACGCGCTACCAGGTTCCGCGCACAATCGACCGACAGGCTGGGCCAACTCTCGGGGAATATGCCACTCGCGATGCTCCGTCCGGTCCTGAGCAGCAGGCGCGTCGTCGCAGCGTACCCGCGCGTACGACGATCGATCTCTTGGATCTCGATATCGCCAGCGAGATCGGTTACGTCCACAACGACAACCGGCCCCCGGAAGGCTGCGATCGCCAGCGATTCAGATCCCGCCTCGCCGCGCGTTACGTGCAGCGGCGTATCCGCGTGCGTCCCCGCGTGCGGGCTCGATGTCACCGCGCTCACGTTCACGCTCGATCCCTCGTCCATGTTCCATGTCCAGAGACATGAAAACGGCGTGTCGCCCGGCCACACTGGTGTGTCGGGCGACAACATCACCGAGATATCGATCACCCGGCGCTCGTTCACTGTTTCAGTCCACGCTCATCGAGCCGTCACTTTCCGAGCAGCGACTTCGCCGTGTTGACAACGTTCTCCGGCGTCAGGTGAAACTCCTTGTACAACTCCTGATACGGCGCCGATGCACCATAATGGTCGAGGCCGATGGCGACGCCGCCCTCGCCGATCCACTTGTACCACGACATCGGCTGCGATGCTTCGATCGAGATGCGCTTGACCCCGGGTGGCAGCACGCTGTCGCGATATGCCTGATCCTGTTTTGCGAACAGCTCCATGCTCGGCACACTCACGGCGCGCGCGCGAATTCCCTGCTGCGCGAGCGTGTCCTGCGCTTGCAGAATGATCGATACCTCGGATCCGCTCGCCATCAATACGACTTCCGGATCGCCACCGCGAATGTCGGCCAGCACGTATGCACCGCGCGCGACGTTGCTCGCAGCGGCGTACCTGGTCCGGTCGATGAACGGAAGCTTCTGCCGCGTGAGTATCAGGCACACCGGTGTTCCGAGCTTGAGCGCTGCACGCCACGCTTCCGCCGTTTCGTTGGCGTCGGCGGGGCGGATGACGGTCATGTTCGGGACAGCTCGCAGATTGGACAACTGCTCGATCGGCTGGTGCGTCGGGCCATCCTCACCGAGCCCGATCGAATCGTGCGTGTAAACGTAGATGAGACGCTGGCGCATCATGCACGCGAGTCGCATCGGTGGCCGCATGTAGTCGCTGAATATCAGGAACGTCGCGCCGTACGGGATTATGCCGCCGTAGAGCGCCATTCCGTTCATGACGCCGCCCATTCCATGCTCGCGTATCCCGAAATGGAAGTTGCGGCCCTCGTAACTTCCCGGCCCGAAGCTCGGCGCGCCCTTCACTATCGTGTCGGTCGAGCTGGCGAGATCCGCCGAGCCCCCGATCAGCTCCGGTATCTTCGGTGCGATCGCGTTGATCACTGCGCCGGAAGCGGATCGTGTTGCGACGTTTCCGGTTTTCGCGTCGAACGTCGGGATCAGCTCTTCCCAGCCATCCTTGAGAAGACCACTTGCACGTCGCTCGAATTCAGCGCACAGATCCGGGTTCGCCGCCTTCCACTCGTCGTAGAGTTTGTTCCACGCAGACTGTTCGTCTGCACCGGCGAGTCCCGCGCGTCGCCAGAATGCGAGCGCGTCGGGATCCACATAGAACGGCTCCTGCGACGGAATCCCGAGGTTCTCCTTGGTGAGCTTGATTTCCTCGACGCCGAGTGGAGATCCGTGTGCGGCCGAAGTGTCCTGCTTGTTCGGACTGCCGTAGCCGATGTGCGTGCGCATGATGATGAGCGACGGGCGCTCGGTCTCTGCCTTTGCGCGTTTGATGGCCTCGTCCAGCGCATCCAGATTCTTCACGTCGCCGACGAACTGCACGTGCCAGCCGTACCCTTCGAAACGGAGCCGCGTGTCGTCGCTGAACGTGAGATCGGTGTTGCCTTCGATCGTTATGTGATTGTCATCGTAGAAGCCGATCAAGCGGCCCAGTTTGTTGTGGCCGGCGAACGATGCGGCTTCGTTCGAGATCCCTTCCATGAGATCGCCGTCACTCGCGATGAAATACGTGTAGTGATCGATGATCCGTTGCGCGCGATTGAACACAGTCGAAGTGTGTGCTTCCGCAATCGCCATTCCGACTGCATTGCTGAATCCCTGTCCGAGCGGACCGGTCGTCGTTTCGACGCCAGGTGTGTGTCCGTACTCGGGATGTCCGGGTGTCTTGCTGTGCAGCTGACGGAAATTCCTGATGTCGTCGAGCGACAGATCGTAGCCAGTGAGATAGAAGACGCTGTACAGCAACATCGATGCATGGCCGCACGACAGAATGAATCTGTCACGGTTGGGCCAGTGCGGATCGGTCGGATTGTATCGCAAGTGGCGCGTCCATAACACGTACGCGAGCGGTGCGAGCGCCATCGGCGTCCCTGGGTGGCCCGAGTCCGCCTTCTGCACGGCATCCATCGCGAGAACGCGAATTGCATCGATGCACGCCTTCTCGAGTTCTACTGGAGTCTTGTCTGTCATCTGTACGTCGCTCTATCTGGTCAAGGATTGATATGCTGCTTGAGGTACTGCGAGATGCTACGCGTTCGGTCCGGGAAGATCGATCGGCAGGTGGATGTTTGGAAGAAGTGCTTCGATCTCGAACCGGCGCGACTCGAGCCATGCTGGCAGTTTGAGTGCGCGGCCGAGTAGAGGCGCGGGCTCATCGACAGTGAAGCCGGGTCCATCAGTTGCGATTTCGAAGAGCACGCCGCCAGGTTCGCGAAAATAAACCGATTTGAAGTAATCGCGATCGAGAGCCGGCGTCACGTTGTATCCGCCCGCTTCGAGCTCCTCGCGCACATTCAGCTGCGTTTGGTCGTCAGTCGCACGGAACGCAACATGATGCACCGTTCCGGCACCCATCACGCCGGGCCACAGTCCGGGAACGATTCTGAGATCAACAATCGAGCCCGGTCTGCTGTCGTCCGACGTATACCGGAAGATGCTTCCCTGTTCACGTGCGAGACGGAATCCGAGCGATGTGGTGAGCAAATCGGCCGTGTGCTGCTGACCGTCCTGCCACAACGTGACCGCGTAAACGCCCCGGATCCGGTGTTCCGCCGGGACCTGCGTGTCGCTGTCCGCATCCGCGGGAAGCTCAAACTGCTCGACGCGCTGATGCGATACCAGCTCGAGCATCAATCCATCCGGATCCTTGAGCGCGATGACCCGCTCGCCGTCGAAGCGCGTGGACGGCTGCTCGAAATCGACATGGTGCTTCAGCAACCGTTCGAGCCAGAATCCGACCGATCCCGGTACGATCGCGAACGATGTGACCGCTGCCTGGCCTGCCCCCTGACGGCCGCGGCGCGCATTCGGCCAGGGAAAGAACGTCAGCAGCGTCCCCGGGCGTCCGATCTCATCACCGAAATAGAAGTGATATGTGGTCGGATCGTCGAAGTTCACCGTTCGCTTGACCAGCCTGAGCCCAAGGACTCCCGCGTAGAAGTCGATGTTGCGCTGTGGATCGCTGGCGATCGCGGTTACGTGGTGAATCCCTGAGGGAGCGAGCATCTACTGAAATTTACCCGGTCCGGTGTCCGGCCCCGAACTCGAGGAATGGCGCGGGCGCACCAGCGCCATTCCAACGCGTCACTTCTGGCCGGCGTCGGTCTTCGGGCCACCGCGAGTCCCACCGTAGCCCGAGCCCTTGTCCTCCTTGCGCCGGGGTGATCCCGCCGGGTCCACTGCGTCCGCTGGATTCCCACGCTCCGAACGGCCACCAGTGGACTCCTTGCCGGCGCCCAGATTGCCGCCGTCGCCTCCTCCGCCAGTGTTATCGCGCTTCGGCGCACCGGGCTTGCCGACACGCATTCCGCCGTCGTCGCCGTAGGGATTGTCTTTCGTCGTCATTCATGCCTCCTGGCAGAGCCCGATAGATTGGGCAATGCCCGTGCCCGACGACCGTTCGGTAATCCTCGAATCGCACGAAGAAGGCGTCACTCCGATCACCATTACTGGCGAATGGGAGCATGCCCGTCTCGTTCGCCAGCCGCTCGCGCGCACGATCATGCGCCTGGGACTGCCGGCGGTGGCGTCCACGCTCCTCATGACGCTGTTCTTCACGGTCGATCTGCTATGGATCGGCCGCTTTCTGGGCCCCGTCGCGCTCGCAGCCGCGACCGCGAGCGTCTTCTGGATCTGGCTCATCATCTCGATCGCCGAGCTCGTGAGCATCGGTCTCACATCGCTTGCGGCCCGAAGACACGGTGAGCGCAATCCCCGAGAGGCGGCGCGCGTCGTGGGTGAGGCGATGGTGTATTCGATCGCACTCGGCTCAGCTGTCGCGCTCTTCGGGACGCTGCTGCTGGATCATCTGTTCGCGGTGATGAACGTCGAGCCGACGATCG